>ERZ779890.4778-NODE-4778-length-11087-cov-2.208666_pt1 | contig 11087 bp, 10 predicted proteins | sample MGYA00511553_ERZ779890 | MGnify/ENA primary metagenome ERZ779890 (study PRJEB29588, sample SAMEA2152064) | human gut metagenome | biome: human gut; feature: human-associated habitat; material: faeces | place: Denmark | collected 2008/2010 ...
ATTGAAGAAAAGAATATTGAGGAGTTTCTTTCCATCAATCTGACAGCTAACGTTTGGACAAATATAGTCAATTTATCGGATAGTATTGATTGGTATTATATGGTTTTCGTCAATATTTCGTGAAACGGAAAATTGATTATTTTGTTCAGTTGTTACGTAAATACTAGTATTTTCCACCCATGTTGATTCGCTGATCTTCCTTTCAGGCCTGTGATTTACATCTCCCATGTTGGTCCCTCCTTAGGTTCATAGACTGTCCAGCTCGCACAGTTAAGACATCCCTCGTAACGTATAAGGTCGGTGGCGTCGACCATCTCTGTACGGCCATCATATTCCGGCATCAGGGAGGATATCTGTGCGAATGCCTGTTCATCTTCTGGAACATTGAACCTTGGCAGGATCAGCACATTGTCGGTCTGGAGCCAGTTGATGTATGCCCAGTTGTTCCTGTATGGTTTCCTGACATCGAAACGAAGCTCATGAATCGTCCTGAAATGAGGCTCAAGGCATCTTCTGAAGCGCCCTGCCATCCTTGCGTCCCACTGGGCGTAGTTGGTCATAAGAACGGTATCGTCGTCGATGAACCTGACGACGCCATCAGTATGGCCGTATATCTCGTTCGAGTCCCAGGGGATGAAGACCGGCTCCGCACCAAGACTCATACGCAGACTCTGGCAGAGGTGGTCATAAGGTATGCCGGGATTCTCCTCGAACACCTTGCTGGTAAGGATCAGTTTCATTCCGGAATGTGCAGTGTTGCCTCCGTCGATCTTGATGTCACGCCTGTCATGGACGTAATCGAAGCCGTTGGCCTTTGCCACTGCATAACCGTCCGAAATGCTCCTGCGGTGTGCCGGAGTGTCCAAAAGATAGTCGGGATGGTAGTCGAACGAAACGAACTCATGGTCTGTCATCTGTACCGGCATGTAGTCCCGGCACCAGATGTCCCTGGTCCCTTCAAGAAGAGAGTGGGGGACACCATGCCTGTCGAGGACTTCCACGAGCCCCTTGTATGTTACCGGACACGCCTCCGGCAAGAGTGCAGAAAAATACACCCTGTTGCAAAGAGATTCTTTGATCATATGTTATGCGGTTATTCTATGCTTTGATGCGGGCCTGCCATTTACGGGAGCATGGGATTCTCTTGGCCTTATCATTGTCTTGGTAGACATTCTTTCTTGGACTGACGAATTCCACGACCGCAGGGGAGTCTCCGTCTTTCCATTTGACGTTGAAACCATCTCCGAATACACTGAATGAAGAAAACAGAGCTGCATATAGTCTGGTAGAATGATCATCGTCAACTCCAGGCGTTATACTGAATGCCTTCATCGATCCGATCATGTCCCTTTCCACGTCGTCCGAAGGTTCTGAGAACGGAAGCTCTACACGGAACTCACGTATAAGGACGGATGCTCTTACAAAGCCGTCATTCTCATGCTCGAAGGCCAGGTCGATGCCGGAGACGTGATTGTGGAGGAAACCAGTCGGAATGAGTGGTTTCTGTGTTTTAGCGGATTTAGGGGTCTTGTGGTAAACGATGGGATCCTTGATACCTCCGTTCTTCTCCTCATGGTAATAGAACTCGAGCACAGTAGGTCGTACCAGAACATCCTTGTGTCCGTCAGTCACGAGGAAGTGTCCAGCCAGCATGCACTCGGCAACCTTATAGAAGACATTGGGTGCTTCATTGCTGTTCAGAAGATTTCTTTCATCTACAGTATTGACTTTGAAAGAGCTGATTATGTCCTTAAGAGAGTCCATCGTCAATTTGGTCTGATTATGCTGCAAAGATAAGCGAAATCAGACCTGTCCACCAAAATATTTGAGTTAAAAGTTGTTAAATCTTTTCAAAAAGATATTTAATAATCAATTAGTTACATAATAGTCAACGGCTATATTTATATGAAATAACTAATGATTAAAAAGCGGGTTCCCTCGAAAGGAAGAACACTTCTATCATAAGTCTCGATATGAGTTGCTTAAGAAATGGCATAGAGTCGAGCGCCTTGTATTCCCTGTGCCTTCTGTCGCCTTCGATGGAGAGGACGGCTGCCTTCAGCTCCGTGGAAGTATCCAGCGAAAAGTCGTCAAGGAGCTTTTCCCTGTGGACGGTATTCAGATAAGTGTATGCCTCGAGGACGCTGTGAAGGAGCGAGTCGTTCTCGTTATCGGAAACCTTCAGCTCCAGGATCCATGCAGTGTTCCTGACCTTGTCATATGAAAGCAGGTCGAATGCCTTGAATCCGACCTTGTCCCTACCGTTTGCCTTGAGTGGTATCTGATAGTCCAGGACTTCTCCATAGTCGGGTGAAACTGTCTTCTGGTTGAACAGAATCATTCCAACGATCTCTTCCTTCCTGTTACTGGAGGCGTCAAAGATTCCGTCATGTCCTTGAGTCCTGTATTGGAGACTCCTCCTTATACACGGAATCGATTCTAGAATCTCAAGGTTGTCGAGCAGGATCCTGGATATCACTTCAACATACGGCACATCCGTGTCGATGGTTGTGCCTGCCCAGTTTATGACGCTGCTCTTGAACAGGCGGGATGGATTCTTCAGAGCCGCCATCACTTTGTCTGCGGTCTCTTTCTCTGTATGTCTTATCGGCATATTCTGATCTTTGATGACAAAGATAGGCATTATCTGTTGACGTATGTTTTCGATATGAAGAAAAGATCCAGCTGATATGACATCGACTTGATCATATACATGAGATGAAACGAGATAGCAAAGACAATTCCCCGAAGATCTTTTCGTATATGGAAAACCTAATACCAGAACTCTTATATTTTTGTAAATGATTCTGAAATGTCAAGATTTGCGCTAAAATGAAAACTATCAACAACCTGCCTGTGTACACCATGAATAGTTATTCTCTACCGGCTCTAGAGGATGGGTTATTGTATCACTACACGAATTTTGACTCTTTATTAAAGATTCTTTCGTCTTTATCTCTTTTGCCATCAGGGTTCTCAAAATTGAATGACTTGTCCGAAGGACAGATATATATAGCAGACTATGAAAAAATGTTTGAGATCGAAGATGAAATTGACAAGTGCTCTATATTGTGTTTTTGCAAGAATTATTTTAGGGATGGAACCATTCATGAAGGCACTAACCACCCTCGTAGTTGGGCGCAATACGGTGAGAACTGTAAGGGAGCATGTATCGTGATTCGGAAAGATGATTTTATTAAAGTCAACGAAGACAGATTAAGTAGAATGCCTTTCTACTTTATAGATAAGATTGATTATGTTTCATACAATTTCGCCAATGAATTTGAGAATCTAAGCACTGAAGATGACAATCTCTCATCGATAGAATTCATAAAGAAATATCATAATAACCTGTTCTATAGAAAATACGCCGACTGGAAAGACGAGGATGAAGTTCGTATGCTATTGTATGGATTGGAAAAAGATGAGACGCTATCTTTGGATGGAGCTATTGACAGTATATGCCTTGGACCGAAGTTACTACAGGATGATGAACGTCTTTCTAGTCTAAAGGCAGTACTCAATAATCCTGATAAAAAGTGCTACAAGAAGTTCATCCCTCAATCGTTTTCAACAGTGGCATCCTCGTCATCAGGATATATGACAGATGGCGTGCTCGTTGCAAGTAAAATGACTGGGCTCGATTAGTTGAAATCATTGTGGCAGTGGATAGTACATCACGTTCTATAGACTACTTTTTCGTTTTTTATACCTTTGAGAAAAATTATACATTTCATGAAGAAATTTTTAGTATTTATTTTCGTTTCCATTGCTGCAGTATCATGTAGCAAGTTTGACGATTCGTTATTATGGAAAAAGATTGAAGATAACGCATCAAGGATTGCTAAACTAGAATCTCAGGTTTCCGATTTGAATTCAAACGTAACCACTCTTCAATCCTTGGTTAACGCACTTCAGGAGGTGATATGATTTCTTCTGTTTCAGAGCTTTCTGATGGATCTGGAATCGTCATTACTTTCACATCCGGAAAATCAATAGTAATTAATCATGGAAAGAATGGTGAAGATGGACGAGATGGAGATGATGGCAAAGATGGTATAACACCTGTCATAAGTATACGTCAAGCAGAGGATGGGACGCTCAATGGTGACTGGATCTTAAAGGAGAATGGAGAAAAACTACGAGTTGAAGGAAACAATGGCAAAGACGGTAATGATGGTAATAACGGTAATGACGGCGTTACTCCAAAATTCAAAATCCAAGATGGATATTGGTATGTGTCATACGATAATGAACGCAGTTGGGAAAAATTAGGGAAAGCCACTGGTGATAATGGCTTGAATGGAGACGATGGTGTAAGTCTTATTGTGAGCGTAGAAAAGAAGGATTCGGAACTGGTGATTACTCTGGTTGATGGAAACACCATTTCCATTCCATTTGAAAAGAAAGCTCCAGAAGGTTTTACTGATATGGGACTTTCTGTGTATTGGGCATCTTCAACTTCCTACAACGCCGTTTATTGTTCAAGCGACATTTCAGCATCCTATCCTCGTTTGTCAGATGCGATAAGCACTTTCCCTGAAGGCACAAGGTTACCAACTCAAGCGGAAGTAGAGGAATTGCTTACTAATTGTGTATTCTCAATTGCACAGAAAGGAGGCGAAACAGGAGTGCTTGCGCAATATGATGGCCAATTTGTTTTCTTCCCTGATTTTGCATGGAATAACCCAACTCGTTTCTTTACATCTGATAAAGATTCTAAAGGAAACCGGTATATGTTAAGTATAAATACGTACCAAGGCACTCTTTCTGTATCTTCTGGCAGTAGTATATATGGATATGTTTGGCTCGTCAAGGATAAATAATGATTTCATAGAAACTGCTTGCTAGACTGAGACTATCTTCAAGAAAATCTATAATCAACAAGGCAGTTCTACTCGAAGAACTAGCGTAGACGTCATAAATCGGTCACTGAGATCCAGTGACCGGTTTCTCTTCATCATTCGGTTTTCCATTATAGCGCTTTCACTAAATACTTGTGATTAGTATTTATGGTTTTCGTCAATATTCCGTCAAATGGAAAAATGATGTCACTTGTTCTGCGGCTCTATTCCCAACTTCTTGAATATCCTTCCCAACTCTGAGAAGGTATAACCTCTTTCCTCCGCAGTTTCCATCGACATCTCGGCATTCTTGATGGCCTCGTATATTGATCCTCCCTGCTTAGTAAAGTGCTGATGAAGAGGATGTTTCCTGAAGAAGTCCGTGGTCTTTATATAGCCACATTCCTTGCTGAGGTCTGCCTCGACTTCATTTGAGTGATTGTACAACTTCGTTGTATACTTGAAGTAATAAAGGAAGAAAAGTTCTGTACATCGTTCAGTCTCAAAGAATTCAATGTGTCAATCAATACCTTTCTTGGGCTTTGAGATATGCTTGCCGTGGAATCTCTTTTTCAGGTTGACATAGTCAGACTTATCCTTGCCTTCCTTTTTGTTGTCAAGGTCAATCATGCAGTATATATGATTGTAACCCTGTTCAATGGCATTTTAGTTGTTCAAATATTGCTATTGGGTATCATCTGTTTATTTTCACTCCTTGAGTGTTATTTTGAGTCTTCTGAGCAGAAATTATTTCAGTAAACAATTAAAAAGGTTGTAGTCATACAACCATATTAAAAACATTTTGTATATTTGCACTGTGTGATACTAAATAAGGTGCTGTATGAAATATCTTAATATTAAGAAGGCTTTGACTGCATGGCAAGAGTTGCAACCACTATCTGAGAAGGATAAGGATAGACTTAGCCGTCGTTTTACTGTTGACTTCAACTATAATAGTAACCATATAGAAGGTAATACTCTGACTTATGGCCAAACGGAAATCTTGTTGTTATTCGGCAAGGTGATTGGAGAGGCAAGCGTGCGCGATGTGCAAGAAATGACAGCAAGCAATGTGGGGTTGCGAATGATGACAGAAGAGGCGAAGGTAAAAGAGACTCCTTTGACGCAAAACTTTATTAGAACACTACACCAGACATTACTTCGTGAGGATTATACGGTATATCGTAATTTGCCTGGTGGAGTTCAGACGAGCTATGTGATACATGCTGGACAGTATAAAACTCGTCCTAATAGTGTGATTACACGATATGGTGACAGATTTGAATATGCTTCTCCTGAAGAAACTCCCAGTCTGATGGCAGACTTAGTGGATTGGTATAACAAGGCAGAGCAAGAAGGTAAACTTACCCCTATAGAGTTGGCAGCATTATTCCATTATCGTTATATCCGCATTCACCCTTTCGAGGATGGAAATGGTCGTATAGCTCGATTGATGGTGAACTTTATCCTTACTCGCCACGATTATCCGATGATTGTAGTCCGTAGCCGCAAGAAGAGTGAATATTTGGAGGCCTTACATCAGGCAGATCTTGAGGTTGGCCCCGTACCAAGTGATGGCGCTCATGCAGACATTAAAGATATTCGTCCGTTCCTGAAATACTTCAATGATTTGGTCGCTACCGAGGTATACAATGACGTCTTGTTTGTAAGCGAGAAAAATGAGCATGTGTGGTGGTATGATGGAGAACGAATTGCCTTTCGCACACCAAATTACACGAAGATTCTTAATGCTATGTGCACCGAGCCATCACTCACTTTGGCTGATATGAAGGAGATTACCGGTATCAGCATCGCAGCTATTCAGAAACTACTCGACCAACTTATTCAAAAGAAGTATGTTGAGCGTGGTGAAAAAGATGGCAGCTGGAGAGTGTTTGTGACGCAGTAAGTTTAAAGTCGAGAAAATTCTAATTTGCCAATGATATGCAATCTCTTTTGCAGCTAGAAATATCGCTCAAAGCCAGTGATGCTTACCCTCTCATATACGAGATATTTATAGATATGATGGAGGAAAAGAGAAATTTAATCCACTTTAAATAAGTGCAAGTTCTAGAAAAACGAAGGGTGCTATGAACTCATATATTAAATAGTTGATCGCGTTATAATGATGACGACTGAAATTAAAGAACTGCTTGAAGAAGAGTTAACCTTGCTGAAGAAGATTAAAAAGTATGGGAAAGACCTTTCACTGGGTGAACAGGAACGGATTGAGAAGGTTAAGGTACTTTTGTTATATCGTATCTACTCAAATCTGTATTCTTCTCTGCTCTTAACTGTGCAGGTCTTGAAAACTGGAAAGATTTCATTCTTTCAGTTACCGATAGGCTTGTTGTTGCGTTGTTGCTTTACCGATTGTTTGTTCGCCCTATACATACAGCGGGCTGGCAAGGAACGAGCTTACGAGGAACTGGATCTGAGAACAATAGAGTATGCCAACTCAATGTTGGAGCGCAAAGAGGTATACAGAGATCAGGTGAAAAGTACGGGAAAGATACTTGATGATGTCTTTATAGACCATTTGTGGGAGTTGACGATGGAAGACAATTTCTTGGGACTGCTGACACTTGACGACAATCTGGAAGAATTGACGGTAATAAAGCAATCGAAAGGACAACTGAAAGACGCTGGTTTCACTAAACAAAATAGTATTAAGACAAAGGATATTGTTGACTTCTTGGTTGCTATACCTGAACTCAAATCTGTGGCTATGCGATTATATCACTACTTCAAATATTTCTCGCAGTATGAGCATTTCTCAGAAAATGGGCAAGGGGATGTACTTGCATCAATGGAGAAGGATGGTAATGATAACATCCATTTGCCTTCAGCCATTAGGGCACTGGGTGTTGGGATGGAAGAGGTGATGAAGAATAGATTGTCAAAGATGAATAAATAAAGAGGTTAACACAAATAAGGATATGAGTACATTCGTATTAATGGAACTATGTAAGCAGAGTGGAGTTAAAAATGTTATATATCAACTTTTGGCTCCAAGCATAACTTTAAATCTCGATGAAGTTGAAGAAAATCGCAGCTATGCTGTGATTATCGATAAGGGTATTCGTTATTGTTTGACTGGTAATTCTGGTATATATGATGAAGAAGCCCCCTATGTGTTGTTGACAGATAGAACTCCTACGAAGCAAAAGCTCATTGACAATGAGATCAAGCAGAGAAAGTGGATAAAGCATCCTAATCAAATTGAGGCTTCACCCGATGATGTAATAAATTCATGGGAAAACAGGTTCCACTTCAAACTTGAGAAAAATGAGGCTCATCCCGGATTAAGAAGACCGCAATTAGGTGCTTTGCATGCTTTACTTAGCCATATGCTAGCACCTACAGAAACAGCGACAGTGGTGCTGCTGGAACTGGTAAGACAGAAACGATGATGTCTGCTTTAGTAGCAGGCAGGTGTAATAGAGTACTTGTAACCGTGCCGACAAATGCTCTTCGAGGACAATTATTCAATAAGTTCAAAACTTTAGGCATTCTTAAAAAAGCAAAATTTGAAATTGTTGATAAAGAAGCATTATATCCTATAGTAGGGGTTATAACGTCTGCATTTGAAGGGGAAGATCAACTAAAGAGCTTTATTAGACAATGCAATGTGGTGATAACAACAATGCAGATTATTGACCATGCTCCAGAAGAACAGCAGGATGTATATGTGTCATCATTTTCAAATGTGTTTGTTGATGAGGCGCACCATATTGTAGCCACATCATGGAGGAAGTTTTCTGACAGATTCCCAAGACATCAATTGGTTCAATTCACTGCAACGCCGTTCAGAAATGATGGGCAACGCCTTGACGGCAAAATAATATTTAATTATCCTTTGCGCCAAGCACAAAAAGATGGATATTATCGCACTATACATTTCCTACCAGTCAGAGAATACGGTGAAGAGGCGATTGCTGATAAAGCTATTGCCAAAAAGGCAGTAGAGAAATTGAAAAACGACCAGAAGCATTACCAACACATAATGATGGCTCGGTGTGCAACAAAGAGTCGAGCACAGGCAGTCTACAAGATATACAAAGAGTTATGCCCAGAACTAAGAATTGTGTTATTATATTCCGGCTGCCCTGATTATATTGAGAACTATAATAAAGTTCTTAAACGAGATGTAGACATTGTGGTTTGTGTGAATATGCTTGGTGAAGGATTTGATTTGCCAGAACTTAAGATTGCAGCATTCCACGATATCAGAAAAAGCCTGCCAATAACATTGCAATTTTCTGGACGATTCACACGAACTAGCCGTGATGCGGAGTTGGGGGATGCTTCTTTTGTGGCAAATATTGCAGACCTTACAGTTAAGCAGGAACTTGATAGCCTCTATGAAGAAGATGCTGATTGGAATATTCTTTTAGCCGATGCAAATGACAATAAGGTTACAGATGAAAAAGAGTTTAAAGACTTTATTGAAGGATTTAAGTCGGGTACGGATGCCCAAATCCCTGTAAGCAGTATCTACCCAAAGTTTAGTACTGTCGTATATCAGAGCTACGCAAAAGGATGGCACCCTGAGGATTTTTACAAAGGTATTAGAGGCTATGATAAACTTGATTATCAGTCTTATGACATTAATGAAAATGAAAAGCTGCTTGTGGCAGTGATGGCAAAGGAACAGAATGTCGAAGGTATAAAGGTTAAGGATGTAAGGACTATGGCCTGGAGCTATTTGGTGCTGTTTTGGGATGAAAAGAAGAATCTGTTATACATTAACAGCCTAGATAATGCCAGCCTATATCATGAAGTGGCTAAGCATGTAGTAGGGGCTCCGGGGAAAGCCCCAAAGTTAATAAGTGGAGTTGATGTTTTCAAGACCTTCCATAATTTAAAGAGGACAAAATTAAGGAATGTTGGGCTGAAAGTCTATCTTGGGAAAGATATTCGCTTTAGAATGCATGCAGGGCGCGATGTTGAGAATGGGCTATCTCGCATTGAGAAAATGAACAGCGAGAAATCCTTTGTAGTGGGTGATGGTTTTGAGAACGGAGAGAAAACATCCATAGGAGCATCGTACAAAGGGAGAATATGGAGCCTAAGTGGCAATGGAAATATTCTTGCGTTTAAGAATTGGTGTATTGAGCAGGGCGAGAAACTCACAAATCCAAATATCGATGCGAATCAAATACTCAAAGAAACACTGATTCCAAAGATGATTAAAGAAATGCCAGTAGATACAATTCCTTTCAGTATAGATTGGGATGATGAGATGTGGAGAGAGTTAGAGACTCGTTACAGTTTTAAACTGTTAGGATCGGAGTCTTATATGTACAATACTGAAATTGAACTTTGTGAGAATGCTCTAGAAGGGAATAAGGTACGTTTTGCAGTATGTAATAGTGAACAGCATGTGGAGTTTCAGCTAGAGCTGTTTGAAAATAATGAAAATGAGAAGAATAAATTTCCCGACTATAGGATTAAACAATTGACGCATGGTGAGGCTTTGATACAGTTTGGGACGAGGACGCTAAAATTGACAGACTTCTTTGAGAAAGAAGAAAATGTACCGATAATCTATTTCACCGATGGGTCTAGCCTTCGTGGTAATGAGTACATTGTCTTAAGTGCTACGCCAACACTCTATGATAAAAACAGCTTGCAAGAGTGGGACTGGGAAGACGTTAATTTGCTTAAAGAATCACAAGGAGTGCGGCCACATCTTAAGACGGATTCTATTCAATACCATGTAATACAAACGCTTGTGCGGCAGGACTACGATATTGTGTATGACGATGACAATGCCGGCGAGATAGCTGATGTAATTACGCTCAAATTAATTGAGAATGAAATTCATGTGGAGTTATATCATTTAAAGTTTGCACATGAAGGTAAGATAACCTCGCAGATTGCAAACTTTTATGAAGTATGTGGACAGGCTCAGAAATCTGCAAATTGGAAATATAAAGAGGCAGAAGAGATGTTGAATCATTTACTGCGTAGGGAGATTAAAAAGAGTAGCAATGGCGACGAATGTTCGAGAATATATAAGGGGACACATGAAAAGTTGATCGAACTGATGAAACTTGCAAAGAGGAAGTTGCCTGTGAAGTATAGCGTCTTTATTGTTCAGCCAGGCGTTTCAAAAGATTCAGCAAGTGATGAAATACTATCGCTTTTGGGTGTAACTGAGAGTTTTCTCAAGGAGCGTACAGGAATAGAACTAAAGGTTATAGTAAATAAAAAGAGTCTATGACGCAAGATGGAAGG
>ERZ779890.4784-NODE-4784-length-11078-cov-3.989658_pt1 | contig 11078 bp, 10 predicted proteins | sample MGYA00511553_ERZ779890 | MGnify/ENA primary metagenome ERZ779890 (study PRJEB29588, sample SAMEA2152064) | human gut metagenome | biome: human gut; feature: human-associated habitat; material: faeces | place: Denmark | collected 2008/2010 ...
AGATAAGACTAAATTCAACGATGTCAAAGAACTCGATTGTCCCCTCTTTCCGGGGTTTTTTGATTAATATTTAACTGGTCCCGATTTTAACGGGACACTAATGATATACAATCTTAATCATACCTTCCACTGTCATGGTTTCTTTGGTAACAACCAGACGGGCATTGGGGTAAGCCGTTGCCAATTCGGTCTTGAAGGCCTCTCCTTTCATTTTGTTTTGCGGATGGCCGTTTTTGATGCCTTGCTTTTCATACACATCAAGAATGGCAGGAAGCAAAGGGTCATCTTCGCGGAGCACCAAGGCATGGTCAAAATTCTTCAACAGGCTCCATGCCACCTTTTGGATTTCATTACAAGGGTACACCATGTTTACACCTTCTTCAACCGTATCTTCCACCTCAATGGTCAGTGTGCCAGTGTGACCGTGAAGATACTGGGCTTCGCCTTGGAAGCCATAGAACCGATGTGCATACTGCAAATCGAAAGTCGTGATACTTCTCATACTTTTTAGTTTTTAGAGTTTAACTTTGGGTTATTTATCGTTATCTGCACCTGTATTCGGTTAATGTCAACCGATGCAAAATTCTTTTCTTTCAAATACTGTCGTATCAATTCCGTAAGCCCTTCATCCATATAATCCAAGATGCTCTCTCCCTCGAATATGTGGTGATGCTCTGTCACGGTAATGTCATAATAGCTTTTCCCCACTTCGGGATGGAACATAAGTGATAACAGATTAGCCTTGCAAAATGAATCAAGAATGCGATAGATGGTTGAGATGGTTATCTCATTATCTTTGGATTGCACACACTTGATTATTTCATCAATGGCAGCATGACGCAATTCCATCATAACCTCATAAACCACTTTACGTTGCGGAGTGATTTTTAGGCCTGCGTTCTTTATAATCTCCGTACTTTCCATTCTTCTCATATTGTGATGCAGCAAAGTTAATGATAATATTTCGCATTTGCAATTTTTATCAACAAAATTGCTGCTTTTTGAAGAATAAAACCGCGTCACCTATTTATCTGTTCGAAGATAGTGGCATATTGGTGGGGGTTCACATATAATGATGTGGTTCCCGAGTGTTATATTATCACTATGGATGGTCTTGAATCGGAACCTTTCGCCGACGTTGCGCCCTACATTTTTGAGGATCTGGGACGCGCCTATGCTGTCGTAAAGAAGCAATACCGCAATACAGACCTCAAAAAACATGTTATCGGACTCAACCTCGTCGAAATACATTCCTTAGATTCTGTCTATCAGAAATTCACCTGGCCCATGTGGGAATGTATGGAGTCTATGCACAATGGAGCAATTCCAATCAAAAAGACTCGACTAATTAAACAAAAGTGTTATCTTTGCATCGTGAACATAAACAATGGCCATTCATCTATGTCCTTGATAAATCATCGTAGGCGTAGTGCTAGATGGCATGGAGCGAGCCAAAAAGTGGGACAATCAGCGGCCCCTCTTTTCTTAGACCGAATAGACATACAAGTGGAAGTCACTCCAGTGCCTTTTGAAGCTCTGAACTCTTCGCCCAAAGGCGAAACGAGTGCAGCAATACGTGAACGTGTGATTGATGCACGTGCGATGCAGGCAGAGCGTTTTAAGGAATATCCCAAAACACATTGCAATGCTCAAATGACGCCACATATGCTCAACGAGTATGCTCGATTGGATGCCCGCGCTTCAAAGCGGCTTCATGACGCAATGGTAAAATACGATTTGTCTGCAAGAGCCTACGACCGCATTCTCAAAGTGGCGCGTACCATTGCCGACCTTACTGGCAGTACAGACGTGTTACTTCCGCATGTAAACGAGGCCATAGGTTATCGTAATCTTGACCGTGGTACATGGGGCGAGCGGGGAATATAGGCTTGGCTCTCCTTCCCTGTTCGAAACACTGGTGATTATGGAAACCAACTTGTTGCAAATAGTGATGTCAGAGATGTTCGGGCGAGAGAAATACTTGTGTCTGGGTCTGCCCTGGATGACAAAGGGACATATGATAAGAACACGAAGTTGTCATGCCTAATGGCGACATTTTGTGTTATTTGCTTGCACGGGTCAAGTATTTTGACGAATTTTGTATAAAGGTTGTAATTGTGTTACGATATGGCCACCGAGTTGCGAGAAACTGAGCAAATGAGAAACATTAAAATAACGTTAATATATATTATCTGTGTGGTGACCGGGTTGTGTGACATCTATGCAGGGAGACTGTCTGCTGATACCATAAACATTGAGAATGAGGCAGTGCGCTACGTCATGACGTTGTCTAACTCGCAGTTCGCTGCAAAGCCAGGACGCATTCCGCAACAGTTCTACGATGAGCGTCGCGCTTTTCGCCCAGACCAACCAGAGGGGAAACTCATTACTTTTTTTGATGCTACGGAACGTGAAGCCCATATTTGGCTCTCCACAGACCGAAAGCCCGACAAGGCAGATTCTATCGGTCTTGTCAGATTAAGGAACGGCAAAGGAACAGTTCTTTTTGAAAACCTTATACCAAACAAAACGTATTATTATAAAATTGTATCTTCGAGGAGCAGAACCTTGAACGAGGGGGCCTTTGTAACAGAGGGCCAGGTGCGAATGATTGCAATTGAGGGCGGATTTAATATTCGCGACCTTGGTGGTTGGAAAGGATTGGGAGGCCGAACTGTTAGATACGGCATGCTCTATCGAGGTGGCAGTCTTGGCGGCACCGACAAGGAAGGAAAACGTAGCGACATCACGCCTGCAGGGAAGGCAGAGCTACATAGGCTCGGAATTCGGGCGCTGCTTGACCTACGTGCAAAGACTGATGCTGGACTGTATAGGGGCGAATGGAGTCTGCACTCTTACAGTGCAGGTGCGGCACCGTTGTCTGACATGGACTTCAATAATACGATGACAGACTTTGGTGCTTATAATCGAGACATGTCAGTAATCTCTGACGTTGCATGGATTATTTATGAATTGAAAAACGGAAGGCCAGTTTATTTCAACTGTCGTCAAGGAGCAGATCGCACCGGAACCATTGCTTTTCTGCTTGAGGGGCTATTCGGGTGTTATGAGTACGGCAATTCTGCTGGCGGCAACCAGATGGCGTTGGATTATGAACTTACAGGCTTCTCGCAGGCCAATCTGGTTGACAACGTAAAAGTCGGCACAAGTTGTCGGCCTGCCTCAGAGGCTTACACCGACAATAGAAAATTGTTTCGTCAACTGTTGGATCTGAAAGCAGCCGAGCCCGACATTGAACTGACTTCTCTGCAACAGAGGTGCTACTATTATCTTAACAGATATGTAAATAATGATTGGAAAGACGAGGCTCTGCACATTGACTGTGCTGATTTGGATTGGTTCATAGCCCACATGCTTGGCATGACCCAAGACTCCTGCCGGCAGTTTCGGCCATCTTGGGCGAGACAGGGTGCAGACCTTAAATACGTGGCTGAGAAATGCGCTAATGTGGTGCATTATGCTCCAAGTAGCAGCCACGTTGTAGTCAATTAAAGGAGATTGTGGTATGGCAGGATTAAAATCGCTTGTTAAAGACACTGCGGTGTATGGGCTTAGCAGCATAGTGGGCAGATTTTTGAACTACCTTCTTGTGCCTTTGTATACGGCAAAAATTTCGGCATCATCGGGAGGCTACGGTGTAGTGACCAACCTATATGCCTATACAGCGCTGATATTGGTGATACTTACTTTCGGCATGGAGACCGCCTTATTTCGTTTTGCCAATAAAGAGGGTGAAAATCCTGATACGGTGTTTTCTACCGCCATGGCAGTCGTAACAGGACTCAGTGTAGCGTTTCTTGGTGCTGTTTTCGGTTTCATCGGTCCTATAGGTGAAGTTTTGGGTTATGCAGACCGCCATAGCTATGTACTTATGATGGCAACTGTCGTTGCTCTTGATGCCATACAGGCTCTGCCGTTTTGCTATCTTCGTTTCAGGAAACGTCCGATTAGGTTCGCTTCCCTCAAGTTGCTTTTTATTGTTTTAAATATAGGTATTAATGTGTGGTATTTTATGGTGTTGGGCAAGAACGATGTGTTCTATGTGTTTGCTATAAATCTTGTGTGTACGGCATTAGTAACCTTTTTCTTTATTCCAGATTTTATACATATAAAATGGTCGTTCGACGGCATTCTTCTAAAGAGGATGCTTCGTTATTCATGGCCGATTCTTGTATTGGGCATTGCCGGCATTCTAAACCAGACAGCCGACAAGATTATATATCCGTATGTTAAACCCGGCTTGCAGGGCGAAGTGGAACTTGGCATCTATGGTGCATGTGTCAAGATTGCGATGATAATGGCAATGATTACCCAAGCTTTCCGATATGCTTACGAGCCGTTTGTCTTTGGAAAGGCCAAGGAGGGAGACAGTCGCACAGTCTATGCTCAGGCTATGAAGTATTTTGTCATCTTCACTCTGTTAGCCTTCCTGGTTGTGACGGCTTACCTTGACATCTTGAAGTTTGTCGTAGGCAAGGATTATTGGGAGGGGTTGAAGGCTGTGCCTGTCGTGATGGCAGCAGAAATACTTATGGGTGTATATTTCAACTTGTCGTTCTGGTACAAACTTGTTGACAAAACTATTTGGGGACTGTGGTTCTCTGGTGCAGGTTGCTTCGTTCTTATTGCTGTCAACATCATCTTTATCCCACATTATGGCTACATGGCTTGTGCGTGGGGTGGAGTGGCTGGTTATGCCACAGCCATGTTGCTGTCTTATTTTGTAGGTCAGCGCAAATATCCCATTCGCTATCCTATGGCAAGCATCGGGGTGTATGTTGTTATAACGGCAGCCTTTACTGCAGTTATGCTTCTGCTACCTCAAGGCTGGCCGCTGGCTGTGCGCTTAGGCATCAATACTATCTTTGTGCTGCTGTTTGTCGCTCACGTTCTCTATCATGATTTGCCTGTTGGCTCACTGCCTTTAATTGGTAAGCATTTCACAAGGAAAGATCGGGGTGGGCAGGCATAAATCCAAATCGGTCATTAGGTCGTAAGTGACATTTTTTATTGCTTCTTATCTAATAATCAAAATACAATAAGTCCTAACGACCAAATTGGGATAAATGATTAGTCTCCAGATGCAAATCTGGAGACTAATCATATGGTCTTGTTCCGTTTGACGATGACCGCCTATAGTTGTTCCAAAAATTTTATGCGGCTTTCGGTGGAGGGATGCGTGCTGAACATGTTGTTAAACCAACTGCTTATGCCGTTGTCGGTAAGAGCCTGTGGGTGGATGATAAATAGCTGCTCAACATCTTCACGCCCGTTTTTTATGGAGTATGGCCTGTTGCTTATTTTCCTCAATGCTGAGGCAAGGGCAAGGGGATTGCCACACATTTCCGCCCCACCGGCATCGGCCATGTATTCACGCTTGCGACTTATGGCAAAGCGTGTGAGCAGTGTGAAGAAATACCCGATGGCCGCAAGCACTACAGCGAGTAGCATTATGACGATGGCGCCAACTCCGCTGTCTTTTCTGTTGTCGCGTCCGCGGCCACTGCCCCCAAACATAAAGGTGTACCACATGGTACGCAATGTCATAGCCATGATTGTAGACATTATACCAACAAATACAATGCTGATAATCAGCAGACGTGTGTCACGGTTGCGGATATGTGTCAATTCATGGGCAATAACTCCTGCCAGTTCTTCATCGTTGAGCATGTCACAAAGGCCTGTGGTCACTGTCACGGTATAGGTCTTGTTGTCAATGCCAGAGGCGAAAGCGTTGAGCTCGGTAGAGTTGATGATATTTATCTTTGGCATAGGCATGCCACATGTCATGGTCAGGTTTTCTACAATATTGTATACGCGTGGGTTGTCCTTGCGCTCCAGTGGTTTGGCATTGGTTGCGTGCCTGATCATGGACGTGTTTAGAAAGTAGGCAACGACAAGCCAGATGCCTACTATTGCCACCGCCCATGGCACAGTATCGATAAAATACTGCGTTCCCACTTCATTGCGTATGGCATCGTCATAAAGGTCGCCTGCAAATTGCAGATAAGCCACCCCGTAGCAAAACAATGCGACCATGGCGATGACTATTACCGGAAACAACAGCAACAAAGCCATGGAGCGCATGTTATTTCGCCGTTGTTGCGTATATAATCCTACATATTCCATTTGTGTACTTTCCCGTTGGAATGGTTAGAAACTGATCTCGGGGGCTTTGTCAAGAGAGGCTCGGTCTGTAGCGGGAATTTCAAACATAGGCTCTTTGTGAAATCCAAACATTCCTGCAAGAATGTTGGCGGGGAAAGTTTGTACTGCGTTGTTGAGTTCCTTTGTTGCAGAGTTGAAGAAACGACGAGAGGCGGCCAACTTGTTTTCAATGTCACTTATCTCGGTTTGCAACTGCAAGAAGTTTTGGTTTGCTTTCAGGTCAGGGTAAGCCTCAAGACTGACTTTAAGATTTGCCAATGCTGACGACAATTTGTTCTCTGCCTGTATCTTGTCGTTGATGTTGTTGGCGCTCATAGCGGCGGTACGTGCGTTGGTTACGTTCTCAAGTACAGTCTTCTCGTGAGAGGCATAGCCTTTTACTGTTGAAACAAGTTGTGGCACAAGGTCATGCCGTTGCTTGAGCTGCACGTCAATGTTTGCGAAGGCATTCTCGCGGTTGTTGCGCATACGCACCAGATTGTTGTATAGTCCTATTATCCCCAAAAGGATAACAACTGCGACTGCAATGATGATGATTGTTGTTGTCATAACTGTAGTTTATTAGAAATTTGTTTGTTGATATTATGGCAAAAATACATAGTTTTTTGTTGAGGTGAAACAAAACCAATGATAAAAAACATGAAAATTGCTTATTATCCTTTAATATTTAATAGACGGTGTTGTTTCGTTTGGCATAAAGCTCTTTTAACCCGTCTATTATGCAGTTCAGCCCTTTGGTGAGTCGTTGGCGTGGGCAGGCCATGTTAATGCGCACAAACGACTCTCCCTCCTGACCGTAGATTGAACCTGCATTTATCCATACTTTGAATTTTTTCAGCAGAAAGTCTTCTATTTCCTGTGATGTTATGCCTGCTGCCGAGCAGTCTACCCATGCAAGATAGGTCCCCTCCATTTTCGTTACCGGAAATTCGGGCAATTCGGTGGCGAAGCGTGTGAGCAGTTCGTCATAGTTGGCAGTGAGGTAGTTGCGCAAGTCTTCGAGCCACATTTTTCCTTGTTCGGAATAAGCCGCTTGCAGAGCTTCAATGCCAAACGGATTGACATCGCACACCTCATTTATGTTTATTGCTCTGTTAATGCGTTCACGCACCTTAGGTTCTTTGCAGATAATGTTGGCAATCTGGAGCCCGGCTATGTTGAAAGCCTTTGTTGGTGAGCAGCAGGTAATAGTGTTTTCCGACAGTTCTTCAGGCAGAGTGCCTATGGGGGTATAATGGTTGTTGTGAAGAGTCAGTTCGCCGTGTATTTCGTCAGAGACAAGTTGCACTCCATGTTTTACACACAGACTTGCCACAGCGATAAGCTCTTTGCGTGTCCAGACTCTACCACCAGGGTTGTGCGGGTTGCATAGCAGCATAAGTCTGGCACGCTCGTGGGCAAGTTTCCTGTCAAGGTCATCCAAGTCCATTCTGTAGCTCTGTGTTGTTTTGTCGTAGGTAAGGGGGTTGCTCACTGTTTCACACCCATTGTTGCGTATGGAGGAGTAGAAGCAGTTGTAAACGGGCCCTTGTACTATGACCTGGTCTCCAGGCAGTGTCAGAGCCTTAATGACGGCCGAGATGGCAGGCACCACCCCTGTGGTGTATATAATGTCAGAGGAGGCAATCTGCCAATGGTGCACGCGCTTGAACCAGTCGCACACCGCTTCATAATAGCTGTTGGGAACATGGGAATATCCGAAAACACCGTGATTTATGCGCTCTTTTAGCGCTTCAACAATGCATGGAGCCGTTTCAAAGTCCATGTCTGCCACCCACATGGGGATAATGTCTTCATCTGCCAAAGAGTCCCATTTGTATGAATTTGTGCCTCGTCTGTCTATAGGCTTGTCAAAGTCCGTTGTCATTGTTTCCGTGTTGTTATTATGCAGTCTGCCGGTTGCTTGATATTCTGGTCTATGATTATTTCACCGAAGCTGTCGGCCGTAATGTGCCCTGATGTGGGATTTTTGACGCTCTTGATGTGTCCGGTGATGTCTGCTTGCAGAGTGGAATATTCGAAGGCGCGGTCGCATTCCGAATCGAAAGTACAGTTTTCAAGCACAAGGTCGGTGGCGTAACATAGAGGTTGCTCGCCCGAGATGTGGCAGTTGATAAGGTGGAGCCCTCTTGAGTGCCAGCCTAAGAATTCTCCGTTAAGTTCAGAGTCGTAGACGGTGACGTTGTCTACTTCCCAAAACGAATCTTTCGTGTTGATGCGGGCGTTGTGTATCTCTACATTCTGGCAGTATTGGAATACGTACATGGAGTCGGATTCCAAATTGCGTATCTTGATATTTTTGCAGTGCATAAAGGGATATGTGCCGTTGTGTAGCACTACGTTGTCAAGCGTCAGCCCATCAATGCCCCAAAACGTTTCGTCGGCATCGTTGATAACGACGTTCTTGAGTGTCAGGTTTTTCATTTCGCGGAAGAATTTAGGACCGTTTATGACACAGTCCTCCATGTGCATGTCATCTGAATACCAGATGGCTGAGCGTGAACCTGGGGCAAAATAGCAGTTGCGTATGTCAGAGCCCTTGACGTGCCACAAAGGGTATTTGCCTTCAAAATAGCAGTTGCGGCACATAATGTTGCTACACTCCTTGATGCCCGATTCTCCGAATGTAATCCTAACATGGTCCAGTTCTGTGTTGTGGATTTCAAACAGGGGGCGCTCGCCGCCAAAGATTTTGTCTGTTATTTTATTCATAGTATTTTGGTTGTAGTGGTTCTGGATATTTCTTAATCAACTCCGGACTTTTATTGTTTTGGTCTCTTGCCAGCGGGTTCGCGACATCTTAATCAGAAACACGCTTCCTCTGAAGCATAACTCTATGCACATGGCCAGCCATGCCCCCCGCAATCCCATGATAGGCGTGAGGACAGTTGCCAGCACAATGCGCACGCCCCACATGCTTATCAGGTTTATAATGCAAGGTGAAAGGGTTTTGGCAATACCTACAAACACACCGTAGCTTACTATAGCGGCGCCAAACAGGGGTTCGGCAAAAGCCTCAATACGCAGCACCTCTGTGCCCAAGTGTCGTATCTCGCTGACGGGTGTCATGATTGACAGGGCATAGGGCGCACCCACATACATTACTACACCAGTCATTGTCATCACGGTCATGCCGAGCGCCACCGAAACCCATGCAAACCGTTTTGTTAGTTCGTGCCGGCCCGCTCCGAGACTTTGTCCTGCCAGAGTCGTTGCGGCATCGGCAATGCCGAACCCTGGCATATAGCATAGGCTTTCAACGATAATGCCAAACGAGTTTGCAGCAATGGCAATAGTTCCTAATGGTGCAATGATAATCGTGGTTGCTATGTATGCCGAAGTCATGGCCGCTTGCTGCAGCCCCATCGGCACACTAATGTGTATGGCGCGCTTTATTACATCGCACGTGGGACGAAACCTGCCCTTGTCTTGAAGCAGATTGAGTTCTCTTGAGCGGAAGCATAGGAGGTACATGGTTATTGAGGCAGCGGTAAGTTCCGCAAGCGCAGTGCCTATGGCAGCACCAGTGACCGACAGACCTGCTCCGGGAATCAAGAAGTCTGTGCCTGACACTGTGATGGTGCGTGTGGGGAAGATGAGGAAAAAGTTAAAGATAACATTTAGTCCCATCATTACCACGCTCATCACGCTTGGTGTAATCATGTTGCCACTGCTTCGCAGCATGCCGTAGCCGAACATTGTAAATTGGAATGTGGGTAGTGCCAGAGCTATTGTAGCCAGATAGTAGGAGGCGGAACTGTTGATGGCATCGTTGCCGCCTAACCATGCCGGCAGCATGGGACTTAACAGGAGGGCTGTCAAACCTATGGCAGTGCTGGCAACCAAAACCGACACTATGCCTTGGCGCAGAATGTTGCGGGCCTTGTCGCTACGGTTGGCGCCAAGCTGGTGGCTCACCTGCACATAAAATCCGGTTGCCACTGCAGAGCAAAGGCTGCCCATAAGCCATGTTGTTGTCTCAACCAACCCAATAGAGGCCGAGGCTTCTGCTCCGAGGCTGCCCACCATTGATGCGTCAATATACTGCATAATGGTTGTGGTGAGTTGTGCCAGTATGGCCGGGGTCGACAGGCTTAGCACAAGACGTACCTGTTGGGCAAAGGTCATTGGCTGCCCTTGGCGTATCATTCCAAGAAGATGGTCTTTTTCCCTAATTACATTCATAGATAGAGTCCTGCCGTAGCACAATCTTCTCTGATGGCACGGCCTGAGTGTTGTTGTCTGTTTCGGAGTGCAAAATTACTAAACAGTGCGGACATCAGCAAAAAAGTCCTGCCGTAATCCGAAGTAATGGTTACGACTCCCCTAACGAGGTTAATTCCAAACAGGTCCTAAGGCTATTGCTCTTAATTATGACTGGGTCGCGATGAGTCTGACGGTTATCGGGGGAGGGTTGTATTATCTGCTCAAAATGCTTTTGTAAATGGCAACGTGTGGAAAATAGATGTTTACTTGCTGAAAAGATAATGCTAACGGTGTAATTTTACAGTTGCTTACACTCTGCGCTTCTTTGTCATGCGGACTTAGCTGTGGCATTGGGTGTTGGCACAGCCGTGAAACTTTAGTGGGTCGTACATAACAATCTTAGGTGCCGAAGAGGGGGATGGCGAGGCTAAGTTCCAGGAAGCTGGTGCGGCTTCTGCTTGGAAACTCATCGAGATTGATCCAGAGCAGGTTGAATATATCACCGTAACCGACTTCAAGCTCAACGCCATGGATGTTATGGCATTGCCTTACAACTACAGTTCTGTTAGTGACCTCAATGATGGCTGTGTCGTTTATGGCATCAAGAAGATGACCTACAACAGTTGCTGGTGACGTAAACGGCGACGGCAGAATTGATGCTACCGACGTTGTTACTCTCTACA
>ERZ779890.4794-NODE-4794-length-11063-cov-8.566951_pt1 | contig 11063 bp, 9 predicted proteins | sample MGYA00511553_ERZ779890 | MGnify/ENA primary metagenome ERZ779890 (study PRJEB29588, sample SAMEA2152064) | human gut metagenome | biome: human gut; feature: human-associated habitat; material: faeces | place: Denmark | collected 2008/2010 ...
GTATCTGTTCTCCACCGGCATCCGTGTCAGCCAGCTGGTGGCAGCAGTGTCGTTCCTTGCCGCAGCCGGCATCATCGCATGGGTGCTTCTGAAAAAGAAGCCGCGGCGGGAGGACCTGTTCGTCAACCGCGCGGCGCGAACGCAGGAAGCGCCAGCGGAAAATCCGGACGAAATGTGAACTTTTTGAAAAAAATGTGCAAAGGTTCCACAAAAGCGGAGGAAGTGTGCTATAATGCACAATAAGAAACAGTTACAATTTAGAAGGGAGTTCTTTTTATGAATCTGACTGAGAATTTTGAAAGCGTCAAGAAGTTTGCGGTCGACGCTGCACAGACAGCGACCCAGAAGGCAAAGATCCTTGCCGCTGTGGCAAAGGCAAACGTTTCGATCTACGCCGAGGAGGACAAGATCCGCAAGGCAGAAGCGCAGCTCGGCAAGCTCTACTATCGCGACTACGCGGTCGGCGAGGAGATGGATACGGCGGAGTATCTGCCGTGGTGCCAGAAGATCGACGAGTCCAAGAAGCTCATCGCCGAGCTGAAGGACTACATCGACGATGTGAAGGCAACCGACGAGGTTCCCGCCGAGGCGCCTGCGGCATCTGAGGAAGACTTTGCAGACGCACAGCCCGAGCAGGAACAGACCGCTTCCGAAGAAGCGCCCTGCGCCTGCACCGAGACGCCCTGCTGCAGCGAGCAGGCTGCGCCCGAAGAGCCCGCTGAGACCCCGGAAATCAAGATCGAGGTTGTCGACGGCGAGGACAAGGCTGAGTAAGCCAATTGAGACAATGCCGCCCGGATTCTCCGGGCGGCATTTTTTGAGAGAGGAAGCTGGAAGCAACTGTTGGATTTGTCGGATTGCGGCGAAAAAAGAGACCGTATGGTATCTTTTCCGCTTGTAAATGGCACCACATGGTATCATCATTCCCGGTGATGAAACATGTACTTTTCCAGAATCCGCGATTTGCGGGAGGATGCCGACCAGACCCAGCAGGCGGTTGCGGACTATTTGAATATGCAGCGGTGCGTCTACCGGCGCTATGAGCTTGGTGAGCGCGAAATTCCGGTCTGGGCGGTCATCCGGCTGGCGGAGTATTATCATGTGTCGACCGACTATCTGCTCGGGCTGACCGAGCGTAAGAAATGAGGCGCCTGTGCCGGTTCACAGCCGGCTTTTCGATCGGCTGCGCCGCGTGCGTGGCGCATTTTCGCTCCGGCGCGTATCTTCTGGCGGCAATTGCTGCGGCGCTCTGCGTGCTGGCGTTGGGGTTCCGGAAGCAGCTGCATTTGCAGCGGCTTTTGCCGGCACTGCTGGGGCTGTCGCTGGCGCTTGCATGGTGCGGGGTCTATCGGGCAGTGCTGCTTCGTCCGATTGAGGCGTTCTGCGCGCGGCAGCAGGCAGAGATTTCGGCGGAGGTTCTGGAATATCCGACAAGCTCGCGCTATGGACGTGCCGTTCTTGTTTGCGTGGAGGCAGAGCCCCGGAGTATCCGCGCGGTGCTTTATTACTCGTCCGATGAGACGCTTTTGCCCGGCGACCGCGTCACGTGCACGGCAAAGCTGCGCGCGGCAAGCCCGGACAATCTGGAGCGCGACGAGTATTACGCCTCGCGCGGGGTCTGGATGTGCGCGTCGGCAAAGGGCGAGCTGACGGTAGAAGCAGGAACGCGCTCGCTGCGGTATTTCCCAGTCTATGCCGCCGAGCGGCTCAAGCGGGTATGCACGCAAATTTTTCCAGCGGACGCCGCTGGCTTTCTGCAGGCGCTTCTGACGGGCGATAAACAGAATCTTTCCTACGCGCTGCGAAATGACCTGTCGCGCAGCGGCGTGTATCATGTGGTGGCAGTGTCGGGCATGCATGTGAGCCTGCTTGCAGGTCTGGTGATGCTGCTCTGTGCGAAAAAGCGTGTGCTCTGCGCCGCGCTGGGTATTCCGCTCGTCTGGTTTTTCGTGCTGTTAACGGGCGCAAACGCTTCAAGCGTCCGCGCGGGTATCATGCAGACGATGCTGCTTGTATCGGGACTGGTACGGCGCGAACGCGACCCGTGGACGGCGTTTTCTGCCGCGCTGATGGTGCTGCTGGCGGAAAATCCGTGGTCGCTGCGCAATGTGGGGCTGCTGCTGTCGTTTGCGTCGACAGGCGGCATTCTGCTGTTTTCGAAGCCTCTTTCCCACGCAATGGTCGAGTCGAAGACCTATGCGCACCTGGAGGACCATCATCCGTTTCTCGCGCGGGGACTTAGACCCGGCATTACCGCGACATGCTGCTCGCTTGCCTCAAGTGCGTTTTCCCTTCCGATCTGCGCGGTCTATTTCGGCGTGGTGTCCGTGTCTGGCTTTGTGACGAACGCGCTTTGCCTGTGGCTGATCAGCCTGATTTTCTCGGCAGGACTGGCGACGGCGGCAGCGTCCTGCATCTGCCTGCCCATCGGGCTGGGACCCGGCTGGCTGATCGGGCGTGCGGCGCAGCTGGTGCTTGGCGTGATCGGCGTACTTTCGTGCGTTCCCTACAGCGCGGTTTCTCTGGACAATCCGTATGCTGCGGTCTGGGCGGTATTTTTCTTCTGCGCGGTATGGGTGATCTGTTTGCAGCCGAAAAAGCTGCGTGCGTCTTTGACGCTTGGGTGCATTGCCGTCACGTTTGCGCTTTGCATGGGGCTTTCCGCGCTTGATTACCGCAGCGCGGGCTTCACGTTCACGGCGCTTGATGTGGGGCAGGGGCAGTGTCTGGTTTACACGGCAGACGGCGAGACGAGCATGGTTGACTGCGGCGGTGTGCAGAACGAGAGCGGCGAGCTTGCTGCGCGCTATCTCGAAGGAAACGGCGTGTTTCGGGTCGAGCGGCTTTTTCTGACGCATCCGGACGCCGACCACTGCAACGGCGCGGCGCAGCTCATATCGCGCGTACAGGTCGGAACGCTGTATCTTCCCATGACGGCGCTGAGAGAGCAAAGCGACATGCTGCAGACGATCATCCGAACGGCGCGGGAGAACGGAACACAGGTGCGCTTTGTGCGCGAAAATCTGGAATTTCCGACGAAGCGCGGGAAAATCCGCGTGTTAAAGCCGGATTTACTGGAAAGCGGCAACGACGGCGGGCTTTGCGTCTTGGCAGCGCACGAAAAATATGATATTCTAATAACCGGCGACCTGAGCCAGAACGAGGAGTACCGGCTCTTATCCCAAAACGAATTGCGGGGCATCGAGCTTCTGGTCGCCGGGCATCACGGCGCTGCAACCTCGACCAGCGACGCGCTTCTGGCGCAGACCGGTGCGCGGACCGTGATTCTTTCCGTCGGTGCGGACAATTCCTACGGGCACCCGGCGGCGCAGACGCTTGCACGCATCCAAAGTGCAGGCGCGGCAATTTACCGGACGGATGAAATGGGAACCATCGTCATCCGGGGAGGAAACTGATGGCAAAAAAACAGACCGGGCAGACGGACGATACCCTGCGGCAATTCAAGCAGGACCTCAAGAATAACACCCCGGGGAATTTCTATATCTTCTGCGGCGAGGAGGCGTTCCTGCGGGACTACTATCTCGCGGAGCTGACAAAAAAGCTGGCATGCGGACCTGCCGCGGAATTCAACACCCACCGCTTCGATGGCGCAAGCATTTCTCCGCAGGCGCTTCTGGACGCGGTGGAGGCAATGCCCATGATGGCGGAGCGGACGCTGGTGCGCGTGGACGATGTGGATTTGTTCAAGCTCCCCGAGCAGGCAAGAGAGCAGTACCGCGGCATTTTTGAAGATTTGCCGGACTATGTGTGTCTCGTGTTCTGCTACGATACGATCGAGTATAAGCCGAACGGGCAGATGCGCAAGCTCTCCGATACGCTCAAAAAGCATGCGCAGGTGGTGGAATTTCAAAAGCCCTCGGAGCGGGAGCTCTGCACTTGGATTGCGCGGCACTTCCGGGCGGAGGGAAAGCTGATTTCCGACAAGCTGGCAAGCTATCTGATTTTCCTGACCGGCGGCGGTATGACGCAGCTGTCCGGCGAAATCAAAAAAATCTCCGCCTATGCCTCCGGAGAAGAGATCCAGCGCTCGGACATCGACGCGGTGGTGACACCGGTGCTCAATGCGCAGACCTTTGATATTTCGAACGCCGTGGCAGACGGGAATTTTCAGCTGGCGCTGACGAAGCTGCAGGAGCTTTTTGCCGTGCAGGCAGAGCCGATTGCGATTCTCGGCGCGGTCGGCTCGCAGATCCGTAGGCTCTACTATGCCAAAACGCTTGCCGCCTGCGGCAAAAACCAACAGACCTTTATGGATCTGACCGGCAACAAGAGCAGCTACGCGGCAAACCTCACTTTCACTGCGGCGCGAAAGGTTCCAGAGGCGTTCTGCGCGCGGGCGGTAGAGCTGTGCCTGCAGGCGGACCGTGATATGAAGCGCAGCGTGGACGAACCCGAGCGGCTTCTGGAGGTCCTGATTGCGACGCTCTGGCAGGAGGCACGCCGTGGTTAAGATCAGGCAGGCGATTGTCGTCGAGGGAAAGTATGATCAGAACACGCTCTCGCAGCTGGTGGACACGACGATTTTTCAGACGCACGGCTTCGGCGTGATGCACGACAAGGCACTTTTGTCGCTTTTGCGGCGCGCGGCGCAGACAACGGGGCTGATTATCTTCACCGACTCCGACGGCGCGGGCTTTGTCATCCGTAATTATTTAAAAGGGGCGCTTCCGAAACAGGGCGTTCTGCATGCCTACATCCCAGACATTCCCGGCAAGGAAAAGCGCAAGCGCGCACCCGGAAAAGAAGGGCTGCTCGGCGTGGAGGGCATGACGAAGGAAATTCTCCTGGAAGCACTTTCCAATGCGGGCGCGGATTTAGGCGGCGAACCGGTAAAAAAGAAAGGCGATGGCATTACAAAGCTTGATCTTTATACCGCCGGGCTTTCCGGAAGACCGGACAGCCAGAAAAAGCGCGAGGCATTTTTAAGCCGCCTGCGCTTTCCGGCGCACATGAGCGCGAACGCGCTGCTGGACGCGCTGAATTTATTATATACGCGGGAGGAATTTCTCTCGCTGTTTGAGGAAACAACATGATTGACATTTCTGTAAAGGACCTTGTTAAGAGCTTTGACGAGGACGGGAATCTTTTAGACGGCATCAGTTTTGACGTGCAGTCGGGCGAGCGGGTGGGTCTGCTCGGCAAAAACGGCGCGGGCAAGACGACGCTGTTTAAGATTCTGACGGGCGAAATCGACTATAATTCCGGCGCGATTGCTTTCGCGCAGGGGAAAAAGGTGGGGCTCATTTCCCAGATTCCGGTCTATCCGGCAGATTATACGGTAAACGACGTGCTGCGCGCGGCGTTCTCCGGGCTGGACAGGATCAAAGCTCGCATGCGCGAGCTGGAGGGGCAGATGACCGAGCATACGCCGAAGGAAATCCTGTTGGAGTATGACGCGCTCACAAACCGCTTTGAAGCCGGCGGCGGATATGAGATCGACACCGAAACGGATAAAATCTGCAACGGTCTGGCAATTCCGCAATCGCAGCGTGAGCAGCTTTTTTCCTCGCTTTCCGGCGGAGAGAAGACGAGAGTGAATCTCGCGCGGCTGCTTCTGGAGAAGACCGACATTCTGCTGCTCGACGAGCCGACCAACCATCTGGACATGCATGCGGTGGAGTGGCTGGAGGAATATATTTCGCGCTTTAAGGGTACGGTGCTTACCATTTCCCATGACCGGTATTTTCTGGACCGCGTGGTAAATCGCATCATTGAAATTTCGAACGGCAAGGCGGAGTTTTACTCCGGCAATTATTCGTTCTACGTGCAGGAAAAGCAGGCGCGCTTTGAGCTGCAGCTCAAGCAATACGAAAAGGAGCAGGCCAAGCTTGCCCAGCTCGGCTTCACGCTCGAGCGCATGAAGGGCTGGGGCATCAACAACCGCACGCTCTACCGCCGCGCCATGTCCATCCAGCACCGGATGGAGCGCATCGAAAAGACCGACCGGCCCACACAGGACAAGACCATGCGGGCAAAATTCGCCCAGCGGGACTTCTTCGGCGACGAGGTTCTGTCCGTCAAGGGGCTCGGCAAGGCGTATGACGGACGGACGCTGTTTTCTGACGTCGAGCTGCAGGTCGCGGGCGGCGAGCGCATTGCCCTGCTCGGCGACAACGGCACCGGCAAGTCCACCTTCCTTAAAATTCTCCTCGGCGAGGAGGCGGGCGCGGGCCGCATCAAATTCGGTCCCACGGTCAAGTGGGCCTACCTGCCGCAGATCATCCACTTTGCCCACCCCGAGCGGACGCTCCTCGACACGATGCTCTATGAGAAGAACTGCACCGTGCAGACCGCGCGCGACCGGCTGGGCGCGTATCTGTTTGAGGGCGAGGACGTGTTCAAGACGGTCGGCTCCCTCTCCGGCGGCGAGCAGAGCCGGCTGCGGCTGTGCATGCTGATGGACGAGAAGATCAACCTGCTCGTCCTCGACGAGCCGACGAACCATCTGGATATCGACTCGCGCGAATGGCTCGAGGATGCGCTGGAGGACTACGAGGGCACGCTCATCTTCGTCTCGCACGACCGGTATTTCGTCAACAAGTTCGCCACCCGCATCTGGGAGCTGGAAAACGGGCAGATCCGCGACTATCTCTGCGGCTACGAAAAATACCGCTCCATCAAGGAGAAGGAGGCCATCGCGGCCCCCGCGCCCGAAAAGCCCAAAAAAGAGCACAAGGAAAAGCCGAAGACCTCCGGCAGCAAGATGCTCGAGAAGAAGGTCCGCGCGCTCGAGCGCGAGATCGAGAAGCAGGAGGCGCTGTCGGCGGAGCTGGACACGAAGATCGAGGCCGCGGCCGCCGATTATCAGGAGCTGGCACGGCTGATGGAAGAAAAGCAGCAGGCGGAGGACACGCTCGCGCAGATGATGGAGCAGTGGGAGGCCCTCTCCTGCGAGCTGGAGGACGCAACATGATCCCGGTATGGCTGATCGCGGCGATCGCGCTGCTCGGCGCGGTCTGTCTGGCGCTGCCGCTGCACATCGGCATGACGGGCGTGTGTCTGCTGCTTCTGGCGGCGGTGCTGCTGGCGCTGCGGATCCTCCGAAAAAAGGACGCGCCGAAGGTCTGGAGCCGGGTCCTCATCGCGCTGACGGCTGTCTCGATGGCGGTCATCTTCGGCGCGATGGGCTATATCAGCGTGCAGGGAAAGGACAGCGCCATGACACCAGACGAAACACCGGATTTCATTGTCGTGCTCGGCGCACAGGTCCAGGGCGACGGGCCGTCGCTGACGCTCAAAAAGCGTCTGGACAAGGCGCTCGAATTCCTGCAGGCACACCCGGACCGGACCGTGATCGTCTCCGGCGGGCAGGGCCCGGACGAAGCGCACACGGAAGCGTCGGTCATGGCGCAGTACCTGCTCGCGCACGGCGCCGACGCATCGCAGATCCTTGAGGAGCCGCAGGCGTCGAACACGCGGGAAAATCTGCTGTTCTCGGCGAAGCTCGCCGAAGAGGCGGGGTTCGACACGTCGCGCGTGCTGATCGTGACGAGTGATTTTCACATGTGCCGGGCAAAATATATCGCAAGAACGCTCGGCATGGAGCCCTATGGGCTATCCAGCGGCACATGGCCGTGGATCCTGAAGCTCAACTATACGCTGCGCGAGGTCTTCGCGTTCTGCAAGGCGGTTTATCAGGCACACCGTTGACTTTCCGTGCCCCTGTGATAGAATGATGCAAAGAACGACACAAAAGGAGTGTTTTGATTATGAGCGGATGCAGCGGCAACTGTTCGAGCTGCGGCGAAAGCTGTTCTGACCGCAAGCAGGAGAGCCTGCTTGCCGAACCCAACAAAAACTCGCAGGTGAAAAAGGTCATCGCCGTCGTCTCCGGCAAGGGCGGCGTCGGCAAATCGACCGTGACCTCCATGCTGGCCATGGCCATGCACAAGCTTGGCTACAAGACCGCCATTCTCGACGCCGACATCACCGGTCCGTCCATCCCGAAGGCCTTCGGCCTGCACGAGCAGATCATCGGCAGCGACGACGGGATGCTCCCGGCCGTCACGCCGGAGGGCATCAAGGTCATGTCCATCAACCTGCTGCTGCCCAATGAGACGGACCCCGTCATCTGGCGCGGCCCGGTCATCGGCGGCGCGGTCAAGCAGTTCTGGACCGACGTGTGCTGGGGCGAGGTGGACTATATGTTCGTCGACCTGCCGCCCGGAACGGGCGACGTGATGCTGACGGTGTTCCAGTCGCTGCCGATCGACGGTGTCGTGATCGTCACGAGCCCGCAGAGTCTCGTGTCCATGATCGTCTCCAAGGCCGTCAACATGGCGCGGATGATGAACATCCCGGTCTACGGCTTTGTGGAGAACTACAGCTACTTCCAGTGCCCGGACTGCGGCAAACGCGTGGAGATCTTCGGCAAGAGCAAGCTCGACGAGCTGGCGCTGCAGTTCTCCCTGCCCGTTCTCGCCCGCCTGCCGATCGACCCGGCCGTCGCCGCCAGCTTTGACGCCGGCCGGATGGCCCAGGTCAACACCGACCCCGTCATGCCCGCCGCCGAACTGATGGCCAAAGCCTGAACTGCCCGCCGCAGCGGACCAAAGGCTCCCCTCCCAGGGGAGCTGGCGCCGAAGGCGACTGAGAGGTCGTCACAGATTTGCATAGAAAAACCCAAACCGCAAATTCAGTTTGCGGTTTGGAAAGGAAGAAACGGGCTCAGAGGAAAAGAGGCTCCGCGAACAGCGGGGACTCGTTCCGTCGAGGCCGGTTCTGACGCGCCTCCGGCGGCCCCTTCTTTTCCGTCTTGCCGGAAAAGATGGGGGGGAGAAAAGGGGCGCTTGGTTACGGTTGGGTGCATCCTGCGTCTGAATTTAGGTAGGAACCTATCTTTCAGACGTCGTTCCACTCGGGAGTCACCTTACGTATGTCTTGCCACGCGCCGCCTGATACGTGAGAATCAAATTAGCAAATAGTTGCCTTAGAATGACTGCCATCAATAGAAGGTGCGATGGAGATTCAGATGGATACAACCTTCTTGCGGGGTAGATTGTAGGGGCAGAACAAATAAAAATCCAATGCAAAAAGGTGCAGGCCAACAAATCTGGTCTGCACCTTCTATTTACTGCAAATATTCAAACGCAACTGCCATCAAACCCGTTGTCCCGTATCAGGCGGCGCGTAGCAAGACATACGTAAGGTGACCATCGAGCGGAACGCCAGACCAAAACACTGGGACTTGCCTAAATTCAGACGCAGGATGCACCCCGTGGCCTCACGCACTCTTTTCTCCCCTATCTTTTCTCTTGCAAGAGAAAAGATAGGGCCGCCGGAGGCGGCGGCAGTTGCAAATCTGCAGCAATCCCTCAGGCAGCCGCGCTGGCCGCCCGCATTTGCTGTTTCACGGCAGAAATATCCTTGCACTTTTCTCCCAACCGTGCTATACTTCCACTGAAATCAAGGATTCAGGAGGGTTTTTTATGGCCATTCTTCTGACCGGCGGCGCCGGGTTTATCGGCAGCCATACGGCCGTTTCTCTGCTCAATGCGGGGCTGGAGATCGTCATCGTCGACAATCTTTACAACAGCTCCCCGAAGGTCATTGACCGCATCGAAACGATCACCGGCAAGCGTCCGGCCTTCGTCGAGGCTGACTGCTGCGACAAGGCGGCAATGGACAAGGTCTTCAGCGACTATGACATCACCGGCGTCATCCACTTTGCCGGGCTCAAGGCTGTCGGCGAATCTGTCCAGAAGCCGCTGCTCTACTACCGCAACAATCTCGATTCCACGCTGACCGTTCTGGAGGTCATGCGCGCGCATAACTGCCATCAGTTTGTTTTCTCCTCCTCCGCCACCGTTTACGGCGACCAGCCCGCCCCTCTGTATGAGACGGCGCAGACCGGCAACTGCTCCAACCCCTACGGCTGGACGAAGTTCATGATCGAGGAGATCCTGAAGTCCGCCTGCGTGGCGGATCCGACGCTGTCGGTCGTTCTGCTGCGCTACTTCAATCCCATCGGCGCACACGAATCCGGCCTGATCGGTGAGAATCCGAACGGCATCCCGAACAATCTGATGCCCTACATCACGCAGGTCGCCATCGGCCGCCGCGAGAAGCTGACCGTCTTCGGCAACGACTATGACACCCCGGACGGCACCGGCGTGCGCGACTACATCCACGTTGTCGATCTTGCCGAGGGCCATCTGTGCGCGATCCAGTACGCCGAGCAGCACACCGGCTGCGAGATCTTCAATCTCGGCACCGGCCGCGGCGTGAGCGTTCTGGAGATGGTCAACACCTTTTCCGAGGTCAACCACGTCCCCGTCCCCTACGTTATCGGCCCGCGCCGCGCAGGCGATCTGGCGACCGTCTATGCCGACCCCGCCAAGGCCAAAAACGTGCTCGGCTGGGAAGCAAAGAAGACCGTCGCAGACATGTGCCGCGACAGCTGGAACTGGCAGAGCAAAAACCCGAACGGATATTAAAACACGACCAGCGGAGGCTTTCGGCCTCCGCTGGTTTTCTGTAAAAATGAAAGCAACCCGCGTATGCGAGCTGCTTTTTTATGTCGGCATTCCCTATTTTCCCGGCCAGTCGCCCGGCAAGTATTTTCGGCGATCGCGAGCTTAACTTCTGTGTTCGGTATGGGAACAGGTAGACCCTCACGCCAATCAACACCGACTGTAAAAAAGAAACCTGATCGAAATCAGGTTTCTTTATGTTGGCACTACCTATTTTCCCGGTCAGTCACCCGACAAGTATCTTCGGCGCATGTGAGCTTAACTTCTGTGTTCGGTATGGGAACAGGTGGACCCTCACACCAATCAGCACCAACTATTCAGGATACACCCTGAAAACCGAACACCACAAGGAATCTGAGCAAGGGGAGAAGACTTCATTTACAGAGCCTGCTAACTACCAATTGTAGGTCAAGCCCTCGGCTTATTAGTATCAGTCAGCTACACACCTTACGGCGCTTCCACCTCTGACCTATCAACGTCATAGTCTACGACGAGCCTTACTCCATAAAGGATGAGAGATCTTATCTTAGGGGGAGTTTCACGCTTAGATGCCTTCAGCGTTTATCTCGT
>ERZ779890.4795-NODE-4795-length-11061-cov-8.610939_pt1 | contig 11061 bp, 7 predicted proteins | sample MGYA00511553_ERZ779890 | MGnify/ENA primary metagenome ERZ779890 (study PRJEB29588, sample SAMEA2152064) | human gut metagenome | biome: human gut; feature: human-associated habitat; material: faeces | place: Denmark | collected 2008/2010 ...
TCACCTCTGTTGAAGTTCATTTGTACACGATGCTCCATTCATCGTTCATTAGCTTCATTATGTTTGAACTATATTCATGTGGAGACAAATCAAGACACAGAGGAAGAGTCACAAAGGAATGAGAGTAGATATGAATGGCGATTGTGATATAGGCTTTATTCAAATGGAGATGTGTTTCTTGAACTATCTGAAGGAGAATCAGCCTACTGTTTATGAAGAACTCATGAAAGACGATTGTTATCGCCTCTGTTTAACTGATTTACATCTACTATTGCGTCTTACTGAAAGCGGTCAAGCAATTTGTCTTCAAGACCCTGAGCTTGCTCACGTTATTTTCGTAAAAACTATTGAGTTATCTCCTTATAATAAATTAGTTTTGCGCCATTATAGTGAATTTTTGAACATACATGGCTGGGATTTAGAATCTATTCAACTCAGTAAATTCCTCAAACAAAATCAATTAAAAGAAGCTCAAGATTTTGCTTTAAAATTGGATATTTTCTTAGATGGTATGCCTATCAATCAATTTAGAGACCCTAGCGCATTGACATCTTTCATCAAAGGTAATTTCACATCTGTATTCAGTCATATCGCTAAACGCTATTTGAATTTCATTCATCAAAAAATTAATTCTAATAAACGCAATTTCACTGAAGATATGAATTGGCTCAATAGCAAGATGAAATTATTCATTCCATATATTGATAAATCCGATTTAGATATTTTACATGAATTCACAGAAAAAGGATTAGCTAAATATATAACTTCTAATGAAGTTTCCTTTATGCTTTTCAAAAAAAATATGGAACTTGAACCATATAATCGTAAAGTAACTGATAAATTTTATAAATTACTTAGCTTAAATCGTCATAGACAATTTGGCTATTAATATTTTTAAATAAAAAAGGAAGTCTATATAATAGACTTCCTTTTTATTTTCACATTTATTATTTTACGCCTAAAGTTACTTTTTCACCATTGATATTCCATTCTTTAGTGAAGCCGTCTAATTTATCGTAAACAAGTTCATCTGCTAAAGTAATTTTCTTAATTGTTTCTGCATTATCCTGCATTAATTTAGCAATTTTTTCATTACCTTGAGCAAATACTGTAATTCTATCAGTTACTTCAAAGCCATTTTCTTTACGCATTGTCTGAACTTTACTGATGATTTCACGAACGAAACCTTCTTCAATGAGTTCATCTGTCAATACTGTAGAAATAGCAATTGTTACATCACCATCACGCTGAGCTGCAAAACCTTCTGTTTGAGTCATTTTTACATCAAGGTCTTCAGGTACAAGTGTGATTTCACCAGAAGAAAGTTCTAATTTCAATGTTTTTGTAGCTTCAAGTTCAACTTTAGCTTTTTGTCCATCAACTTTAGCTAGAGCAGCAGCAATTTCTTTCATCTGTTTGCCGTATTTTGGACCTAATACTTTGAACTGTGGTTTAATTTCATAGTTCAAATATTCGTCCATATTATCTTTGAATTCTACTTTTTTAACATTTAATTCTTCTTCTACAATTTTTGTATAGAATTCATTGAGTTCAAATGGAGCTTTTACATACATAAGAGCAATTGGCTGACGGTTTTTGATATTTGCTTCATTACGAGCAGCACGACCTAAAACTACAGCTTTCAATACTAAGTCCATAGTTTTTTCAAGTTCGCTATCAATAAATACTTCATTTGCAACAGGATAAGCACAAAGATGTACGCTTTCTGGTGCATCTTTTTCACTATTTAAAACAAGGTTTTGATAAATAGCTTCTGTCATAAATGGAATCATTGGAGCTGCGAGTTTAATAACTGTTGTAAGTACAGTATATAAAGTCATGTAAGCATTAATTTTGTTTTGGTCTGTTTCTTTAGCCCAGAAACGATCACGACTTCTTCTTACATACCAGTTAGAAAGTTCATCTACAAATTCTTGAAGAGCTTTTGCAGCTTCTGTGATTTTATAGCTATTTAAATCTTCATCTACAGTTTTAATTAAAGTATTAAGACGAGACAAGCACCATTTATCTAATACAGAAAGTTTATCATATTCAAGGCTGTATTTAGATACATCAAATTTATCAATATTAGCATAGAGTACAAAGAATGCGTAAGTATTCCATAATGTACCCATGAATTTACGTTGACCTTCTTGAACAGCAGCATCATGGAAACGATTTGGAAGCCATGGAGCACTATTTTCATAGAAATACCAACGGATAGCATCTGCACCATGTTGAGCTAAAGCTTTCATTGGTTCTACTGCATTACCTTTAGATTTACTCATTTTACGACCTTGAGCATCTAAAACGTGACCTAATACGATAACGTTTTTATAAGGAGCTTTGTCAAAAAGTAATGTGGAAATAGCGATTAGAGAATAGAACCAACCACGAGTTTGGTCTACTGCTTCAGAGATGAAATCTGCTGGGAATTGTTCTTCAAAGAGTTCTTTATTTTCAAATGGATAATGCCATTGTGCAAAAGGCATGGAACCAGAGTCAAACCAGCAGTCAATAACTTCTGGAACACGATGCATTTCTTTACCACAATGAGGACATTTAATAGTTACAGCATCAATGAATGGACGATGTAATTCAATATCATCAGGGCAATTATCAGACATGGATTTTAATTCTTCGATAGAACCGATTGCATGTTGATGACCGCATTCACATTCCCAGATATTAAGTGGAGTACCCCAATAACGGTTACGAGATAAGCCCCAATCTTGAACATGTTCGAGCCAATCGCCAAAACGACCTTTACCGATAGATTCAGGAATCCAGTTTATTGTTTTATTATTAGCAATTAATTTATCGCGAACAGCTGTCATGCGAATAAACCATGTTTCACGTGCATAGTATAAAAGTGGAGTATCGCAACGCCAGCAATGTGGATAACTATGTTCAAAGTTAGGTGCAGAGAATAATAGTCCTTTTTCTTCTAAGTCTTTTAAAATTTTTGGATCTGCTTTTTTTACAAATACGCCTGGCCAATCAGTATCTGCTGTCATGCAACCTTTAGCGTCAACGAATTGTACGAAAGCAATACCATATTCACGGCAAACACGGGAGTCATCTTCACCGAATGCAGGAGCCATATGAACGATACCAGAACCATCTGTAGTTGTTACATAATCATCACAAGTTACAATAAATGCTTTTTTGCCATTTAATTTATTTAAAGCATATGGATAAAGTGGTTCATATTCTTTATATTCAAGAGATTTACCTGGCATTTCTTCGAGGATTGTATAATCTTCGCCTAAAACTTTTTCGCAAAGTTCTTTAGCCATGTAATAAGTGTAATCGCCTTGTTTTACTTTTACATAAGTGATTTCTGGATTTACGCAAAGTGCAAGGTTAGATGGAAGTGTCCATGGAGTAGTTGTCCATGCGAGGAAATAAGCATCTTCACCTTTTGCTTTAAATCTTACAAATGCAGATTTTTCTTTTACATCTTTATATCCTTGAGCTACTTCGTGAGAAGAAAGAGGTGTACCACAGCGAGGGCAGTATGGAACGATTTTATGACCTTTATATAAAAGACCTTTGTTCCAAATTTCTTTTAATGCCCACCATACAGATTCAATATAATCATTATGGTATGTAACATATGGGTCTTTCATATCTGCCCAATAGCCTACAGCTTTGGAGAATTCTTCCCACATACCTTCGTATTTCCAAACGCTTTCTTTACATTTTTCTACGAAAGGTTCAATACCATATTCTTCAATTTGTTCTTTACCATTGATGCCTAATAATTTTTCAACTTCAAGTTCTACTGGAAGACCATGTGTATCCCAACCAGCTTTACGGATAGTTTTATGACCTTTCATAGCTTGATAACGAGGAATCATATCTTTGATTACACGAGTTAAAACGTGTCCAATATGAGGTTTACCATTTGCTGTTGGTGGTCCATCATAAAATGTGAATACATCTGCATCTTCATGTTGATGTACTTGTTTTTTAAATATATCGTGTTCTTCCCAGAATTTTTCAATTTCTTTTTCGCGTTCTACGAAATTTAGATTGGTATCAACTTTGTTATACACAAAAAAGCCTCCTCTGTATACAAATAATAAATAAAAATTCCAGTATATGAAAAAAACTCTTGCCAAATAGGACAAGAGCAACTGTAATACATAACTAAAAAAGCCTTCACCCAAAACAGGATGAAAGCTGTGCTGTCATTATACCACCTATTTCACATACCAACATATGCAACCCCTTTAACGGAGGGACCCGACACGGTCTATTCTTAAAAATTAATTTCAACCTGTAACTCCAGAGTGATTTTCCATTAAAAACTACTTGTACCAATTTCCAGCAATACATGGCTCTCTGTAACTTTTATTTTTAATTTACTATCTCTTTCATTGTTTTTCTTCTTTGTACTATTGTGTACGCTTGATATAATATCACAATAATAGAAAATGAGCAAGAAAAAATTTACCCTAAACAGTTTACAATTATACAAAATAAAATTGACAAATATAATTTTATCGTTTATAATTCATTCATACTTATTCACTATGAAAATACATATTAAAGGAGGTCATTGCCATGAAAATTTATCATAATTTTATGGAACTAGTAGGTCATACACCTCTTGTTCAAATTAATAATTACAGTAAACTCCATGATATAAAAGCTAATTTATTAGTGAAATTAGAATATTTTAATCCTGCTGGTAGTGCTAAAGATAGAATTGCCAAAGCCATGATTGAAGATGCTGAAAATCGCGGTATTTTAAAACCTAATTTCACTATCATTGAGCCAACAAGTGGCAACACTGGTATTGGTCTTTGTGCTGTAGCTGCAAGTAAAGGTTATAAAATCATCATCACTATGCCAGAAACAATGAGTATTGAACGCAGAAAACTCATGAAGGCTTATGGCGCTGAGCTTGTATTAACAGAAGGTAGCAAAGGCATGGCAGGAGCTATCCAAAAAGCTGAAGAATTAGCAAAAGATATACCTGATAGCTTTATTCCTGGACAATTCACTAATTTAATCAATCGCCAAGCTCACTATATGACAACTGGCCCAGAAATCTGGCAAGATACTGATGGTAAAGTTGATATCTTCGTTGCTGGTATTGGTACAGGCGGTACTTTAAGCGGTACAGGAAAATATCTCAAAGAACAAAATCCTAATATAAAAATCATTGGTATTGAACCTCAAACTTCTGCTGTATTAACAACTGGTAAAGCAGGTGCTCACAAAATTCAAGGTATTGGAGCTGGCTTTATACCAGATACTTTAGATACCTCTATCTATGATGAAATCATAACTGTGGACAATGAAGTATGTTTTATAGCTAGTAAAGATCTTACCAAAACAGAAGGTCTTTTGACTGGCATTTCTTCTGGTGCTGCACTTTGGGCAGCTACTCAAGTTGCCAAACGTCCAGAAAATGTTGGCAAAAATATTGTTGTGCTTCTTCCTGATACAGGTGAACGTTATCTCTCTACACCATTATTTGAAGAATAATCTTTCAAACTCAATAACATCATCATATTGTAAATATTTTTATGTGATGATGTTATTTTTATAAGGTATTCATAGTTTTATAATAGGATAAATATATTTAAAAAGGAGAGTTTTCTGATGACAAAAAAATTGGATACAAATAATTGGGCTTTTGAAACTAAACAATTACATATAGGTCAAGAAATACCTGACCCTATAACAAATTCTCGTGCTGTACCCATTTATCAAACTACCTCTTATGTATTTGATAATTGCCAAGTAGCTGCTGATAGATTTGCCTTAAAAGAAGACGGTAATATTTATGGTAGATTAACTAATTCCACTCAAGAAGTATTAGAAAAGCGTATTGCTAGTCTTGAGGGTGGTGCAGGAGCTTTGGCTATAGCTTCAGGTGCTGCCGCTATAGCCTATACAATACAAGCTCTCGCTAAAGTAGGCGACCATATTGTCTGCTCAAAAACAGTATATGGAGGAACATATAATCTTTTTGCTCATACTTTAGTGGATTTTGGCATAAATACAACTTTTGTCGATATTCATAATCTAGATGAAGTCGAAAATGCTATCACAGAAAATACAAAATGTATCTATTTTGAAACTTTAGGCAATCCAAATAGTGATATTGCCGATTTAGAAGCTTTAGCTAATTTAGCACATAAATATAACATTCCTGCTGTTGTAGATAATACATTTGCAACACCATATCTTGTACGACCTATCGAATATGGTGTTGATATCGTCATTCACTCTGCTACTAAATTCATCGGTGGTCATGGCACTTCTCTAGGTGGAATTATCGTAGATAGTGGTAATTTCGATTGGGAAAAAAGTAATAAATTCCCTTCTTTAGTCGAAGCTAATCCTAGTTATCATGGAATTTCTTTCACTAAAGCTACAGGAAAGCTCGCTTTTATCACTAAAGTTCGTGCTATCTTACTTCGAGATCTAGGTGCTTGTATCTCTCCATTTAATGCCTTCTTACTCTTACAAGGATTAGAAACTTTATCTTTACGTGTTGAGCGCCACATACAAAACACACTTAAAGTCATTGAATTTTTACAAAATCATGATAAAGTTGAAAATGTTAATCACCCTTCTATTACCTCACGCTTCGACCATGATTTATATCAAAAATATTTGCCTAATGACGGTGGCTCTATCTTCACATTTGAAATCAAAGGCACAGCAAAAGACGCTCAAGATTTTATCGATAAACTCCAATTATTCTCCTTACTTGCCAATGTAGCAGATGCGAAATCCCTCGTAATTCATCCAGCTAGCACCACTCACTCACAAATGACTACAGAAGAATTATCTGCTTCTGGCATAAAGCCAAATACAATTCGCCTTTCTATAGGTCTTGAAAATATAAATGATATTCTCCGTGATTTAGCTCAAGCTTTAGCATAATAATAAAGCCACATTATATTATTTAAATTTAATATAATGTGGCTTTTATTTAACAAGCTGTAATTCCGCCATCAACGCTCCATACAGCCCCTGTTACAAAACTAGCTTCTGGACTTGCCAAGAAATAAATTACATTCGCTACCTCTTCTGGTCTGCCTATTCTTCCTATAGGATATAAACTACTCGCTTCTTTTATGCCTTCTTCCACATCACCTGCAAATTGATTTCGCGTAAGTGGTGTATCTATATCTCCAGGGCAAACGCAATTTGCTCTGACCTTATACGGTGCTAATTCCAAGGCTAAAGCTTTTGTAAATACGGTCAAACCACCTTTAGAAGCACAGTATGCACTACAAAAGAAATTTCCATTAATACCTGCATCAGAAGATACATTTACAATAGAAGCATTTTCTCCTTGTTTTTTCAAATGAGGAACAGCATATTTACATAAAAAATAAGCTCCTTTCAAATTTATACTCATAATTCTATCAAATTCATCTTCTTCTACATCTTCAATAGCATTTTCCAGATAAATCCCTGCGTTATTCACTAAAATATCTAGTTTTTTATATTTTTCAATCACTGTATCTATGACGCTCTTGCAATTTTTAGCACTACTGATATCTGCTTGAATAAAATCGCAAAATACATCTTTTGTGATAAATGATTTTAAATATTTTCTAGCTTCTATATATTTATCTTTATTTCTACCTACTAAAATCACATTTATTTTATTTACTAAAAATTTTTTAGCACATTCAAGACCTATGCCAGATGTCCCACCTGTGATTAAAGCTATTTTCTCCATAAACTTCACCATTTCTTCATCATTCTAAAAAATAAAGCCGAGTCTAAATATCACGTGATATTAAAAACTCGACTTTACCATTTCTTAACGTTTATTCAATTAAGAATTACTGATTTACAGCTTCTTTTAAAGCTTTACCAGCTTTGAATACTGGGTTTTTGGAAGCAGGAATTTCGATAGTTTCGCCAGTCTGTGGGTTACGACCTTTACGAGCTGCACGAGTTCTAACTTCGAAAGTACCAAAACCAATAATTTGTACTTTGTCATCTTCAACAAGAGCTTTTTGTACACTTGCAAAAACAGCGTTAACAGCTTTTTCTGCATCTTTTTTTGTTAATTCTGCTACTTCAGCAACACTTGCTACTAATTCGGATTTATTCACGAAGATAGCCTCCTTTAAAATTATTATCAAATATAATTGTTCGCCGCTAAAGAGGTATTTCCTCTAAATAAGAGTCTAATATATATATAAATTACGGCAAAACTCTTATTTTGTAAGGATTATTTCACAACATTAAATCCTTATATGATGAGATTATAAAACCACCTTATTATCTCATCATATAAGGACTTAATCAAGTCCTTATTTACATTTATTTAATTATTTTTCATCTTTAAGTTTAGCTTCTTGCCACAATTCATCTAAATCAATCAAAGACAAGCTTTCCCAATTTTGTTGTTTAGCTTTTACTTTTTCTTCAATATAGGAAAATCTTCTTTTAAATTTGCGATTTGTGCCAGCTAAAGCTACTTCTGGGTCTATTTTTAAGAAACGAGAAATATTTACAATTGTAAATAAAACATCGCCTAGTTCTTCTTCTATCTTTTCTTTTTGTCCATCGACAATAGCTTCTTCTAATTCACGAAGTTCTTCTTCTAATTTATCCCATACAGGATCAATGTCTGGCCAGTCAAAACCTACTTTTGCTGCCTTATGTTGCAATTTATAAGCAACCATAAGTGATGGTAAATCTTTTGGTACACCATCTAATATAGAAGTTCTTTCTGTTTTTTCCGCTTGTTTAATAGCTTCCCAATTAGCTAAAACTTCGCCTGCATCTTTTACATCGACATCACCGAAAACATGTGGATGACGGCGAATTAATTTTTCAGTTATACCATCGATAACATCTTGCATGGAGAATAACTTAGCTTCTTCTGCCATGCGAGCATGAAATACTATTTGCATCAATAAATCGCCAAGTTCTTCACAGAGCAATTTTTCATCTTCTAAATCTATAGCTTCAATAACTTCATAAACTTCTTCAATCAAGTTACGACGAAGAGATTTATGTGTCTGCACGATATCCCATGGACAACCGCCTGGGCTACGAAGTGTTTTTACTACATCTTCTAGTGGCTCTAAATCAAAAGTTTGCTCATTTTTTGGCATTTTTCCTATATATAAACTTGTCAAATGGTCAATATGAGGTTGACGGTCTAATTCATATAGAGGAATTTCGCGAATTTCTTCATCTGGCAAACTCAAATTGCGAATGAATGTTACAGGATAATTTTCTGGATAATTTTCCATCAAAGTCAATTTTGTATCTGAAGCTACGTGCTGATTATATACTTGCGTGATTACAAGTGCTGATGGCATTTCACTTGGTAAGTTTTCTAAATCGCAAGCATCTAAAATAGTAAGCCCATCAATAGGGTCTATATTTAAGCGCTGATATAAAACTTCCATAAAGCTCATACCTGGCATGATGTTTAATTTCACATCAGCTTCTTTGGCTTTTTGTCTGATAATCACTACTGTTCTTTCTGCAACAAGTGGACTACCTGGAACAGCATATACTACATCATGACCATTTTTAGCTTCTTCAATCAATTTTTGAGCAATACTATTATACACATCATCAAAAGAAGCCCCTTGTTCATAAAATTCATCACAAGAAGTATACACTACATTTCGTTTATCTAATTCAGCTACTGTAGGGTGAATAGCAGTACGCAAAATCAATTTATCTGTATTTGTTATTTTATCCCAAGTATCTAGAGTAATAAGACCAAAATCGCCTGGTCCTAAGCCTACAATTGTTATTTGTCCCATATTATACCTTCCACTTCTTTCAGAAAAAAAGTAACCGCTGTGGAAAACCGTGCGGTTACTATGGATTGTGATTACTATAAATATAAAGCAAGAAAAGTGATTTGTCAATCAAAGATTGCAATAAACTAAGGTTTCATAAGGTTTTAATGCAATTTTTTTGCTTTTGCTTCATTTTTATAATTATTTAATATGCATTTGTAATTTAAAAGGTCATATGGCAATTCTATTTCATATGTTGTTGGATAAAAATTACAGATTACAATTAATTTTTGACCTTTATAATTGCGTCCATAAGCAAATACTCTTTTATCTTCGCAAAGTAATGGTTTTATATCTCCATAAGCTATCACATCATAATTTTTACGCAACTGAATTAATTTTTGATAATAATAGAGAATAGAGTCCTTATCTTCTAAACTATTTTTTACATTTATCTCAGTGTAGTTATCTGCTGTCTGTATCCAAGGAGTTCCTGTTGTAAATCCTGCATTTATACTATCATCCCATTGCATAGGAGTTCTTGAATTATCACGAGAATGCACATCTAAAATCATCAAAGCTTGCTCTTTTGTCATGCCTTTATCTTGTAAAATTTGATAATGATTTAAACTTTCTACATTGCGATATTGTTCAATGGATTTAAAATGTGGATTAGTCATTCCGATTTCTTCACCTTGATAAATATATGGTGTTCCTCTTAAACAATGTATCAATGTTGCCAACATTTTGCCTGATTCTTTATGGTATTTATCATCACTACCAAAGCGAGATATTACACGTGGCTGGTCATGATTGCACCAAAAAACAGCATTCCAAGCATTATTTTTTTCCATATTTATCTGCCAATCAAAAATCAACTGTTTCAATTTCATAAAGTCAGTTGGTACAAGTACCCATTTTTCATTGCCCATAAAATCCACTTTTAAATGATGGAAAGTAAATACCATAGAAAGTTCGCCTGTTTTTTCACCAGCGTATTTATAACAATTTTCCATAGTAGTGCTACTCATTTCACCAACAGTGATGATATCTTTGTCTTTAGCAAAACTATCTCTAGCTAATTCTTGTAAAAATTCATGAATGCGTGGCCCATCTGTATAAAAGCTTCTGCCATCTCCATCTACAGAGAAATCATCTTCAAAACCAGCCTTACTGATTAAATTGATGACATCAAAACGAAAACCTTTTACGCCTTTTTCCATCCTTCCATCCAAAAACGCACGATATTTTTACCAAATGCGAGCGTAAAGCCCCTAAATTTATTTATGGGGATATAAGCTCG
>ERZ779890.4801-NODE-4801-length-11055-cov-4.703000_pt1 | contig 11055 bp, 8 predicted proteins | sample MGYA00511553_ERZ779890 | MGnify/ENA primary metagenome ERZ779890 (study PRJEB29588, sample SAMEA2152064) | human gut metagenome | biome: human gut; feature: human-associated habitat; material: faeces | place: Denmark | collected 2008/2010 ...
GCGCTGGGGGTCTCCTCCGAAAGGGCAATGAACCTCCTTGACGAACTCGCATTCCACGGATACCTCGGAATCCAGGACGCCGCCGGGGAAAGGCAAATCCTCTTCAACAAAATCCCGCCTGAACTCAGGGGGGAAGGACACGAAACACGCAAGACAATCGAGTCGCTGATGGAGGAACTCGCGGAAAAAATCCGCGTCGCAGACCCAAATAGCCGAACCGTCGCGGAATACAACAAGGGAGTCCACGCAATCGGGAAGAAGATCGTGGAGGAGGCGGCGGAAGTCTGGATGGCCGCTGAATACGAAGGGCCAGATAACACGGCGCTGGAAATCAGCCAGCTCCTGTACCACCTCATGGTCCTCATGCTTAAAAAGAAAATCAGCCTCGAGGAAATCTACAGACACCTCTAACGCAAATCCTTCCGCGATTGTTTGTCCGACACGGCCACACGCCGGACGGACAAGCCACGGCAAATCATAACGGACGACAAGACAATGCTCAGAATCGCACTCCCGAACAAAGGCTCCCTCTCCGACGAGGCATGCACCCTCATGAAGGAGGCCGGATACAAGGCAAAACGGGACACAAAGGAACTTTCGGTGACAGATACTGTCAACGACGTCGAATTCCTCTTCCTGAGACCCCGCGACATCGCAGTCTATGTCTCGCGGGGAATCGTGGACATCGGCATCACCGGCAGGGATCTTCTTGCGGACTCCGGCGCCGAGGCCCGGGAGCTCCTTCCCCTGGGCTTTGGCAAGTCCCGCTTCTTCTACGCGGTCCCCAACGGCAGCCCCATCGACGCCCCGTCGAAGCTTGACGGCGCCCGCATCGCCTCCAGCTATCCGCGGATTGTCCTCGAGGACATGAAGAGGCGCGGCTTCAAGTGTGACGTCGTGCGCCTGGACGGCGCAGTCGAGATTTCCGTGCGCCTCGGCGGGGCGGAGGCGATCGCCGACGTTGTCGAAAGCGGCACCACGATGCGCCAGGCGGGGCTCCACACGATAGGCGACCCGATCATGCACTCGGAGGCGCTTCTGATTGGGCATGAGGACTCCGCGCAGAAACCCCAGGTGCAGACGCTTCTCAAGAGAATCCAGGGCATCCTCACCGCGAGAAACTACGTCGTGGTGGACTACAACGTCCCCTCCGACCGGCTCAAGGATGCATGCAAGGTGACTCCCGGCATCGAGTCGCCCACCGTGACTCCCCTGACCAGGGACGGCTGGTGCGCCGTCAAGTCGATGGTGAAGCGCTCCGAGCTGAACTCCGTCATGGACCGCCTCGAGGAGACGGGCGCCACGGGAATCATCGTCACGGCAATCTGCACATCAAGACTTTAGGACAACCAGGCAAATCACCCCCGGGGGACGACACGGCGGCAGGCCGCACGCCTCCTCCCAGACAACCCCGAAGAGGCATCAGGAAAATGTGCCATAGCGAATACTGGAACCCGCGATACGAGACCATGTCCCGCGACGAGCTTGTCGCCCTGCAGAACCAGCGTCTCTCGTCGCAATTGCACCGCGCATACGAGAAGAACGAGTATTTCAGGAAGAAGCTTGACGCCCACGGCGTCCATCCCGACGATGTCAGGACAATCGAGGACCTCCCCAAGCTTCCCTTCATGACCAAGGACGACTTCCGCCAGAACTACCCGCTTGGGATGTGCCTTTCGCCCCGGGAGGAGCTCCGGGAGTTCCACATGTCCAGCGGCTCCACAGGCACCCCCGTGGTGATGCCATACACCCAGGCGGACATCGACCGTATTCTGACGGCGCTGGATTCTGGCGACTACGGCGCCATTCTCCGGGCCAAGGGCATCGTGAACGGCACCGACGGCGCATGGATCGAGTTCGACTATGTGCCGGAGGAGCATGAGATCCGGGCGGGCCATCCCGACTACACCGGCCGCCTGTGCGTCATCGGTTCCAATCTGAAGGAGGAAAAGCTGGCAGAGCTGTTCGGCCTGTAAGCGAAAAAATTCATGGCTGATATTCCTGTATATCTCATCGCCGGTTTTTTGGACGGCGGCAAAACAGATTTTATCAACGGCATTTTAGAGGACGGCTTCGCCCGTGAGGACAAAACCCTCCTGATCTGCTGTGAAGAGGGCGAGTTGGAATACGAGCAGAAGGCTCTGGACAACGTGACCGTGGTCACAGTGGACGAGGAGACCGCTCTCACCTGTTCCCAGTGCAAGGAATGGGAAAAGCAGTACAAGCCCAAGCAGGTCCTCATTGAGTACAACGGCATGTGGTCCATGGAGCGGCTGTACCGGGAGGTGCTGCCCGCCAACTGGGTCCTCTATCAGGTGATGACCTTTGTGGACGCCAATACCTTTGAGACCTATGCCAAGAACATGGGCCAGATCATGATGGAAAAGATCACCAACGCCGACCTGCTGGTGTTCAACCGCTGCACCGATGAGCTGAAGGCCGCACTGCGGAAGCGGAATCTGCGGATGGTGAACCGCCGGGCGGACATCTATCTGGAAGATCTGAACGGCAACAGCGAGGACTACAACAACGGTGAGGTCTGTCCCTTTGACCTGGACCAGAAGGTCATTGACATTCCGGACAACGACTACGGCGTTTGGTATGTGGATGTGATGGACTACCCCGACCGCTGGGCAGGGAAAACCGTTCACATGAAGCTGCTCATGTGCCACTCCAAGAAGTATCCCGGTACCCACTGCCCCGGACGGTTCGCCATGGTCTGCTGTGAAAATGACGTGCAGTTCTTGGGTCTGGTGGCCAAGGGCGTGGATCTGAATAAGTACAAGAACCGGGACTGGGTGGAAGTCGAGGCACGCATGGCTTTGGAAAATCACTCCGCCTACAAGGGCAAGGGACCGGTGATGCACATCATCTCCATCAAGCCCTGCGAAAAGCCCGCCAACGAGGTCGTGACCTTCTGATCTACTGATATTCAAAAAGCACGTTTCCTTTTGACAAGGAAACGTGCTTTTCTTCTTGCATGCGCTTCTTATATTTGTCACCGTGCAAGTCATTGGCAAATCGACTGTTATTTCAATGCCGTTGTTCCGCTCAGACTTGCTGAGGAGGGGCTGTTGTTTCGGTATCACCGCGGCCTTGGTTTTGCGCCAAATCGCCCTCATTTTCAATACGATTCGTATTTTTTACTTTTAAATCGACATTTTGTATTGTAATTCCGCAAGATTTTTTCAGGAGATCCGGTTTTCTCTCCGCTTCGCAAAGCTCGCAAAATTTCGGGAATACTTGCAAATTTCAGGCAAATCCATATAATAGAGGTATTCTGATATGAAAGGACTTTACGTTTTGAAAGAAAAGCGGATCTATAAAAGAGAACTGCCCCTCTGGGGGAGTCTGCTGGCCGCCGTTTTGCTGGCAGGCTGTATCACTTTACTGGCCCTGTGGTGCCAGCCAAACGCCCTGCGGACGGTGCTGGCAGGGTTCAAGGCCCAGCCCCTGCTGATTGTTTTGAACGCTCTCCCCATCGGACTTTTGCTGCTGGCCTTCGCCTTCCTGTTCCGGAATGTCTTTTACAGCGGGGCACTGGTGAATTTCTTCGTCTGCGCGCTGTCCCTTGCCAACCGGGTCAAAATTGAGGTCCGGGATGAGCCGGTGTTCCCCCGGGACTTCTCCCTTCTGCGGGAGGTAGGCAGCGCCATCCAGTCCTATGACATCCGCTATCCGGTGAAGGCCATCGCCGTGGTGATGCTGACCACCGCGCTGCTCATCGGCCTTGGGGTCCTGTTTCCCAGCCGCCCGGTGTCCTTCGCCGCACTGAAGGCCAAGCTGACAAAACGGGACGCCGTGGCCGTGTTCCCCGGCCGCTGCTGGCCGGAGCGGATCTTGGGCGCGGTCCTCAGCTTCGGCGTTCTGACTGCGCTGATCTTCACGGTGTACGCCAGCAATACCCTCTACAATTCTTTCCGGGTCAGCAACGCCTACTATGTCCCCTCGGTGTTCAACGAGCTTGGTTTCCCCTACTGTTTCTGCCACCAGTTCACCACCTATCCGGTGGACAAGCCGGAGGGCTTTTCCAAGTCCGAGGCCGCCGGTTGGGAGACCGGCGGGCAGACGGGGCTTGGCAAGGACGTCAGCGTGATCCTCGTGATGAACGAGGCGTTTTCCGACCTCACCGACCAGCCCATGTTCAACTGGACGGAGGAAACCGATCCCCTGCCCAACCTCCACGCTTTACAGAAGGACCCTCACACTCTTTCCGGTCACATCGTGGTCCCCGGCTTCGCCGGAGGCACCGCCAATACGGAGTTCGATGCGCTGACGGGAATGCAGACCAATGCACTGTCCGTCACCGCCACCTCCGCCATGCGGGTGGTGAACCGAAATCTGGACAGCTTGTTCCGGGTGTTCGGGGCGGACGGCTACCGCACCTCCTTCTACCATCCCGGCGACGCCTGGTTCTATAACCGGGAGAACGTCTACCGCTGGCTGGGCGCGGAGCACGAGGTATTTGCCAAGGACATGAAGAATCTGGAATACAAGGGCCGCTGGGTCACGGATGACTACATGGCTGGTCTGATCGAGGAAGAATTTGAAACGGCGGTCAGCGAGGGCCGCCCCCTGTTCAACTACACCACCACCATCCAGAACCACATGAGCTACACCGCCGACAAGTACGGCGAGGGCTATGTGTTCCCCCCGGTCTCCACCACGGCGGACATCTCCCCGGAGACCCGCTCCATGCTGGAGGTCTACACCGAAGGCGTCCGGGATGCCGACGCCATGCTGGGCCGGCTGACGGCTTACTTCGCAGAGCGGGATGAGCCTGTGGTGCTGGTGTTCTACGGCGACCACCTCCCCTATCTGGGGGACAACCAGAAGGGCTATGCGGAGCTGGGATCTGAGGTGTCCATTCCGGAAAACGAGCGGGAGGACATTCTCTGCTCTTACAAGACCCCCTATGTGCTCTGGGCCAATGACGCCGCCGCAGACACGCTGAACTGGAACGAGGCCGTGGCCGCGCTGGACCTGCCGGAGGACGGCGTTCTCTCTGCTTCCTTTTTAGGCAGCGTCCTGCTGGACCTCACCGGCCGCGCCGGGGAAAGTCCGTGGTTCGACTTTCTCTCCTCCCTCCGGCGGATCGCGCCGGTGGTGCAGAAGAAAACCTATATCCTGGCGGACGGCTCCGTACTGCCGCAACGGATTCTGAACGAGCAGACGGATGAATCGTCCATGGAATTAAAAGACGCCGTCCGCAAGTGGCGCTGCTGGAGCTATTACAAGCTGAAATACGCGGACGTGGGTTAGACCCACCGCGAATATATGGAAAAAGCGGTTCCGGAACTTCCGGAACCGCTTTTTTGTATCAGCTTTTCGCTTCGATCTTCGCTCCGCATTTGGGACAGGTGATAACGATCTTCCCCTTCCCAACCGGCACCCTGCAGATGGCGCCGCATCTGCAGGTGAAGTACTTGTGCTCCTTATCCGCCCGGCGGGCCTTGGCCCCGGCGGCGTTGTTCCGGGCCTTCCAGATCCAGCCCATAAACTTCTGGTTCTCCGCCCGGCGCTTGGTCAGGTTTTTGGAGAACATTCGGAACAGAATAAACACCATCAGCACCCAAAGGAGGGATTCGCAGATCCGGGCGGGGATCCATAGCCGCAGAAGGCTGAAAATCAACTGGGCCACCAGAATCACCAGGTAGCCCCGAAGGAGCGCCTGATTCATCTGATCCATGCCGTTCCGGCCGTACATGAACCGCGCCACCGCACATCTGAATTTATAGAACATACGCCTGCTGCCTCTTTCCGTCGGCTCCCGCGGAACCGTAACTGTTTTTACCTTACATATTTTAGCGGATAGGTCAGAGAAAGGCAACGGTTTAGCAGCGGAGTTTACAAAAAAGTAATTTCTTTCCAAGTCATTCCGTGTTAAAATGACATACGATATGAAAATACACAAAGGAAGTGTTTGGTTTATGGCAAAGAAACAATTCAAAGCGGAGTCCAAACGGCTGCTGGACCTGATGATCAACTCCATCTACACCCACAAGGAGATCTTCCTGCGGGAGATCATCTCCAACGCCAGCGACGCCTGCGACAAGCTGTGCTATCAGGCTCTGACGGATGACAGCGTGAAGCTGACCCGGAAGGACTTCAAGATCGACCTGTCTGTCAACAAGGACGCCCGGACCATCACCGTTACGGATAACGGCATCGGTATGGACAAGGAGGATCTGGAGAACAATCTGGGCGTCATCGCCTCCTCCGGTTCCTACAAGTTCAAGCAGGAGGTGGGAGATGACACCAAGGACACTGACGTGATCGGTCAGTTCGGCGTGGGCTTCTACTCCGCCTTCATGGTCTGCGATCAGGTGACGGTCCGCACCCGGAAATTCGGCAGTGACACCGCCTATCAGTGGCAGTCCTCAGGGGCCGACGGCTACACTGTCACGGAATGTGATAAGTCCGATGCGGGCACTGAGGTCATCATGCACCTGAAGGATGATACCGAGGACGAACATTACAGCGAGTTTTTGGAAGAATGGAAGCTCCGGGAGCTGATCAAAAAGTATTCCGACTACATCCGCTTCCCCATCCGCATGGCGGTCACGAAAACGAAAAAGGTGGCCTCCTGCATGTCCGACAAGCCGGACGAGGTGCCCTATGTGGAGATGGAGACCCTGAATTCCATGGTCCCCATCTGGCAGCGGAAAAAGGCCGACGTGAAGCCGGAGGAATATAACGAGTTCTATCGGGAGAAGTTCCACGATTTCGCGGACCCCCAGCGGGTCATCACCGTGTCCGCCGAGGGTGCCGTGACCTACAAGGCCTTGCTGTTCATCCCCGGCGCCACCCCCTTCGACTTCTACACCAAGGAATACGAAAAGGGTCTGCAGCTCTATTCCAGCGGCGTTCTCATTATGGACAAGTGCCCGGATCTGCTGCCGGAGCACTTCCGGTTCGTCCGGGGCGTGGTGGATTCCCCGGATCTGAGCCTGAACATCTCCCGGGAGCTTTTGCAGCATGACCGCCAGCTGAAGGTCATCGCCGGAAATCTGGAAAAGAAGATCAAGAGCGAACTGGCCAAGATGCTCAAGGACGAGCGTGAGGCTTATGAAACCTTCTGGAAGAACTTCGGCCGCCAGTTGAAATACGGCGTGGTCAGCGAGTACGGCATCCACAAGGACCTGCTGCAGGATCTGCTGCTGTTCTGGTCCTCCACGGAGAAGAAGCTGGTGACGCTGGATGAGTACGTCTCCCGGATGAAGGAGGATCAGAAGGTCATCTATTATGCCGCCGGTGACACCGTGGACAAGATTGACAAGCTGCCTCAGCTGGAGGCTTTGAAGGATCAGGGGGTGGAGATCCTCTACTTCACAGAGGAAGTGGACGAGTTCGTGGCCCAGACCCTGCGGAGCTACAAGGACAAGGAGTTCCGCTCCGCCATGGACGGTGCATCCGACGAGTCCGCTCAGGAAAAGGCTAAGGAGGAGGCCGACACCCATAAGGATGTGTTTGCCTTCGTGAAGGAGACGCTTGGTGACGCGGTGGCAGAGGTGAAACCCTCCACACGGCTGAAATCGCACCCTGTATGTCTCACCGCCGGCGAGGGCCTGAGCTTTGAGATGGAGAAGTATTTCCAGCTCATGCAGCCTGACAGCAGCATCAAGGCCCAGCGGATTCTGGAGCTGAACACGGAGCACCCGGCCTTCACCGCTCTGGAGAACGCCGTGACCGCCGACCCGGAAAAGGCCAAGATCTACGCCAAGCTGCTGTACGATCAGGCGCTGCTGATCGCGGGACTGCCGCTGGACGATCCCTCCGGCTACACGGATCTGGTGTGCGGATTGATGAAGTAAGTCTGATAAGACAGACCTTGCCCCGGCGTGTCTTACAAGACACGCCGGGGGCCTTTTTGCTATTTCTCGCTATTTCGGCAGTTTAGCGCGCAAAAACACCTCCGCGTAGAAAATCCACGTAGAGGTGTTTTGTCTGTATTCGGCGTTTCTCAGCCCCACAGGGCGGAGAGGGACGGGATAATTTGCTTTTTCCGGCTCATGATCTTGGGCAGGAACACGCTGTTCTTTTCCTCGCCGGTGATGTTGAAGGCCTGCCGGATGGTTTCCGTATCTCCGGAATACAGCAGGTAGGAGCCTTCCACCAATACGTCCGTGATCATCAGCAGCACAATGTCCAGACCGTTCTTCTTACGGATGGTCTCCATCGTGGCGAGGAATTCCTCTTTCCGGGCCATAAGACGATCGGAATCCAGACAGGTGATCTGGCTCACCGCCAGATTGTGACCGCCAATGTGAAATTCCTTGTAGTCGGTGCGGATAATGGACTCAGCGCTCTTATCCTCACCGGTAGCGGCGGAGAAAATGGTCTGCCCCAGCTCTTCCAGAGAGACATTGGCAATACGGGACATCCGGTTGGCAATGTCGATATCCCGCTGGGTGCAGGTGGGAGATTTGAACATGACCGTATCCGACACGATGGCGGCAGCCATGAGGCCCGCCATTTTAGCAGAGGGCATCAGCCCCTTTTCCTGATACATATCCGCAACGATGGTGGTAGAACTGCCCACCGGCTCATTCCGGACGTAAATAGGATTGTTGGTCTCAATATCCGCCAGACGGTGGTGGTCCACGATCTCCAGAATGTCCGCCTGATCCAGGCCGGGCACAGACTGGGCCTTTTCGTTGTGGTCCACCAGGATTACCTGCTTGCGCCGGGGACGCAGCAGATGGAATCGGGACAGGGTTCCCACCACGTGCTCATTTTCATCCAGAATGGGGTAAGCCCGGAATCGGCTTTCCAGCACGGTATTGCGCACGTCATCGATATAATCGTCCAGATGGAAGGAAACCAGATCGTGGCTCTTGCAGATGCGCTCAATGGGCAGAGAATGGCAGATCAGGTGGACTGCCCGGTACGCGTCATAAGGCGTGGAGATGATGCAGGTATCGGTGTCCAGCTCCAGCAGCTCCCGGCTGACCTCCGCCTGACAGACGATGACGCAGGTGACCCGCAGCTCCAGTGCCCGCTTGATCATGTCCGGCTGATCGCCGCAGACCACGATGCTGTCCGGAGAGGAAAACAGCAGGTTTTCCCGTCCCGCAGGCAGGGCGATGGTGACCTCGCCGGAGATCTCATCCCGGATCTGGCCGCCCTCGTTGAGGACCTTTCCCTCCAAAACGGAGAGCAGGTTATAGACCGGCACGTTCTTGACCGTGGAATTGCGGACAGCCAGCATATCGTAGCTGGCCACGTCACCGGCGGAAAGCATACCGTAAAGCGTACCGTCCTCATTGGCCACAGGCAGTACGGAGATCCGGTCCGCCTGCATCATCTGCCAGGCCCGGCTGATGGTAGCGGCGGGAGACAGGGTGGGCGGCGTATCGAAGTCCAGGTCCCGGACCTGCGTCCGAACGTTGTTGATCAGCTCCGGCGGCTGGGCACCGAATTTGTCCAGAACGGCTTTCGTCTCATCGCTGATCTGGCCCAGGCGGGCGGCGCAGTACTGCCGCTGCCCCAGAGCGTTTTTCAGTGCGGCGTAGGCCATGGCGGATACGATGGAGTCGGTATCCGGGTTGCGATGGCCGGTAATGTAAACTTTGTCCATTCCACAGCTCCTTTCGGATCGTTTCTAAATTCTGTTTCTCTCATGATTATGAGAGTCCGGCGTGAAATTGTCAACAGTGCCTTTCACCAAATGGACCGTGCGAAAGCACAGTCTCACAACCCATTTTGTATAGTTCCGGACCATTTACAGGATCAGAAGCTCCTTGGGTGCCAGCGTAATGTCCTGACAGCCCTGTTCTGTGATGACGATCACATCCTCAATGCGAACGCCCAGCTTCCCCGGCAGATAGATCCCCGGCTCCGCGCTGATGACAGCGCCGGCAGGCAGCGGCTTGCTGTTGGACGGCGTAGCATTGGGATTTTCATGGATCTCCACGCCAACGCTGTGGCCAAAGCTGTGGCCGAAATAGGGACCGTATCCGGCGTCCGCGATGACCTGTCGGGCGGCGCCGTCCACCGCTGCGCCGGTGACGCCGGCCTTTGCCGCAGCGATTCCGGCCAGCTGGGCCTTGAGGACCGTGTTGTAAACAGTCTCCATCTCCTCCGTCACATGACCAACGGCCACTGTGCGGGTCATATCCGAGCAATAGCCGCCGAATTTGCAGCCGAAGTCCATGGTGACGAACTCCCCGGCCTGGATGACCTTTTCCGAGGGTACCCCGTGGGGCAGGCTTCCGTTGGGGCCGGACACCACGATGGGATCGAAGGACTTGTCCTCCGCCCCGTAGTGGAGCATGAGATACTGGAGCCGGGCGGCGATCTCCTTCTCCGTGACGCCGGGCCGGATCTCGTTCAGGATATCCGTCAGGGCCTTCTCCGCAATCCGCTGGGCGGCAATCATGATCTCCAGCTCCTCCGGGTCCTTTACCGCCCGCAGTTCTGCCAGCAGGTCCGCCGCGGGCACCAGCTCACAGGGCAGAGCCCGGGCATAGGCGTCGTGCTCCCGGACGGTCATATAGGCGTCCTCAAACCCCAGGCGCTGGATGCTGTGGCGCTGGACGGCCTCCATCAGCAGGGCGGAATAGCCCCGGCCGTGGCCTGCCTCCTGGACCTCCGCATCCTGCACATGCCGCCGGGCGGCCTCTGTGTACCGGGAGTCGGTGAAGTAATAGAACTTCTCCCGGGTGACCAGGGCCATGCCGTCGGTTCCGGCGGAGTGGAAGCCGGAGGCGTAAAAACGGTTGGCCTCATGGGTCAGCAGCATACCGTCCAGGTCACGGGATTCCAGCTGGGCGGCGATTTTAGCAAAGTGATTCATCGTGTTACCTCCTGAGCCTCCATTTTCATCACAGAGGCCTTTACAAATCCATAGAACAGCGGATGCGGCCGGTCGGGACGGCTCTTGAACTCCGGGTGAAACTGGGCACCCACGAACCAGGGGTGGTCCGGCAGCTCGATGATTTCTACTAGGCGGCCGTCCGGGGACAGGCCCGCCAGCCGCATACCGCCCACCTGCATCTCCGCCCGGAAATCGTTGTTGAACTCGTAGCGGTGGCGGTGGCGCTCGGAGATCTC
>ERZ779890.4805-NODE-4805-length-11048-cov-12.016465_pt1 | contig 11048 bp, 9 predicted proteins | sample MGYA00511553_ERZ779890 | MGnify/ENA primary metagenome ERZ779890 (study PRJEB29588, sample SAMEA2152064) | human gut metagenome | biome: human gut; feature: human-associated habitat; material: faeces | place: Denmark | collected 2008/2010 ...
CCATCGGCTGGACAGGCACCATCTGCACCCAGCCCAGCATGGTATCCATCAGCGTGCGCCCGGAGCGGTACAGCCATCAGCTGCTGTGCGAGAGCGGGCAGTTCGCCATCAATCTGCCCACTGAAAAGCTGGTGCGCGCCATCGACTGGTGCGGCGTGAAGAGCGGCCGCGAGGTGGACAAGTTTGCCGCCTGCGGCCTGCACGCCGCCCCCGGCAGCGTGCTGACCGACTGCCCGGTGCTGGAGGAAAGCCCGGTCAATCTGGAGTGCCGCATCACCCAGCGCATCCCGCTGGGCAGCCACGACCTGTTTTTGGCCGAGGTGGTGGCCTGCGATGTGGACGAGAGCCTGCTGGACGAAAAAGGCAAGCTGTGCTTGGACAAGGCAAACCTCATCGTGTACAGCCACGGCGAGTATCTGGCCCTTGGCAAAAAGCTGGGCACCTTTGGTTACAGCGTGCGGAAGAAAAAGCCCGCAAAACGCAAGAAACAGTAAAAGCAACTCCGCAAAAACAAGTACAGCAAGGCTGAGCATCCGAGAAAGTCAGGTGCTCAGCTTTTTCCATTTTTGCAGGCAGCAGCTTCGGCTCTATAATAAAAGCTTTCTTTCTGCCGAATCTGCCCAGAGCAGTGCGGCAGGCATTTTCAATCGTCCGATTCCCGTTGCATTCCGTCCGATTTTGTGATATACTCCCTACTGCTGTGCTTTTTTGTACAGTATCCTCAAAGAGCAACTTAGGATTTTAGGCTCCCCGGTGCCACTCGAGCGGCGCTGGGCAAAACCCACAGGAGCTGGCGGTTCCTGTGCGGTCAAAATCAAACCGCTGGAGTATTATCATGAATCAGAATTCTTCCGTCCGTAAGCTGGTGCACTGCGGTGTAGTGGCAGCCATCTATGTGGTGCTGTGTCTGGCACTGCAGCCCCTTTCCTATGGTGCTGTGCAGGTGCGTGTGGCCGAGGCTCTGTGCCTACTGCCCGTGTTCGGTGCCGAGTACATCGTAGGCGTGGTGCTGGGCTGCTTCCTGGCAAACCTGCTGGGTTCCACCATCGTGGATGTGATCTTTGGCACACTGGCTACCCTGCTGGCCTGCCTTGTCACCTACAAGCTGCGCAATGTGCGCTTCAAGGGTCTGGCCATTGCCGCCAGCCTGCCCCCGGTGCTGTTCAATGCGGTGATCATCGGTATTGAGATCGCTGTGATGTTCCCGGACCCCACGTCCAGCGCCCCCATCTGGCTGGCCTGCATCACCAACGGCATCTCGGTTGGCATCGGTGAGCTGATCAGCTGCACGGTGCTGGGCGTTGTGCTGGTAAAGCTGATCGAGAGCAACGCCGCGCTACGCAAGGTGTTTGTGACGGAATAACGCAAGGAGGTTTCCATGCAGCCAAACGGCATGATCTTCTGGGACTGGAACGGTACCCTGATGGACGATGTGGATTTTACCCACAGCTGCCTGAACTGGATGCTGGAGGCCCACGGCTACCCCCAGCGGTACGATCTGGCTGCCTACCGGGAGCTGTTCGGCTTTCCCATTGAGGACTACTACCGCTGCGCCGGGTTCGATTTTGCGCGGCACCCCTACCCGGAGCTTGCCGCCCGCTTTATGGAGCACTACAACGCCGGTGTGCCCGGCTGCGCTGTAACGTCACACGCCGTTGACACCCTGCAAACGCTGGCCCGCATGGGCTGGCAGCAGGCTGTGCTTTCCGCCTCCCGCCGTGATTACCTGATCGAGCAGGTATCCGCCCGGGGTCTGCAAGGCTTTTTTACCGAGTTGCTCGGCCTTGCGGACATTTACGGCGTAAGCAAGGTACAGCTTGGCACCGACTATCTGCGCCGCACCGGCATCGACCCGGCGGCCTGTGTGATGGTCGGCGACACCGACCACGATGCCGCAGTGGCTGCGGCCATCGGTGCACCTTGTGTGCTGTACACCGGCGGGCATCAGTCCCGCGCCCGGCTGGAAAAGGCCAGTCCCTACGTCATCGACGACCTTGCCCAGCTGCCCGCACTGCTGGAAACGATATGATATTAGTGGCTCAGAAACGCCTGTCGGTGTTTCCGAGCCACTTGTTTTTACAGCCTGTTCGCGCAAAAGCAAAAAAAGACCAGTACACAAATGTGTACTGGTCTTTTTGGTCGGAGCAGCGGGATTTGAACCCACGGCCTCCTCGTCCCGAACGAGGCGCGCTACCAACTGCGCTATGCCCCGAAAATACCGCAGCTTATTCGGCTGCGGTAACTGGTTGGGGATGAGAGAATCGAACTCCCACAAGTAGAGTCAGAGTCTACCGCACTACCACTATGCAAATCCCCAATATTCGGTTGTGTCAGCCGCGCCGTGCGTTGCTGACAAGGGATATTATACACGCCGACGGGCTGCTTGTCAACCATTTTTTCAGTTTTTCTGCAAAAGTTTTCGCAGCGGCTTTCCGGTGCACACAGGCTTGTAAATTTTTGGTTTTTCTCTTGACAGCACTTCCCTTTCGGAATACTCTAATACTATAAAAAGGTAGGACCCCGGTCAGCCCGGCACCCTTTGCCGGACCGTTCGGCTTTGCCTGAATGATAATGAAAGAGGGTATTTGAATGAAAAAACGTGTTGGTATCCTGACCTCCGGCGGCGATTGTCCGGGCCTGAACGCCACCATCCGCGGCGTTGCAAAAGCACTGTACGCCCGCATGGGAGATAACGTGGAGATCGTGGGCATCGCCAACGGTTACAGCGGCCTGATCAACGGCGACTACCGTGAAATGAACGAGGACGACTTCCGCGGCATCCTGACCTTAGGCGGCACCATTCTGGGCACCAAGCGCACCCCCTTCAAGCTGATGCGTGTGGTGGAGGACGACAACATTGATAAGGTCGCCGCCATGAAAAAGACCTACAAGGCGGCAAAGCTGGACTGCCTGCTGTGTCTGGGCGGCAACGGCACCCACAAGACCGCCAACCTGCTCTCGCAGGAGGGGCTGAACATCATCGGCCTGCCCAAGACCATTGACAACGATATCTACGGCACCGATGTGACTTTCGGCTTCCACACCGCTGTGGACATTGCCACGGACGTCATCGACCGCATCCACACCACCGCCGGCAGCCACAGCCGCGTGATGTGCATTGAGATCATGGGCAACAAGGCGGGTTGGCTTACCCTGTACTCTGGCATTGCCGGTGGTGCGGACATCATTCTGCTGCCGGAGCTGCCCTACGATATCGACCGCGTGTGCGAGGCCGTGGAGCGCCGTGCCAAGAAGGGTTCCAACTTCTCTATCCTTGCCGTGGCCGAGGGTGCCATCAACACCGAGGAAGCCCGCATGAAGCGCAAGGACTGGATGGCCAAGCGTGCCGAGGCCGGCCTTGGCACCACCGCCACCAACCGCATTGCACAGGCCGTGCAGAAAAAGACCGGCATGGAGACCCGCGTGTGCATCCCGGGTCATATGCAGCGCGGCGGCAGCCCCAGCGCCTACGACCGTGTGCTGGCCACCCAGTTCGGCAGCTATGCCGCACAGCTGGTGGAGGTGGAACGCTACGGCGTGACCGTGGCCATGGTGAACCGCCGGGTGACCGAGAACCGTCTGGCAGACATTGCCGGTAAGACCCGCAACGTGCCTGAAAACTGCGAGCTGCTGAACGTGGCCCGCCGCATGGGCGTCTGTCTGGGCTGACCCCTGCCCGCAAGAGGAAACACTGAGAAAAGCGAGACACCGGAAAGTCTGCTGACTTTCCGGTGTCTCTTTTTATGTTATGGGCAGCGCAAAAGGGTTGGCGAGCGGCTTTTTACGGTAAATTTTGCCGTTGAAGCTGCGCTTTCTGTCCCAAGTGCGCAAAAAAGGTTGTCAAAACAGGAAAAACAGGGTATGATAGAAGCCGGATCGCAAAGCTGCGGTCCTTCAATATTGTTAAAGGAGTGTGCTTTGTTATGCGCGCCTATGAACGACTGCTTGATTACGTCAAGGTCTACACCACCTCGGACCCGGAGTCCGGCACCCATCCTTCCGCTGCGCGGGAGTTTGATCTGGCTCACAAGCTGGTGGAGGAACTGAAGGCTCTGGGCGTGGAGGATGCCCGGGTGGACGAGCACTGCTACGTCTACGGTTCCCTGCCCGCCACCCCCGGCTGCGAGGAAAAGCCCGCGCTGGGTCTGATTGCCCACATGGACACCGCCCCGGATGCCAGCGGCGAGAACGTGAACCCCATCCTGCACGAGAACTATGACGGCGGCGACGTGGTGCTGCCCGCCACCGGCAAGGTGATGAAGGTTTCTGCCTTCCCCTTCCTTGCCTCCATGAAGGGCGAGACCCTCATCACCACCGACGGCACCACCCTGCTGGGTGCAGACGATAAGGCCGGTGTGGCTGAGATCATGACCGCTGTGGAGACCGTCATCCGCGAGGGCCGCCCCCACGGCAAGCTGTGCATCGGCTTTACCCCGGACGAGGAGATCGGCGAGGGTGCCGACCTGTTCGATATCCCCGGCTTTGGCGCAGACTTTGCCTACACGGTGGACGGCGGCGATGCCGGCGACATCGAGTACGAGAACTTCAACGCCGCTGCTGCCACCGTGACCATCCACGGCTTCTCGGTGCACCCCGGCTCTGCCAAGGACACCATGATCAACGCCTCCAACGTTGCCATGGAGTTCCACAGCGCTCTGCCCGTGATGGCACGTCCCGAGACCACCGAGGGACGTCAGGGCTTCTACCACCTGTGCCAGATGTACGGCGATGTCACCACCGCAAAGCTGGGCTACATCCTGCGCGACCACGATGCCGCCAAGCTGCAGTTCAAAAAGGACAATATGCAGGACATTGCTGATTACCTGAACGGCAAGTACGGCGCAGGCACCGTGGAAGTGGAGATCAAGGACAGCTACCGCAATATGCTGGAAAAGATCAAGCCCCACTTCCACCTCATCGAGACCGCCCGCAAGGCTGTGCGCATGGCCGGTCTGGAGCCGGTGGAGGTGCCCGTGCGCGGCGGCACCGATGGCGCTACCCTGAGCTGGATGGGTCTGCCCTGCCCCAATCTGGGCACCGGCGGCTTCAACTTCCACGGCGTATGCGAGTGCACCACCGTGGAGCGGATGGACCGCTGCACCGAGATCGTGCTGAATATCATCTCCCTGTACGCAGAGTAATCTGCTTTTTCTGCGAAAAAACTTTCAGCGTGAAAACGGTCTGTCCCTATCGTTCAACATAAAAGCGGCGGCTGCACAGTGCTTTGTGCAGCCGCCTGTTTTCATTTAACCTACGTTGATATGCCCCACCGGCATGATCTTGCGCTTGTTGTCGTCCGGTTTGGCGGTCAGGCTCATGGCAAAGGCCACCGGGCCTACACGGCCCATGAACATGACCAGCATATACAGGATCTTTGCCCCGTTGTTCAGCTGGCTGGTTACGCCTACGGAAAGGCCCACCGTACCAAAGGCCGAGCAGGACTCGAAGATGGCATCCACCACGGACACGGCGTCCGAGGTGTTGTAGTACACCACAATGGCCGAGCCGATGACCGCCACAGCGCCCAGCACGATAATGGTCAGGGCACGGTAGACGGTCTTGGACTCGATATGATGGTCAGCGATCACACAGTCATCGCGTCCCTGCGCCACGCTGCGGATGGTCAGGATGATGACAGCGAAGGTGGTCACCTTCACGCCGCCGCCGGTAGAGCCGGGCGCTGCGCCGATGAATTGCAGCACGCTCATGAGCAGCTTGCTCAGGGTGCCGCAGGAGGCCAGATCCACGGTGTTCATGCCGGCGGTACGGGTGGATACCGACTGGAACAGTGAAGCCATCACCTTGCCGGGCACCGACAGTCCGCCCAGCGTGGCGGGGTTGTTCCACTCCATCAGTCCCAGCCCCAGCGCGCCGCCCAGCCACAAGATCACCGAGAAGGACAGCACCACCTTGGCGTGCAGGGACAGGCGGCGTTTCTGGTACCACTGGCACAGCTCCACCCAGACCATAAAACCCAGACCGCCGGAGATGATCATGAACATGATCACCGCCTGCACATAGTAGTTGTTGACATAGGGCACCAGCGAGGAGTACGCCCCGAACCGTCCGAAGAGGTCAAAGCCCGCATTGCAGAAGGCCGAAATGGCGGTGAATACGCTGATCCAGACGCCCTCCAGCCCGAACTGCGGCACAAAGGCGAACATCAGCAGCAGAATGCCGATGCCTTCAAACATCGCTGCCAGCCCCACCACGATCTTCAGCACACTTTTGGCCTGATCGTAGCCGTCCGCCGAAACGCTTTCGCCCAGCAACCGCAGATCCCGGAAGCCCATGCGCCGGCGCATGGCCAGCGCAAAAAAGCTGGTAAGGGTAACAAGACCAAGGCCGCCCACCTGAATGAGCAGCAGCACCACCGCCTGCCCGAACCATGTGAACTGCGTCCACGTATCCCGCACCACCAGACCGGTGACGCAGGTGGCGCTGGTGGCTGTGAACATGGCGTTGAGCACATCCAGCCGCCCGTGCCTGCTGGCAATGGGCAGGGTGAGCAGGAGCGTGCCCAGCGCGATGACAGCAATAAAGCTGACGCAGATGATCTGGGTCGGGGTGCTCAGTCCCAGCTTTCTCCGCCGAACCGACCTCTGGTGCCGCAGCCTTTTGCGGATATTTTTTATCTTTTCCATAGCATCCTCCCTGCGCAGCACGCAGCCGCTTTGCATTCCTTTATAGCATACACCATTTTGCCCGCAGGTTCAACTTGATTTTACAGCCCGGTTGCGGTATTATAATATGGTACTGTATTTTTGGGGTTTTCTGCCCCAAGGATGCAGAACTGTGTCTCCGTAGCTCAGCTGGATAGAGCGTCCGCCTCCTAAGAATTCGGTCAACCTGATACCTTGGGTGCAGAAGTGATTGCTCTATTCAAAAGCAAAACCGAGAATCACGGTTTTCTCAACAAATTTTGATGCAACAAGTTTAACACCGTTCCGGTTGCAACGCAGTCGGTCACTTCGATGTGAAAATCATTCTGCATATTCGTTTCCAAGCGCGTTGAATTTCAAAAAATCAACGATAATACATAATATGCCTCAGTAGCTTAGCTGGATAAAGCGCCTCCCTCCTAAGGAGGAGACCGCAGGTTCGAATCCTGTCTGGGGTATCCCTTTAAGAAAATGCGAAGGTCATTTTTCCATGTGAAAGACGATCTTCGCATTTTTCATTTTGAACCTATCACCAAAATTAGCCAGCTAATGCCATTAGCAGAATTTTCGGTTTCAGCTAATAAAATCAGGTTTCCAGCTAATGAAGCCCCATAAAGCACCTTTTGAACTCTGTTTTCCCGCTCTCTGCTAAAATTGGTAGCCGCTTTCCTGTAAATCCATGTAAATACAAGATAAACTGTGTAAATCTATTTTTCACATTCCTACCAGAAACCGTGCAAAACACTTTTCTCCATACATAGCGCGTTCACTCGCTGTTCTCTCGGAACAGAAAGAGGAACGCGCTTTTTTGTTTTCGGGCTGAACTTCCCGAATCCATCAAAGGAGGGTTTACCAATGAAAAAAGTTCTGACCGTCACGATGGACGGTATCCGCTACCATGCTTCCCGCCCGGCAGATTGCCGGCACTGCTTCTTCTGGAAGAACCGAAAGAAGGGCTGCGTTCTCGGCAAAGAGAACTGCTACTATCTGATCGAGCCGCCCAAAGGCCCCAGCAAGTGCGAAGGGTGCCCCTACAAGCGGGCAAAGCCCTGTGTGCTGGTTCCCTGCTACAAAGACCTGATGGCACCGCTGGAGAAACGAGGTGATGCCAAGTGAGCCACAAGCGAAACGAAGCCCTGCGCCATGTCCAGCACTCCATGCACCATGTGATCGCCGCTGGCGAAGGTTCTGACCGTGCCCCGGACAGTTGCAAGCTGTGTCCGTACTATCGACCCGATTTCAAGTTCCGCACCTGCCTGTATGCCCACTGCCCTTATAAGAAGCAGGTCAATGTATTCCGTTCCACACCTGAAAAATGGGATATTCTCTATGCCCGAAAGAAAGCCGACAAGAACCGCAGACCTTGATTACTTCTATGGGCAGTCCAGCGAGCTGTTCTCCTTCTACCGAATTCCCAAGCTGTTGTTTCAGGATAGCCGCTTTCAACCGCTTTCCACAGATGCCAAAACGCTGTACGGCATCCTGCTCGATCGCATGAGCCTGTCAGCACGGAACGGCTGGTTGGACAAGGCTGGGCGGGTGTTCATCATCTATACCGTGCAGGAAGTGCAGGATTCACTGGGCTGTGCCGATAAAAAGGCGACCAAGCTGATGCGAGAACTTGAAGAGTACGGCCTGATTGAACGCAAACGGAGGGGGCTGGGCAAGCCCGATCTCATCTATGTGAAGAATTTTTCGTCAGAATCGTCAAAACTACGCTTTCTGAATCGTGATAATGACGATTCTGGAGTCGTCCAGAATACGCTTCAAGACCCGGCCAAACTACGATGTAATAAGACTGAGAGAAATAATACAGAGATAAGCGATACTGATCCTATCTCTTCCGATGAAAACGACTGGATGAGCGAACGTGAACAACTGGAGGAATATTTTTCTCAATCTTTGGAGGTAGACCTTCTGCTCCGGCTTTGCCCGGACGATGAGGATACCATCTATCAGATCATGGATTTGCTGGTGGACACCTGTGCCACCAAGCGCAAGACGCTGCGCATTGCCGGGGACGATAAACCCGCTGAGGTGGTACGCAGCCGCTTTATGAAGCTGAACGCCGACCATATCCGCTTTGTGCTGAAGTGCCTTGCAGAGAACAGCAGCCCAATCCGAAACATGAAACAATATCTGCTCGCTTCTCTGTATAACGCACCCACCACGATGCAGCTAACCTATCAAAATCAAATGAACCATGACTTTGCGCATGATTCGCCGAGGGGGTGATTTTATCGCAAAGAAATGTACCACAATCGCTATCGTCAACCAGAAAGGCGGTACCGGCAAAACCACCACCTGTGAAAATCTGGGCATCGGGCTGGCGATGGAGGGCAAAAAAGTCCTGTTGGTGGACGCTGACCCGCAGGGCAGCTTGACCATCAGCATGGGCTGGCAGCAGCCCGATGAACTGCCCACCACTCTTTCCACCCTGATGGCAAAAGCCATGAACGACCAGAGCATTCCACCCGGCGAGGGTGTTCTGCACCATGCAGAAGGTGTTGACCTGATTCCGTCAAACATCGAACTGGCAGGGATGGAAGTGTCTCTCGTTAACTGCATGAACCGGGAGAAGATGCTCAAACAGGTGCTGGAAGGTGCAAAGCACGAATACGATTTTATTCTGCTGGATTGCACCCCTTCCCTTGGGATGCTGACCGTCAATGCCTTGGCAGCGGCGGACACCACCCTGATTCCGGTACAGGCGCAGTACCTGTCTGCGAAAGGTCTGGAACAACTTTTGCAGACTGTGCAGAAAGTCCGGCGGCAGATTAACCCGAAATTGAAAATTGAGGGCATCTTGCTGACCATGACCGACAGCCGCACCAACTACGGACAGCAGATCGACAACCTGATTCGAGGTGCTTACGGCAGCAATATCAAAGTGTTTAACCAGACCATTCCCCGATCTGTCCGTGCTGCGGAAATCAGTGCTGTGGGCAAGAGCATTTTCCAGCACGACCCCAAGGGCAAGGTGGCAGAAGCCTATAAATCTCTGACCGAGGAGGTGATGGCGAATGCCGAAAGGCAGCTTAAACGTGTCGCTGAAAGGGGCAGATGACATTTTCTCCACGGAAGAATCCCGACAGGAGCAGCAACGAGAGCAGGTGCAACAGATCCCCATTGGAGAGCTGTTCCCTTTCAAGAACCACCCCTTTAAGGTCTTGGATGATGAGTCCATGCAGCGCACGGTGGAAAGCGTAGAACAGTACGGCGTGCTTTCTCCGCTGATTGCCCGTCCACGCCCGGAAGGTGGCTACGAGATCATCTCCGGGCACCGCCGTCAGCACGCTGCACAGCTTGCTGGGCTGGATGCCCTGCCTGTTATCGTCCGTCAGATGGATGATGATGCCGCTGTTTTGCTCATGGTGGACAGCAATCTCCAACGTGAGAACATCTTGCCCAGCGAACGGGCTTTCGCTTACAAGATGAAGCTGGAAGCAATCGAGCGAACTGTTGGACGACCCAAAAATGTGGGACAAGTTGTCCCGAATTTTTCTGGCAAGCGTTCTACAGAAATCATTGCTGAAAAAGCCGGTGAAAGCTATAAGCAAGTCCAACGTTTCATCCGCTTGACCGCCCTGATTCCAGACCTGCTGAACCTTGTGGATGAAAAGAAGGTGGCGTTCAATCCTGCCGTGGAGTTGTCCTACCTGAAAACCGAAGAGCAGGTTCTCCTGCTGGACGCTATGGAAAGCGAACAGACCACGCCCTCTCTGTCTCAGGCCCAGCGACTTAAGAAATTCAGTCAGGAAGGGAAACTTTCGGTGGACGTGATGCGCGCCATTATGTCCGAGGAAAAGAAGCCCGAAATGGATAAGGTGATTTTTACGAACGCCAAACTCCGGCAGTATTTCCCCAAGTCTTATACGCCCCAGCAGATGGAAAATACCATTCTCCGGTTGCTGGAACAATGGCAGAGAAAGCGCCAGCATGAAGCGGAACGCTAAATAACACACAGAAGAAGGGAGGGGTAAGGGATGGCGGTTTTCCGGGTAGAGCGCACCCGCGATTATACGGTCATGTCCAATCATCATCTGAAAAAACGGTCGCTGTCGCTGAAGGCAAAGGGACTTCTGTCCGTCATGCTGTCGCTGCCGGGTGAATGGGACTATACCCTTCGCGGTCTGGCGGCCATCAGCAAGGAAGGGGTGGACGCCATCCGGGAGGCAATTCGCGAACTGGAGGACGCGGGCTACATCGTCCGCTCCCGCGGACGCAACGAAAAAGGCCAGCTTTCCGGCACGGAGTATGTGATTTATGAGCATCCGCAGCAGCGTGCGGATGCACCTGTGTTGGATAATCCCACACAGGAAAAATCCGTTGTGGCTGACAAACCCAAAGAAGAGTCAAAAGCCACAAAACCTTTTGATTTCAACA
>ERZ779890.4807-NODE-4807-length-11047-cov-7.492904_pt1 | contig 11047 bp, 7 predicted proteins | sample MGYA00511553_ERZ779890 | MGnify/ENA primary metagenome ERZ779890 (study PRJEB29588, sample SAMEA2152064) | human gut metagenome | biome: human gut; feature: human-associated habitat; material: faeces | place: Denmark | collected 2008/2010 ...
ACAAGGTTCGTCTGCATCGGGTCCAGGCCGCGCTCCATGCACTCCACGGACGCGTAATACGACTTGAGATCAATGGCGATATAGGTCCGCTCGTTTTGCGGCATGGCGCAGCCCTCCCCTCTGTCGGACAGTATACCACAACGTTTAAATTAGAACAAGAGTTTTATTTTATAATATTTTAGCGCCGGAAGTATCGTTCAGCGGGTGAGGGCGTCGAGCTCATCGACCAGCTCGCCGAACATGGCGAGCGCGGCGTCGACCGGCGCGGGGGTGCTCATATCCACGCCCGCGAGCTTCAGAAGTGAGATGGGATCGGTGCTGCTGCCGCCGGAAAGGAAGCGCTTGTAGTCCGCAACGGCAGGCTCGCCCTCGCGCAGGATGCGATCAGCCAGAGCGACCGCGGCGGAGAAGCCGGTGGCGTACTGGAACACATAGTAATTGTAATAGAAGTGCGGGATGCGCGCCCACTCGAGCGCGATCTGCGCGTCGCTCACCATGTCGGGGCCGAAGTAGAGGCGGTTGAGCGCGAGGTATTTTTCGTCCAGCGCGTCAGCGGTCAGTGTCTCGCTGCGCTCTGCCATGCGTCCCAGCTCGCGCTCGAACTCGGCAAACATCGTCTGACGGTAGACCGTGCCCTTGAACTGGTCAAGGAAATGATTGATGAGGTAGGCCCGCTCGCGCCTGTCGGTGCTCTTGCGCAGCAGATGCCGCATGAGCAGCACCTCGTTGCAGGTCGAGGCGACCTCGGCGACGAAGATGACGTAGTCGCTCGTGCAGACGGGCTGATGCTTGCAGCTCAGATAGCTGTGCATGGCGTGGCCCATCTCGTGCGCGATGGTGAACTGGCTGTCGAGGTCGTCGGTCTGATTGAGCAGAACATAGGGGTGCGGGCGCGCGATGCCGGAGGAGTACGCGCCGCCGCGCTTGCCGACGTTGGGGTACACGTCGAGCCAGCGATGGTCGAAGCCCTCGCGCAGCATGGCGGTATAATCCTCGCCGAGCACGGCGAGCGCATCGAGCACAGCGGCCTTCGCCTGCTCAAAGGGGATCTCCTCCGCCACGTCGGGGACGATGGGCGTATAGACGTCGTACATATGCAGCTCGTCCACGCCGAGCAGACGGCGGCGCAGGGCGACATAGCGGTACATCTTGTCGAGGTTCGCGTGGACGCTCTCGATGAGGCTGTCGTAAACGCTCACCGGCACTTCGGTCGCGTCGAGCGCGGCGTCGAGTGTGGAGGAGTACCTGCGCGCGTTCGCAAAAAAGCGAAGCTGCTTGAACTGCGCGTCAAGCGTCGCGGCGAGCGTATTGCGATAGCCGCCGAGCGTGGCGTAGTAGGTCTCAAACGCATTGCGGCGCAGTGTGCGGTCGCCGCTCTGGAGCAGGGGAACAAAGGTCGCATCGGTCAGCGGCTGCTCCGCGCCCGCGCCGTCGGTCACGGCGGGAAAGCGGAGGTCGGCGTTGTGGAACACGCCGAAGATGGCGTCGGGGCTGTCGGCCATCTCGCCGGCATTCGCCAGCAGCGCCTCGCACTCCGGGGAGAGGATGTGCGCCCTGCGGCGGCGGACCCGCTCGATGGGACGGCGATAGGTCGCCAGATCCGGCTGCTCGGCGTAGAAGCGCGTGAGCGTTTCATCGCTGAGTGCAAGCAGCTCGCTCGCGGCAAACGCGCCTGCGCCGGAGAGCGTGACGGAAAGGCTCAGCGCCTTGCCGCGCAGGTCCTGATAAAAGCCGTTTGAGGTATCCTCGTCCGCCTTGCAGTTGGCGTAGCCGTAGAGCCGGCCGACGCGGACGTTCAACTCATCGTCGAGCCGGAAATAGGCCAGCATCATCTCCGCGCTCTCACCGAGGCGGCCCTGATAGGCGGCGACTGCTCCGGCATAGGGCTTGAGCGCCTCGTACTCGGCCCTCCACGCCTCGTCTGAGGGGAAGATGTCGGTGAGATCCCAGGTAAACTCGGCAGCGACCTCGCTGCGCTTGCGAATCGGCTTAGACATAAAATAACCTCCGTCAGGGAAAATTCTTGTCCCTATTATGTGCAAAAAAGGCGCGGCACGCAAGCCTTTTTTGGCGCACGCCGCGGCAAATTTCGTTTTCGCTTACCGCAGCCCGGCGGTGAATTTGATCTCGTCGCCGCGATCCGGATGCGTTTTCCGGAAAACGCTTGACTTTTACGCATCAAAGCTTTAGAATGACAGAGTCCTGACCGCTGCGGGTCGGGGCTTTGCTATGATTACGGAAGGAAGCGGGCCGCCTTGCCGGGATGCGGACGGCCCAAGGGGAGAACACCATGAAGCACACGAAAAACACAAAGAGCTTTGCCAGCCGCTGGGGCTTTATTCTGGCCTCGGTCGGCTCGGCGGTCGGTATGGCAAACGTATGGGGCTTTCCCAACAAGCTGGGCAGCAACGGCGGCGGGGCCTTTTTGCTGATCTACCTGCTGTTCGTATTCATTTTCAGCTATGTGGGTCTGCCGGCGGAGTTCGCCATGGGCCGCCGGGCCGGCACCGGCACTTTGGGCGCCTATGAAAACGCCTGGACCACCCGCAGCAAGGGCATGGGCAAGGCCGGCGGTCTTTTGGGCTGGCTGCCCCTGGCGGGGTCTCTGTGCATTGCCATCGGCTATGCGGTGATCGTCACCTACATTCTCAAGGCGCTGGTGGACTCCCTCCTCGGTACGCTCATGACCGCAGACACCGCCGCGTGGTTCGGAGCCTTCTCCGGCACGCCCTACTCGGTCATTCCCTATCACATCGTCGTGGTCGTCGGCACGCTGCTGACGCTCTTCCTCGGCGCACACAGCATCGAAAAGACCAACAAGGTCATGATGCCGCTCTTTTTCCTCATCTTCCTCGTTCTGGCGGTGCGCGTGGCGCTGCTGCCGAACGCGGCGGAGGGATATCTTTTCATGTTCACCCCGCGCTGGGAGGCTCTGACCGACCCGATGATCTGGATCTGGGCGATGGGGCAGGCGTTCTTCTCGCTGTCCGTCACCGGCAGCGGTATGATCGTCTACGGCGCATACCTCTCCAAGGACGAGGACGTGGTGGACGTCGCGCAGCATACGGCGCTCTTTGACACCATTGCCGCCGTGGTCGCGGCACTGGTCATTATCCCCGCCTGCTTCTCCTACGGACTGGACGTCGGCGCGGGCCCGAGCCTGCTGTTCGTCACGCTGCCGACCATCCTGCAGGATATCCCGCTCGGCCGCCTGTTCGCCATCATTCTCTACGTTGCGATGATCTTCGCGGGCGTCAGCTCGCTGCAGAATATGTTCGAGGCCGTCGCGGAATCCCTGATGCACAAGTTCCCCAGGCTCAGCCGCACGGCGGTGCTGGTGATCCTGTGCGTGGTGTGCCTCGGCTTCGGCATCGGCATGGAGACCATCGACAAGTGGGGCCCGTGGATGGACCTCGTCTCCATTTACATCATTCCCATCGGCGCGACGCTCGGCGCGATCTCCTGGTTCTATGTGATGAAGAAGGACGAGCTGCTCGACGCCGTCAACACCGGCAGCGGCAAGCTGCGCGGAAACCTCTGGTACAGCGTGGGACGCTACGTCTATGTCCCGCTGGCTGTGATCCTCTGCTGCGTGGCGCTGTTCATGCACGTCGCGTTCTGAAAAGTGAAAAGGGGAGCTCCCATACGTTTCGTATGGGAGCTCCCCTTTTGCCGGTATCGCGCCTTACTGTCCGCCGACCATCACGCCGACGTTGCCGTAGAGCAGGATGCGGACAAGGCCGCAGAGGAAGAGGTGCGCGGGATAGTAGAGATAGAAAAGATATTTCATGCCCCGGCCCGCGCCGCGTGTGCCGTTGTAGCGTTTGAGCAGCGGAATGGTCAGCCCGGCGAAGAGCTGAAGTATACCGTAGACGGGGTCGATGAAGAGCGCGTAGATCAGCGCGTACATCGCGACCCAGAGCATCATGCGCGTCATCTGGCGGCGGAAGTCGCCGCGGTTCTGCCCGATCTCCAGAATGGCAAGAACCGCGATGCTGCTCCAGTCGCCCGGGAAGGCGAGAAGCGTAAGGGCGACCACGGCAAGCGTCTTTTGCCATTGCGTGAGCTCGGGCCGCTCCACCGTGTAGAGGCCGACGACGCCGAGAAACAGCGGCCACATCACGCTGGTCTGGTTGAATACGCCGGTTTTGAGCGGGACAAAGGGGATGCCGAAGGCAAAATTGTAGGCGAAGTGCCCGATGACGGCAAAGAGCAGCAGCCGTCCGGCGTACTTTTTCAGATCGCGGGTGTAGTGGTAGCCCTCGGCCACCATGAACCAGAAGATCGGCGCGGCCATGCGCCCGATGATGTGCAGCAGCAATATCCACCAGTCCCGCGGATAATCCGGCCAGATCACACTGGTGAAGTGGTCGACCGTCATGGCAAGCATGGCGAAGAGCTTGAGCTGATTGCCGCTCAACCCTTTACTGGTCTGTTCCATTTTCTCTCCTTCGCGGGCATTGCCGCATCCCAATAGGCTGCTTACAGTGTAGCAGAAGCCGCCGCTCTTTGCAAGAGCGCGCACAACGTTGATTTGCTCCAAGATCATTTTTGAACACTTGACAAAAATGAGAAAGGGCTCTACAATGTCGTTCTCTGCGGCGAAGGGAAGAACGCCGCGGAGCATTTGAACGATCCAAGCATCCAAAGGAGAGATGACATGATGAAATTCCAAAAACGATTTGTGCCGCTGCTGCTCGCACTGGTGCTGGCGTTCGGCACTCTGCCCGCGCAGGCGCTGCTCTCCGCCGCGCAGGACTATAACCCCGGCGTGCAGCGGTCCGACATTCTCAAGGGCTATCCCGACGGCAGCCTTGCGCTCGACGGCACGCTGACACGCGCACAGGCGCTGGTGATGCTCACGCGCGCCTTCGGCGGCTTTGCCGTCCCTGTGGGGGACAACGCCCGCATGGCGCTGCCCACAGGCAGCCTGACGAACGTCCCCACGTGGGCGGCAGAGAAGCTTTCCTCCGTTCTCGCTGCCGGCCTTGCGGACGGCGACGCGAACGAGGCTATGAGCGCCGAAGCGCTCTCGACGCTGCTCCGCCGCGCCTACGCCGCCAAGGGCACGAACCTCAAGGACGACTACTACGCCGCCGTCAACAAGAGCTGGCTGGATGGCTCCGACATTCCCGCAGGCCTATCCATCAACGGCCCGTTCTACGGTCTGAGTCTGACGGTCAACGAGCAGATCGCGGCGCTCATCCGCGAGATCGACGCGCATGAGCAGACTCCCGGCACCGCCGAGGCGAAGATCAAGGCGCTCTATGACTGCGTGATGGACGCCGAGGGCCGCGAGAAGGCCGGCGTCGCGCCCATTCAGAAGTACCTTGATGCCATCGAGAGCGCCAAAACGCTCGACGAGCTGGTGAGCGTCGATGCGCAGATGCAGAAGGAGCTGGGGCTGTCCATGCTCCTCGGCTTCGGCCTGACGACCGACCTCGCGGATTCGAGCCGCAGAATCGCCGCGTTTTCGCTCATCGGCGCGGGCATGGACAAGGACTTCTACGTCAACGGCGCCGATGCGCAAAGGAGCGCCTACACCACATATCTCACATCGCTGCTGACGCTCTCCGGCCTTGGCGCGGACGAGGCGGCGCAGCGCGTCGCGGCGTTCTATGACGCCGAGGCGGCGATCTCCGCGGCCTCGCTCGACCCGCAGGACTACAGCAACGTGGACAAGACCTACAACCTCTTCACGCTCGGCGAGCTCAAGGCGCTGCTGCCGAACGTGGACCTTGACGCCGTTCTTGCCGCCAGCGGCATTGAAAACGCGGAGCGGATCATGATCAGCGATGTCGGCGCGCTGAAGGCAGCCGCGGCGCTCTACGACGACGCCCACCTTGCCCTGCTCAAGACCGCGGCGCGTCTGGCGCTGCTGCAAAGCGTGGCCACATCGCTCAATCAGGGATTTATGGACGCGTACTTCGACTTCGTGCTGGCCTACTACGGCGTAGATGCCCGCCAGAGCAATGAGCAGATCGCGGCGCAGCAGGTGCAGGCGCTTCTGGCGGATTACCTCAGCCGCGCCTATGTGGACGAATACTTCTCCGCCAAAGCCAAGGCCGATGTGGAGGAGATGATCGGCGAGTTCATCGCCATCTACAAGGAGCGCATTCTGGCGCAGGACTGGATGAGCGCCGAAACCAAGGCCAAGGCCGTAAAGAAGCTCGACACCATGGGCGTCAAGGTCGGCTATCCCGACAGCTGGGAAAGCTGTCTTGACCGCGCAGAGATCAAGTCCCCCGCCGAGGGCGGCTCCTTCTTCTCCAACGTCATCGCCATTCAGATGGCGATGAAGCAGGATGTCCTCGCCCACCAGAACGACGCGCCGGATAAGAGCGAATGGATCATGACGCCCTTTACGGTCAACGCCTGCTACAATCCCAGCGCCAACGACATCACCTTCCCCGCCGCCATTCTGCAATCGCCGCTTTACGACGTGAACGCCAGCCGGGAGGAGAATCTCGGCGGCATCGGCTATATCATTGCCCACGAGGTCACCCACGCCTTTGACAACAACGGTGCGAAGTTCGACGAGAACGGCAGCGCCGCCGACTGGTGGACGGCGGAGGACTACGCCGCCTTCCGGCAGAAGTGTCAGGCTGTGGCCGAATGGTACGACGGGCAGGAGGCTTATCCCGGCATCGCGTGCAGCGGCGCACTGACGATCTCGGAGAACGTGGCAGACCTCGGTGCGGCGAAGTGCATCGTTGCGGCGGCGAAGAAGCTCGACCACCCCGACCTCGACAAGCTCTTCCGCGCCGTCGCGAACACCTGGGCGTCCACGACCTCGCGGCAGATGCGCGAGTATCTGGCCGTGACCGACGTCCACGCGCCGGATAAGCTGCGCTGCAACCGCGCACTGCAGACACTGCCGGAATTCTACACGACCTATGGTATACGGCCCGGCGACGGGATGTGGACCGCGCCGGAGACGCGCGTGAGCGTGTGGTAACGAAATGACCGAGAACGGCTTTCCTCTCGCCTGCATATTTTTCGGCAAAACGACAAAATATCTTTCTTGACAAAAGCACACCGCCTGTGTTACCTTAAAAAGGCAAGTGGATAAGGTGATTGGATGATGGGTCACGGGAGAGACCGCGGAATATCTGCCGCGGCGCCGAAGGGGAACGCAGAAGCTCTCAGGCAAAAGGACCGGACTCGGACGACGCTCCGAAAAGTGCGGCTTGCCGCACGCCGAAGGTGCAACCTGCAAAAATGCGATATGCTGTGTCAGGGAAACTCTCAGGTCATAAAACGGAGGCACAAAGTTCCAAGGGGGACTTTGTGCCTTTTTTCTATGCCATATTTTAATCATTTTTATACTATCGTTCAAAAAATGATAATAGAGGAGGAAACAGCTTATGGAAAGGAAAACACCCCTGTATCAGACCCATGTGGACGCGGGCGGAAAGATCGTCGAGTTCGGCGGCTTTCTGATGCCCGTGCAGTACCCCACCGGCGTGCTCGCCGAGCACATGGCCGTGCGGCAGAAGGCGGGACTCTTTGACGTGTCGCACATGGGCGAGCTGCGGCTCAAGGGCCCCGACGCGGTCGCAAACGTGCAGAAGCTCATCACCGCGGATATCTCCACCATGCAGGACGGCGACATCAAGTACGCCATGTTCTGCAACGACGCGGGCGGCATTATTGACGATTTCATCGTTTACCGCTGTGCCGCCGACGACTACTGGCTGGTCGTCAATGCGGGCAACCGCGACAAGGACGCCGCGTGGGTCGAGAGCCATTTGTTCGGCGACGTGGACTACCGTGACGAGGGTGACGACTGGGGACAGGTCGCGCTGCAAGGGCCAAAGTCCGGCGACATTCTCAAAAAGCTCTGCGCGGAGCAGTACATTCCCGCGAAGTATTACACCTTTATCGACAACGTTCCGCTGAACCTCGGCAGCCGCACCATTCACGCTCTCGTCTCCCAGACGGGCTACACCGGCGAATACGGCTTTGAGATCTACTGCAAGGCTGAGGACACCGTTGACCTCTGGCACGCCCTGCTCGCCGCGGGCGAGGAGTACGGCCTGATCCCCTGCGGACTCGGCGCGCGCGACACGCTGCGGCTCGAAGCCTCCATGCCGCTCTACGGCCACGAGATGAACGAGGAGATCACGCCGAAGATGGCGGGCCTTCCCTGCAAGCTGACCGGCAAGGACTTCATCGGCCGCGACGCGCTCGTCGCGCTCGGCGCGCCGAAGTTAAAGCGCATCGGCATGAAGGTCGTCGGACGCGGCATCGTGCGCGAGCACTGCGACCTCTATACGATGGAAGGCGAGAAGCTCGGCTGGACGTCCTCCGGCACATTCGCGCCGTTTATCGGCTGCGGCGTCGCGATGGGCTACATCCCGGTCGAGGATATCGAGATCGGCAAGCACTTGAACGCCGATGTGCGCGGGCGCATGGTCGAGCTGGAGATCGTGCCCATGCCGTTCTATAAGCTGGACAAGTAAGCATACATACTACCACAACGATTTCTACAACAAAAATTTGAGGAGGACAACACAATGAATTTCCCTGCTGAGCTGAAGTATTCCAAGTCCCACGAGTGGGTCAGGATGGACGGCGAGATCGCCGTCGTCGGCATCTCCGATTTTGCGCAGGACGCGCTGGGCGATGTGGTGTTTATCAACCTGCCCACCGAGGGCGACGCGGTCACCGCAGGCGAGAGCTTCGGCGATGTTGAATCCGTCAAGGCGGTCTCCGACATCATTTCCCCCGTCAGCGGCACCATCTGCGCGGTCAACGAGGCGCTGGCCGACGCGCCCGAAACGCTCAACTCCGATCCCTACGGCGCGTGGATCATCAAGGTCGAGGGCATCGGCGGCACCGAGGAGCTGCTCGACGCGGCGGCTTATGAGGCGCATTGCGCCGAGGAGGGCTGATGGGCTCTTATGTTCCGACCACCGCGGCGGAACGGGAGGAAATGCTTGCTGCCATCGGGGTCAAAAGCCTTGAGGACCTGTATCAGGCGGTCCCGCAGGGGATGCTGCTGAACGGGACGCTCAACATCCCCGAGGGCATGAGCGAGCTGGAGGTACGCGAGGCCGTCACCGCCATGGCGGAGAAGAACAAGGTCTACAAGACCGTTCTGCGCGGCGCGGGCGCCTACCGCCACTTCATTCCCGCCGTTGTGAAGTCCATCACCTCCCGCGAGGAGCTGGTCACCTGCTACACGCCCTATCAGGCGGAGATCAGTCAGGGCGTGCTGCAAGGCACGTTCGAGTTCCAGACTATGATCTGCGAACTGACGGGCATGGACGTTGCCAACGCCTCCCACTACGACGGCGCGACCGCTGCCGCCGAGATCATCCCCATGTGCCGCGACCGCAAGCGCATGAAGGCGTATGTCTCCGCCTGCGTGAACCCGCAGGTCATCGAGGTCATGCAGACCTACTGCTTTGCCTCGAACACCGAGCTGACCGTCGTTCCCGCAAAGGACGGCAGGACCGATCTCGACGCGCTCAAGGCCGCGCTCGGCGAGGACGCCGCGTGCTTCTATCTCCAGCAGCCGAACTACTTCGGTCAGATCGAAGACGCAAGAGCCATCGGTGAGCTCGTCCATGCTGCGGGCGCGAAGTTCGTCATGGGCGTGAACCCCATCGCCTGTGCTCTTTTGCCAACTCCATGTGAGATGGGCGCTGACATCGCCGTGGGCGACGGTCAGCCCCTCGGGCTCGACACCGCCTTCGGCGGCCCCTACCTCGGCTTTATGGCGACGACTGCCGCCATGACGCGCAAGCTGCCCGGCCGCATCGTCGGTCAGACGAAGGACGTGGACGGCAAGACCGGCTATGTGCTCACGCTCTCCGCGCGCGAGCAGCACATCCGCCGCGAAAAAGCCAGCTCCAACATCTGCTCGAATCAGGCGCTGTGCGCCTTCACCGCGGGCGTTTACATGGCGGCGATGGGCGAAGCGGGCATGAAGCAGTGCGCACGGCTCTGCACTTCAAAGGCGCACTACTTTGCCGCCGAGCTTGTCAAGGCCGGCTGCAAGCTCAAGTATCAGGGCGAATTCTTCCACGAGTTCGTGACCGAGGTTGAGTGCCCCAACTGCCGCAAAAAGATCCTTGACGCGCTCGACGCGGCGGACATCCTCGGCGGCGCGGAGGTGGACGGCGGCATCCTCTGGTGCGTGACCGAGCTTGTGAGCAAGGCGCAGCTTGACAAAGCCGTTTCCATCGTGAAGGAGGTGCTGAAATGAAGCTGATCTTTGAGCTTGGCACGGAGGGCCGCGGTCTGAGCCTGATGCCTGCGTGCGATGTGCCGGAATACACGCTCCCAGAGGAGCGCACAGCGCCCCTGCGCCTACCCCATGTGAGTGAAAATGAGCTGACGCGCCACTACACGGCGCTTTGCAAGCGCATCCACGGCGTGAACGACGGCTTCTATCCCCTCGGCTCCTGCACGATGAAGTACAACCCCAAAATCGACGAGGACATGGCGGCGCTGCCTGGCTTCACGCAGCTCCACCCGCTTCAGCCGGTCGAAACGGCGCAGGGCGCGCTGGAGGCGCTGCACATGCTGGGCAGCGAGCTTGGCGAAGTGTTCGGCATGGACGCGGTCACGTTCCAGCCGGCTGCGGGCGCACACGGCGAGCTGACCGGCGTGCTGCTCATCAAGGCATATCACACCGAACGCGGCGATACTGCCAGAACGAAGATCATCGTTCCGGACTCTGCCCACGGCACGAACCCTGCCACGGCTGCCATGTGCGGCTATCAGGTCGTGAACATCCCCTCCGGCTCTGACGGCTGTGTCGATCTGGACGCGCTGCGCGCGGCAGTCGGCCCCGACACCGCGGGCCTGATGCTTACGAACCCGAATACCGTCGGCATCTTTGACAAGAACATTCTTCAGATCACGCAGATCGTCCACGAGGCGGGCGGCCTGTGCTATTACGACGGTGCGAACCTCAACGCGGTCATGGGTGTTGTCCGCCCCGGCGACATGGGCTTTGACTGCATCCACTCGAACCTCCACAAGACCTTCGCCACGCCGCACGGCGGCGGCGGCCCGGGCGCCGGTGCGGTCG
>ERZ779890.4811-NODE-4811-length-11043-cov-4.843193_pt1 | contig 11043 bp, 9 predicted proteins | sample MGYA00511553_ERZ779890 | MGnify/ENA primary metagenome ERZ779890 (study PRJEB29588, sample SAMEA2152064) | human gut metagenome | biome: human gut; feature: human-associated habitat; material: faeces | place: Denmark | collected 2008/2010 ...
ATAGATAAAATAACTAACATAATAATTAATGATTTTAAGCTTTTTCTAGTTACATAAGCAAATGCATTTTTTACCATTATTCAACCTCCAAATTCATTTTATTTACTTTTTTCAAATTTTTACCACTTAGTTCTAAAATAATATCCGCAGAATCTGCTACTTCCTTACTATGTGTTACAACTATTACACATTTATTTTTGTCTTTAGCCAACGTCTTTAATATATCAATTATTTCTCCAGCAGTAACACTGTCTAAATTACCAGTAGGTTCATCAGCTAGTATTATTGGCGCATTTGATACCAATGCTCTAGCAATAGCTACTCTTTGTTGCTGTCCACCAGATAATTTCATAACATTTCTTTTTATTTGTTTTTTATCTAAGCCCAGTTCAAACAAGATACCTTCATCTGCTGATTTATTCACCAATCTAATATTTTCAATCGGCGATAAATAATCTATTAAATTATAGTTTTGAAATACTAAAGATATATTATTTTTTCTATGATTACTATATCCTTTCTTTTGTATATCTTCATTCTTAAACAATATTTTTCCTGTTTTAGGTTTATCAAGTCCAGCAAGTAAGGAAAGAAGTGTAGATTTTCCTGCTCCTGACTTTCCTACTATCGCATAAAACTTCCCAAGTTCAAATTTTTGATTTACTCCTGACAAAACTTTTTCTTTAGAATTGGCATAACTATATGATACATTCTTTATTTCTAATATTTCCATCATTTTCTCCTAACTTATTTTTGATAATATTTCTTTAGGCTTCTTGATTAATATTAATGAAGAAGCAAATACAACTGATAAAACAATAATACTTATTAATATTAAATAACTTTGTCCAAGTGTTGTAATATTTAACATAAAACTATCATTTATTAAACTTCCACCAGAAATCATTGAGTTCTCTGAGTTAATTAATCCACCTGCAATTACTTTTATCAATACATTTCCTAAAAATAAGGAAGATATTATACTTGGTATCGATATGAATAATAACTCGAATATAAATTGCATTATAATTTGTATCTTAGATGTTCCAATAGATAAAAATATACCTATTTCATAAATTCTTTCTCTTAACCATAGAATCAAAATCAATGAAAGAACAATAATCCCGCCTAACATAATAGAATAAGTCATTATTTTTATCATATGTTTTATTCCACTCACTGACTCTAAAGACTCTTCAAATGCATTAGAATCTTTTTGAACAAAATACTTTGACTCATCAATCTTAAGCTCTTTCAATTTGTTTAAGGCTAAGTCTGTAGATTCTGCGCTACTAGAATACATTAAAATTTTATTTGCAATTTTGTTATTTTCTGATTTATTTAATATCTCTTGGCTTGTTGAATAATCTACAAACACCATATTTTCACTGAAATCAGAAGTTAATCCTGTATATGTTTCTTGTTTTTTACCAGAAAAGATTCCTATAATTTTAAATTTATGACTTTTTATTTTTCCACTTTTTTCAGTATCTAGTAATTCAAGATCAACTTCATCACCTAATTTTAGATTGTTTTGTTTAGCAAATTCTTCATGAACAATAATTGAATTCTTATCATTTTCTTCTATATTTTTTCCTTCTTTAATTGTAAACACTCTACTGCTAAACAAAATATTTCTTTTAGTATTATTTGTAGCTTCGAATGAAACAACATTCTTAAATTCGTCAGATAAATCTTCTCTATTTATTCTTTGTTCTCCGCTAACTACTTTAGCATCTTTTAGTTTTGCTAATCCATCATATTGAATTATTATTTCTTCAATTTCTTTTAATTTTTCAATATCCTTAAATTGATTAACATTAAAATATTTACCATCTTTTTTTGTTATTGAAATTGAAGAATTAGAACTTTCATATAAAGTCTTTTCTATTTCATTGCTTGATTTCATTATTGTTAAACAAGAATACAAACAAGATAGAACTATAGTCAATATGATAAAAATTATTAAAGTTCGATTTCTCTTTCTTGTAATATATGCTATAGCATTTTTTATCACTTTACTAACTACTCCTTTCTATTTTTTAGTATTTCATAACTGCTTTCAATAACATTCTACATAGCTTTTATGAAACGTTTATGAAATATAATTTTTTATTTTTCCAAACTATGGTATAATAATATAAGTATTATGCTTAAAATTGTTCTTACACGATTAGTATATGATCTATTAGTATATGAGTAAGCACAGTAAGTGTACGGACACTTACGAAAAAATTGATGAAGCAGCCCTCTGGGATATGCTTCTTTTTTCAAATAAAAAGACGATAGTTTTTCTATCGCCTTTGATAACCTATTTATGAAATTTTTAACTTTACTGTCTGTAATTTATAATACTATTTTCTTCCATTTTCTAATTTTGTTCCTGAAAGTTTTAAAAGGAGCTACAGTATTCACATGAATAAACTTATAAACTTCCCACACTGCTGTTTTAGTCGCATCATCAGCCCATTTTCTCATATGTGGTTTAAATAATTCTTCATCACTTAATGAATCAATCCAAGCTAATCCAGCTTAATTTCAACATCTATATGCTTATCGACATCAAGTTTGGACAATAACACTACCGTCTCCACATGGTCACAAAAAGGGAACATATCAAATGGTCTGCACTCCAAAACCTTATATCCACCTTTCATAAGCATATCAACATCCCTTTTCTGAGTATCTGGATTGCACGATACATACACAACTCTTTCTGGCTTAATCTTAAGTACCGACTCAAGAAATTCCTGACTGCTGCCACTTCTTGGAGGATCCATTATAACAACATCAGCCCTCTTATGTGTGGCATATTCAACAAGAAACTTTCCAGCATCATCATTCACAAATCTAATATTCTTTATATTGTTAATCTTAGCGTTGACCTCTGCATCTTTTACCGCATCTGCATTTAACTCAACCCCTATAACCTGTCCTGCCTTGGCAGAAGCTGCTATTCCTATTGTTCCTATTCCACAATAAGCGTCAATAACTGTATCCTTCTTAGTTATTCCAGCCATATTTATCGCCGTCTTGTATAACTTTTCTGTCTGCTGGTGGTTAATCTGATAGAAAGATGATGGGCTTATTCTAAATCTGTAGCCACATAACACATCTTCAATATATCCCTTGCCTGTAAGCACTATATTTCTTGGTCCTAACACCATACTTGTATTGTATTTATTAACATTCTGTACGATTGTATTAATCTCTGGGTGCTTCTCTTTTAATGCTTTAAAAAAATGTGTCTTAGACGGAAATGCAACATCAGCCGTCACAATAACAAGCATAATCTCCTTAGTTGAAAAGCCTTTTCTTAAAAGAATATGCCTTATAAAACCAGTTCCCTTATCTTCATTATATGGCTTGTATTTAAACGACTTAAATAAATCTCTTAATGTAGCTATAATGCTGCTGCACTGTGAATCTTCAAGCAGGCAGTCAGATACAGGTACTATATTGTGGCTGTTCTCTTCATATGTTCCCGTTATAATATTGCCATTCTTATCTTCACCAACAACAGCGTGAACCTTGTTACGGTAATGCACTGGTCTGTACATTCCTGTTATCTTATCTACTGGACAGATGTCTTTAAAAAGTTTGTCTACATATCCCTGCTTTATCTTTAATTCATTATCGTATTTCATTCCTGCATAGGCACAGCTCCCACATTTTTCTGCACTTTCACAGTTAATTACACGCTTCTTCTCATCATATATATTACTTCCCATAACTTTTATGTTACCTCCCAACATCAAAAGGCTGTCACATATAAAATGCAACAGCCTGTAAATTCTATTATTAATATTACAAATGACAATATTATGCAGTAATCATTATATCAGCAAATATCCATGCATAAAATCAAAATCTGAAATTACATAATTTCACTGTCATCGCCATTGCTGACAATCTTAACCTTGCCTTCATATAACTCTTCTACAGCTATTGAAAGTGGCTTCATATTCTCTGCATTATCGATAAGAGGTGTTCCTATCTGAAGCTTTCTCGCCTCATCTGGTGTTGTAAGCGGCTTTGGCTCATTCTTCTTATCCTTATTATCCTTTTCCTTTTCCTTTGGAGCGTTCTCAGCCTCAATACGAGCCTTTCTAACCTTCTCCTCTATTGTTCTTGCATCAATAATCTCTTTAGCTCTTGCGGCAGTAGCCTTAACAATTGAATAACGGCTCTGTACGATTGGCTGTTCGCCGTCCTCTACCTCACTATTAACAACTGCCATTAATTCTGAATATGATGGATGTAACATTATTATTCTCCTTTCTCATAAGCTTTAAGCTCTTCTTTAATATTATTAATTAAACTCATATTGTTAACTGCTTTTCTCTTCTCACTGTTAACTATAGAATGAATTGCCTCAACACAATCATCCACTTTATCATTGATAACTATATAGTTATAATTCTCTACGCCCTTAGCCTCATCACTGGCTCTTTGCAGTCTTGCCTTTATTGTGGCTTCATCTTCTGTTCCACGTCCTACAAGTCTTCTCTCTAATTCTTCTGCACTTGGTGGCATAATGAATAAAAGAACTGCATCTGGATACATCTTCTTAATATTAAGTGCACCCTGAATCTCGATTTCAAGTATCACATTCTTACCTGCTTCAAGCTGTTCCTCGACATATGCCTTAGGTGTTCCATAATAGTTGCTGACATACTTTGCATACTCAATCAATTCAGAATTATCAATCATACTCTCAAATTCTTCTGTTGATTTAAAGAAATACTCTCTTCCATTCTGTTCACCTTCTCTTGGTGAGCGGGTTGTCGCTGAGATAGATAGAGCATAATCATTATGAAGCTCTAATAATCTCTTAACTACAGTTCCCTTTCCAGCTCCTGAGAAACCTGAAATTACAAGTAATAAACCTTTCTCTTTCATCTCTATTCTCCAATCTGTAAATACCTGTTGGCACGCACACAACATAAGTGTACAAGTTATTATACAGAAATACACCGATTCGTGCAAGCTTTTTTATTCTATATTCTGTATCTGTTCCCTTATTTTTTCTATTTCTGTCTTTAAATCTATAGCTGCATTTGATATTTCTATATTATTCGCCTTAGATAAAGTTGTATTGGCTTCCCTGTTCATCTCCTGTGCTATGAAATCCATCTTTCTTCCAATCCCTCCGTCTTCGTTAAGGCATTTTCTTGCGTGTTCAATATGACTTCTTAATCTTACTGTCTCCTCATCTACGCATACTTTATCAGCATATATAATCACCTCAGAAGCTATCCTGTTCTTATCTATATCAGCATCTGAAAGGATTTCTTCCATCTTGGCTTCTAACTTCTTCTTATAATCTTCTATTATCTGTGGATTTTTTGTTTCAATATAAGAAACAAGCTCCTCCATATGGTCTAACTTTAACAAAAGATCATTCTTTAAGTTCTCACCCTCAATAATTCTTGTATCAGCAAGCCCCTTGCAGGCTTCTTCTATTGCCTCATTAATAAAGTTCCACAATTCTTCTTCATCTTCCTGCGATTCTTCCATTGTGATAACCTCTGGGTATCTTGACAAAGCTCCAACAGTAATATCATTTCTTATATTAAAACGCTCCTCCATCTGTCTGAATATATTCATATATTCCCGTGCTATGCTTTCATTAAACTTAAGGCTTACATTGCTCTCTGAATTATCCTCGTATGTAATAAATACATCAATCTTTCCCCTTGATGCATATTTCTTAATTGTATCCCTTATTCTTGCCTCAAATATATTAAGCTTTTTAGGCATCTTTATACTGTTCTCAAGAAATCTGTGGTTCACCGACTTAATCTCTACTGTTATTTTACGGTTGCCTCTCTCTATCTCGCTTCTTCCAAAGCCAGTCATACTTTTTATCATCAAAGTGTCCTCATTTCATTTATTCATTGTTGATAACATTAAAAAATATTTTAATACTAAATGTAGTTTAATACATCGCTTATTAAACATCAACTTACATATCAAACTTTTAATTACAACTGCTAATTATATCAATTTTACTTTAACCATACAAGACAACATCTATAAAATGTGCTATCATTTATTCTAAAGTATTAATGGCGTACCAATACGCCAGAATGGAGTATTATGGCATTTGATGGAATTACAATAGCGAATATTGTACACGATTTAAACAACACAATTCTTGGTGGAAGATTTTATAAGATTGCAGAGCCAGAAAATGATGAGCTTTTACTTACCATAAAGGCTAATTCTGGACAATACAGGCTTGTATTATCTGCAAATGCTTCACTTCCGCTTGCATATATGACTAAAGATAATAAGCCAAGCCCCCAGCTTGCACCTAACTTTGTTATGTTTCTTAGGAAGCACATCAATAACGGACGAATTATATCAATAACACAACCCGCTTTTGAGCGAATAATTGATATTGAAATTGAACATTTAGATGAATTAGGTGACCTCTGCCGTAAGCATTTAATCACAGAATTTATGGGCAAACACAGCAATATCATATTATGCGATGACAATAACACAATATTAGACAGTATTAAGCATGTGTCAGCACAGATAAGCTCTGTCAGAGAAGTTCTTCCAGGAAGGGAATATTTTATTCCTAATACATCTAACAAGCACAATCCGATGAATATGGATTTTAATACCTTTAATGAAAATATATTATCACAGCCTAAGACTACTGCCAAAGCCTTAAGCAGTGCTTACACCGGAATAAGCACCTGCATATCAGAGGAAGTCTGCCACAGGGCACATATTGACAGTGCCAAACCAGCCAACTGTCTGTCCAGTGCTGAAAGCATAGCTCTATTTGAAGCATTCAAGGCTATTATTGATGACGTGGCAAATGGAAGTTTCAGCCCTAACATCGTATATTATAACGGTGCACCAGCAGATTTTGCCGCTATTTCTCTTACTATGTATGATAAATCCGAAAGCTACACCTCAATAAGTGAATGTCTTATCGGTTATTATCACGAAAAAGAAGTAAGAACACGAATTCACCAAAAATCGACTGATATAAGAAGAATAATTACAACTCATCTTGAGCGTTCTTATAAAAAGCTTGATATTCAGGAAAAACAGTTAAAGGATACTGAAAAACGTGACAAATACAGAGTGTATGGAGAGCTAATCAACACATACGGCTACAATATCGAGTCTGGTGCAAAAAGCTTCACAGCTCTTAATTATTACACTAACGAAGAAATCTCTATTCCTTTGGACGATACATTGACACCAATTGAGAATGCGAATAAATATTTTGCACGATACAACAAATTAAAACGTACTTACGAAGCTGGTGTAAGACTTATCGAAGAGATTAAAGATGAGATTATGTATCTTGAATCAATAATAAATGCCCTCGATATTGCAACTACTGAGAATGACCTTAATAATATCAAAGAAGAACTTATCATAACCGGCTATATCAAGAAGAACAGCAAATCCAAAAGCAAGGATAACAAGAACAACAAACCTCTGCACTATATATCATCAGACGGTTTTGATATGTATGTCGGCAAGAATAATCTTCAGAATGATGAACTCACATTTAAATTTGCTTCTAATAGTGACTGGTGGTTTCATGCCAAGCAGATGCCTGGCTCTCACGTTATAGTTAAGACTAACGGCAAGGAACTGCCCGACAGAACCTTTGAGGAAGCTGCCGCACTTGCAGCCTACTACTCTAAAGGCCGCGACCTTGATAAAGTTGAAGTCGATTATGTATTAAAGAAAGAAGTCAAAAAGCCTGCCGCTGCCAAACCGGGCTTTGTTGTATATTACACTAACTACTCTCTTATCGCCATAGCTGATATTAAAGGCATTAAAGAAGTTACTGGCTGATAAAAAACTGGCTGTCCGAAAGCTTTATATGACTTTATCATATAAATGTTTTCTGGACAGCCAGCTTTTTATTTAATTAACTTAAAGTTCTTAACCCTGTAACAGCTAACACTATAACTCCTATAACATCAGCCACAGCACACAGCATATACATAACTGAAAGCGAAGCCCTGTTTAGTCCTGCCACAATAAGCATAACAAGACTTAACACAAGCAATGTGCCTGCTATTATATACATACACTTTATATTAATTCTTTCATTAACGACCAATACAATAAATATTATGCCTGTGATTAATGATACGCTCATTCTTACAAGATACCATACAAATGCAGCTTCTGTTAAATCACACAGCGTATTATCTGTTGTAAGGTATCCAAATAATGATGGCGGATTAAACGCATATATAACGGATGGAATAATAACAATAATACTAAATACAGTTATCTCAATAATCATAAGTTTATTATTATTATTTAATACTATTGCAACGCAGGTTACAATAGTAAATATAATAAGCCACGACCAGTTAAAATAGAATTTACTTCCAATATAATAGTCCTGAATATATCCTGCTACAGTCTGTATATACTCATCTGATGATAACATCACCACTCTTGAAATAACAAGATTTCTAATAACTTCAAGTATAATAAAACCTGATAATGCAGGGAATATATATATAACAGCATTATTATATGCCATCTTATCATTATATATTTTTAGCTTTGTTATTGTACTGCTCTTAACCATTAAAAGTCCTAATACTGATAACACCATAACAAGAATATAAGCTATTGGTATTCTGGACATTAATTGTACTGTCTGTATATTACCAATGTCCGATTTATTCATATAAAAGCTATTTATAAATATATGAACACCTTTTGAACTTTCTGTTATTCTTGCAAATAACAATAACGCACCTGTTATAAATGCACTTATATTAGCAGCTATTGACAACCTTGATGCCATACTCACCTTTTTGTATACACATACCGCCGCAGTCACAAGTAGTAATATCGTTATTGGAAATATAATCTTATATATGCTCCCAAAACCAGCATAAAAATAATAATTATAAATTGATGTATCAAGCGTATCGCCATCATATACATTACTATTCATTCTGTTAAGTATATTCTGAAATGTATGCTCCCCTACAAAAAATAATAATACAGCCGCATTTATAACCATAATTAACGCAAGGCTCATAAGCCTTATAAAGGTAATTTCACTCTTTTTCATACTTATCCTCACTCTTTAACTCTCCAGAACCAGCAGTATTACTGCCGGCTCTGAAACATTTTACAATATTATGCCTGTACCTTTATAAATGACTTCTTACCCTTCTTAACAACTACTCCATCACCAGCAAAGAATTCTTTATCAAACTTTGCTGCTATATCAGATACCTTTTCACCTGCAACAGAAGCACCGCCCTGTGAGACAACTCTTCTTGCTTCTGACTTAGTAGCTGCAAGACCTGCTGCGTGAATTAACGATACAATATCAATGCTTCCATCTGTAAAGACATCATCTTCAAGCTTAACTGCTGCCATATTAGCCGCATCACCTGATGTAAATATAGCCTTAGCTGTTTCCTCTGCCTTCTTAGCTTCTTCCTCACCATGAACCATCTTAGTAAGTTCAAATGCAAGTATTTCCTTAGCTCTATTAAGCTGTGCACCTTCCCACTTATCCATTTCATCAATCTGCTCAAGTGGTAAAAATGTAAGCATACGGATGCACTTTAATACATCTGCATCAGCTACATTTCTCCAATACTGGTAGAACTCATATGGAGAAGTCTTTTCTGGATCAAGCCATACAGCACCGCTTACTGTCTTACCCATCTTCTTACCCTCTGAATTAAGAAGAAGTGTGATCGTCATAGCTGAAGCATCCTTACCAAGCTTCCTTCTGATAAGTTCTGTACCACCAAGCATATTGCTCCACTGGTCATCTCCACCAAACTGAAGATTACAACCGTATTTCTGGTATAACATATAGAAATCGTAACTCTGCATAATCATATAGTTAAATTCAAGGAATGTAAGACCTCTCTCCATTCTCTGCTTGTAGCACTCAGCTCTTAACATATTATTAACTGAGAAGCACGCACCGACTTCTCTTAAAAGGTCAACATAGTTAAGCTTCAAAAGCCAGTCTGCATTATTTACAAATAAAGCCTTATCATCTGAAAAATCGATGAACTTGCTCATCTGCTTCTTAAAGCACTCACAGTTATGCTCAATCTGCTCCGGTGTAAGCATTTTTCTCATATCTGTCTTACCTGATGGGTCACCAATCATACCTGTTCCGCCACCGACTAATGCGATAGGCTTATTGCCTGCCATCTGAAGTCTTTTCATAAAGCAGAGTGCCATAAAATGTCCTACATGAAGACTGTCTGCTGTTGGATCAAAACCAATATAGAATGTAGCCTTTCCATTATTAATTAAATTCTTAATTAATTCTTCATCTGTTACCTGTGCAATTAATCCTCTTGCAACTAACTCGTCATAAACTGTCATTTCTGCCATTTCTGTTCTCCTGTTCCTATTACGTTATTATTTGATAAATGATACATAACCCTGTTAATAACAAAAAAGAGCATATCTTTCATCCTTGTTAAAGGACGAAAGCATATGCTCCGTGTTACCACCTTTATTCATAAACAGCTCACACTGTTCACCTTAACGGGTCTTATGATCCTTGATACTGTAACGTGTACCCCACGTCGCCCCTACTAAGCACTATATGCCTTTCAGTTTGCTGCTACGGAATGTATTCAGAATAACTATCCACTGTGCCTCTCATCAGCCGGCTGCTTTCTGTTGCTTACTGTTATGCCTACTTGTTTCCATCATCGCATTATATTAATATAGATGATAATCTTACTGTCAACCTCATACAACTTATTATGAAAATTGCATAATAAAATATTATATTCTGATATTCGACACCTGATTATCATATGTCTACTAAAGCTTATACCATATAGTTGCTAATTTTGCAAGCGTTATATCATATTTTTGCACTCATTATATCTTTATTCTTGTGCCGCTTTTCAGCACATACAAAGTTCCGTTAGGAACTTTTAAGATGAGTGCTTTTGCACTCATTATATCTTTATCAATTAATATTATTGCATTTTTCGCCTTTATGTTTACACATATTTTTATATATAATATATACTA
>ERZ779890.4812-NODE-4812-length-11039-cov-2.933267_pt1 | contig 11039 bp, 10 predicted proteins | sample MGYA00511553_ERZ779890 | MGnify/ENA primary metagenome ERZ779890 (study PRJEB29588, sample SAMEA2152064) | human gut metagenome | biome: human gut; feature: human-associated habitat; material: faeces | place: Denmark | collected 2008/2010 ...
CAGACCTCGTTTGCATCAGTGGGGACATATTCCATCAGGAACAAGTTGGACCGGAAAGATATTCAGATGAAATGCTTGCGGCAGTTGATATTATCGAAGGACTTTCAGAATGTAGTAAATTCGTAGTTGTTATGAGAGGAACTCCTAATCACGATGGGAAAAATCAGTTCCGGGTGCTGACGAAGATGCTTGAAAAGAACAAGAAAGTTGCAGTGATTACCACGCCGCAGGTTATCTCGACTTCGATCGCAGACATTGCATGCATTCCCGGGTTTGATAAGCAGGAGTTCAGAGCACGGTTTCCAGGGCTGTCCTCCGAGGAGGAAAACACGACATGGACACGGTATATCAGCGATATGGTAATGGGGCTGAGAGCCCAGTGTTCTCCGGAGCGGGAGAAACCATCAATCCTGATGGCACATTATACGGTACCGGGCTGCAATATGGAATCCGGACAGACGTCTTTCTTTTCAAACTTTGAACCGGTCATCCCGCGGGAGGCTCTCCAGACAGCGGACTATTCAGCGACGCTCCTGGGGCATATCCATCGCCCGCAGATTATAGATGGTCTGGACAATGTGTTTTATTCTGGAGCCATAAATGCTATGAACTTCAATGATGAGGGGCAGAGCAGAGGCTTCTGGATCCATGAATTTGAAAGAGGAAAACTGAAATCCGGACACCGATATGAGACTCCGTTCAGAGAATTTCAGACGGTTACATGGACTCAGGAGGATGTGGAGTCCTATTTACGGGAAGGGAAAATTTTCCTGATGAATGAAAAATATCCGGATCTTGTATCGGACAAGATTGTTCGAATCAAATACAGTTGCACAAGTGAACAGAAAAAGGCGCTTAATATCCCGGTGCTGCAGTCGGATCTCTATGACATGGGAGCGTTTTATGTGGCTGACATAGAAGCAGAGAGCATGGTGGAAATAGCAAACAGAGGGCTGCTGTCGGAAGAAAGCGACCCGCTCGTCAATCTGAAAAAATGGTTGTCTGAAAAATGCGTAAAAAATGCTGACAAAGTTGTGGAGCTTGGGGAGCCGATCATTGCGGCGGCACTGAAATCGGAATCGATAGCGGAAAATCACGGTGTGCTCCGACCGGTTTCGATATCAGTGAAAAATTATAGAAACTACAAAGAGGAGACCTTTGATTTCTCGGACGTTTCGTTTTGCTCCATTAATGGTGTGAACGGCGCCGGAAAGAGCAGCTTGTTTATGGATGCAATTGTCGATTGCCTCTACGAGGAAACCAGAGAGGGAGACAATAAGGCGTGGATCCGCGGGAGTGAAGATGCGAGGAGTGGATCTATTGAATTTATTTTCGACATTGGAGAAAAGAGATTCCGTATTGTGAGGACCAGGACGAAATCAGGCAGAGCAACGCTGAACATATCACAGAAAGATGGGGAGGAATGGATCAATTTATCGGCTGAGCGCATCAAGGACACGCAGGCTGAAATCGAAAAAATCCTCGGTATGGACTCTATGACATTCCGGAGCTGCGCACTGATCATGCAGGACCAGTATGGATTATTCCTGCAGGCGAAAAAGGAAGACAGGATGACGATACTCGGAAATCTCCTGGGGCTGTCCGTATATGGCGTTATGGAGCAGGATGCGAAGAAGCGGCTTGCTGATACAAAAAGAAATCTGATGTCCAAAAAAGAAGCGGTGAAAGTTAAAGCTGAGTTTATTTCCGAGAAAGGAGATCCCGATAAAGAGCTGGAAAGTCTCGAGAAAGAGATAGGGGAATTGTCGGACATCCGCAAGATGACCGATCAGGATATTGAGGTATGCAAAGAACAGGTGAGCGGGTACCTTGAAGCGGTGAAAGAAGTAGATCGCCTCAAAGAATCATCCGAGAAAGCAAAAGAAGAACTGGAAAAAACAAGGACAGAAGCAGAAGGAATACAGCGCGAAATCGAATCTTGCGAGCTTTTCCTCCGAAATGCTGACATGGTACGTGAAAAATCACAGGAGTATCAGAGAGCAGTAACTATGGTAACGGATCTTGCCCCGGTGGTGGCAGAGTATGAATCTGGAAAAAGATCTTTGGAAGAGAAGGAATCCCAGATTCAACGCTATGAGAACATCATCAATACCACTCAGGCACAAAACCGCAGGATAGAGGAGCAGCTTTTGGAGATTGAGGATGCCGATGTAGCGCTGATCGACAAGAAGCTTGCTGAACTGGAGGAAAAGAGGAAAGAACTCACGGCCGTTCGGGAGAAAAAGGACCGCTGTGCTGCAATTTCGTCCGAGGTGAATCAGAAACATGCGGAAGTCACGGAATCTGTACATCAGATTTCTACGCAGCTCAAACTTGCAGAGGCCGATCTTGCGGCATATAAGAAACAGCAGGCTTTCATGGAAGACTCCGGATGCCCGGATATCGCGAATGCCACATGCCGGTTTCTCGAGAAAGCGAGAGAGGATGTAGGAAAAATCGCACAGGTCGAAAAAGATATTGCTTCGATGCAGGAGGCCATCCGCATTGCCAAGGAAGATTACGCTGCATATGCAGGAGCTAAGAAAAAGGAAATGTCAGAGATTGGGTACTCGCCGGAAGAAGAGCGGAAAGTTTTGGAGGAAATTTCTGAGCTTGAGTTGTTCCAGAAAAAGAAAGAGGAGGCGGAACAAAAGAAGGCGCTGCGTGCCCGTTTGGAAGGCGAAAAAGAGTCTAATGATAAAACAATAGGCTCATGCATGGAAAATGTCTCTACGGTCAAAATAGAAAGCCAGAAGATAACGGAAACCGTTCACGGACTGTTGGAATCCGTTAAAAAATATGAGGAAGCTAAGAGAACCGTTGACGAGCTTCGGATATACGCAGATCAGGAAACAAATATTCCGGTCTACGAAGAACGAAAAAAACACTTGGAAGAGAAGCGGTCAGACCTGAAGGAACGGGAAAGCCGGAAAAACGATGAATGGACGAAAATATTTTCGGACTTCTTGCAGAAGCAGGAGCTGCTCTCCGGCATCCCACAGGGAAAAGAAGAACACTTACATGAGCTGGAGAAGAAGAAAGCGGATCTTGAGAAAAGAGCTTCGGAGCTTCAGCTTCAAAAAGGTATCCTGATTCAGCGCTCGGAAGATGTGATGAAGATCCGAAAAGAAATGGATGAACTGAAAATAGAAATCTCCAAAGAGGCGGAGTTGGCATCGCATTATGATGTGCTGAAACAGGCGTTCAGTCAGGACGGGGTTCCGCATCAGATCGTTAGGAACATTATCCCTCACATCACGGATACGGCAAACAATATTCTTGGCCAGATGACCGGCGGAACTATGGGAGTTGAGTTCGTCATGGAGCGGACTGTAAAAGGCAAGGATGGAGATAAAGCCACTCTGGATGTGCTGATAGCTGAATACGGAAAGACTACCTTGCCGTACGCATCAAAGAGCGGAGGAGAAAAGGTTAAAGCTTCTCTGGCTGTGATCCTTGCCCTTTCAGAGATTAAGGCTACTGCGGCCGGAATTCAGCTTGGAATGCTGTTCATCGATGAGCCTCCGTTTTTGGATGATGATGGAGCACAGGCCTACGTGGATTCGCTCGAAACAATACGCCACAGATATCCTGACGTCAAGATTATGGCTATCACACATGATGACGCCATGAAAGCAAGGTTTAGCCAGAGCATCACGGTCATTAAAACAGACGATGGCTCAAAAGTAATTTACTAGGAGGATAGCTGAATGGGAAAACGATACTATTGGCTGAAACTGCCGGAGGGATTCTTCCGGCAGAAGCCGATTAAGAAACTCAGAAAGATCGCCGGCGGGGATACATATACGATTATCTATCTCAAAATGCTCCTGATTGCGATGAAGGAAGACGGGAAACTCTATTTCGAGGGTGTGGAAGATGACTTTTACGAAGAACTTTCACTGGAATTGGATGAGGATTCCGAAAATGTAAAGGTTACCGTATTGTTTTTGATTCGACAAGGCTTAATGGAGTTGATTGATGAAACAGAGTACCGCCTGACAGAATGCGAGAAAATGGTGGGTTCTGAAAGCGCAAGTGCGGAACGTGTAAGACGTCATAGAGAAAACAAGGCGTTACAATGTAACACCACTGTAACGGATGTGAAACGCATCGGTAACGTAGAGAAAGAGATAGAGAAAGAGAAAGATATAGAGATAGATAAGAATACTATATGCGCGGAGGTAGAAACCTCCACGCCGGAGGTGTTCATATCACTCCCCCTTGTTACGGGATCCGGATCTTTCAATGTCACGATCAATTATTTGAATTCACTTCGCCAGCTGTATCCCGCTGTTGATGTGGAACAAGAATTCCGGAAGATGTACGGATGGCTCGACAGCAATCCAAGGAACCGAAAAACGGCGAGGGGGATTAAACGGTTCATCACCGGATGGCTTGGACGAGCACAGGATCAGGCACCGGTCACAAGAACGGCTCCGGGCGGATATATTTCGAGGCAATCAGAGAGCGGATATAGCCGAGATACGCTAAATCGCCTTGTGAACGAAAGTAGGGGTGACTTAAATGGATGAATTACAAGCAATACTTGGCAGGATTAAGAGAGAGCACCGCACGGGCGCATCACCATCCGTTCAATATGAATGCCCAAAGTGTAAGGACGCGGGATTTATTTTCCGGACAGATGAAAACGGCTATGAGGGTGTAATCAGATGTGAATGTTTTGCGATACGACGTGCAAGAGAAATGATGAAAAGGAGTGGGATATCCGCAGAGTTCCAGAAAAAGTCTTTTGAAAATTTCCAGACAAGGAATAATATGCAACTCTATAATGCGAAAAATAAAGCGATATGTTATGCGAAAAATTTTGAGAAGACTGAGCATGACCGATACAATTCAATAATATTTTGCGGGCAGGTAGGAGCCGGGAAGACACATCTCGGAACTGCAATCTGCAGTGAGCTGATGAATAGAGGGATAGCGGTTATTTATATGGCATACAGAAACGCTGTCACCAAACTAAAGCAGAATATAATTGACGAAGAGAGTTATAACAGGGAACTGAACCAATATACATCAGCTCGCGTGCTATATATTGACGATTTGCTGAAAGGGAAACTCACTGAGACAGACAGCAACATTTTGTATGAGATTGTGAATTTCCGATATATGAACAATATGCCAATTATCATCAGCACAGAAAAATCACCTAACGATCTTTTAGTGTTTGATGAGGCAATCGGGAGCAGGATCATAGAAATGTGTCGCGGCAATATCATCCAGCTGCAGGGGAAAGAACTGAATTATCGGTTGATATAGGAGGTGGTTGCTACGTGGCAAGGGTAAAGTACGTTGGAACAGTCACTGAATGGGAGAAAGAATTCCTTAGACTTTTTAATCAGCTCACATATTCTCGCAGCGCATGGCAGGTATGGGAAGATCTTATGACTGTTATGGCCTGCAGCATATGCAATGCGGTTGATCGTAGGAAAGAACCGTTTGAGAGGCGGGAGAAACAATACGAAAGAGCGATTAAAGACCTCGGAAACGTAGATATTCCAGCGCAGATATTCGGAATAATAGTGAGGGCGCTAGACGAAAACCCAAATCAGGATTTTCTCGGAAGGATTTACATGAACCTTAACCTTGGAAGCCATTGGCACGGCCAATTTTTTACACCATACCATATATGCGAATTAATGGCGAAATTACAAATCGGGGAAGAATGTCAGTCGGAAATAGAGAAAAAGGGGTACATATCCGTTTGCGATCCATGTGTTGGAGCTGGAGCGATGTTGATAGCGGCGTCGGTGATCATGATAAACCGCCCCTCGTACTCAAAAATACCGCACTGGCTGACGAGACGGCGCCAGCCGCATTCCGGGAGTTCAAGGTGAATTATCAAACCAACGTATTGTTTGTCGGACAGGATGTAGATCCCGTGGTTGCAAAGATGGCCTATATCCAGATTTCGCTACTCGGATGCCCTGGATATGTCACGATTGGAAATAGTCTTACAAATCCTCAAACGGGACATGAGCTATTCCCGGAGGAAAATGAAGGACAGGAGCTGTGGATCACTCCGTTATTCATGCATCAGGCATGGGAAACGAGGCGGACTGGAGAGCAAATGAGAGTGCTGATGCAAAGCTTGTTCAATGATTCAGGAGACGCTAAAAAAACAATGGAAAAAGGACGCTGTTTTATGTTTTTTGATTTTAACGATAAGGAGGAAAAACGATGGGAGAAAATGTAAAGCATTTCACATCTGAACAGAAAGATGAAAACACCTATGGTTGGCCATGGAATGAAGTGGTGAAAAAGTATCTGGAAAGCGGATATGCAAGTGAGCAGAAAGAGTGCCAGGTTACGATCCGGGAAAAAGAGTACAAAATTCTCAAACGGGATGCGGTCACAGTATTCTATGACGCTGATGGAAATACGCTGTTTGATGTGACAAACGATCGGTTGAAGAAAGAGTATGAATCTGATCACGGCGAAGAAAAGGAGACTGAAGATGCCGCTGAGGGGGTGGAGATGGGGAAAGCTTCTCTTGCTGACATTATAACGGGGAACCTTCCGGATCCGACTCCGGAAGAAATAGAAATCGCAGAAAAAGCGAATGCGGGAGATGTGCAGGCAAAAGCAAAACAGAAACTGGATGACGAATTAAAGAGCGCTGGAAACAAGGCGTTCGCCATTCCAATAATGACCTATCTGAAAAAGCGGTGTGATGAAGATCCGGGCATGGCGGAAGATATATTGCAAGAGCACAAAACCTGGAAAAAGTGCTTTGACTACATCCATGAGAAAGCAAGGGGATACGCTTCTGGGAGCTGCGTAGCCGTTCCTGATAATGTCGTATACGAATGGTCCGAAGATTATTTCAGATTAGACGACAAAGCTCTGGAAGAGAAGAAAAAGAAGGAGCGGAAAGAACTGGAGGAAAAAAGAAAAGCGGAAGCGGCAAAGAGAAAATCGGGATCCGGAAAGCAGAAAGCAGCTGTCAAAAAGGATAACGGAGAGAAAAAAGCTGCAGCGCCGGATAAGAAAGGCAAGGCTTCAAAGAACAAGGAGCCGGAAGGACAAATGTCGTTGTTTGATTTACTTTAGGAGGCATGGAAAGTGGATAAGAGAAAGTTATCAAAGATTTCAAGGCCATGTGCAGCGCCGGATATTCTGGAAATGGGGAGTCGCCTTGCAAATTGCGCGACTCACATAGTGACTGCCGAATTGGTCGAAGATAAAAAAATTCTGCTCCTGAATTTCTTTAAAACAAACAGCTTGGCCAGCGGAAATACAGAAGCAGAGTTTAGGACATTTCTGTCTCACGAGGATTATATCACACAAGATCTGAAGACGTCAAAAACAAAGTGGATCACCGGAGCATTTGAAAGAATGCGGAATTTTACACTGTTTGATTATGTGTGGGATAGCCATCGTCATAAAGGGGAATACCGGTCGAATGCCGTTATAAGATCTGACGAAGAAGTAAAGACCATCAAAGACTTTTTTAAGGAATATGTAAACTCGGATGATGAATATTTACCATGGACAGCAGTTTATAGATTCCAACAGGAGATTCTTGATCGAAAGCTTGCGGAGCGGCATAAAAAAGAGACTGACAAGATAGACGCAGTGATGAATCCAATCAAAGAGCCACCAAAGGAATTTGAAGACTGGGTATGGGAGACTGGAATGAGCTTCAGCCGGTATCTGATCTACAAAGAGGAGAAGAAAGGCGAGGCTGTATGCGAATGCACACACTGTAAGAAAATCGGAACGGTTAAGCGAAAAGATATCAGGCTTCGGAATAATGAAAAGGGGATATGCCCTTTCTGCGGAAGCCGTGTAACGATTAAGGCGAGGGGGAGGATGCCTGGCCAGATATTCGATAAACGTTGGTTTCTGTATGTGGATCCGATGGAAAAGGGATTTGCCCTTCGATATTTTCTGGCAGATCGGAGAATACGGAGCGATAAATATACGGAGTACACGATCGATAAAAGCCGGATTGAACAGGATATATTCGAATATAGCAGGGCAATATATACATTCCCGAAAGGAAAACCAAAATATAAATCCTATGAGTGGGGAGTATATAAGCAGCGCGGGGAGTGCCGGTGGTGTCCTGATCAGGGAAGAATAGCCTGTATGGAATGTATTTTATATCCAGGGAACCTTCCGGCGGCATGGGAGCATACCCCGATGAAATATTCGGCATTAGAAGTGCTGTCGGGGAATATGCCAACAGTAGCTTTGAGGTATGAGGACGCAATTAAAAAATACATAGAGTTCCCAAAGTTAGAATGGATCTGCAAAATGGGCCTGAACAGATTGGCGAAAGACATTATAAATTGTCGGTATTCAGGAAATATGGTAGGGAGAATCCGGGAAAGAGGATCCACCATATATGAGATTTTGGGGCTGAACAAAGTGAATACCAAGTTGCTCCAGGCGGTTGATGGAGACCATTACGAACTTCGCCTTTTGCAAGTGGCACAGGATATCGGACTGCAAATGAAACCGGAACAGTTAAGGGAATATTATGAGACATTTACCTGCAACACGGAACTCCTGAAGCAGGCGAACAGGAAAACTACACTCCACAAGATTATGAAATACATTACGAGGGAAAGTGAAAAATATCCGATCGGAGAATCGGGAGAGTGTTGGAGGTATTCTTACATGCGTTACCAAGAGAGGGAAGATCCGCGGATTGAGAGAAAACGAAACATGGCAAAGGACTGGCTCGAGTATCTGAAATGGTGCAAAGAGCTGGGCTACAATCTGGACGATATGTTTATTTATATGCCGAATAACTTCAAGAAGGTTCACGATCGGACTGCAAAAGAATATCAAGAAAACCTAGATAAAATCGAAGCAAAGAAACGTGCGGAGAGAGAACGCGAAGCAAAGAAACGGATGGAGCAGACAAAACGTGCTCTGGAAGAAATCCTGGGAGAGAACAAGGATGTTCAAAACGCCTTTCAAGTCAAGGGAAAAGGACTTCTACTGGTTGTTCCTACCAGTGCGGAGGATATTAAGGCAGAAGGGGCCGCCCTGCATCATTGCGTTGGTACCTATGTTGACAGAGTGGCCAGAGGGGAAACGAATATTTTCTTCATCCGGAAGGAGCAGGAACCGGATAAACCGTATTTCACGATGGAGTGGAAAGATAATGATATCGTGCAGTGCCGAGGGTCCCGAAACTGCGGAATGCCGCCAGAGGTAAAAGCGTTCACCGAGGCTTTTAAAAAGAAAATGTTGGAAACCATAGAAAAGGACAAAGTCAAAGGACTTAGGAGGTGCGGATAATATGGCCACGAACATAATCAGGAGCATCCGGAAAGGTTCTGCACAGTGGAGCGAAGAAGACAGACTGCAGTTGGTATCGATATTGGCCAAAGCCGGATATGCGGTGAAGATTGGAAGATGCATAGTTCCGGGAACTGAAAATAAACCAAAACCACAGATGGAATACACAGTTGAATATTGGGAGGCGGAATAGATGAAGATTGGAGAAATTGTAGAAATTCTGATAAGAGTTAAAGATGATTACGGACATTTGGATTACCGAAGACAGGCGGTCGAAGAAGCATGCAATCTGCTCGATAAGCTACCGCGAATGGAGGAGGCGAAGGAATATGAACCGATCCAGAATAGAATATTGTGATCACACACTGAACATTGTCACCGGATGCCGGCGCGGATGCGAGTATTGCTATGCAAGGACCATGAGTCTTAGATTTTCTGGGAATGTAAGACTGAATATTACGAGGATGGATAAATACCGGAAAGATGAAGGGGGATACATACTGGACGAGCCGTTCATCGGTGAAAACGGGAAGCAGATTATATATCCGTTTGGGTTTGAACCCACGCTGCACAGATACCGCTTCAATACGTTGGACAAGTTGAAAATGGGGCAGAACATTTTTGTTGGAGCCATGGCGGATCTGTTTGGAGATTGGGTACCGGACTCATGGATCGATGAAGTGTTTCGATGCTGCGAGGCCTACGGTCAGCATAATTACCTGTTTCTTACAAAGAATCCGGAACGTTATGCTGACTTAGAAGATCTTCCGGCAGGAGAGAACATGTTTTATGGGGTGACCATAACAACCGAAGAAGAGATGCACAGATTCAATTTTTTACCAGCGCGGCGTAATACATTTGTCAGTATCGAGCCGATCTTGGAAGATGTTCTCCCAGAGAAGCACAATCTTTTGTTCCGGCAGACGGACTGGATAATTATCGGAGCTGAAACCGGACGGAGAAAGGGCAAGGTCATTCCAGATCCGGAGTGGATCCGGAAGATCATTGAAGCGGCAGAGAAGGAAAAGACGCCGGTATTCATGAAAGACAGTCTTATCGATATAGTCGGAGAAGATGCCATGAAGAGGGAGTTTCCGGATCAGCTCCTCGTAAGGAAAAAGAGCGATAAAATTCTAGCGAAGCTGATGGGAGAATGCGTGGAATGTCATAAGCAGCAAGAGAAAAACCAGATGGTATCTATTACAGCGCGAACCAAAAGAGGCGGAAAAACAAACGCATTTGCGTATATGTGTAAACCGTGTTTTGTGAAGTGGTGCAGAGAACATGGGGTAAAGATCCCTCCGCTTGAAGGGTTGGAGGACAAATAGAAAGGAGCAGACATGGGAAAGAGTAAACGGAACTGTAGAAGGACAGAAGATGAAGTGCGCATCCACGAAAAGGCGGTGAAGATGCGGAAAATGACAGATGAACAGCTCGTGCATTATGTAGAAGATCGGGTGGAGAAAGCGAGGAGCGAAGGATTTAACAACGGAAAGAAGTCGGTCCGGAGTGGAAAAAATACAAAGGATTTCCTTGCAGAGCTGCAGACATCCAAAATTCCGGGGATCGGAGCTGTTACGATCAATAAATTACTGAAGGTGGCAACAGAGCATGGATACATACAGTAGGGCGTTAATTGGGAGCCGGTCCAGGGCATCGGGAGAATATTTTGAAGGAATGATCAGCGCGGCTTGCCAGTTCTATGAGGAAAAGGGGATTTCTGTTATAGAGAAAACTCCGGAGCCGATGCGGGTGCTTAA
>ERZ779890.4813-NODE-4813-length-11037-cov-9.411856_pt1 | contig 11037 bp, 11 predicted proteins | sample MGYA00511553_ERZ779890 | MGnify/ENA primary metagenome ERZ779890 (study PRJEB29588, sample SAMEA2152064) | human gut metagenome | biome: human gut; feature: human-associated habitat; material: faeces | place: Denmark | collected 2008/2010 ...
TGACCGGAGTACGCCGAATCGAAGGATATTGATGAGTTTTACGCAGAAATGCGTGTTTTTTCAGTATTTGTCCCGGACAGAAGATGCCTAATTTTTACCAAATTCATAGATGTCAGGGTGCTTTCGTGCTGGAAAGCGTGTGAAAATGGGGCGAAGGGGGATGTGCTCTGCGTCCGGCCGTGTTCTGTAAATGTCTCTGTGGCCTCCTACGCGCCGTTCTGAGCGGTTTTTATCCACTCGGCGTAGGAAGAGTCATGCAAACGGCACATTTCCACACGGAAGCCCACGGAAAGCCCGCAAGGCAACTGTCCGAAATTCGGACGGTTGTATGCGTCTGCGGTAAAACGCAGTAGACCGAAGTGGGGTGGTAAAATGCCGCTCCATGGTCTGACCGAAAAACGGACGGACCGCCGAACATCATTTCCCCCACAAGTGAGCGAAACGGAACCTGCTCTTTTTTGAGAGGGTTCCCAACGTTCCGGGAAAGACTTTCGCGGTTTTTCCAGCGTTTTACTCATTTTTGAGTAATGGACAATTTTGTCCATTAGCCCTATACGGCAAAGCACAGTAAGGTGGGTATGTTTGTAACACGCCCCGTGCCGCACGACTTTCAACCCGTACATTTTTGACCGGGTTGGAATTTTATTAAATCCAGATTTGGATTCAGTGCCAGTCACTCAGCGCAAAGTTGCGCTCAATGAAATCAACGAACGGAATTTTCCGTTGGTTACTCCTATAACCATGCCGACGAATTTCGTCGGGCTGGTCTGTCCGAAATCCGGACACGCTGTTTTCATCTTTGAACGCCGTCCGTAATCCGGACAACGAGACCAAAATTGGATTCGTTGGCTAACCACTAGCGAGTGACGCAAAGATCGTATTTTCCGACCTTTGGCCGCTGGTTTCGTTGTATTCAGACGGGGGAACGATTCGTTACACCGCCCCATAGATATAATAAAAAAGGAACGCCTCAGGAAGAACGTTCCTTTCTTGTTTTCCGCTTACAAACGAAGAGCTTCCCGCAAGGCAGCTTCTTCTGCTGCATTCAGCTTTATGCCTTTGCAGGGTGTTTCCGTCCCATCGACCTCCTGGAACCACTTACGAATGTCCAGCACGGAATCAGGACTATTATCCCAGCGGATGCGTCTCACTTTTCTTTTCGAGCGGCCTGTCCCTGAAAGTGTGGCGATTTCCTCAACGATTTCATAAATGCGGTTGCTCATTCCAAATTCCTCCTAAAATAAATGACTTTTGCTCAAATCTGTGTGAAAGTGCGTATGTGCTATTCCGGCCGCAGGGCCATATCATTTTGTTGCCGGAAATCCATGTTTCCGAACGGCCGACGAAATTCGTCGGCCCTATCGATTGTCTTAATCTCCAAAGCAGTTTCCTGCCATTGACCGTGTATGGATGGCCTTCCCATCAAGTAGGACGTCGATTCTGCGCCCGCAGTCCTCGCAGGTGATTTTGATATTTGCTTGGCTGGATGCCACGGCGACGGATCGGCCCTTTTTCCGGATGGTCAGGTTGTGTCCATCGTAGCCAGCCAAGATATTCCCACAGTGGCAGCGAATGAGCTGGTTATTTCTGCAATTAGTCACGTTAACCCTCCTCGCTATTGCTCGTTTCTGTCGGCTGCGTATTTTTTGGAGATGAATTTTCCGTCAATCCGGAATTCTCAATCTGACAGTCACAAATTTCACCCGGATCAAGCGACGCACCGCAGTATGGACATGAATAGTAAAGATACATCGCGCTCAGCCCTTAGATTCCCTGATGATTCCAGGAGCACCCCAAAAATCAAATTTTATGCTCCCGGTACTACCATGGCGATTCTTTGCGACGATTGCGGTCAAAGTCTGCGCCTCCCACGATAGTTGCTGCTTGGGCTCGTACATAGCGGGACGGTGCAGCAGAATAACCGCGTCCGCATCCTGCTCAATCGCACCAGAGTCGCGCAAGTCGGCCATGCTTGGCTGCCTGTCCGCCCGCTGCTCTGACGCACGATTCAGCTGGCAAAGGCAGAGAATCGGCACGTCCCGCGAGCGGGCGAGGGATTTCAGGGCAGCGCTGTTCCGTGTGACCCTCTCATAAATGGAAAGTCCCCGCTCGTCGCTGCGCACAAGGCCGAGATAGTCGACCACGATCAGCCGCAGGCCATTCGTCAAGTGCGCAGCCTGCGCAATGTCCGAGACAGATGCACCCGGCGCACGGTTCAGGCGGAAGTCATGCGTGGACAGAACCGACGCGGCGTTTGCAAGCTTGTCACGCTCGTCGTCACGCAGATCCTTGCCTACCATCAGCCGCCCAATGGGCAGCCCGGCTTCTGCTGCAATTCGTCGCGCGGTGATCTGTTCGGCGCTCATTTCCAACGAGAAGAAAAGACAAGCACCAGACTTCGCGGCGTGCTCTGCGATCTTCAAACCCAGTGTGGTCTTGCCGCAGCCCGGACGCGCAGCAAGGATGTATAGTCCCTGATTGAGCATCCCGCCGCCCAGCAGCTTGTCAAGGCCGGGATAGCCGGTGCTGACGGTGACAGCCTGCCCAGCCTCCAACCGCTCCCGGTAGTCGAAGAACGCAGACAATGCATCTGCCGAGCTGCGCATGGCCGTCCGCGGGGCTGCGTCGGCAGTTTCCAGCGCGGCCACAGTTTCTGCGATGATGCCAGCCGGATCATTGCTCTGGTCGCTGCTGGCGTCCATGAGCTGCAGGCTGATGTCTGATAGCCTGCGCCGCACGGCTTCAGCATGGACAGCGGCGGCATAATGAACAGCGTTGGCCGCAGTCGGCGTGATTTTCATCAGCTTTGCCGCGTATTCCTCTGACAGCTCCGAACCATGCTGTCGAGCCTCCTGCAAAATCGTAACAACGTCGGCGGCCCGCCCCGCATCCGCCAATCTGCAGGCAGCTTCAAAAATCGCGCGGTCAGCGGCGGACTCAAAATCGTCCGCCCGCACTTGTTGGCGCACTGCTGGTAGGCAAGCAGCATCGATCAGAATACTTCCGGCCACACTTTGGCTCGCGATGCTCACAGCGACACCCCCACAGGCCGAGGAATCCCGTCCGGACCGGTTACCCATGTCGATTGATCCGCCCACTCGGGATGAGTGACCGTCCAAACTTCGGCAGACTCCGTGTTGTTTTCCGGTTGAGCAGGCAGATCATCCTCCCATCGCTTCTGATTTAACCAGGTGCTAGCGTAGGGGATAAAACGACCACCATCACTCTGCCATTGCCCCGTTTGCTTCTGCGCTTCCAAAGCCTGTAAAAGCATGTCAAGTCGAACATCCGCCTTGGCAAACGCTTTTCGCGCCTGCACTTTGCTCTCTTTCCGCGGGTATGCTTTCCAGAAAACAGCAAAATCCTCATCGCTTAATCTTTGCGGTTTCGCCGACGAGTGAGAGAGAGAGTCTATTTTATATCCCTCTCCTCTCTTGTTTTCTTCCCTTAGGAAAACGGGGGTTTCTACCGTAGAAAGGGGGGTTATTTCTTCTCGACCTTCTTTCTCGATTCCCCCCTTCGGGGGCCTTCCTCCGTCAGATCCGTTCTGCTGAAAACCATATTGGCGAATATACTGAGCGCGCAAAACTTGGTAAAACATTCCTGCAACCCCATCAAATGTGTTCTCTTCGCCGTTCCGCATGAATCGCATCACAGCACGAACTACACTTCCAAATTGTTCATCCGTCAAGAATGCAACGGCCTCAAGCTGGTCGTCAAAAATTGGAAGATACTTTTGTTTTGCCATCAGCTTTCCCTTCCAGTCTGGGCCGAAACCCAACTCGCCAATCCGGCCCGATCGACCAGCGTTCGTCTGCCGACGTGAAAAGCCGGAAAGTCCGCCCGACGCGCCAACTCGTAAGCTGTCGGAACACTGATCCCCAGAATTTCAGCGGCCTCTCTGACGGAAATTGCCAATTTTTCCTTATTTTCACTCACTTCTCGCACCCTCCGCCGCAATCTCATCGATGACCCGGATCAGCGCGGTCTTCTCGTCCGCCGACAATTCGTGGCGTAAAGCTCGCGACAACTTGAAATCGGTCGACCCTATCCGCTCGGCCACCTCCCAGAGCCAAACATCGCACTGTCGAGCATACACTCGGATGTCCATATTTCTTTGATTTCTCATAAATTCCCAAATCCTTTCAGAGTATATAATCCTTGCAATTGCCATAGTTGCAGACTAGGCGAACAATTGATTGTGCACGGCAGAAAATATTGCACAATTTTCAGCTTGCAAAATCAGTAAGTTTGCATAATTTTACACATCTGTATCAGGCAATTTGCTTCTCTGTTTTCAGTATAGCAAACCCCTCCAAACGATTTAGGTCATACCGTTTTGCATTAGGAAGTTCTGAAATCAATTAAAATTTAAATTTATTTTAAACTTTTTGCTAATTTTCTCGCACGTGCAAGATTTCCAGCAGTCAGCGTGCAAAAAAATTTTTCGGCCACTCCGACAGGCATCAAGCACAGCGGGTTCTTCGACCATTTAAATCCGGGTATCCGCCGTTTTTGCCCTTGTGCAGTAGCACAAAATCGATTATATTGATATTGATAATGATCACACCTTGCTCTTAACTCACCAGGTAGAGTTTGATAATAGAAAAACCGCCGAGCGGCTGAAAAGGCTTCGGCGGGCAAAGAAATTGCCGCATGATATATCATCAGCGGCGTTTAAGGAACGATATGGGATGGACTGATGTTTTGCACATTATGTCCATCGAACGGGGTTTCTTATGAAAAAGCTTGTCTTGAGGCTGCAGGAGCATCAATTAAATATGGAGGGATCATAACATGGCAAAGCGCGCTGCGCATGGCGCAGGTAGTATCCGCAAGAAAACTGTTTTGCGCAAAGGAAAGGAATACACATTCTGGGAAGCAAGGTTGACGGTTGGCGTTGATCCGGGCACCGGCAAACAGATCCGGCGCAGTTTCTCTGGCAAAACACAGAAGGAAGTTCGTGAAAAGATGCAGGCCGCAGCCGTTGCAGTCAACGAGGGCGAATATTTTGAGCCATCAAAAATAACCGTCGGGCAATGGCTCGACACATGGGCAACGGAGTATCTGAACAGCGTGAAGCCGCGCACAGTAGAAAGCTACAAAGCCAACATCGAACAGCATCTGAAACCGGCCATAGGCGCAAAGCGTCTGTCCGAATTAAACGCAGTCGATGTTCAGCGGCTTTATAACAATCTGACGAACAAGCGCACAAAGCAGCCGCTTTCCGCAAAGTCCAAGAAAAATGTACACGGGACGCTGCACAAAGCATTGGAAAAGGCCGTTTCGCTCGGATATATCCGGCACAATCCAGCCGACAAGCCAGACCTTCCAAAGGTTCAAAAGGCTGAGATCAAGCCGCTTGCGGACAGCGAAATGATTGCGTTCCTCAATGCGATCAAAGGACACGAATACGAAGCGGTCTATCTCGTGACACTTTTCACCGGAATGCGTGAAGGTGAAGTATTGGGCTTGACTTGGGACTGCATTGATTTCAAGAGCGGGACAATTACGATCAAGCAGCAGCTTCAGAAGGTGCGCGGTACCGGCGGCGAGTATATCCTTGCTCCGACCAAAAACGGGAAAAGCCGTATCGTTGCACCGGCGAAATACGTCATGCAGATTTTGACCAGGCAGCGAAAGACGCAGATCGAGCAGCGGCTGAAAGCCGGCTCTGCATGGAGTAACCCGCTTGACCTTGTTTTTACAAATTCACTCGGAAAGAATCTGTGCGCACAAACGGTTTATTTGCATTTTAAAAAGCTGGCTGCTGAAGCAGGCGTTCCAGACGCGCGTTTCCACGATCTACGGCATAGTTATGCAGTCGCCGCGCTCCGCTCCGGCGATGACATCAAGACTGTGCAGGAGAATTTAGGCCACCACACGGCAGCGTTCACATTGGACACCTATGCCCATATAACAGATCAAATGCGAAAGGAAAGCGCCAAGCGAATGGACAGCTTTATTGAGGGCATTCAGGCGGCAAAAAAGGCGTAAAAACTCTGTAAGGGGAAAACTTAGGGGAAAACGCCTGTTTCAGCATAAAGAAAAACCCTCGAAAACATAGTGTTTTCAAGGGTTTCCTATGTGGTGCGCGAGGCGGGACTTGAACCCGCACGTCCGGAGTGGACACTAGAACCTGAATCTAGCGAGTCTGCCAATTCCACCACTCGCGCATCGTGCGCTGTCTCTCGACTGCTCCGATATATTATCACATGAGTCGTGCATTGTCAAGCATTTTTATTGAAAAGCGATTCTTTTTCCGGAGTGGCCGCAAGCAGCGCCGTACCGGCGTTTTCCGGCATAAAAACGGGCAGCCCGAGGGCTGCCCATTCTTCCTTTGACTTTGTGGTCAGGCGAAGCGCGTCATCAGATCACGACAACGGGCTTAATGAGATCCTTCGGCTTGTCCTTCATCAGCATCAGCGCCTCCTCGATGTGCTCCATGCCCTCGAAGCGGTGCGTCAGAAGCGGCTTGGTGTCCAGTCTGCCGTACTGCATCAGCGACACCAGCTTCTCCATACGGAGCCGTCCGCCGGGCATCAGGCCGCCGAAGATCTGCTTATGCGCCATGCCGCAGCCCCAGTCTGCACGCGGCACGGTCAGATAATCGCCGGTGCCGAAGTAGTTGACATTGCCGATTCTGCCGCCGGCGCGCACCATTCGGATGGCCTGCGCGAGCGTTTCCGTTCCGCCGCCGGCGATGATGACCTTGTCCACGCCGCGGCCATCGGTTGCGCTCAGGATCTGCTCAACAATGTCGCCCTCACGGTAGTTGATGATGTCTGTCGCACCGTAGCCTCTGGCGACCTCCGTGCAGATGGGACGCGAGCCGACCGCAAACAGCCGTCCTGCGCCGCGAAGCTGCGACGCCGCGACTGCCATCAGGCCGACCGGGCCAATACCGATGACGCAGACGCTGTCGCCGTACTGGACGTCCGCAAGCTCCGCACCGTGGAAGCCCGTCGGCACCATGTCCGCCAGCATGACCGCTTCCTCCGCCGCAACGCCGTCCGGCAGGAGCGCGAGGTTGGCGTCCGCCTCGTTGACATGGAAGTAATCAGCGAAAACGCCGTCCTTGAAATTCGAGAACTTCCAGCCCGCCAGCATACCGCCGGAGTGCATGGAATATCCCGCCTGCGCCTCCAGAGAGCCCCAATCCGGCGTGATGGCCGGGACGATCACACGGTCGCCCACCTTGAACTGGCGCACCATGCAGCCGACCTCCACGACCTCGCCGACTGCCTCGTGTCCGAGGATCATGTCGGTACGTTCTCCGATGGCGCCCTCCCAAACGGTGTGCACGTCAGACGTGCAGGGAGATACTGCCAGCGGACGGACGATCGCATCCAGCGGCCCGCATTCGGGAGCCTCCTTCTCGATCCAACCAGTCTTGCCGATGCCAAGCATCGCGTAACCCTTCATTTTCATGTGTGTTTTCGCTTCCTTTCGTTTGTAAATGGATGATTTATGAGATGCGGTCACGTTAAGCGCCGCAGTTCTCAGCCCATGGATAAAAATAAGCCGAACGTGTATCTGTCGCCGGCGGCGCGGGATCGAGCCGGTAACCGGAAATTCCGAGCGCCTCCTCCGGACGAAGCCACGGTTTTCCCTGAACGGCGCTGGTCTCCTCATGCGTCAGAAGTCCGCGGTAGGCCGTCAGCGCACGGCGGTAACAGCCGTCGCGGATGCAGCTTTCCTCCTCGCCGTCGTTCAGAAGGCTCAGAAGCATCGGCAGCATCTGCGCTGCATAGGCGACGGACGCAGAATGCGCGACCGCGCCGGGGATGTTGGAAACGCAGTAGTGCACGATGCCGTCTACAATGTAGCGCGGCTGGTCATGCGTGGTCGCATGGCTTGTTTCGATCGCGCCCGGCTCGTCGTTTGAGATGTCCACGATCACGGAGCCCTTTTCCATCCGTGAGAGCATCGCGCGCGTGATGAGAAAGTCCGGATTTTCCTTCTGCCACTTGACGCAGTTGAGGACAAGATCCGTTTTTGGGAGCACCTCCGCAATGCTTTCCTGCGAGCAGTGCATGACACGGACGCGGCCATGATACTGCGCGGAGAGCTCGCGGAGCTTTTGCATATTTCGTGCCATGACCGTACAGTTTGCGCCAAGCGCATGCAGGACTTGCAGCGCGCTGCGCCCAACCTTGCCGCTGCCGAGGATCAATACCTCAATGCCCGGCGCGCCGGCGAAGCCGCCGACATACTTCCCCTTTCCGCCGTGGATGGTCAGCAGAGATTCCAGCCCGAAAAGCGCGCCCATCTTCCCTGCCGCTTCGCTGTTCGGAGAGCCGTACCGGTGTGAATCCTCCGCCGTAAATGCGATGCAGCCGCTTTCCAGCAGCGCATCGACCTCGGCAGGATTTGCCGCCGGATGGAGGCAGCCGAGAAGGAGCTGCCCTTTTCGGATCAGAGGCCATTCCTCCGGTGTGAACTCCTTGACCTTGGCGACCATGTCGCAGACTGCAAACACTTCCTGCGCGGTAGTCGCCAGAAGCGCTCCCGCGGCCTCATATGCCTCATCCAGAAAGCCTGCCCGCGCTCCGCAGCCGCGCTGTGCATAAACGGTGTGGCCTGCGGCTGTGATGGCTGCCACCTCCTGCGGTGTGCAGATGACACGGCTTTCACCTAGTTTCGTCTCACGTAAGATTCCCAAAATCATACTCCGCTCCTCCTTTCAGAAAGTGTTTCCCCGTTGACACGGTGTATTCTTTCTGCCTCTATCATACAGGAAAATCTTCCGTTACGCAACACTAATAATACAAAGTCTCGGTTTAATTTGCGTATGTCGAACAAAGCAGGTGCCCTAAATAAAAGCATACCGAAAGGAGACGCTTCGCAAAAAAGCATCTTCTTCCGGTCTTTGAACTCCACCAACAGGCGATCGGCCTTGCATGCTGCGTTATTGTATTCCGAGGCTCACCGTTGTATCATGAGACTGTAATCAAGACAACACTTTTTGAGGAGATGAGTACGATGGAACTAGGAAAGAAAATCAAGCATCTGCGCTTTCAGGCGGGGCTGACACAGGAGCAGCTGGCTGAAAAACTGGGGATCGGAGCGCAGTCGGTGTCCAAATGGGAAAATGCTGTAGCCATGCCCGACATTGCCGCGCTTCCTCTTTTGGCGGAGATCTTCGGCGTCTCAATTGATGACCTGTTCGATGTGACAACGGAGCAGCGTCTTAACCGAATCGAGAACCGAATGGACGCGGAGGAGGAACTTCCGTCAGATGTTTTTCGGGAGTTTGAGAGCTTCCTGCGGGCCGAGCTGGATGATCCGAAGCATCAGAAGCGGGCAACTGAGCTGATTGCTTATCTCTACTGGCACCGCATGAACGCGGAAGCGCAGAAGGCATCCCGGTACGCGAAGGAGGCGATCCGCCGCGCACCGAATGAAAAGGGCTGCCAATGGCTCCTGTCTAAAACAGATAACCATGCCGTCTGGGACTGGAATATGTGTAATCACTCCAAGGCGATCGATTTCTATCAGGAGCTGGCAGAGGATCATCCGGACGCCGCGCTGCCGTATATGTACCTGCTGGATAATCTGATTGCCGACCACAGAGCCGATGAGGCGGAGCTTTGGCTGGAACGCTTCTGTGCTCTGGATAACGCGAATCCTGTCATGAAGCAGGTTTTCCGGGCCTACATCGCGCTTGCCCGCTTTGACGAGGCTTCCGGAGATAAGATCATGGAAGACCTTCTGGCAGAGCAGCCGGACAACGACGGCGCTCTCTTTGAGGCCGCACAATACTATGCCGCCAAGGCTGACTACAAAAAGGCCATCCGCATTTATGAGCGAGCCTTTGCCGAAGATATCAGGCGTCCCAGATTCCAGGACGCGCTCATGGGAATTGCAGATATCTATGAGATCACGGGCGATTATGCCAATGCCGCGCAGACCTATGACAGGATCATTGACCTGCTGGAAAACGAGTGGGGTCTGACCGAGGAGACCGATTTGTCCGTGACGGCGGCAAAAAAGGAAAAAATGCGTCTGCTTGCAAAAGTGTAATTCGGCTCTGCCCGAGCACCGGATCTTGCGCCCAAAAACATCAATAAGCAGCGAAAACAGGCGTGACCGCAACGGTCACGCCTGCTTCATGTTTTTTAGCCGGTTGTTGTATCTGTTGCTTTGCTTATTCACCATGTCCGTTCTTCTGACACTCCGGGCAGATTCCCTCAAAGATGAGTCTGTGGCGTGTGATCTGATAGCCGGACTCGGCGGCGATCGTTTCATCGAGCTTCGCATCATAGGAAAACGGAATGTCACGGACTGCGCCGCAGCTCGTACAGATGGAATGGTAGTGAAATTCCGTTCTGTGGTCATAGCGGTCCGCTCCCGGAACCTTGACATGTGTGATCTGCCCTTCCTCGGAAAGAACATTTAAATTCCGGTATACCGTTCCGCGGCTGAATTTAGGGTCTTTTGCGCGGATCTCCAGATAGATCTGATCCGCACTCGGATGATCATCGTGTTCCTGCACCATCTCCAGAACGATTCTACGCTGCCGTGTATTTCGGAGCTGCCTCATGCCTCTGCCCGTCTTCACATCACTCAATTTGATTGCCCATCCCATCCTGTACAAATGATTCTTTTCGACTGCTTTCTTGCAGATATCGAAATCATAGCGCAAAAAGCGCTCGCTGTCAACCTTCCAAAGGATTCCACAAAAGCGCGCCCGATCGGTGATCGGACGCGCTTTTATCGTATAGCTGATTTAAAAAGGTTATTCGTCGAACAGATACAGCAGGTACCCGTAGCCTTCCTCCTCCATTTTCGCGTAAGGGACGAAGCGGAGCGACGCGCTGTTGATGCAGTAGCGCACGCCGTTCGGCGATTCCGGATCACCCGTGAACACATGTCCGAGGTGGGAATCTCCGGCGCGGCTGCGCACCTCGGTGCGGCGCATTCCGTGGCTGTTGTCCTCCAGCTCGACAACGGCCGGCTCCTCGATGGGCTTTGTGAATGCCGGCCAGCCGCAGCCGCTTTCAAACTTATCCGTGGAGGAAAAGAGCGGCTCCC
>ERZ779890.4822-NODE-4822-length-11022-cov-3.090909_pt1 | contig 11022 bp, 10 predicted proteins | sample MGYA00511553_ERZ779890 | MGnify/ENA primary metagenome ERZ779890 (study PRJEB29588, sample SAMEA2152064) | human gut metagenome | biome: human gut; feature: human-associated habitat; material: faeces | place: Denmark | collected 2008/2010 ...
TGCCATTCCTATCATTTTTTACTGTAAAAGGTATAGCTGAATTATCAAACGCTATAACCGGTAGTCCGTAAGACATATCCTCAATTAATACCATACCATAACCTTCCAGTAAAGATGGAAATACAAAACAATATGCTCGAGAATAATATGACCTCAATTCTTCATCTGATATACGCCCTACAAAAGTTACAATATCCTCCAGCCCATATAAGTGAACCAAAGACAACAGACATTTATAGTATTTTTTTTGAGAAAGATCCCCCACAATATCCAAATGAATACCAGATCTTTCCTTTTCAGACATCTGTCCTATTGCCTCCAGTAAATATAAAAGTCCTTTCCGTTGATATACAGTACCTACAAATAATAACTGTTTCAACACATAGCAAGAACATGTTGGAACATCTTTCTTGAATGCCTTTTCGAGAAAAACAGTACGACTATCTGGTCTCATCTGCTTTATCAAGGAATGCGTATATGGATTGGGAGTTATAATAGCGAAAGACACACCCAATCCCAGCCATTCCAACATGTACTGTAATTGTCTTTTTATTCCAGACATTTCTTGGTACCGAAAATGATGATGAATAACATAGACTTTCAACTTAGGATAAAATATTCTGAAAAAATAAAGCAGCCAAATAGATTGAGCAAACCAACCGCTATTTAAGAATACAGCATCGTATGAACCGATTCTCCTACACGACCAGAGTATGTATGCAGGCAACAACCACTTATTAATGCGTCTAGTATGATCCTTTGTAAAAAAGGACATATCTATCTGTCCTGAAAAAAGTATTCTTTTAAAAAGATAAGAATCATATAACTCTCCTCCTGTCGTAGGATATAGATAATTCCCCGATGGATATAACACAAGTACTTTCTTTTTCTTTTTCTTTTTCATTTCCATATTATTATGTTTGATATAGACAATGTAAACCATATTATCAGCAGGGTATATATAGTATTAGAAAGAGCTGAAATATCTCCACTTGTAGCAAACTCTATTGTTAAAATATAAGCAATTCCAGAAGCATTTGGAAATCCTATCCTCTTTGTTAGATTAAATATTATAATAAGAAGAAAAGTCATCAGAAACAGGTTAAAAAGAAATATGTAAGGAGATTTAACATATGACATTATTAAAACCCCTATGACACCAGGCATAGTTGAACTGTTTTCTAATTTTGAATGCTTTATTTGCTCTTCCACATAGAATCCAGTACTCTTAAACTCAGGTCTGTATCCCCAATAATGTAATGCATCATAAAAGTAAAAAAAATCGGGGATTAATTCCAAATCATAAACATTTTGTGACGAGTTCTGTAAAATATAGGCACTGTTGGAAAAACTACTTATTCGTCCACATAATTTCCCAACCATTATATCCATGTTTGAAGTTTCACTCATCCCTCCTTGTCCCCTTAATTGTGCACGAACATTATAAGCGGAAGAGACAACAATCGGAACCAAATAGAGTATCGCTAATACAAACAAGAAATTTCGCTTCACAAAAGATTTCACCTTCTTGCCTTGCCTAAACAATAAGATGAGTAATAGAATAAAGAACCCTCCTAAAGAATGAGCAAGAATCGTGTGAATAGAAAACAAAAGAACAGTTACAGCAAGATTTTTACGGCTATTGGAAATCAGCAAATAAGCAATAACCCATGGACGTACCATCAACTTGAAGAAAGCCGAACGGATATAAGAAAAAAATCCGCCGTCTATTTCTATCGAAGTTCCCATTTGGCCATATCCAGTAAAGAGTAGACCTATATGAACCAACAATAAAAGCCATGTAATATTGCGAATTATCGCAACCTTGAACTTATCGGGTACATTTTCTGTCTCTTTAGACCTATACCGTTTATACAATCCATATATACCTATATAAGGAATGATAGTCAATACAGCTATAACCAACAAAGCAGGTAACGGAAATAACACATCACGTTGTATGAAATCCCCGTTATACACTCCCAATATAATGGTATACAAACAACTGCCAATTATTGCCAACATATATGGCAGTAAAACCAGCTTTGCACCATATGTATCTATTCTTGAGACATCAGACATAAAACTAATAAAATTGCTAACTGTTTATGATAAGATTCAACAATAGTTAACGACAAAAAGTATAAAAAAAATGTGCAATATAAGGTGATATATAGAATGCTATCCAAAAAAGAGTCTTCCTCTTAAAAGAGAAGTTTTGATGAAGAATAGCTTTTCTCACACCTTCAAAATCTTTTTTAAATGTTACGATGTATGGGTTTTCTCCTGCAGATGTTAGGATAACACATGCTTGCCTATATCGTAAAGCAGGATAAATTTCTTTAAATTGATTCTCTGATAATTTGCAACGAAGTAAATCGCAGAGTTTTTCACATTGCTCTACCAAAATTTTCACAGGACGACGTGTTAACGAGCTGTAATTTACATTTTGGACATAATGATAAAATGCTTTTGGTACATATGCCATCTTTATAGGATGTGCCAACAGGCATACACTGACATAAGTATCTTCTCCATATGACAACCCTTCCGGAAAATTCACATCATATTTGCTGTAACAAGCTCGTTTAACGAGCTTGTTACAGCAGCTGCCATGCAGCTGCTGGAACACATCTTTTAGCATCACACAATGCTCTAATATAAATAACCGTTGCTTCACGTAAGTAGATTTCTTGGAAGTATCCCGCCATACATCACAAATTATCATATCTGCATTTTCTTCTTTTGCCTTTCCGTATAGTTCCTCCAGCATATTCGGTTCCACCCAGTCATCTGGGTCAGCGTGTATCACGTACTCGCCTCTTGCATTGTTCATTCCACACTGTCGAGCGGACGCTACTCCACCATTCTCTTTATGGAATACACGGACACGATTGTCCTTCCGGGCATACTCGTCGCAAATTTCTCCGGAACGATCGGGACTCCCATCATCTACCAGCAATATTTCATAGTCTTGAAAAGTCTGTGCTAGCAGGCTGTCTACACAACGCCGCAAGCAGGATTCCGCTTTGTAAACAGCAACAATAATAGAAATTACAGGTGTCATTTGTTATATTTATTAAACATTTTTTACTTTGAATATTATAAACCATACAGCCTATCTTAGCTAACTTTTTAATGTATCATACAACCTATATATCACTATACTATTTTCTCCCATTCATCATACTTTGAATTCTTCGAATAAAGCGATTCAAACCAAGTCCTAAAAAATAAAACATAGATAAAAGAATGAGTGTATACAAAATCGTAATAAACACTCCATATACAAAAGAAGATAAAGCACTTTCAAATGAGTGCATTGGGACAAATTTCAATACAAAATAAATAAGTATTATACTAACAATTGCAACACTTAAATGCTTAACGTACATAATTATATACAATTTCAATCGTTGTTTCAAAGCTTTTCGAAACAAATAATAAGGTTTCCAACAAAAAACAACAAGAAATAAACTTATCAACACACCCAACAATACACCATTTAACCCCCAAAAATATCCTAATAACACAGACAAACAGATATTGATAGAAGCCTCCGTAACTGGAGCAAAAATATCACCAAACAAACCATAAGCATTGATATAAGCATCCACGGTCGTACGGTTTAATTGAATAAACAAAGTAACAGTCATCAATAGCAATGTCATGGTATCCATCACATATTCATTACCCACCCAAAGTATTATAAATAAAGGAGTCAACATAAACACTCCAAAACACATTATACAAGTGAATAGAAAACGAACTGAGAATAATTCCTCAAACACCGACATAATCTGTTTACGATTTCCCTCTGCCACTAAATTCCCAATTCCTGCGTTCATGCTATTAAAAATGGCAGTCATCAAAGTTTGAATCCCAAGGATAACCAACATGTAATTGCCATATAACGCCACTACAGTTAGTGTAGTGTAGGCGTAAATAATGATCGGGCTAGTTTGTGTCAAAGCAAAGCTACCGATCTTATGAAAAAACAATTGCTTAACTTTCTTAATAATAGCTGGATACTTTCTCGATAATTCCCGACCTCGTCCTAATTTAGTTTCTAGAAATGGATAAGTCTGCCGGACCATTCTATTTAACACCAACGAAGCTACGATCGCAAACACAATCTCCAATACCAACCACCATACATAACCGTCTCTCAAATATCGAATCGCCAATATCTGACAAAGGGTTTTAATCAACATCGAGGCCTTATAGCTATACTGGATCTTATACTCTTTCTGGTCAGCGGATAAAACGATCTGCTTATAATTAACAAAATAACTCAGCAATGCACTAACTAGCAGCACTCCGAAAGAAGCATACGCATACCATAAGGGTAACGGCATCTTAGCGAAGATCCAAGGGAAAAACGCCATCAACACGAGACTTCCCACTATCACGATCCATGCGATACGCCGATACAACCAGCCTTGCAAGGAAACAATCTCATTGATAGCAACCGTATCCTTCTCTAATAAAGGCTTATATAATGTACAAGCAATGGCTGATCCTATTCCTAATTCCGCAAGGTTCAAGAACTGAAGCAAATTGGTAGCCGTAGTATTCAGTCCCAAGATCTCTGCCCCAAGATAATCCAAGAATACCTTACGGGAGAAAAATTGAAGAACCAGATTAATAAAATAAAAAGCCAAGGCTACCAAACTATTTTTTATACTTTTCGAAGTTCGTGAGTCTGTTACCATTGCTACAAAGAATTGTGTTTAATACAAAAATTGCTCTCCATGATAAAGAGCATACGCACGTAGAGGAACAGCGTATTCTTAGCTATCCGCTTATTATTCTCTGATTTACTAGGAATAAAGACAAGTACACAAACCACTCCCATCCCGCCGGTAAACCAGTAGGGCAAAAAACGAGTGTCTTGATTTAAAATGAGTTTAAACTATATTTATCGTGATAAGTCACCGAGACAAATCCCTCAGCATAACACAAATAGTGGAGTACAAATCCGGAACCTCCTTTTGAAGACTATAAAGTATCACGCTTGCGTCAATATCAAAATAATGATGGACAATGATATCTCTCATCCCTTTAATATCCTTCCAGTTTACAGCCGGATATTTAAGAAGTAATTCCTTATTCGTTATTTTGTCTAGATTTTTGATTGCCTCACCTACAGCGACAAGTTTCATACAAACACTATCCAATAGAATCATACCAGACTCATTCATATAAAAATCATCAACCTTATGAATATGCGAAGTTCTTGCCATTATCATTGAAAGAGTATCCTTTATCTGCGACAAGGTATCCAAGGCCAACTCCGTATCAAACATAGATTCCCTCCCTCTCGATTCGTTTACGAAGCAACTGATTCATCCGGTCTCTAAGACGGATGATATCCACCGGGCTTCCCAACAATTCTTCCAATTCATTTTTCAAATGGGAGAGAGAGAAAAGCCCTTGCGCCTCACCCTCGTAATAAATGTCCACATCACTGCTTTCCGTCTGTTGATCACGAGCTACAGAGCCAAAGATACCCATTTTCAAGATTCCGTACTTTTTGCCTTTACGAACCTTGAAGTCTCTTAATAACGCTAGGATCTCTTGTCTCGACTTCATAAGAAAATAGAATATTGACAAAGAAACAAATAAATATCCAATTATGCAATCATTCATAAACCAAAACACCTACCCTTCCCCCAGCACATACTTCACGATCGCCCGCCGGATATTGCGCAAGCTCTTGCCTTGCTTGAAGGGGAGCAGGGGGATGATGGCGTTGATGAATTCCTTGCTCTTGATAAGTTTGGCCGGTTCCACGCAGTCGCAAAAGACCTCGTTGAAAAGGTCGGTCAGCACCGTTTGGCAGAGGGTGGCCACATCCGGGCATTGGGCGATTCGCTTCACGAAGTCGTGACGCACCTCCTCGTCTTGGATATAGGAGGCTAATAAATCACACGGCTCCGGATCCGGCCTCACGTCCTTTTCCGAAACGACCTCCGGCTTTTCTCCCGGGTCCAAGCAAATATATTGAATGGCAAACATGGCATTGGGCAGCACCTGTATGTTCTCGCCATGGATGTGCAGCACACACGGGCTCGCTTTCTCTTCACTCATATCTTCTTCTTTTTCCTGTCACCGAATTACTTTTATGCGCAAATAACTTACCGATAGGTGCAAATAACTTACCGGACCGTTTTTTCTCACTCTTTTACCTTTCCTTTACCAGCCTAAACTTTAAATCAAACGAGTTAATGAAAGAATGTATCATGTCCTTTTTCAACGCCCCCATCTCCAATCAAGTGCCGAGCGGCGTGACCAGTGTCAAACAGTTGCATACCTATATCACCTCCAACGAGTGGCTGAAAGAACGAACGCTCAGCGTACAGGACGCTTTGAGCGACGAGAAACGGTTCCGCAAACTGAAGCAAAACTTACTGCCATACGTCACACCGGCCGGGGTCTTCTCCTATCGCAAGGAAGACCGCCTGTTATTCCTTTCCGGAGAGTTTGTCATCGATATCGACCATCTCCCCTCGCCGGAGGAAACCCTCCACTGGCGAGACACCTTGTTCGCCGATAATAAACTGAGACCGGACCTAGCTTTCGTCAGCCCAAGCACCACAGGCGTGAAACTGCTCGTCCCCTACCGGCTCTCACCCAAGGCTTCCATAGAGGAATCTTTTGATAAGGCACGGCTATCGGCATGGGAATACCTGAAATGGAAATACGGATTGAATGCGGATGCCTCAAACGCCGATCTCTCACGGGCGTGTTTCCTCTGCCATGATCCCTCCGCTAAGCTGCGGGAGAGTTGATAGTTGACAAATGACAGTTGACAGTTTAAATCATAAATTATAACTTATAAATCAAATGAATCCATTATCAGATTTAGAGCGGCTTGTCGCCGCCATCGAACACCAAGGGGCGAACATCGCTCCCACTTACCAAGAGTATATGCCGATCGCCTTCGCCACCGCCAACGATTGCGGGGAAGCGGGAAGGACGTTCTTTCATCGCATCTGCCGCCTGTCCGAGAAATACGTCTACGAAGAAGCGGACAAGCTATACGACCACGCCCTCAAAGCGGGCAACGGGCGCAACGGATTAGGCTCCGTCTTCCACTGGGCCGAGATTGCCGGCGTAAAAACGGACAAGCAACTGGCCGACACCTTCCGCCAATACCCGAGGGAGAACAAGAATCCTTCAAACCTTCAAGCCCCTCTCACACCCACACACGCACATACGTACGCACGTGAGGACTTGCCACCCGCTTTCCCGAATTATCCGTGGCCCCCGTTCATCAAGCAGATGATCGATTGCGGGAACTCCATCGCCCAGCGTGACATACTCCTGCTGGGAGTATTCACCGTACTCGGGGGCACCTTGAACAAGCGGGTACGGGTGTTATACGGACAAAAATACATGTATCCATGCCTACAAACCTTCATCGTAGCGCCTCCCGCCTCCGGAAAAGGAGCCTTGACATGGGTCAGGCGCCTAGCTGAACCTATTCACGAGGAGATGATGGCCCGCTACAAAGACAGCCTAAAGAATTATCGGGAGGAAAAGAACCGATGGGACTCACTCGGCAAGAAACGCTCCGAGACGCCCGAGCCGGAACAACCGCCCCTCAAGATGTTCCTCATAGCCGGCGATAACTCGGGTACCGGTATCCTAGAGAACCTCATAGAGGCCGACGGCGTGGGGCTGATCTGCGAGACCGAGGCTGATACCGTGAGTACCGCCATCGGAGCGGATCACGGCCATTGGAGCGATACCTTGCGTAAATGCCACGACCATGAGCGACTGGCCTTCAACCGGCGTACTAATCATGAGTACCGGGAATGCGATGAGTCTTATCTCAGCGTATTGCTAAGTGGAACCCCGGCGCAAGTAAAGCCGCTAATCCCCTCGGCGGAGAACGGCCTGTTCTCTCGCCAGTTATTCTATTTCATGCCACCTATCGATGAGTGGATGGACCAATTCGATTCGGAAAGCGAGGATTACGGCCTACGCTTCGCCACATGGGGAACACAATGGAAACAGGTACTGGACCTGATTAACGGATCGGTCCAAACGATCCAGCTAAGGCTATCCGAGAAACAGAAAGAGCTGTTCAACCAACGGTTCGCCCAGTTATTCTCCCACGCCGGTTACGCCTATGGAGGTTCCATGCGAAGCGCCGTCGCCCGTATCGCCATCAATACCTGCCGGATCCTGAGTATAGTAGCCCTGTTGAGAGCCTTGGAGAAATTCCTCCCTCCCCAACAAAAAATTTTCAATTCTCAATTTTCCATTTTCAATTCCCCCGGTCTCTCCCCCGCCCCGGAGATACCCATCGAGAATATCAAGGATGGTATCGTCCCCAAGCTGGACCTGCGGGTCACCGACGAGGATTTCCAAGCCGTACTCACGCTCATAGAGCCTCTTTACCGCCATTCGAGCTACGTGCTGGGCTTCCTGCCTACCTCCGAGGCCATCCCTGTCCAGACCTCTCCTGAACAGGCTTTATTCAATGCCTTCCCAATGATGTTCTGCCGTCGGCAGGCCGTGGAGGAGGCAGCGAAGAACGGCATACCCGAGAAAACACTCGACTCCTCCCTCAAACGGATGCTGGAGAAGGGAACACTGATCAAGACCGCACGGGGCGAGTACGCTTTCTCCTCGCACGTGTGTGTGCGTGAGGGACGCCCGAAGGAATGAAGGAATGAAGGAAATGCCACTACTGTCATTGCCCGTAAGCACTACCGTCGCAGCCCTACGCCAGTACTGGCGTTGTCTGATGCCAGTACCGGCATCGCCGCTCGCCTATACCGACGGGTGGCGGTGTCTCCTCTCAAGGACGACCCAAGTAACGGAAGATCAGCTCCACTTGCAGGGAGGTGAAGACCCGTTGCCTCGAGCGGTAGCCCGTATCACCAAGCTCCCGGGTCAGACGATCGTTATACCGCATCCATTCCGCCAGCCGGTTCAGGGCCGAGACGGGGCTGATCTCGGGGGCGTAGGCCATGGCCAGCTCCCGCTTGGAATAGGGCCGCACGGGCCACTCGTCGATTTGTGTATATCCTGTTCGCATATCGTTCGCATTTTTAAGATTTATCTTATTGGTATAAAGATACTTAAAACATACGACACGAACAACTATACGGATGTTTATTTTTCAGCATATCTCCTCTTTTATCTCCCTTATTCATCCACTGTCAGCGGTATTCATTTCAGAGGAAACCGAATGTCGTACATTCGTTATCGAAAACAAATCGATTTCATTTTCAATTTTCAATTATCAATTTTTTCAGGGGGATTCCCTTATGATAGAAGTTACAAAGCCGCGTGCCATCGCGCTCGGCTACTTTGACGGCGTGCATCTGGGCCATCGGGCGCTCATGCAGCGTGCGGTCGAGCGTGCCAAGCAAATCGGCGGCACGAGTGCGGTTTTCACGTTTGATGTGCATCCGGATTCGGTTGTCATGGGCCGTCAGGTGCCGCTGCTGACCGCAAATGCATATCGCACCGAGGAGATCAAAAAGCTCGGCGGTGTGGACGAGGTTATTTTCGGCCACTTTGACCATGAAATGCAGCACATGGACTGGCGCGATTTTATCCACAAGCTGCTCATCGGTCGCTTCAATGCGGGCTGGATTATCTCGGGACGCAATAACCGTTTCGGCTATAAGGGGCAGGGCAACGCAGAAGGCATGGCTATCGAGTGCGAAAAGGCCGGCATCGGCTATGACTATGACGCTGCCATGGAAAAATGCCGCAGGAAAAAGAAACGCAAGAAGAAGGAAGATGATTTTGGTGAGGATGCTCTTGTTCTGGCCTTCAAGCGGACAAAGCAACCCGCCGAGCAGATGAAGGAGGCAGATACTGATGTTGATGACTCTCCCTGGGAAGAGGACGAAGACGAACAGGAAAGTGACGACTGATCACAACACGACCCGCCCCAGCGGGTATCGGGATCGCCAGTCTGGTAAGCTGCAAGCCTACCGCTCTTTTGCTGCCACTCATTTGCATGTGTATGAGCGGTGCCGCCATTTTCGTCGCGGATAACTGAACGATTTTTGATCTGCGGGGCTAGGGCATTGTACCCAGCCCCACCCCACAAAAAGGAGGGAGCAATGATGATTTATCATCAACCTGGAGAAGAATTTTGGCATGAGGGTGTCTGCTACAAAGTCGGCGGACGCATTGTTGCCAATGAAGCGAGCGATTACGCAGGGCTCTTCGGAAATATCCTTGAAATCCGCACCGAGGATGACCGGGAGACTGACAACGACACGCCGGACATCTACTGCGCGTTTGAAGCGCCGGTGCTCTCTGCGGACCGTCTTGCGCTGGAGCAGACCTTTTCACAGCTTTACCGTGAGCAGAAACACATCGAGGATCTGGGCCTGGATATGGTCATTATGGGGCCTGAAATGATTGTTCCCCTTGAGCATCCTGCCCAGGTATATCCCACAGGGACGCTCTATGTAGTCGCCGTCCACTGGGCTACCGATGGGGAGTATGGTTCCTATGAAGCGATCTTCACGGAGCGCACCGATGCCCTACATCAATTTCACAATGATCTTCGGGAAGAATTTCTGGCTGGAAGCATTCCACGCTGGAAAGAAAGCAGCCAATTCGTCGAAGAAGAGTCTGACAACAGCTATGAGTGCTATCTGGACGGCGAATACTGTGAGAACCATTTTTCGATTGCGCTGGAACAGCGGGCGCTGCCTCTTTCCCCTGCATTTTGCCGCAGCACGGCAGAATTGTACCGCGCAGAATGCCTGCGGGATGATTTCAGGGAGCATATTGAGAACTGTGACGATTTTCAAGAGCTCTCTGACACACAGAAAGAAGCACTACTGCGTTCTCCCAATTTGCCGCAGCGGATCGCCAACCAGCTGGAACACAGCTGCGCCTACGGTGAGGCTTACTGGCAGGCGGTGTCCGATGTGGCACGCACTCTGCTGAAAGAGTTGCGCCAGCAATCCGCAGGACATAGCCCCTGCTGACGCTGTGACACATAAACCATAATAGAATGGAGGTTTGACTACA
>ERZ779890.4826-NODE-4826-length-11017-cov-5.000182_pt1 | contig 11017 bp, 10 predicted proteins | sample MGYA00511553_ERZ779890 | MGnify/ENA primary metagenome ERZ779890 (study PRJEB29588, sample SAMEA2152064) | human gut metagenome | biome: human gut; feature: human-associated habitat; material: faeces | place: Denmark | collected 2008/2010 ...
TATGTTCACTGTTGCGATATAACGGTTACTCGTGATGATGTGAAAGCCTTTATGGCACAGCGTGATGAGTACACGAAAGCCAACAGATTTAAGGATATTACCGTTAAAGTATTTATCTGACATGCATACTATCAGCAAGGGAAAGTATTACATAATGCTTTCCCTTGTTTTGCGATAAAAGAAAGCAAAATTTGGGAATAGGTCTTAATTATTAAAATGGTTAAGATTTGTTCCCATTTTTTATTTTATAAAATATGCAAATCTGGAGGTGGTGAAAATAGGATTTTTGAATATCTCAGATACAAGAAAGGAGATTCGGCACATGATCAAGAGATTAGAAAAGGACAAGCAATATGAGATTATTGAGGTGTCTGATATCAAGTCGAATCAAAAAAATCCAAAGTACTGTCATGCGTGTATTCAGTATCGGCGGATCGGTAAAAAGCAGTAATAACAAATTAAAAAAATACGGAGGGTCAGAATTATGTGTAAAGTAATCGCTATATGCAATCAAAAAGGTGGTGTATCCAAGACTACCACAACAGTAAATCTTGGAGTTGGTTTAGTAAGAGAAGGAAAGAAAGTGCTTGTCATTGACGCAGATCCACAAGGAAACCTGTCGCAGAGTCTTGGAATTGAAAATCCGGATGAACTGGAGATTGCACTTCCAAGTATTATGGAGCAGATTATTATGGATAAGGATGTGGATGTGACAAAAGGAATCATTCACCATGAAGAAGGACTTGACCTTATGCCATGCAACATTGACTTGTCGGGAGTAGATGTTTCTCTTGTAAATGCCATGAGCAGAGAGTTCGTTTTAAAAACATATGTGGAAAGCATGAGAGAGTTCTATGATTACATTCTCATCGACTGTATGCCAAGTTTGGGAATGATAACGGTCAATTCGCTTACGGTATCGGATCGTGTATTGGTTCCGGTGCAGGCAGCTTATCTTCCAGTAAAAGGATTGGAGCAGTTAATCACAACCATTTACCGTGTGAAAAAGCATTTAAATCCGCAGATTCAGTTTGAAGGGATTTTGATTTCCATGCTGAATGCGAGAACCAATTATGCCAAAGACATTATGGAACTAATCAAGAAATACTACGGGGAATCCATTCCTATCTTTGAAAGTAAAATACCATTTTCGGTAAAAGCCGCTGAAACATCAGCAGCTGGAGTGAGTATCTTTACACTGGATAAGAAACATCCGGTGGCACGTGCTTATGAGAAACTGACAAAGGAGGTAATCGCTCATGAGTAGGACAAAGGCTTTGGAAAAAGTGAAATTAACGAGTTTTGATGACCTCTTTGGTGGAAAGGAAAACGAAAAAGCTGCCGAAGCAGGAGATGTGAGAGAGATACCGCTTTCCGAACTGCATGAATTTCATAACCATCCGTTTCAGGTTCGTTCCGATGAGGAATTAGCAGAGATGATTGAAAGTGTCAGAGAGCATGGTGTACTGGTGCCGGGAATTGTCAGGAAACGCAAAGAAGGCGGCTATGAGATTATTTCCGGGCATACCAGGAAGCACGTATGCGAAGTGCTTGGATTAGAAACAATGCCGGTATTTGTGAAAGAAATGGATAATGATGAAGCCAGTGTAGTTATGGTAGATTCCAATATTCAGCGGGAAAACATCCGGCCGAGTGAAAAAGCAAAGGCATACAAAATCAAGTATGATGCCATGAAGAATCAGGGCAAGGCAGGAAACAGCCTCAAGATGATGTCCGAGGAAAGTGGCGAAAATTATAAGATGATTCAGCGCTATATATGGCTTGCCAGATTAAGTGATGCGCTGCTGGCTTTAGTAGATAATAAGCAGCTTGGATTGGTTCAGGGTGTCAGCCTGTCTGTTCTTCCGGAAGAAGAGCAGGGTATGGTTTATGATGCTATTTGCCGGTATGGAAAGAAAATATCGACAATACAGGCAAATGAGATAAAGAAATTCAGTTTGGAGGGGAAATTAGATGCTGACAGATTGAAAGAGTATCTTTTTTTGACACCCAAGCAGAAAAAGAAAAAAGAAATTACTCTGAGAAATGAACGACTGTCAGAGTATTTTGGGGAAGAAGCCACAGAAGAGGAAATGATGAAAATCATTTTAGAGTTATTGGATGAATGGAAACAAAAGAGAGGAGGCGGACAAAATGAATAAGATTATTTTACTGGGAAATGTGACGAGAAATCCAAAAACTACAAGAAAGAAAAGTGAGGATGGAACGGACATTGTTATTACCAAATTTGATCTTGCGGTCAATCGAAAGACAAAGCAGAAGTCAAATGCGGATGCGGATTTCTTTCATTGTACCTCATTTGGAAAGCAGGCTGAATTTGTCGAGAGATATTTTCACAGCGGCTCTCGTGTATTAGTTGTTGGACGGGTACAGAACAATAATTATACAACCAAAGAGGGAAGTAAGGTTTATGGATTTAGTATCATTACAGAAGAGGTTGAGTTTGCACAGAAGAAAAGTGCGGAAAAACCGGCAAATAAAGAAAGTGATTTTTCATCTGTTGAAGATGAGAATCAACCATTCGATGGCAGGTAGGTGATATCATGGCAGAGGGTTTCTTCCGAAGTAAAAAGGGTTTTACAGTCGTTCAAAATGAAATAACCAAGGATGTAAACATTTCCTTAAAAGCAAAGGGATTGTATCTTGTTATACAGGCATATATCTCCATGCCGGATAGGAAGTGGACAAAAGAAGATTTTATGCGTCTGGCGAAAGAAGGAAAAAAGGCTTTTGACAGTGCATGGAAAGAACTTAAGGAAAGTGGATATCTGAAAGTACATATTATGTCGGACAATGGATGCTGGCGTACGGAGTATGAACTGTTGGATGAACCAGAAGAGGGTCCGCACACCTTGTATCATAATGCAGATGGAAAAGTCACAAGTGATAACCTTCAACGGGCAGAAAAGAAGAAAAACAACTTGGTTTCTGAAGAGGAAAAGGACCATTACCCCCAAAATGGTACGAATGGTATCAAAGACCATTACCCCCCTTTCGGTAGTAATGGAAACGGTAGCAATAGTTACGGTAGTAATGGAAACCATACTAATGCAAATGGGGGTAACAATAATAAAGACTATAATATAAAACCTGATTTAAAACCTAATATAATAAATCCTAATCCTAATCAATATCAAGAAGAGGATGCGAGGGGAGAAGAGTATCCCATGGAGTTTATTGAACATCATTACGATCTGGATGAAGAGTTTGTGTCTTTGTATCAGGAAAGGCAGATAAACACGATGAAGGATGTCCTTTATGATGCATTGAATACCCAAAAGCCCGTCATTCGGGTGATGGGTGAAGATAAACCGGCAGCTGTTGTGAAGTCCAGACTTTTGAAGTTGGACAGGCTTGATATTGATTATGCCATAGAACAGTATAATAAGCAGGTGACAAAAGTAAGAAATCATAAGGCATATATGCTTACGGTTCTATATCAGGCAAAAGCACAATGTGATTTGGATATTAGTAATCAGGTCATGTACGATTTTTATGGTGCCGGTCGAATGGAAGATGTAGGAGGTGTTGAAAATGGGGAAGAAGAGCGAGTGTATCCGCGTCCCGATTCTGCTTCGGATGGATAACCCAAAACATCAGTTAGTCTTTAATATTTTGGAGAATGTAGACAACAAAAGTGCTTACATACGTGAGGCGGTGATTTATTATTATCGACATAATGGAATTTCGATGAAGTCAGATGACATTCTGGACGATATTCGAAATGTGATACATGAGTGCAATGAAGAACTTTTAGTCGAACTGGATAAACGAATGGAAAATAAAGACTCCATTGACGACGAAAGATTAAAAAATATGTTTTAAGCAACTACACAATACGATATAATTGAAATTGCTAGGAATGACTAGCGTACAGCGAAAGGCGTGTGATTTTTATGAAAAGAATAATTGTAAAAATGAATTTTGTGTTACTTTTAGTGCTGACAATGGCTGGCATGAAGGAGACAGAGGTTTCTGCCAAGATTAAGACAAAGAAGATTACCATTGATCTTCGTGGTGGAAATACGGCAATTAGAGAACCGGAAATTGTCAGAAAAGCCAAAGTGGTAAAAGTGAAAAGCAGTAAGAAATCTGTAGTGAAAGTAAAATTCAAAAAGAGAAAGAAAGAGATTTGCTTCAAGGCAAAGAAGAAAGGAAGTGCATTGATTACTGTTTCTTGCAAAATGAAAAATGGCAAGACGAAAAAAATGAGGTACAAGGTCAAAGTAATAAAAACAAAAGCACCCACCGATCTGGAACGAAGCAAAAAGGCTTTTGCAATTCAAAACCAGTATCGGAAAGCCAAAGGTGTTAAGGAACTTCAATGGTCCGATGAGATTTATGAGTTCTGCCGATACCGCTTGAAAACCAGTGGATATGATAATCATGCCAATCTGGGAAGAGATATGAACTCTTACTTTGGGGCATTTGCAGGATGCAGAGATTTGTTTTTCTCAGAGAATCTGACAACGGGGTGTTCTGCAGGAGATGCAATGGAATCCTGGAAAAAGAGTCAGGGGCATTATAGGAATCTACTTGCAGAACGACATGTGTGTGGGGCAATTGCTTGTTACAAAGATATGTGGATTGCAATCTTTTATGATAAAGATAAAACTGATTTCATAAACTGGAAATCCTATCAGATAAAAAGGATGACCATAAAACGATATGATAACGGCTCGGGGGCTTATATTGAGGGTTCCGGATTTGCCTATTATGAAGAATCAAAGAAGGATACAACTTTGAAAATGGATAAGATTTCATTGTCAAGTGGAAAGGTTGTTTATCTGGAAATTGGTAAGAGTTATGTGTTTTATGAGCGCATTGTACCAGATGGATATGAGAAAGCAAAGACTGTTCTGATAACTGTTGAAGAAAATGGAATCAATGAGATTGTTTTGAGCAATTAAATTTTATATAGAAATAGGGAAAAGTCCTTTAGTGAGTAAAAAACTAAAGGGCTTTTTTATGTATACGAAATCGGGTAGGAGTCATCCTACTCGATTTACAAGCGTTTGGACAAAATGTCCAAACGTGGTGATGTTGTCAGAGAAAGGAGAACCGTATGAATGAACTCGAACGTGCTCCACCGAAGCGAAGAGGGGCGAAGTAATCTAACAAAAACAGAAAAGAGGTAAAGAAGAGTGAAAAAGAAAGTAAGAAGAATTATATCGGCAGTTTTAGCAGTGGTCATGTTATGCGGAATCATTCCGGCTAATGCTACGGTATCAAAAGCAGCAACAACAGCCAATGTCAGCTTGTCCTCTCTTGGACGAAAAGGAACCGTATCTTTTGGTTCTAAAGCAAAATCCGGAACATGGTGGAAAATGCGTTTGGGCTCAAAAGAGGCGTTCTGCTTAAGCCTTGGACATACCTGCCATTCGGGAAATACTTATGCAGCAGAAAACAGTTATAAATGGGATCAGGATACGGGCGGTGAAAAGCATGGGTATTATGCGAAAATTATCCGTTGGTATGTGCTAAACGGGAAACGTACGCAAAAAAGTTTTGTGATGAGTCAGGCGTTGATATGGTCGGTTTCCGAGGGGCGTAATTCCGAAGCACAGTTAAAGGATGTGATTAAACAGGTAAGGGAGAAAACTGGCACATATAGTTCTAAGACGGTCAACGAATTATACAATTCCATCTTTGAACCAAGTGGAAACTGGGAAGCCTCGGCAACCATCTGGCAAAAGACCGGAAACAGTAAAGGGTATCAGAAGTTGATTACGGTTGATGCGGAAAAGCTACCACAAATATATACACCTACTACATTGACCGATACAACTTATTATCGTCAGAGAATTACGGTTAAGAAAAAAGACGAGGATGGAAATGGACTGGGAGGCATTCAGTTTACCTTAGATGCAGATAATCTGGATGATTTGTATTCTTTTTCCGTGTCAGATAGAGATGGTGTGGAAAGCAATAGTGCCGATGATGATAATGAAACATCCTTTAGTCTTACCGGATATACAAGAGATTCCGGAAGATTGGCATATCGCATGACATATCGTTTGCAGACGATGGATTACTATTATTATACGGATAGTGATTTGGCAGATATGGATAGTGATGCGAAAAAAGCTGCTAAGAAGTTTTTGACGGATGATTTGGAACTGGATGAAGGGATTGATTTTCCATCTGATTTGACTAAGGCATCTGCACAGAAAATGGCAGCACAAGAAATCAAGGATTTGATGGATAACATTTCTAACACCTATACTTTGACAGAAAACAACACCGGAGAGAATAAGCATCTGATTGTGGACCCGACATATGCGAAAGGCGTAAAAATTACGTTGGACAAAGATGACAGTTGGCAAAAAGATTCCAGTGGTGCATGGCCGGAGAGCGACGATGAGATTCCATCCGATTATGAGAAGGCTTACATTACCGGGGTGACGAATCACTACAAAAAGGCTTCCATCAATGTGATTAAGGCAGATAAGTACAGTGCGGACAAAAAGGCACATGGAGATGCTTCTTTAGAAGGAGCACAGTTCCAGTTATATGCAGATAGTGCTTGTACAACAAAGGCTACTGTATACAACGCAAATGGAGCAAAAATGACTGCCGGAGTCTATACGATTCAAAATGGAAAAGTGACTACGGATTACCTTCGCAGTGGTGTGACCTACTATCTGAAGGAGATTAAGGCACCTGTTGGGTACAATTTGTCTACGGAAGTGATACCGATTATGGCAGATGCTTCCGGTAAGACAGTGGAATATACCAGCGAGATTTCTAATGCGGAATATGGAAATAATCCAATACTTGGAAAGGTAGCTATTCAGAAATACTATTCGGATGGGGAAACCGGATTGTTAGACCCGGAGGCGAATACCACATTTCAGGTTTATTTAAAGAGTAAAGGCAGCTACGAGACTTGTACGGATTACGAACGTGCCATTATCAAGACAGATAGTAATGGCTACGCAGTTACCGGCAATCTCTATTATGGTACTTATGTTGTTCATCAGGTAGATTCGGGAGATGTCGATGCTATCCATGTGGATGATTTCGATGTGGAAGTAACCGAGAATGGGAAGGTATATACCTATCCATTGAACAATAAGTTGTTTAAGGCATATCTCAAAATACTGAAAAAGGATAAACAGACGGAAAAGCAGGTGTTGAAGCCGGGAACTGCTTACAAGATTTATCGGGTAACGGACGATGGAGAGGAATTGGTGAGCCAGAGTTACAGCAATGGAAACCAGATGAAGACTGTTGATACCTTTATGACTGATGAATCCGGAGAAATCATGACGGTCAAGCCGCTTCGTTCTGCAAAATACCGAATCTATGAAGTGGATTCGGCAAATGGACTTCATATAGTGAAAAAGTTCATTGAAGTGGAAATTAACAGTAAAGCAGATAATTATGAGTCCTATGTGGACGAGGATGGATATACTCATGCCATTATTACAGTGACGTATACCAACGAGGAAACTTATGGCAAACTGGCAATCTCAAAAACCGGACAGATGCTGATGGGATGGGATTCCGAGAAAAGGGAATTTATCTATGCGGATCGTTCTCTGAAAGGAGCAGAATTTGAAATCTATGCCGACGGAGATATTGTGACGCAGGATAACCAGGGGGATACATGGTTTAAGGGTGGAGAAAAGGTGGCAACAATAACCACAGGTGAAAAGGCGGAGTTTACATCTGATTGTAAAGGTATTTGCAATTACTCTGTGGATGAAAATGATGTGGTTCATATTACATTACCTTTAGGAAAATACAAGGTAAAAGAAGTAAAAACACTTTATGGATATGTATTTTCGAAAGATAACGAATGGAATCTTGAGTTTACGTGGGAAAATGGACAAGACGAATTTGTACTGAACTCCACAGAGGATACCGATAAATCGGGAAGTTTGAATCTTCGCAATGAACTGGCAAGACCACAGATTTCTCTCTTAAAAGAAGATGCGGATACGAAGGAAACAGTAAGCGGAGCTGCTTTCTCCTTGTGTACAGCGCAGGATATTTACAATGTGGATGGAGAAAAGATTGTAGAAGCAGGAACGGAACTCACTACTTTGACAACCGGTGAGGATGGAACTGCCATCTGTGATATGATGTTACCGTTTCAGGATGAAAATTATGTGGTATCGGGAAGCGCAGTAAGTGGTTCTGCCGTTTCTGTAGAAAGTGCAGCGGTGGAAACAGGCAATTCAGAAGAAAATTCAATTTCTCAGGCATTAAATTCCGGGATGTACTATCTGAAGGAGATTTCCGTTTCAGACAGTTATTATTTGGATGAAGAGCCGATTCCGGTTCAGTTGTCTTATAAGGATGCAGTTACCCCAGTTATTTATGTGAACTGCCGGAAGGAGAATAAGCAGACTACAAATGAGATTGACAAGTTGTCAGTGGCAGATTCCAGTGAGATTGCAGGATGTAATCTGGTGATCACAGATGCAGAAGGAAATGAAATCATTTCTTGGACTTCAGGAGATAAGGATTCGGTCAAAGTATCGGTCACAGAGAAGGATGGATACTGTAATCTGAAATATTCTTTTGATGAGAAGGGAAATCTTCATGTCGGAGGATTGCTTCATGATAAGGACTATACATTGACAGAAACCCGCCCGGCAGATGGATATGTAACAGCGGATGCTATTGTATATCAAATAAGGCAGAAAAAGGCGGAGGATGGCAGCGTAAGTTCTGTGGTAAGTATTAAGCAGGAAGATGGAACTTATGTGGACCAGGCAGATGATAAAACAGTTATGGTGGATGAACAGACTCATATCCAACTTTTGAAACTAGACAAGAAAAGTGGTCAGGCTCTTGGCGGTGCCAAGTTCGTGGTAACGGATTCCGATGGAAAAGAAGTTATGAAGTTTGTGACAAAGGACGAGGCATACGACATTACCAGTAAACTGGTTGTAGGTGAATCTTACACCTTTACTGAAGTTTCTGCTCCATCCGGTTATCAACTGGCAGAACCGGTCAAGATAACGATTAAAGATACCAGTAAGGTGCAGACGGTCACTGTAAAAGATGCACCGATTCCTGACGTGCCGGATACACCACAGACAGGAGGAACACTTCCGGTACTTCCTCTTGCAGCAGGTTTTCTCGGAGTGGCAGCTGCGGCGCTTATGGTGTGGCGGAAAAGAGGATTGGTAAAGAAGTAAGAAAAGAGTGGCAGAGCAACTGAAGGTTTGGTATAATTTTGATGTAGGGAGCAATGAAAGTTGTTCCCTGCGAATCGTTGTTTGGCGATTTGGAAAATCCCGATAAACATATTTTATAGGGAACAGAAACTTTGAATTTTACGCACTATTAACTTTTGGATATAAAGTGCCGATATTACAGATATAGAAACGGATTTCTGTATCAATTTTCAAGGAGGATGATACCATGATTAGAGCAGCTAATTTAACACAGGTAACAGATTATTATAAGAGCAATACTGTTAGTAAGCAAAATAACACAGAGAAAGCAAAAGATGTGCAGCCCAATGCACAGAAAATAAAATCCAGCGAAGATAAGTTATCTTCTAAGGCACAGAAATATCTGGAAACATTGCGTAAGGATAATGCGGATTTCGATTTTATTATTGCTGATAAAGGCGATGATTTCAGAGGATTAGTAGACCAAAGCGATAAGGAATTTACAGTTGTTTTTTCAAGTGCTGAACTTGAAAGAATGGCATCCGATGAGAAATATGCACGGGAAAAATTGTCTACGGTAAAAACTGCAGTTGAGATGTCAGATAAAATCAATGAACAGTTTGGGTTTGAACGTGCTTGGGGAACGACAGACAATAGTGGAACTGTATTAAATAAGTTAACTATGTCCTTTGATGATGATGGAAAGATGACACTTTTTGCTGATTTGGAGAAGATTACAGAAAAGCAGAAAGAACGGCTTGAAGAATTAAAGGAAAAACGTGCAGAGGAGAAAAAGCAGGAAAAGAAGGATGTAACTGTTAAGCGGACTACAATTCAGGCAAATTCAAAAGAAGAATTACTTGAAAAGATTTCTGAACTGGATTGGAGTAAGATAACAGAAGAAAAGGCAACACAGGGTATGAAGTTTGATATCACTATTTAATCGTAGCATTAACCGGGAATTGGAGGTGTGCTATGATTGCAGGTACAATACGAAACGCTGTGAATCAGATGCAGTTAGTAAATGATTGGGAGCAAAAGAAGGCTACCGGGGATGTTGTAAAGAAGCAAGAGGGTATGACTGTAACAAGTCAGGAAGAAAGCATGATTCAGCATTTCCGAGAGCAACTTGAGCGAGACAAAGAAAGTTCTGCATATAGTCAGATTTATAACAAGATTGCAAGCGGTCAAGAATTAACAGCTTCAGAAGAAGATGCTATTCGTCAGAAAGACCCTAAAGCCTATATGGAATATAAAGCGGCAAGAATGGAACAAGAAGCTTATGAGCGTAGGTTGGAGAGATGTAAGACAAAAGAAGAGGCTCAAAGGCTTCAAGTAAATGAGATGAATGGAAATTTGGCAGAACTAAAAAGTATCGTGAATAATCCAAATATTCCAAAGAGTGAAAAGCTTAAGGAAGCTCAACGTATCATGGGAAATACTTTTAGAGCTGTAGAGTCATTCACAAGATTTGTAAAAAGTACAGAATATAGGGATTTGCCAACAGAAGAGGAAATTGTAGAGACATCTATAGAAAAGGGGCAGGTTGCAGAGGATTCAAACGATACTGAAATGTCTGAACAGTTAACATCAGATACAACTGTTTCAGTAGATGAGGCAGCAAAAATAGTAAATGATTCGAAGCGAGATTTACAATTAAGTGATGTTCACCAAATTGAAAAAGATGTTATAGAGGAAATGAAGGATATCGAAATAAAGCATTTTGGTGAGAAGAAATCATCGGTCAGAATAGACATTACGGTATAGGAATAGTCTGCGTGAAATTTCAGTTTGATGGAGTGACAAATTCCAGTTGATATTTCACATATTTTAGGAAATTTAATAACTGTTATATTTGATTA
>ERZ779890.4831-NODE-4831-length-11007-cov-7.299306_pt1 | contig 11007 bp, 9 predicted proteins | sample MGYA00511553_ERZ779890 | MGnify/ENA primary metagenome ERZ779890 (study PRJEB29588, sample SAMEA2152064) | human gut metagenome | biome: human gut; feature: human-associated habitat; material: faeces | place: Denmark | collected 2008/2010 ...
AAGCTGACTTAATGAGTTTGGTGGAAGAAATAAAGGAACTGGATTTGTCAGCTAAACTTTGCGGAGTTATCCATATTATTAATGATGGTTTGGCAGATGTTGTGCAAAGCGATGAGACAAGAGTTCTTTATGGAAATGAGTATGTTTACGAGGAGCTTTTGGGATTAAAATTTAAAATTTCCGTTTTTTCATTTTTCCAGACTAACTCTCTTGGGGCAGAGGTTCTTTATTCAAAAGCAAGGGATTATATAGGAGAAACAAAAGACAAATTAATCTTCGACTTATATAGTGGAACAGGCACAATCGCCCAGATTCTTGCGCCTGTTGCAAAAAAAGTAGTTGGGGTTGAAATTATAGAGGAAGCTGTTGAAGCTGCAAAAGTTAATGCAAGCTTAAACAACCTTGATAATTGTGAGTTTATAGCCGGCGACGTTTTAAAGGTAATTGACGACCTTCAGGACAAGCCTGATTTAATCGTACTTGATCCACCACGTGATGGCATAAATCCAAAGGCATTGCAGAAGATAATCGACTTTGGCGTTGACCGAATGGTATATATAAGTTGTAAGCCAACAAGCCTTGCAAGAGACTTGGAAATGCTACAGGAGCAGGGGTATAAAGTGGTTAAGGCAGCGGCAATCGACCAATTTCCGAACACAAATCATGTGGAGACAATAGTACTGCTTTCCCACAAAAAGCCAGACGGACATATCAACGTAAAAGTTGAGTTTGGCGAGGGTGAGGGAAAAGTTCCGCTTGATAATATCGCTAAAAGAGCCGAAGAATATAAGCCCAAAGAACGAGTGACCTACAAAATGATAAAGGAGTACATAGAAGCTAAATACGGCTTCAAAGTACATACCGCATATATCGCAGAGGTAAAGAGAGATTTAGGCTTGCCAATGTATGATGCTCCTAATGCGGTAGAAGAATTGAAACAGCCGAGGAAGCATCCGACAGCGGAGAAAGTGGAAGCGATAAAGGATGCGTTGAAGCATTTTGAAGTGATTTAATGAGGATAGGCGTATCATTAGAAATAGTGGTACGCTTATTTTTGTCCCTTTTTGCAGATTTGTCCTTTCCCCTGCTTTCCAATATAATGAAGCTAAAGAAGTGGAGGTGTGCTTATGAGAGAGAAATTTAATCATCTGTATTTGGATAGCCACGAAAGAAAACTTTTGATACATAGCCTTGTAGAGTTAAAAAATCAACTTATTCAGCAAGGCAGATATACGGATTGTATTGACGAGCTTATTTTTAAGGTCATAAATGCACCGACCAAGAGAATGAAAATTGAATATGTCTAAGGCAAATTACAAAGCCGCTTATTCTTATTGATTTTAAGAGTAGGCGGCTTTTTTGCGTTCTCTGGTACTGTTTACATAGCCACCTTGACAAAGTGGCTAAATCTATGTGAAAGGAGGACGCATCTATGTCAAATTGCAAAGTAATTGCTCTGACTAACCAGAAAGGTGGTGTCGGAAAAACAACCACAGCGGTCAATCTGGGTGTAAGTCTGGTGCAGCAGGGTAAAAAAGTCCTGCTGATTGATGCCGATGCACAGGCAAATCTCACGATGGCTCTGGGTTATAACAGACCAGACGATATTCCCATAACGCTCTCTACTGTGATGCAGAACATCATAGACGATAAAACGCTTGATGCTTCACAGGGTATTATCCATCACAGAGAGGGCGTTGACCTGCTTCCGTCAAACATTGAGCTGTCGGGCTTTGAGGTAAGGCTAATCAATGCAATGAGCCGTGAGCGTGTGCTGAAAACCTATGTCAATGAGGTTAAAAAGAATTACGATTATGTGCTTATTGATTGTATGCCGAGCTTAGGTATGATAACCATCAATGCTCTGGCGGCGGCTGACAGCGTGATTATCCCGACACAGCCCCACTATCTCTCGGCTAAAGGTCTGGAGCTTTTGCTTCGCTCCGTATCAATGGTCAAGCGGCAAATCAACCCAAAGCTGCGGATAGACGGTATCTTAATGACTATGGTAATGCCCCGTACCAACATTTCTAAGGAAATTACGGCAACGGTCAAAAGTGCATACGGTAAGAAAATCAAGGTATTTGATACCGAGATACCTCATTCTATCCGTGCGGTGGAAGCTACCGCAGAAGGCAAAAGTATTTTTGCTTACGACAAAAGCGGCAAGGTTGCCGCAGCCTATGAGCAGTTAGGAAAGGAGGTGGCAGAGATTGGCGAGAAGCAGAGAAACCAAAATCGAGCTGACCGCATACGATGACCTTTTTCAGACGGACGAAAGCCGTGAGGAAGCAAAGCTAAGCAAGATACGGGATATTCCCATATCGGAGATTGACGAGTTTCCAGACCACCCGTTCAAGGTTTTGATGGACGAAGATATGGAACAACTTGTTGAGAGTATCAAGCGAAACGGTGTAATGACCCCTGCGACAGTTCGCTTAAAAGAGGACGGACGGTATGAGCTTATCAGTGGTCACAGGCGAAAAAAGGCTTGTGAACTTGCAGGACTTGAAACGCTGAAATGCGAGGTCAAAGAGCTTACCCGTGATGAAGCCATTATTGTTATGGTGGAAAGTAATCTCCAACGCTCTGTTATTTTGCCGAGTGAGAAAGCGTTTGCGTATAAAATGCGGTTGGAAGCTATGAAACGACAAGGTGAAAGAAGTGATTTAACTTCGTCCCCAATGGGGACAAAGTTGAGGAGTGATGCTGAACTTGCCGAAAAGGTTGGAGAAAGCCGCAATCAAATTCAGAGGTATATCCGTCTAACGGAGCTTGTTCCCGAAATCCTGCAAATGGTAGATGAAAGGCAGATTGCATTCCGTCCTGCGGTTGAAATTTCCTATCTGACCGAGGAACAGCAATACACCCTGCTTGAAGCAATGGAGTACAACGATGCTACCCCGTCATTGGCACAGGCTATCAAAATGAAGAAGTATAACCAAGACGGCAAGCTCACTTCCGAGGTTATCCAGTCCATTATGGAGGAAGAAAAGCCCAATCAGAAGGAAAAACCCGCTTTCCGTGACGAGAGGATAACCAAGCTCATTCCCAAGACTGTTCCCAGAGGGCAGGAAACGGATTTTGTTGTCAAGGCGTTGGAGTTTTATAACCGACACTTGCAGCGGAACAAGGCTCACGAGAGATAGCCACACATCGAGGGCGAGGTCTGCCCATTTGAGTGGATAGCCATTATTTTGGCTTCCCCCTCTCCACACCTCACCCCCTAACTACTGCCAGTAACTATCCGAGAAAAGAAATACTTTAGGCTGTCCATAACGGGCAGCTTTTTTCGGTCAGTAAGGCAAAATATTCAATCCAAATTACAGGAGGTAACTATGAAAATCCCTAAATTGTTCAAAAAGGCTGCGGCTTTTGTAATGGCTGCGGTCACGGCATTATCCATAATGCCTGCGACGGCGTTTGCTGCGGGTGACATCGGGACGATTTCCTTTTCCCACACCTATGACAGCAACGGTAATGCGATGAGGTACAATTCCAGTGCGAATATCGGCGGCTATACCGCAGGCGGAACGGGAAATTATAAGTACCGTATGTTTGTGGACGGTGAGAATGCGTTTTGTATTCAGCCGGGAGTACCGCTGAAAACAGGAAACACCTTGAAAAAGGCTTCCTCTGATACTTGGAACGCCCTTTCAGCCAACCAGAAAAAGGCGGTTGGGCTTGCCCTGCTCTATGGGTATCAGGGCAACCGAAATAATCTGTCAGGAAGTGATGATGAAAAATGGCTTGCCACGCAGACCCTCGTATGGGAGTTTGTCACAGGCTGCCGTGAAGCCACAGGCTCATATAACCAGACAAGCACCACCGTTTACAGCCTGCACTTCGGTTCAAATTATGCCAACAGCGGAGCAAGGGCAGTGTATGACCAGATTGTTGCAATGCTGCGTGAGCATAACACCATTCCGAGCTTTATGTCGGGCGGTAAGAATGACATCACAAAGGAGCTTGCCTACAAGGACGGAAAGTACAGCATCACATTGACAGACAGCAACGGCATCCTTTCTGATTACAGCTTTTCAAGCTCTGACAGCAATGTGAGTGTATCGAAGTCTGGAAATAAATTGACAATCAGCTCTACCGTAGCTATCAGCGGTTCTATCCGCATTACGGCAAAGAGGAACAATGTGCCGACGGTCAGCAGCAGTGCAAAGCTCATTGCCTATGGCGACCCGAACTTGCAGGATTTGGTAACAGGTGTGGAGAATGCTGATACCGTGTCTGCATATATCAATATCGAAACGCCGACAGGCACGATTGCCCTCAAAAAGACTTCTGAGGACGGAGTTGTGGAGGGCATCTCTTTTACAATCAAAGGTGATAACTTCAATAAAACAGTTAAGACAAGAAAGGACGGCTCTGTCTCCGTGGAGGGATTATTCCCTGGCACTTATACGGTCACAGAACAGTCTATTGACCGTTATGAGCCGCAGAAAACCCAGACCGTCACACTTATCGGAGGAAAAACCTCTACTGTGACCTTCAGCAATACCGTATCCGAAGTAAGCGACAAGGCTTCCGCAGGATATATCCTTCCTGCCGATAAACAAGTAACGGTAAAGGTGAACGCTACGGCTATCGTGCAGATGCACAATGAGTTTAGGGATACCCCGAAAACAGGCGATGACTTCAATCTGGGCTTATGGGTAAGCCTTGCAGCTCTGTCTGTTGTCGGTGCGGGCGTTCTCGGATTTGTCGGCTATAAGAACAGAAAGAAGAAAAAGGAGGACTAATTGATGGACGCTAAAACCATTATCGCAATCGTGCTTGTCGTGTTCATTGTGGGTGCGGCGGTATGGCTGAATATCCGTAACAGAAAGAATAAGTAAGTGGTTTGGGCGGCTGAAAGATGCCGCCCTTTCCTTTATGGAGGTAAAGATGAGAAACCTAAAAACCATTGAAAAGAAAGTCAGGGCTGTTCTGGAAAAGAATGAAGATGCCAGAAATGACGATATGGTGCTGTATCTTGCACTTTGTAATGCCTGTCTGAAGGATGCAGGGGCAATGCCGCTTGCGGAGATAATGACGCAGCACAAATATCTCGGTCTGCCGAGCTTTGAGAGCGTCAGCAGGACACGCCGCAAGCTGCAGGCACGGTATCCAGAGCTTGCAGGGAGCCGTCCTGTTCAAAAAATGAGAGCTACGGGCGAGAAAGCCTATCGGCGTTATGCCAAAGAATAGAGAGGTGCTTATGGACGAAGAAAAACGCTCTAATCAGAACTATGAAATCATCGAGAGCTGTACTATCGGGAGTACAGAGCTTGTCATCGGTCACAATCCCAACGCACCCAACCCTTATGTGTGTTGGTACTGCAAGGGCGGCTCAAATTATTTCTGGGGTTATTACACGAATGAGCTTGATGCTGCACGGCAAAAGCTGAATGAACGATACCAGTCAGAGTGCCGTATGCCCTATAATCAGCCTGCCCAGAAGCAGAAAAACGGTGATTACCGTGAGCGATAAATCAAAATATGACTGCACGACCTGTCCTTATCCCCGATATAAGGACGGGTCAGTTATTTTCTGCGATGTCTGTATCCGCAAGATTTTAGACGAGCAGAAAGAGAAAAAGGAAAGAAAGGAGCAGCCGAATGAGTAAAGAAATAAAGACAAGACCTTTGACCCCGGCAGAACAGAAATACACCTATGCCCAGAGTATGCAGCTTGAGGGGCAGACAGGTACTATCGGGCATCTGCGTGGTGACTTTGCCACGACGGGCTATGGCTTTTACACCACTTGGTTTGATACCAGACCCCAATGGAAATCTGACGAATTTAAGGCAGACCTTGATACGGTCATCAATGCTTTACGGGAGGATAAAGGGCTTTTGCATAACCGCTATGATATGAGTGCGTTTGCAAGGCATTTTCCAGAAAGTGCGATAAAGGGCAACTATTGTACGGAGTACGGTTTCCGTGTAGATACGGAGAAACACGCTTTTCTGCTTCGGTGCAATCCCACCAAAGGCGACTATAATTTTTACTGCTATTGTTATGTGAAGGAATGGCTTGATAAGCATATCCAGAAAGCGGAACAAGGTATCCGCTTTATTGACCCTCAATATAAAGAACTGTTCCGTATCCCAGACGGCGGAAAGGTCATTGTCACGACCTCTTGGGGAGAGAAACGGGAGTATCCCTGCCGCTTTATTGATGAATACCATACCGAAGTCGGCAGCAATCTGTACCACATCTGCGAGTTTGCCGAGCGTATGCAGAAAAACGGGGCGACCTATGAGCCGAAACCTGCGGAACAAACGCCGCAGAAAACACCGAAGCACAAGGATTTAGAACGATAAGGAGGATTTAGAATATGGCTGTTAATCAGAAAGCCGTCAAGGTCTTGAATAAGGTCTTGGAAGCAGGCTTTACCGATGAAAAAGCGATTGCCGCTATGACTATGGACGATATTCTTTCTATGCAGGGCATCACGGTTGCGGATATTACTCTCATCAATGACCTGCAAAAGAGCATTAAATCGAACAAGGTCATTTCTTTTCTTGGCGGTGGTGCGGAGTGAGCAAACAGGAATATTTGAAACAAAAACGATAAGGAGGTGTAGGTTGAATGGCTGCGAAGTATCAGCTAATCACAGAGCTGTATCGGCGTACAGGCGTTGCGGTTGCAAAAAATCCGCAGGCGTGGCAGGGCTTTCTGTCCTCTGCCTGCCGCAACTATAAATGCCGTTTTGACGAACAGCTTTTAATATACGCCCAACGCCCCGATGCTGTCGCCGTTGCGAAGCTCGAAACTTGGAACAGGCAGTTCAAGCGTTGGGTCAATAAGGACAGCAAGGGTATTGCCGTATTTGACCCGAAAGGTCGCAGGAATACGCTGAAATACTATTTTGATGTGTCCGACACCCACGAGGGCTATTATGGCAGCCGCCCTGTTCCGATATGGCAGATGGATGAGCGATACGAGCAGGCTGTTATGGAAAGGCTCTCGGACAGGTTTGGAGATGTGGAAAGCACTGACCTTGCTTCTGCCTTAATGGAAACGGCAAAGAACGCCGTGGAGGACAATCTGCAAGACTATTTTTCTCAGTTAAAGGACTGCACGAAAGACAGCTTTTTGGAAGAACTGGATGACTTTAATATAGAAGTCATTTACAGGCGGCTGGCAGCAAACAGCGTTGCTTTTATGCTGATCAGCCGCTGCGGTCTGGATACGAATGAGTTTTTTGACCGTGATGATTTTGCGGATATTGTAAATTTCAATACCCCTGCAACGATAAACGCCATCGGCGTTGCCACGAGCGATATTGCGGAAATGGCGTTACGGGAAATCTCACAGTCTATCCGAAATGTGCAAATGGCGGAAAAAGACCAGAATCGCACCTTTGCACAAAGAACGCAGGCTCAGTATGATAAAGGCAGACCACAACCCGAAAGGAGCGAATACAATGAGCAAAATCACTTACAGCAGACAGGGGGATTATCTTATTCCCGACCTAACATTACCGACAGAGCCAGAGCTTCCGCTTGGCAGGTACGCTTTGATGCACAGGGATTATCTGGAGAAGCACAAGCGAGTGACCTATCTCAATCTGCTGACATCGGGCAGGCTGAACGGGCATCTGCACGAGGTAGAGCAGACAGCACTCCAGAGGTTGGAGCTTCTGACGAAGCAGCTCTCAGCCGAGCAGGGCGTGACAGAGAAACTGAAAGAGAAAGCACCGATGCAGTGGGTCGGACTGATGAACAACATCCGCAGCCAAGCGGAGGAAGTGATACTGACCGAACTGATTTACAAGTAAGCGTTGCCAAAGAGGATGAGGTTAGGGTCAATTTTCCAACCGTAGATGAACAAATCGAAATGATAGCAAAAGCAGAGGACGAAAAAGCCTCTGCTTTTGCTATTTCCAAAGAAGATATTGACTCCGTACTTCAAAAAGGCAGTGGCGTTGCGGACGGAAAATACCGCATCTACCGACAATTCCAAAAGGGCGAGGACAGACAGAAAAATATTGAGTTCCTTAAAAATGAGTATGGAACGGGCGGCGGTACGCACATCTTCCCCGATGGTTTCAGCGGTCACTCTTGGCATGACAGCAAAGGTCTTGCCATTGACCGAAACGGCACTTATACCAATCACGACCTTGTGTTGAAATGGTCACAGGTTGAAAAGCGTCTGCGTGAGCTGATTAAGGATAACCGCTATCTCAATCCAAAAGAAAAAGACCATTATGCCGATTATCTGGAGAGCGTGTCAGCTCCCCAATATGAGATTGACACCCAGAGGAAAATAGCAAGGCAGCGTTTTATTGACGCCCACCGTGACCTGCCGCCTGCCGACAAACGGGATACCCTTGCTTTGCGGCTATCTGACTTTATCCGTGACTTGGACAGGTACGAAAAAGACTTGTTATCTGCTGTGGAACGAAGCGACCTTGCAGATGTTACCGCCGAGCAAATGGAACAGCGCCTGTCCGACCCCTCAACTGTTCAACAGCTCATAGACTTTCTTGCACAGGTACAATGGAAAACGACCTCGGTTTTCAGCCGCAGTAATGGGTGGAAGTTTACCGAGGAATTAAGGGAGCTGCACCCACTCCGCTACCTCTACAATGAGGGCGATGTGGTGTATATCGGTGCGGATAAATATGAGATTGCAACACTTACCGAGGAAAAGGTTTATCTGCAAAATGCCGAGTTCCCTATCTTGGGGCAGGAATACAGCCGAGCCGACTTTGAAGAAAAGCTAACGGAAAATCCTGCAAATGACCATCTGAAAGTGGTCGTAACCGAGAAACAGAGGACAGAAACACCGTCCGAGAAAAAGCAGGACGGAATACAGTTTTCTATCGGTTTTTCTGAACACCCTGCCTTTTATGACAGACAGCTTAATGACCGCTATACGGATTTGAGCTTTGCTCTTGGTAATAAGCTGCTTGGTATTTTAGACGAGAAACAGCACCGTGAGCGTGAGGGCGATAAAAATATCGGGTGGTATCACAAGACAGATTTTGTTATCAAGGCTGTTATCGGCGGCGAGGAATTTAACTATGAAGGGCGGTTTGATATTGGCGATGGTGAGGGCGATTTAATTGCCCACATTAAGAATTTCTACGATTATGCCTTATCGCCAAAGGGTGAACAGCTATATGTAGATGACCGAGAAAGCCTACTCCGTGGCAGAGATGAATTTATCCCATTCTTGGAACAGCACACCGAGCTGACCCAAGAGGACGAAAAGCTCCTTGATGAGATTATGGCTACCGAAAGTGATTGGTACAGGACAGCCGAGGAAGTCGAAGAAAAACCACAGGCGTATGCCGATAAACTGAATGGCTCAGAAGCTCCTGCCATTGAAGTGGAGCAATCCACAGACGACCTCATAGGAAGGGAAATCATCATAGATAACCGTAAATATCTCATTGAGAGCATCGGGGAAATCAGCGGCGATGTGTCCCTGCGTGACATCACATTCCAGAACAATGTGGGCTTTCCGATAAACCGAGTGGAGAAAATCGGCTATATCCAAAAGCTATTGGAACAGGAAAAAACCGAATTACCACCCGAAGAAAAAACGGAAACTCTTGCCACAGACCGTCATAATTTCCGTATTAACGATGACGCCATCGGTGTCGGCGGAGCAAAAGAAAAGTTCCGAAACAATATGGTGGCAATCAACCTGCTGCACGAGCTTGAAATCGAAAACCGCCTTGCCACACCTGAAGAACAGGAAGTCCTATCTCGGTATGTCGGTTGGGGCGGTCTTTCTATGGCATTTGATGAACACAATGCGGCGTGGGCGGAGGAATTTAAGGAGCTATATGCCAGCCTATCCCCAGAGGAATACCGTGCCGCTATGGAGTCAACGCTGACCGCTTTTTATACGCCGCCTGTTGTTATCAAGGCGATGTATGACGCACTTGACCGCCTGGGCTTTTCACAGGGCAATATCTTGGAGCCGTCCTGCGGTACAGGCAATTTCTTTGGTCTGCTTCCCGAAAGTATGCAAAACAGCAAGCTCCACGGCGTGGAAATCGACTCTCTCACAGGCAGGATTGCAAAGCAGCTCTACCAAAAAGCGAACATTGCCATTGAGGGCTTTGAGAAAACAAATCTCCCAGACGACCATTTTGATGTAGTCCTCGGTAATGTGCCTTTTGGGGAGATAAGGGTCAATGACAGCCGATACAACGCCCAGAAATTTCTCATACACGACTACTTTTTTGCAAAGGCTCTGGATAAAGTCCGTGCCGGCGGCGTTGTGATGTTCATTACCTCAAAGGGTACGATGGATAAAGCAAGTCCAGAGGTACGCAAGTATATTGCCCAGAGAGCCGAGCTTTTAGGTGCTATCCGTCTGCCAGACAACACCTTTAAGGCAAACGCAGGCACGGAGGTCACGAGCGATATTCTTATCCTGCAAAAGCGTGACCGAGTGATGGATATAGAGCCAGACTGGGTACACCTTGATACGGACGAAAACGGTGTTACGATGAACAGATATTTTGTCGAACACCCCGATATGGTGTTGGGCGAAATAAAGATGGAAAGCACACGCTTTGGTACTTTTGAGCCTGTTTGTAAAGCCCGTAAGGATATACCACTTTCCGAGCTTCTGTCCAATGCAGTTCAGAGGATAAACGGCGAAATCCCAGAGCTTGATAATGGGGTTGATGAAATCTCCGATGAGCAGGAGCTTTCCGTTCCTGCTGACCCGAATGTGCGTAACTTCTCTTTTACTCTGGTGGACGGCAGGGTTTACTTCCGAGAGAATGACCGTATGCAACCTGCTTCTGTGTCGATGACCGCAGAAAACCGTATCAAAGGGCTTATCCAAATCCGTGACTGTGTGCGTAAGCTCATTGAGTATCAGACCGAGGATTACCCAGAGGAAATGGTACGCACCGAGCAGGAAAACCTCAACCGTCTGTATGATGTTTATACCGCAAAATACGGTCTAATCAACAGCCGAGGAAACTATCTTGCTTTTGCTTCAGATGAGAGCTACTTCCTTCTATGTTCTCTGGA
>ERZ779890.4834-NODE-4834-length-11001-cov-9.937420_pt1 | contig 11001 bp, 9 predicted proteins | sample MGYA00511553_ERZ779890 | MGnify/ENA primary metagenome ERZ779890 (study PRJEB29588, sample SAMEA2152064) | human gut metagenome | biome: human gut; feature: human-associated habitat; material: faeces | place: Denmark | collected 2008/2010 ...
TCAAAGAGTTCGAAGAGTATTTTCTTGTTTTCATTTGAATGATCGTATGGAAGAAGAAATGAATGCGATCGTAGATTGTGGTGGCTGTATTGAAAATGTATTTGTCAAACATGATGTATATGGAAAGTTAGAGGCTAAAATGAACGTTAGTTCTAGAAAACAAGTCAAGGAATTCATTGATTCTATTTCACAGAATCAGGCAAAACCTTTAACGGATCTAACGAGTGGATATCATTGTCATACGGTGAGTGCACGATCAAAAGAAGATTTAGATTCAATTGAGGAATCATTAAGAAAACTTCATATTTTACAAGAGGCCTAAGGGCCTCTTTTGTGTTAGAATAAATTTAAGAAAGTAGGGATTTTATGCAACAACCACCTAAATTTATGCCTGATAAAGAATTAAGTAAAGTTGGAGGCTCATTATGGCTATATATTATTATGCAGCTGACACTCTCTTTTTTGTTTAGCTTTGTAGCAATGCCTTTAATCATGTATTCTTTGTATTATGATTATTCTGCAATCAATGCCTGCATTGAAATGTTGATTTCTTTTATATCTGGAATCATCCTGTTATGGTTTATGAGTAGTTCTTTTAAACAAAATATCAAAGATTTGAAGTTTACATTTAAACCCAAAGAGACAATAGATACTGTTTCAATGATGTATTTTTTAAATTATGCGATTGGTATTATTGGTGCTTTATTATCAAAATTTGGATTACCAGATACAAGTCCAGATTTTTCGTTAAACGGTAGTTTATTGTATAACACTTTTACTTTTATCAGTGTTGTCGTGCTTGCACCTATATTTGAAGAGTTGATATTTAGAGGTATGATTCTACAGACATTGTCGAAATATAATAAAATGTTCGCCATTGTTGTTACATCGTTGTTATTTGGACTTTTGCACTTGAATATTACACAAGCCATACCCGCTTTCTTTATGGGACTAGTACTATGTTATATGTATCTTAAATCGGATAGTATTTTAGTTACTATGCTAGCTCATGCAGGTAATAACTTTTTAGCTTTAATGTCAGTTTATTCAAATCATGTTTTGATTACAGTTTTAGTGCTTGCTCTTGTGATTTATGGACTCATTACAATGGTATTAAAATCAAAAGAATTTAATGAATTTATTAAAGAAGAGAAGACAAATGAGAATTGGTATGCGAGATTCTTTAAGCGAATCCCAAATCTTTTGTATCTAGTATTTACCATACTTTGGATTATCATTTCATTATTCATGAATATGTTTTAAAAAGAGGACATCTCCTGTATTGGAAATGTCCTTTATTTGTTATCTTTCTTTAATTCATCAAACTTCTGCTTCATTGTAGGATTGTTACGAGTTAAACGCTTGATTGTAAGATCCTCTGCTTTATTATTAGCCAATTGCAATTGTCTTTCACTTGATAATAAATCTTCTTTTGTTTTTTGAAGATGCAAAATAGTTTTATCGATTTCATCGATAGCTTTTGCGAATTTATCCGATGCAATCCTATAATTTCTAGAGAATTTTTCTTTGAAATCATTCATATTCTCTTCGAAGTGTGTAATATCAATATTTTGATTACGCATCAACTGCAATTCATTTTTATACTGCATAGAATTGAAAGCGGCATTTCTTAAAATGGTAATCATTGGAATAAAGAATTGAGGACGAATCACATACATCTTTTGATAGCGATGGGATTTATCAACAATACCCGTGTTATATAATTCGTTTTCTGGCTCTAACATAGAAACAAGAACAGCATATTCACAATTCTTTTCATTACGGTCTTTATCTAATTCTTTTAAGAAATCTTCATTCTTATGTTTTGTAGCCGTTTTGTCATTTTCGTTTTTCATTTCAAACATAATGGAAATGATTTCAATTCCATTCTCATCTAATTCACGATAGATATAGTCACCCTTAGATCCTGTACGAGCATCATTGTCTTTTTCAAAGTATGCATTTTGAAAGCCTGTTGCACGAAGTTTATTGAATTCAATTTCACAATGCTGTTCTAAAGATTCACCAATCATTTTAGTAGACTGTTTTAATTTAAAATCTTTATAATAGGCAATTTGCTCATCTTTGGTTTGTAGTAAAGTATCGTATTTTTCCTGCAAACTCTTTTCTTGAAGCTGATATTTCATTTTATCCTGCTCGATTTGATTTTGTAGATCTTGTTTAATACTCTTTACATTCAATTCGTTTTCAACCTTTGCCTTATCCATATCTTGTTTTAAAGACTGGATTTCAAGGTTCTTTTCATTTAATCTTGATTGGTATGTATTTTCTAGATTTGCCTTTAATACTTTTTCGTTGTTTGAAATGTCATTCTTTAAAGCTTGAATTTCATTTTCCTTTGCCTGCAGCTGCAATCTATATTCTTGTTCAGTCTTAGATTCATGGATCTTGTTCTGCGAAAGAATCTGTTCTAATTTGGCATTGAGTTTAGATATCTCTAAATCTTTTTTGTTTAACTGCTCTTGAAATTCTTTTTGTGTTTCAGTTTTCGTTAACTGCGTACTTGCTTCTAGCTTTTCTTTTAAAGAAATGACCTCTTGTTCTTTATTACTTTGTTTCTGATTGAAATCCGATTGCAGCTGTTTGATTTCAAGCTCTTTCTTGTTTAATTGTTCTTGATAAACTTTTTCAGTTTCACTCTTGATAATTTGTTCAGTTGACTTTAATTGTTCTTTTAAAGAAATGATTTCTTGTTCTTTATTTGCCTGAAGCTCTTTGATTTCTAAGGCTTTCTGACTTAATTTAGCTTCATACTCTTTTTCAAGTTTAGATTGAATAATCTGGTTTGAATTCTTTTGCCTTTCATTTAATTCTTTTTCAAATTCTTCATTACGGACTTGTTGTAAGATTTCATGATATTGACTCTCATCCACCTGAAATACAGTTCCACAATTGGGACATTTTATTTGACTCATAAGCTACCTCCATTTTATAAGATTATAATCATTAAATTGACAATATTGATGTCTAAAACTAGATTAATTATAATATTTAAAAAAAATCAAAAAAAGACTTGCATAATATAAAATCGCATGGTATATTAAATAGGTATTCAGCGAATGGGCCTGTAGCTCAGGTGGTTAGAGCGCACCCCTGATAAGGGTGAGGTCGTTGGTTCAAGTCCATTCAGGCCCACCATTTGCTGAAGATATGGGGTGTTAGCTCAGCTGGGAGAGCACCTGCCTTGCACGCAGGGGGTCATCGGTTCGATCCCGATACGCTCCACCAATTAAAAAAGTAAGTCATCTTCGGATGACTTTTTTTCTATTTAGAGGATTGATTATGTATATACAATATTATGATTCACCATTAGGTAAAATCTTATTGGCTGCTGATGAAATTGGCTTGATTGGCGTTTGGTTTGAAAATCAAAAATATTATGCGAATGGGTTAAAAGAACCTATTGAAGAAGAAACGGCTGTATTAAAAGAAACAAAAGAATGGTTAAATCTTTATTTTAGTGGTAAGGAACCAAAAGTTTTGCCTAAAATGCATCTAATTGGAACAAAGTTTCAAAATAAAGTTTGGCAACTACTTCTTAAAATACCCTATGGTAAAACTATGACATATAAAGACATCGCAAGAATGATTTCTCCATCAATGTCAGCACAAGCGGTGGGAAGTGCTGTAGGACATAATAAAATCTCAATTTTGATTCCTTGCCATAGAGTGATTGGATCCAATAATAGTTTAACTGGATATGCAGGTGGAATTGAGAAGAAAGAAAAATTATTAGAAATTGAGGGTATATATGAGTAATATGTACCATTTTTTTTGATGGATGTAAAACGTAGATTTGAATTTACTGAAAATAAATGTAAGAAAATGCTTGCATAAATGAAAATGTGATGTTATTATAAACGCACAAAACACAAGGAAATGGAGTAGTAAAAGGAAAGTCTTTGTTAGAGAGTTGTCGGTTGGTGCAAGACATAAAGGATCGAACTTTGAACTTACCATGGAGTGGTCAGGTTGATAAGACTTGAACGTAGGCTTAACGTTAATAAAGCAGGATGTGATAGCATCTGAAATGAGTGCATTCTTAAATGAATGAAGAAGAGTGGTACCGCGGAAGTATTGTAATTCTAACCTTTCGTCTCTTCTGTCTAAACAGGCAGCAAGAAACGATTGGTTTTTTTGTTAGCTTGTTGTGCACGCTATAGGAGGAAAAGTATGAAAGCACAAAAAGTTGGAAAAATGGCGATATTTTCGGTAGGTGCCGTATTATTCTCAGCACATGCTGGAGGTGGATTTGCCACAGGAAATCAGGCAAATACATATTATGTAGGCATAGGATGGACTGGTATTGTGAGTGCCATAATAGCTATGTTGCTATTGATATTGACAATGCGAGAAGCCATGGTGATGTATAACCAGAGAAATTTGACAAGTGCAAAGGAATTGTTTGAAAACTTATATCATCCATTCGATAAGTTGGAAATCTTATTTGAAATCTTCTTTAATATCATGGTTTTGATGGCAGTTGCAGCAGCTATTAGTGGAGCTGCAAGTGCATTACAACAATATTTTGGATTTAATTATTATGCTTGTGTCGTTGCGGTTGGAATTGTTGTTCTTTGCTTAACAATTTTTGGAGCCAACGTGGTTCGTATGGCAAGTACATATATGGGTATGGCTATTTTGGTAACAGCCATTGTTATTTATGGTATGGGAATCATGAAAGGTCAAAATATTGGGGCTATTTTAGCAAATGACTTTTCTGTAAATGGTTTTATGAATATGCCTAAAGCCATCTTAAATGCATTTACATATGCAGGCTTTCAATGTGTGACATTACCAACAATCGTAGCATGTGGAGCTATCTTACCAGATCGAAAATCTTGTTCAAAAGCAATGTGGATCTCATTTGTGATGAATGCTGTCGCATTAGTATTAAGTGTATTGATGTTAATTTCTTGGAAGAGCGTTTATGGAGAAACAACTCTACCTACATTGACAAGTTTAAATGCGATGAATGCCAACTGGATGGTTGTTGTATATGGTATTTGTTTATTACTTTGCTTAATTTCTACAGCAGTAACAACAACATTCGGATTTGTGGCACGCTTTGAAAATATTCGTGTTTTAAAGAATGTAGAAAATCCAGTGAAGAAAAGAATTATTGTATCTGCCTTTATTATTATTGTATCCATGACAATTTCTTTAGCCGGATTAACAAATATTATTAAATATGGATATGGATATTGTGGATATTTAGCTATCGCAATCATTATCGTTCCATTCTTAACTGTAGGTGTATACAAGAATTATCATACAAAAAGTGTTGAAGTAAAAGAAGGAGTAGAAGTTTATGAAAACAATTGAAATGTCTAATTATTCAGTCGGAGAAAGTTGTTACAACGAAATCCCAGGTGTATGTGAAAAATACAATGTTAAAAGAGTTGTATTGATTGGTGGTAAAAGAGCTTTGGCAGCTGCTGAGCCAAGAATTCGTGAAGCCATTAAAGAGACTGATATTATTATTACAGATTCAATTGTATATGGTATTGAATGTACTATGACAAACGTACATAAATTGACTTCAAATCCAAACGTACAAGAAGCCGATGTTATCTTTGCGATTGGTGGAGGAAAAGCTATCGATACTTGTAAAACCGCATCCATTGAAATGAATGACAAAATGGTTTTCTCATTTCCAACAATCTGTTCAAACTGTTCGGCCGCTACAGCTATTGCCGTAGTATATGATGATAATGGAGCATTGGACCACTATTCATATCCTCATTGTCCAGCACACATCTTTATCAATCCAGATGTTATCGCAAAAGCACCAAGTGAATATTTCTGGGCCGGAATTGGGGATGCGTTGTCTAAACAATGTGAAGTTGAATTCGCAACACAAGCAAAGACTTTAGATCACACGGCTACAATGGGATTGGCATTAGCGAAAACTTGTACTGCACCATTGTTGGAATATGGTAAACAAGGTATGGAAGATTGTAAAAATGATACAAATTCAGCTGCAATCGAAGCTATTGCCTTGGATATTGTCGTATCCACTGGATATGTTTCAAACTTAACAAACCAACCAGAATATTATTATAATTCAAGCATTGCGCATGCCTTCTATAATGGTAGTTGCTCAATTGCACGTGATGGACACCACCTACATGGTGAAGTTGTATCCTTTGGCGTATTAGTATTGTATGCATATGCCAAAGATGAAGAAAATTTAATGAAAATGGCAAAATTCAATAAATCAATCGGCTTACCAGTGACTTTAGCGGATGTGGACTTGGATGAAAGCCATTTGGAAGCTTTGACTGAAGCGGCTACAAAAACAAATGAGTGGAAAAATGCACCTTTCCCATTCACAAAAGAAGAGTTTATTACCGCTATTAAAAAGGCAGATGCAGTAGGTCAAAGTTTATAAGAGATCGAGAAATCGATCTTTTTTTTCTGTTTTAATATTGTTTTCACATGAAAGGATTAGAATGAAGGTGTATGTGAAATTTTGTGATTTGTAGGCTGATTTGATAGGTATGTTATAATTGGTGATGTAGGTGATAAAAATGTTACTGTTTTTTAAGAGTTTACCAAGACTAGTACGCAGTGCCAATAAAGATATGCACCGTCATTTCTCGATGACCTTTTCTTCCATTGTATCGATTGGCATTGCTTTATTAATGGCTTTGTTTATATTTGTGATTTATATGAATGTCGGAGGATTTACGAGTCAAATTGAAAGTAAATTTATGATTCAAGTCTCTTTAAATCCAACACTAGAAGATGAAGAAATTAGTGAATTATCCGATTCAATTTCCTCTCTTGCTTCCGTAAAAAAAGTAACGTATTCAAGTAAAGAAGAGGAATTGGATGCGTTGGTCAAAGAAAATGGGGCTATGTTTAAACAATATAAGGGAGAGGACAAGAACCCTTTATATGACGTTTTGAATGTGGAATTAAAAGACAACACAAAAATTTCAAAAGTGACAAAGAAAATTTCTAAAATGGATGGTGTTGTTCAAGCTACATATGGAGGTAGTGCTATCAACACGATGATTCAACTGTTTAAAAATATCCGTGTATGGGGAAGTGTCTTTGTTGGATTGATGGTTTTGATTGCCGTATTCTTGATTCGAAATACTATTAAAATGACAATTTTAGTACGAAAAGATGAGATTGCGATCATGCGAACAGTTGGTGCCTATAACTGGTATATTTCTTTACCGTTTGTATTAGAAGGAATCTTTATCGGCTTTTGGGGTGCATTAGGCCCTGTTTTGATTTGTATATTTGGCTATACAGGACTTTACCACGTAATGAATGGTATGTTTTTTAGTGACATGATGAGTATGCTGAAACCATATCCATTTGTATTGTGTACTTCAGGCGGTATTCTTTTGATTGGAATGGTTGTAGGAATGCTAGGAAGTTATTTAGCCGTTAGAAAATATTTGAGGTGGACACGATGAGAAAATATAAATTATATGCAGGTTTTCTAAGTTTAGCTATGGCCTGCTCATTAATCATGCCTGTTTCAGCAGAAGACTATTCGGATACAGAAGCCTGGTATGCCAAGTGTAGTCAGGCACAAACTTCACAAGCTGGCGTAAAAGCTTGTCAGGGATTTCAGGAATATCAGAAGAATCGTAAACAAAGTCTGCAAAACAGTATTGAATCTTATACTTCGAGCATAGCTTCTTTGCAGAGTGATACGACAAAAATGGAGCAGCTTGCCAAGGAACAAAAAGAATTGGTTTCCAATCTGCAAACGCAGATAAGTGAAAAAGAAAAATCGATTGAATTGATTGAAAACAACATTAAAGAATTGGAAGAGAAGATTCAGGCAAAACAAGCTGAAATTGATGCTTGGAACGCACAAATCGAGAATCGTATGAAAAATGAACAAACAACGATTGGAACCAATATGATTATAGACTTGATCATGGGATCGGATAGTTTAAGTGATATGCTTCGTCGTATTTCCGGAGTTGAAAGAATCACAGAAGATGATCAGTCGCAAATTAAAAAGTTAAATAAATTAAAGAAAGAACTTGTTTTGCAGCAAGATGAACAAAAACGTTTAGATGAAGACGCAAAAAGTCAAAAGACAGAATTAGAATCACAAAAACAGCAGGCCAGTGAATTAGAGGAATCTTATAATAAACTGGTTGAAGAATATCAGAAAAAAATTACAGAATTAGAAGCACAGAAACGTTCCGCACAAGTGGACATGAATAGCATTCGAGACTTTGTGATTTCAACAAACTTCTCAGGATCGATTGAATCCGTATCTGGATTTATACATCCTGTACAAGGTGGAAGTAAAAGTGCAGGTACATGGGCATATCCTGGTGGAGGCATGCACTTAGGACTCGATTGGGCAGCTCCAATTGGTACAACTGTAGTAGCTCCGGCAAGTGGTGTTATTTTATATGCCGCAGCCCCTGTAGGAAGCAACTCAGGCTATTTGGGTAACTGGTCAGGCTATCCTTATGGTGGTGGAAACACAATAGAAATGTTGTGTAATGTGAATGATACACTTTATGCCGTAAGTTTCTGTCACTTGTCGCAAACAATCTACGTAAGTGCAGGACAAAGCGTTTCACAAGGACAAGCAATCGCATTATCGGGAAATTCAGGAAATTCAAGTGGGCCACATACACATGTTGAAGTCTATAATCTAGGTTCAATGTCTGTAGGTGATGCGGTAGCTCGCTTTAGTGCGGGTGCTGATTTTGCGTGGGGAACAGGCTGGTCAGGCACAGGTACTTCTTGCGAAGCTGGTAAAGCAGCGCCTTGCAGGGAAAGACCAGAAAAGTTCTTTAGTTAGGAGGAACATTATGATTGATTTAAAAGATGTTTCAAAAGCATATCCCAATGGAGTACATGCTTTAAATCATGTAAATTTACATATTGATAAAGGTGAATTTATTTATGTGATTGGAGCCACAGGTTCTGGCAAATCTACATTGATCAAAGTGCTAAATGGAGAAGAAGTTCCAGATGAAGGTACAGTTATTGTAGATGGTATTAATGTAGGGGCTTTAAAACATAGAAAAGTTCCATACTATAGACGTAATGTTGGCTGCGTATTTCAAGATTATCGTTTACTTCCAAAATTAACTGTCTTTGAAAATATTGCCTTTGCCCTAGAAGTTGTGGGCATGCCACGCAAACAAATTCGTAAACGTGTAATGGAAGTATTAGAGCTTGTTGATTTGAAAGAAAAGGCTAGAAGTTATCCAGACGAATTATCTGGAGGACAACAACAGCGTGTAACGATTGGCCGTGCCATTGCGAATAAACCAAAAGTTTTGATTGCGGATGAACCAACAGGAAATCTAGATCCCGAAAAGAGTTTAGAAATTATTTCATTATTAGAAAAGATCAACCAAAAACTAGATACAACAATCATGATGGTTACACATGATAAAGTATTGGTTGACCGCTTTAAAAAACGTACGATTATGTTAGACAAAGGATATGTGATTCACGATTCGAATAAAGGTGGGTATAAGAGTTTATGATGAAAGGTTTACGTACTTTTTTATACGAATTGAAGTATGCCTTTCTCCAAATGAAAAGACATATTATGTTGTGCTTTTCTGCCATTAGTGCCATTGGCATTACCCTACTTTTGATTGGTTCGATATTGATTATTGGATTACACGTTAATTATTTTTCGAATGATGTTCAAAAAGATTTGAGTATTCACGTTATTTTAAATGAGGATATCGATGATGAAACAGCTATATCAAGTATTCAGAGTGAAATATCTAAATTGAAGAATGTTTCAAAGGTAGAAATATCCTCTAAAGATGATGAACTTGAACTTATGATCAAAGAAAAGGGAGATGCTTTTAAAGCCTATCGAGGAGAAACAAATCCTTTATCCAACGCTTTCTTTGTTTATGTAAAGAATGCTTCTTCTATCCGTAAAACAAGTGTGCAGATTCAAAAAATTGATGGCGTATCCAGCACGGCTTTTGGAGGAGACAGCGTTACAAGCTTAGTAGACATGTTGAATATGATTCAAAAGATTGGTTTAGGCATTGTTGCTTTATTGATTCTATTGTCTTTATATTTGATTTATAACACGATTCGAACGACAATTGATTCAAGAAGTGATGAAATCATTATTATGCGTACAGTAGGTGCAACGAATGGTTTCATCAGTAATCCATTCATTGTCGAAGGTATTTTTATTGGACTACTTGGATCTATCATTCCATATTTATTGGTGCATTTTGGATATGAAAAGCTGTACGAAAGTTTAGACGGAAAATTATTCACACCTATGTTTGCCCTATTTAAACCAAGTACAATCAGCTTTCAAGTAGGACTCTCTATCATTCTTGCGGGAGCCTTGATTGGTGGGTTCGCATCCTTGTTTGCGGCAAGAAAATATTTGAAAATGAAACGATAAAAACATTGCAGAATAAAGGATTGTTTCGTATACTTTCTATATGGAATTATTGGGGCGAATGATTCGTCCCATTTTGTTTTAGAACAGGATGAGCTTATGAGAAAAAAAAGTCAAACAATATTGATTACACTACTATGCATTGCATGTTTTGGCGCAGGCATAAGTGTACCAGTTATTTTAAATAAAAAAACGACAGGAAATAGTAAAGAACAAGAAAAATTTGATACCATTTATTCAATTTTGAATTCAGATTGGTATTATTCGAATAAAATCAAAAATTTGGATTCCAAACTTATGGAACAAGCTATTGATGGAATGACAACTCTAGATCAAGATGCTCATACAAACTATTTTGACTTAGAACAAGCCAAAGCCTTTTCAAGCAGTCTTGAAGGAAGTAATGTAGGATTAGGAATCTCTTTTTATTTAAATGAAAATAAAAACTTCGTCGTATCCAACGTATACATCAATTCAACAGCGGATAAGAAAGGCTTAAAGCCCCATGATGAAATCATTTCATTAGATGATTTAAAATGTAGTGAAAATGATTCGGATACAATCATTAAATATATTAAGGCGCATGAAGG
>ERZ779890.4844-NODE-4844-length-10986-cov-2.369408_pt1 | contig 10986 bp, 8 predicted proteins | sample MGYA00511553_ERZ779890 | MGnify/ENA primary metagenome ERZ779890 (study PRJEB29588, sample SAMEA2152064) | human gut metagenome | biome: human gut; feature: human-associated habitat; material: faeces | place: Denmark | collected 2008/2010 ...
GCCCACGGCAAAGTCTGCCAAAAAACCTGCTGGCGTCGTTGACGATGCCGATGAGGACACTGCTGCCAACTCCGCACCTCTCGGCGCTCATGCGGAACCGGGCGCGGTGCAAGATCTGGATGTAACCGCTCCCTTGCTGGGGGCGCACCTCAAGCAAGACGATTCAAACACGAAGGGCGGTGATGCCGAATGAAAAATATCCTGAAGCTTTTCCGTCGTGACTGCGAAAATGTGCTCCATAGCGTTATCGGCATGGTCGTGGTCGTGGGTCTTGTTGTGGTTCCTGCTCTCTATGCTTGGTTCAACATTGCGGGCAGCTGGGATCCGTATGGCAATACCGGCAATCTCAAGGTAGCTGTTGCCAATGCCGACAAGGGCTACAAGAGCGATTTGATCCCCGTCGAGGTGAACATTGGCGACTCGGTGGTCAACTCTCTGCGCGCCAACGATAGCTTTGACTGGACCTTCGTGGATAAGGACGAAGCGGTCGATGGCGTCAAATCGGGTAAGTACTATGCCGCCGTGGTGATTCCATCCGACTTCAGCGCTAACATGATGACGCTGTTCTCTACCGAGGTGAAGCATTCGGATATCGAGTATTACGAGAACCAAAAGGTCAACGCGATCGCGCAGATCGTGACCGAAAAGGGCTCCAGCGCTGTCCAAAGCCAGATCAACAAGACGTTTACCGAAACGGTTGGCAATATCGTCTCTGATAGCTTTGGTCATGGTGTTTTTGGCCTGGATCATGGTGCGGGCTTTGGAGAAGGCATCCAGCTTTTCCCCCTGGATCTGAAGTACTGGTTTCAGACGGAGCATAGTTCCGATTGCTGCGGCAGCAGGGGTGATACGACCGCCCTGTTTGAGAAATTTCAGAGTTGCTACTGTAATGTAGATACTGGAATCAAAGCGGGTTTCTTCCAGCCAGTTACCGATCTCGGATGCTGAGAGGCCGTTCTTCGCCTGCTGGATGGCTTCGATGGTGGAGTAGCGTAAAGTTCCGGAAATTCGCTGGTTGTTTACTACACGTACACGTCCACCATAATCTTCAGAGAGCATCTTTGCTGTCTGCATGGAGCTGGAAAGTCCGCTTGACATGGGGATATGTACGATCTCATCATAATCTTTCAGAAGTTTATCCCAGAGATCTGTGACAGATTCCGGAGTCGGCTGTGAGGTGGAAACACGGCATCCCGGATTCTGCTCCAGGTACTGGAAAAAATCTGCCTGATTCATATCAATATCTTCCAGATATTCTTTATCATCTATAAAAAATGGCATGGGAAGCATGTGAACTCCAAGTTCACGGGCCTGTGCCGGTGACATACCGCAGTTGCTGTCTGTAACAATGGCAATGGATTTCATAATCGTAATCCTCCTTGTTGAAATGTTTTGTGATATGGACAGATGACAGAAGCGATTTCTGCCCGTTTGCTGTTTAAGTATACCACAGGAAACCACCCTTGTCATTCACAGTTTAATTCGCTATAATGATAAACAATGTTACCGGTCACGAAGTGAACAGCAACGAATCAATTACAAGAAGTAATAAAGAGAGGAAAACAAATGAACTGTCGTATTGCAGAGGGAATGGTGAACAAATATATCAATCATACGCTGTCTGTCAATGATCTGGAGGAGTTTCTGGAACATATTGAGAACTGTTCCTCCTGCTATGATGAACTTGCTACGTATTTCATTGTGCACAAAGCCATGGAGCAGCTGGATGAGAAGCAGGAAGACTCGGTACTGGATTTCAGGGAACTTCTGGAGGAAGACATCCGGAAATCCAGAAGATACATCCGCAAAAAGAAATTTCACAGGGCAGTCGCAGCAGTTGCGGTCTGTGCCCTGATCGCTGTGCTTGTGGTTTTTCTCTTTTTCGTGATCCTGGAAATTAAGGAGGGAATTTAACTTTGAGTAAAAAGATATTACTGATCGACGGACACAGCATTCTGAACCGCGCGTTCTACGGACTGCCGGATCTTACCAATGCTGAAGGCCGTCATACAGGAGCTGTGTACGGATTTCTGAACATTATGTTCAGAATCATGGAAGAAGAAAATCCGGAATACCTGACAGTTGCTTTTGATTTAAGCGCACCAACATTCCGCCATAAGAGATATGAAGCTTACAAGGGGACGCGTAAGCCTATGCCGGAAGAACTCAGGGAGCAGGTTCCTCTGATCAAAGAAATGCTTACTGCAATGGGCATCAATATCATGTCACTGGAAGGATACGAGGCAGATGATCTTCTTGGAACTGTTGCCAGAAGAAGTGAGGCGGAAGGAATGGATGTCACCATCCTTTCCGGAGACAGAGACCTTCTCCAGCTTGCTACAGATAAAGTCCTGATCCGCCTTCCGAAAACAGTCCGCGGCAAGACAACCATCGAGAATTACCACGCAGCAGAAGTTCTGGAGAAATATCAGGTAACGCCGCCGCAGATCATTGAACTGAAAGCTCTTATGGGAGACAGTTCTGACAATATTCCTGGAATTCCGGGAGTCGGTGAAAAAACTGCCACCAAGATGATCGTCCAGTTTGGATGCATTGAGAATGCACATGAACATCTGGAAGAGGTGAAGCCGAATAAGGCGAAAGAATCCTTAAGAGAGCATTATGATATGGCACAGCTTTCCAAAGAACTTGCAACTATTAATACGGACAGTCCTCTTGAGTTTTCCTACGAGAAGGCAAAAGTGGAGAATCCGTATACACCAGAAGCTTATGAGCTGTGTAAGAGGCTGGAATTCAAGAATATGCTGAACCGTTTTGACCCGGCCACAGCAGCAGATTCTTCCATGGAACTGGAATTTTTTACCTGTAATGACCTCTCAGGTGTGGAAACTCTGTTTGAAAAAGCAGCGAATAAGAAACAGGTGGGAATTTCCGTCCTTGCAGACACAGATCAGGTATACACAGTGGGACTTGTCCTTGATGAAAAAGAGATTTATCAGATTCCGGTGGGAGGTCTTCTCACAGGCGATTATCTCTGCGGAAAAATTGCTGCTCTGGGTGAGCATACAGTGATCTGTGCCATGGATATCAAGACAGTGCTGAAACATGTGGCACTTACTGACCCGACAAAGGTTTTTGATACAGGAGTTGCAGCATATCTTCTGAATCCACTGAAGTCTTCCTATACCTACGATGATATTGCCAGAGAATATCTGGATGGAATGATGCTTCCTGCAAAAGAAGATCTTCTCGGAAAAATACCCCTCAAGAAAGCCTGGGAGGATGAGATGGAAGGTCTGGGTAATTTTGCTTGTTATCAGGCTTTTGTGCCGTATATGGCACGAAAAATCCTTCTTAAGAAGCTGGATGAAACAGGTATGCGAAAGGTTTATGACGAGATCGAGCTTCCGCTGGTATTTACATTGGATTCCATGGAGAAATGGGGGATTTTTGTCAGGGGAGAGGAACTGAAAAGTTACGGTGAGAAGCTGAGTGTTCGCATTCAGGAGCTTGAGAAGCTGATCTGGCAGGATGCGGGAGAGGAGTTTAACATTAATTCCCCCAAACAGCTTGGAGTGATCCTTTTTGAAAAAATGGGACTTCCGGGTGGAAAGAAGACCAAGACAGGTTATTCTACAGCAGCGGAAGTTCTGGAAAAACTGGCTGATTTTGTCCATCAGCACCAGCATCGGGCTTTCCTCTACGCTTTCAGCAGCAATCAGGTCGACCGAGCCCAGCTCGCTGCCGTACAAAATGAGCTTGAGGGTACCCATCTTGGCTCCCTTTTCAATCGGTGCGGTGACATAGTCATTTTCACCGATGCGCTCGCCGTTGTTGTTATAGGCGATGCGGCGGACGTTGGTGACGTCGATGTTGTTGGGAATCAAAGCGGAGAAGGTCTGTGCGCTGACCAGTTGTAGGTGGTTTTTGCCGTCCTTGGCAAGGCGGACGTTGTTGATGCTGCTGACCTTGTCCCCTTTTTCCACGATGGTCTTTGCCTTGTAGGTGTCGAACACCCAGTCATAAAATTTTGCCGTCAGGACAAACGCCTGGTTTGGGGTAACATATCCGCCGGCTCCATCCAGATAGGGTGCACCCATCAGCACCAGCAGGTATTCGTAGCCGTCCTTCTGCGCGGTGGTGATTAAGCATCTGCCCGCTTCCTCCAGGGTGCCGGTCTTGACGCCGGTGATCTGCGGATAGTAAAAGCCCGAGCCTTCCACAATCATCTTGTTGGTCGAATCCCAGTGTAGGTTTTCCTGCTTGTTGGTCGGACCGGTGTCATAGCTTGGGGTGGACACAATCTTGCGGAAGGTTTCGTTTTGCAGGGCGTACTTGGTAATCAGGTACATATCATAGGCGGTGGAGTAGTGATTTTCGTTGAACAGACCATTGGAGTTGACAAAGTTGGTGCCGGTGCAGCCAAGCTCCCGGGCTTTGTCGTTCATCATCTGTGCGAATTTTTCCAATGAGCCGTCGCCAATCTCATAGGCGAGCATGACGGCAGCCTCGTTGGCAGAGGGCAGCATGATGGCGTACAGCAGCTGTTCGACGGTCAGCGTTTCATTGAGCACAATGCCGCCGGTCGAAATACCGCCGCCGTAGGAAACGTTGATTTCATAAACATAGTTTTGCAGTTCAGCGGTGAAGGTCAACTCCTGACTCAGGTCGGGGAAATGCTCGAGGGTGAGGATGGCGGTCATAATCTTGGTCAGTGATGCGGGATATTTTTGCACATCGGCGTTGCGGGAATGGATGAGGGTATCGGTGGTCAGCTCCACCATATAGACCGCCAGATTCTGCATCAGTGGGTCGCTTTCGTCGATAAAGGGCACTGTGCCCTGTGAAACGTCCAGCTTTTGTGCGCCGGAGGCATAGTCGCTGTCGATGGCAGGTGTACTTGGGGCGGTGTCGCTGTCGCTTTGCTCAGGCTGCTTTTGTTCAACCTGCGCCTGGGCGGAAAACAGGTCGCCCAGAGGAGCGGCTGCGCTTTGGAGGGCAAAGGAGCCTACCATCAAACAGCAGAGCAGCAGGGCGGTCAATCGTTTCATCAAGTCATCTTCCTTTCTGATCTGTTTGGAGAATGTATCGTTTTCTATCGTTTATGTAAAAAGAAAATAAGAACAATTCCATTATAATATATCCTCTGGGATTTGTAAAATCATTTTCCTTATCAAAAAATTTTGCCGGTATTATTCATTTTCAGTTCATATTCCTTCTGGAAAAAAGAGGGTCTGTGTGGTAAGATAAGATAGAATTGACAGGGGGAATCAGGATGATTTATCTGACGGGAGATCTGCACGGCGATTTTGAGCGATTTCGCTCCAAAGAGATGAAGAAGCTCAAAAAAGGGGACACCCTGATCGTCTGCGGAGATTTCGGTTTTGTATGGGACGGCTCGAAGAAGGAGCAGTCTATTCTCAAAAAGCTGGGAAAAAGCAAATATCAAATCCTTTTTATCGAAGGAACGCACGATAACCTCGACCTGCTTGCGCAGTATCCGCAGGAGGAATGGAACGGCGGGAAGGGGCGCAGAATCAGCGGTTCGCTGCTCAAGCTGGAGCGAGGAGAGGTGTTTGAGCTGGAGGGCAAGCGCTTTTTTGCCTTTGGAGGAGGCGAAAGCCCGGAGATGGATTTGCGCGCAGCCGACGGGACCTGGTGGCAGCAGGAGCTGCCCAGCGTCGAGGAGGTGCAGCGGGCAAGGGAAAATCTGGCTGCCTGCCAGAATCGAGTCGATTTTATCGTGACCCACGAGTGCAGCTCGAAGGTGCGCCACTTTATCGAAATGGATGAGGAACACAGCAACCTGATGACCTACTTTTTTGACGAGGTGGGGGAGAAGGTGCAGTTTGACCGCTGGTATTTTGGCTGCTACCACATGGATAAGATGATTCCACCGCGTTATCATGCGTTATTTTCCAAGGTAGTGGCACTGGAAGGGTAGATGATGGTGTTGGACAGAGGAAAGGATTGTGCCATGGAGCAAAAACAGGCAATCGAACAGAGGATTTCCCGGCGCAGCTTTTTGCAAACCCCCATCGAGCAGCAAATCCTTCGGCAGTTGCTCGAGGCAATCGAGGAGGTCAACGAAACAAGCGGGCTGACCGTTTCCTATCTGGAGGACGGGAGCGACGCTTTTGCCGGCTTTAAAAGCTATGGGATGTTTGACGGCGTGCGCGCGATGCTGGTGCTGAAAGGAAACCGGGAGCTTGCCTTTTTAAAGGAGAAGGTCGGCTACTACGGCGAGCAGCTGATTTTAAAGGCGACCGAGCTGGGACTGGGCAGCTGCTGGGTCGGAGGGACCTTCGACAGGCGCTCCGCTGTCTTTGAACCGTCACCGGAGGAAGAGATTGTTTGTGTGGTACCGATTGGAAAGGTTGCCCAGAGCAGCCGCAAGGAGCGGATGATCCGCGGAGTGATCCACCGCAAGAGCAAGACCATCGAGGAGATGGTCCGCGCCGACCGCCCGCTGTCCGAGGAGGAAAAGCAGGCGATGCAGCTGGTGCAGCTGGCGCCCACCGCCAAAAACACCCAGAAACCGGTCTTTATCTTTGCAGGGGACAAAATCTATGCGGGAGTAGCGGACGATGAACCGTTTGACCTGGTGGACCTTGGCATCTGCAAGCTGCATTTTGAGATTGGGATGAAGCAGCTGTTTTTGCAGGGTCACTTTGAATTTGGCAACGGCAGCATCTATAAGAGAAGCTGATGTAATAAAAAATGTACAGGAGGACATCTTTATGTCTAGTTATGTAACCAAACCGACCCCGGGCGACACCGCCTGGTTTACCCATGACCGATTTGGTATGTTTATCCACTTTGGATTGTATTCGATGCCGGCGCGCCACGAGTGGGTCAAGACCCGCGAGCGCACACCGGAAGAAAAGTATGACCTGTATTTTAAGCACTTTGACCCGGACCTGTATGACCCGAAGGACTGGGCACGCCGCGCCAAAGCAGCCGGTATGCGCTATGCAGTGTTTACCACCAAGCATCACGAGGGTTTCTGTCTGTTCGACAGTCAGTACACCGATTACAAATGCACCAACACACCGGCGGGCAGAGATTTGACCCGCGAGTATGTGGATGCTTTCCGTGCAGAGGGAATCCATGTCGGCTTCTACTATTCGCTGATCGACTGGCATCACCCGGACTTCACCATCGACGTCAACCACCCGCGCCGCGATGACCCGGATGCCCGCCAGCAGAACGAGGGCAGGGATATGCGCCGCTATGCCAAATATATGCGCGACCAGATCACCGAGCTGCTGACCAACTACGGAAAAATCGACATCCTGTGGCTGGACTTCTCCTACAGCCAGCGCCACGGTGAAGGCGACAAGGCATGGTTGGGCGGCAAGGGCAAGGATGATTGGGAATCGGAGGAGCTGATCCGCACCGCAAGAAACTTGCAGCCGCACATCATCATCGACAACCGTGCAGAGCTGGAGCAGGACCTGTGGACACCCGAGCAGTTCCAGCCGACCGACTGGTTCCGCCATCCAAAGACCGGTGAACTGGTGACCTGGGAAGCCTGCCAGACCTTCTCCGGCTCCTGGGGTTACTACCGCGACGAGTTCACCTGGAAATCGCCGGAGATGCTGATTCGAATGCTCATCAACACCGTGTCCAATGGCGGCAACCTGATTATGAATGTGGGACCGACCGCCCGCGGCTATCTGGACCACCGCGCCGAGGAAGCGCTGGCAGTTTATGCTGACTGGATGAAGTACAACAGCCGCTCGATTTACGGCTGCACCAAGGCAGAGCCGGAATTCAAGACCCCGACCGACTGCCGCCTGACCCAGAGCGAGGACGGAAAACGCCTGTACATCCACCTGTACGCTTACCCGTTTGACAACATGAAGGTACAGGGACTGGCTGGCAAGGTGGAATATGCCCAGTTCCTGCACGACGGCAGCGAGGTCAAATTCACCGACGGAACGGTCGAGCTGCTCAGCGACGACAAGCAGGAGGACGATGAGACTGCAACCTTCTTCTACCTCCCGCACGTCAAACCAAATTCGCTGGTGCCGGTCATCGAGGTATTCTTAAAATAATCATACAGCGGTATCCGACCTGTGAGGCAACTTGCAGGTCGGATTTTTTATGTGGTTTTTGCTCTGGGAAAACGCCGCTAGAAAGGGTGGTCGGTTTCGATTGGCTAAAACGCGAGCTACTCATTTTGATAAAAAAAGAGCTTGGAACGCGAACTGCGTCCAGACTCAGTCTGGTGGGAAATCTGGTCCGTTTCGATTGACTGAAACGCGAGCCGCTCATTTCGATAAAAAAAGAGCCTGGAACGCGAATTGCGTCCAGACTCAGTCTGGTGGAGACGATCGGGATCGAACCGACGACCTTTTGAATGCCATTCAAACGCGCTCCCAACTGCGCTACGCCCCCATATCAAATTTTACCTATTTATTATAACGGCTGAAAAAAGCTTTGTCAAGGCGTTTTTCAGAAAAATTTGCCCGACAGTGGCGGTGTGCGGCTAAAATGTGGTATAATCGTTGCAGAAGATTTTGGGAGGGGTTTTATTTTGCTCAGCTGGATTACAGAAAAACAGGACGTCTGGCAGCGCCTGCAAAGCTGCAACAAACCGGTGGTGGTGTACGGCATGGGGGACGGCGCGGTGAAAATTTTGCAGGTGATGCAGCGCTACGGGATTCGACCGGCGGCGATGTTTGCCAGCGACGATTTTGCACGCGGCAATTCCTTCATGGGCTACACCGTTGGCAAACTGCGCGACGTGCAGGCGCTGTACGACGACTTTATCATCGTGCTGGCGTTTGCCGTCCGCGACCTGCCCACCATCGAGCGCATCCGCGCCCTTTCGCAGCAGTACGAGCTGGTGGCTCCCGATGTGCCGGTGGCAGGGGTGGAGCTGTTCAACATGGAATTTGTCCGCCGCCACGAGCAGGACTTTTTGCAGGTCGAGCAGCTGCTTGCCGACGAGCAGTCCCGCAAGGTGCTGCACGATATGGTCAACTTTAAGCTCAGCGGCAAGCTGGAGTACCTGTTCGACTGCGAAACCGACCCGCAGGAGGCTTACGAAAATATTCTGCGCCCGACCCCGAGCGAGAGCTTTGCCGACCTTGGCGCCTACCGAGGGGACACCATCGCCGAGCTGATGCACTACGCCGGCGGCTGCGGGCGGGGGTTCGCCTTCGAGCCGGATGCCAAGACATACCCCAAGCTGCTGGCGGCGGTGGAGCAGATGGGACTTGCCGACCGAGCCACCTGTGTGCAGCGCGCGGCATATTCCCACTGGGAGATGCTGGAGTTTGACAGCCGCGCGGGCAGGCAGTCGGCGCTGCGGGAGCCTTCGCTGGTGACCGGTGTGCAAGGTGCGGCAAAGGCAAAAATTCGCCAGGTGCAGGGTCAGGCGCTCGACGAGCTGGCGGGGGAGCATCCGGTGACCCTCATCAACATGGATGTCGAGGGAGCCGAGCGGCTTGCCTTGCAGGGCTGCCGGCAGGTCATCACCCGCGACCGCCCGAAGATGCTGATTGCCGCCTACCACCGCAGCGAGGACCTGTTTGCGCTGCCGCAGCAGATTGCAGCCATCCGTCCCGATTACCGATTTTACCTGCGGCATTACCGGTACATTCCCGCGTGGGACGTAAATCTTTACTGCGTGTAGATTTCTTTAGCGCAGTGCATAGTTTCACAAAACATAGTCGGCAGAAAAATCAGACAAAAGGCAAAACATCCCCTGCCTTTATTGACAGAGCCTTGCCAAGTATAGTAAAATAATAAGATAGAAATGCAGACGCCCAGCGCATCCGAGCGCCTGTCAAACAACAGATGAACAGCAAGAGGAGTGTGAAGGTAATGCAGCAAAATCCGACCCAGGATATGCAGCCGCAGCTCAGCGCGGTTTGCAGCATGACCGGATATGGACGAGCCCGTCAGATGATTGGAAACAAGGAGATCACCGTCGAGCTGCGTTCGGTAAACCATCGTTTTCTGGAGTATTCCTCCCGTGTGCCGCGGGCATACGCCTATCTGGAAGATAAGCTGAAAAACCTTGTCAAAGGGTCGGTCTCCCGCGGCAAGGTGGATGTCACCCTGAGCGTGCAGACCATCAGCGGCACCGACACCCAGGTGGTCATCAACCACGACCTTGCCCGCTCCTACCTGGAGGCACTGCGCGATCTTGCAGAGGATTTGCAGATTAAAAATGATGTGAGCGTTTCGCAGATGGCACGCTTTTCCGACATTTTCAGTGTGGTGAAAGTGGAGGAGAACGAAGAGGAAATGTGGCAGGCAGTCCAGCAGGTTGCACAGCAGGCAGTCCAGAATTTTGTTGATATGCGCAGAGCAGAGGGCGAAAAGATGAAGCAGGACCTGCTCAATCGCCTGCAAACCATCGAGCAGCTGGTAGCGCGGGTGGAGGAGCTTTCGCCAAAGACGGTAGAAAACTACACCAAGCGCCTGTATGCCAAATTGCAGGAGGTTTTGCAGAGCAATACAGTGGACGACCAGCGCGTTCTGACCGAGGCGGCAGTGTTTGCCGAAAAGATTGCCGTTGCAGAAGAAACGGTCCGCCTGGGCAGCCACATCCATCAGTTCCGTCAGATCCTCTCCTCCAGCGAGCCGGTAGGACGCAAGCTGGATTTTCTGGTGCAGGAATTTAACCGCGAATCCAACACCATCGGCTCCAAGGCACAGGATTTGGAGATTGCAAGGATTGTGGTCGATTTAAAATCCGAGATTGAAAAGATTCGTGAGCAGATACAGAACATCGAGTAACAGGTTCCGGCTGTTTTGGAAAGGAAGAAAATAGGGATGAAGTTAATCAACATCGGTTTTGGAAACATGGTTTCTGCAAACCGTCTTGTGGCAATCGTCAGCCCGGAGTCGGCGCCTATCAAGCGCATCATCTCCGATGCCAGAGAGCGCGGCGGCCTGATTGATGCGACCTATGGACGGCGCACTCGAGCGGTGATCATCACGGATTCGGATCACGTGGTACTCTCGGCAGTGCAGCCGGAAACGGTGGCCAACCGTGTAGTGGAT
>ERZ779890.4849-NODE-4849-length-10979-cov-10.182900_pt1 | contig 10979 bp, 5 predicted proteins | sample MGYA00511553_ERZ779890 | MGnify/ENA primary metagenome ERZ779890 (study PRJEB29588, sample SAMEA2152064) | human gut metagenome | biome: human gut; feature: human-associated habitat; material: faeces | place: Denmark | collected 2008/2010 ...
TGTGACACAAACTGCAAACAAAAGATTTCATAGAAACATCCCTCCATTAAATTCCGATGTACCTTATTATACCACACCCCGCCGCTGCGTGTCTATTTCCCGCCGTGCCCGCATACCCTGTACCAAACCACAACAGGGGAGGGGCTTGCCATGCGGCGGGATGCAGACAGAGAGGAACGAAACGCAAGATTGCTGGCGGGCGTGGTGCTGGCGGCTATGTTGGTGATGCTGTCCGGCATCATCCATCTGCTGTACCACCGGGAGTACGCCGAGACCGACACCCCCAACGACTGCTTTGCAGTGTCGGCGGCGACGGGGGAGACGGCGCTGCCCAAAATCGTCTGCCTGACCTTTGACGACGGCCCCAGCAAAAACACCCGGCCAATTCTGGAAATTCTCGATAAGGAGCAGGTCCCGGCCACCTTCTTTGTCTGCGCGCAGGACGCCAACGAAAAATATCTGCCCCTTGTGGCGGACATCGCGGCGGCGGGGCATCAGATCGCGCTGCACAGCGCGACGCATCAATACTCCAAAATTTATGCGAGCACCGACGCATTCTGGCAGGACATCAGAACGCTGCGCCAGGCGTTGGAGCCGTATGTGGATGTGGCGGCCATCGACTGGCTGCGTTTCCCCGGCGGCAGCACAAACACAGTCAGCCACCGCTACGGCGGAAACGGCATCATGAAGGCCCTGAAGGCCCAGGCCGAGGACAAGGGCTACCACTGGATCGACTGGAACGTCTGCGCCGAGGACGCCACCGCCAGCCACCCGGATGCCGCGCAGATTTTGCGCAACATTCGCCGCGATGCCGATGGTCAGGACACCTGTGTCGTCCTGCTGCATGATACAAAAGCAACAGGTCAGACCGTCAAGGCCCTGCCCGATATGATCGCCTATTTCCGGGAGCAGGGCTACAATTTTTGTACGGTTGCACAGATGGATGCCTTGCAATGTGAAACAAAATAGGGTATAATGTACAAGAATCGAAAAACGGTGGGAGGCGGAACGATGCGCAAAACGGAAAGCCAGAAGATAGCCCTCTGCGGTATGCTGGGGGCGCTTTCGGTGGTGCTTTTGCTGCTGGGCAGTGCACTGCAGATCGGCACCTATGCCGCGCCGATGCTGGCGGCGTTCCTGCTCATCCCGGTGCTGGAGGAATACGGCACGCGCTACGCGCTGACCCTCTACGTCTGCGTGGCAATTCTGGCCGTGCTCTTTGTGCCGGAGACCGAACTGGCGCTGTTTTACGTGCTGGTCATGGGCTATTACCCCGTGCTGCGCGTCAAGCTGAACGGCGTAAAAAGCACGCTCCTGCGCTGGCTGCTGAAGTTCGCGGTGTTCAACGCGGGCACGGTGCTGGTGTATCTTTTGCTGTTTGCGCTGCTCGGACCTGCCGTGCTGGACGAGCTGCTGGCCGACGGCATCGGGATGCTGGCAGCACTGCTGGCCGCGGGCAACCTGTCGTTCTGGCTGTGTGACCGCGCACTGGCGGCGCTGACGCGGTATTACCACGTCATACTCAAGCCAAAACTGAAAAAGAAGTTTTAATTCGGGGAGGAAAACAATATGTGGTACGATGAGGCAGTAGTTTATCAGATCTACCCGCTGGGGCTTTGCGGCGCACCGCTGCAAAACGACGGTGACCAGGCACAGGCGGGCGAGCACCGCATTCTGCGGGTGCTGGACTGGGTGGAGCACATCAAGCGCCTGGGCGCGACCTGCGTGCTGTTCAACCCGCTGTTCGAGAGCGACGCCCACGGCTATGACACCCGCGACTACAATAAGGTGGACTGCCGCCTGGGCACAAACGACGACCTCAGGCAGGTCTGCGCGGCGCTGCACGCGGCGGGCATAAAAATCCTGTTTGACGGCGTGTTCAACCATGTGGGCCGTGGCTTCTGGGCGTTCAAGGACGTGCAGGAGAAGCGCTGGGACAGCCCGTACAAGGACTGGTTCCACATCAGCTTTGACGGCAACACCAACTACAACGACGGTTTCTGGTATGAAGCGTGGGAGGGCTGCAACGAGCTGGTCAAGCTGAATCTGCAGAACCCGGCAGTGAAAAACTACCTGTTTGACGTTGTTCGCGGCTGGGTGCGGGACTACGACATCGACGGCCTGCGTTTGGATGTTGCCTACTGCCTCGACCTCGGCTTTCTGGCCGAGCTGCGCGGGCTGGCCGACAGCATCAAGCCGGAGTTCGCACTGGTGGGTGAGACGCTGCACGGCGACTACAACCGCTGGATGAACGACCACGCCTGCCACAGCGTAACGAACTACGAGTGCTACAAGGGCCTGTATTCGAGCTTCAACACGGGCAACATGCACGAGATCAGCTACAGCCTGAACCGCCAGTTCGGCTCCGAGCAGTGGTGCCTGTACACGGGCAAGCACCTGCTGAGCTTTGTGGATAACCACGATGTAACGCGCATTGCGACGATTTTGACGGACAAGGGCTGCCTGCGCCCCATCTACGGTCTGCTGTTCGGTATGCCCGGTGTGCCGTCGGTCTACTACGGCAGTGAATGGGGCATGGAGGGCGACAAGCGCAACGGCGACCCGACGCTGCGCCCGGCGGTGGAGAAGCCCGAGGAAAACGACCTGACCGCCTGGATCGCGGCGCTGGCCCACGCCCACACGGGCAGCAAGGCGCTGTGCCGGGGCAGCTACCGCAATGTGCTGGTCCAGCCTAAGCAGCTGATTTTTGAGCGCTATGCCGACGGTGAGCGGGTGCTGGTGGCCATCAACGCGGACGGCAATCCGTTTGACGCCCACTTTGACGCGGGCTGCGGCCGCGCGGTGGACCTCATCACAGGCACCGCCCACGACTTTGGCGGCGGCAGCACGCTGGAACCGTACAGCTGCCACTTCTGGAAATGTGAGCGATAATACGATATAAAAAGGCACCTGTCCGTGTGGGCAGGTGCCTTTTTGTGCTATGCTGTATGTTGTAGGGGGCAGCGCCCTCGACGCCCCGCAGGGCAGTATGCAGGGCGGCCTGCCCTCGGGCCGCCGCAGCGAGGTGAGGGTGCCCCGCCCTACAATGTATGGGGTTAAAGGGGCAGCCCCTGTAAACCCTACGGGGCGGCCCATGTATGGGTTAAGGTTTTAAAGTTTCTTTGCCTACTTTCTTTTCAAAGAAAGTAGGTCACAGGTTCGTATACCCCATCAGCTTTTCATCCACGACGGCGGCGGTGTCGCGGCCCTCGCGCAGCGCCCAGACGACAAGGCTCTGGCCGCGGCGCATATCGCCGCAGGCGAACACCTTCGGGTCGGCAGTGGCGTACTTCACATCGGCCACGGTGCCGCGCTTGGTCAGGTCAACGCCAAACGCTTCGGCCACATAGGGCTGGCAGCCGGTAAAACCGGCGGCAATCAGCACCAGGTCGCACTCGATGGCAAATTCTTCGCCGGTGGGCACCATGGCGCGGCGGCCGGTGGCTTCATCCACCACTTTGCTTTCCAGCTTGGCAATCAGCGCACCGCAAACCTGACCGGCTTCGTCCTTATAGAACTCTTTGACCGTGGTCTGGTAAATGCGCGGGTCGCTGCCAAACACGGCAATGGCTTCCTGCTGGCCGTAATCGGTTTTCAGCACCTTGGGCCATTCGGGCCAGGCGTTGGCGGCGGTGCGTTCTGTGGGCGGGCAGGGCATCATTTCCAGCTGGGTCACGCTTGCGCAGCCCTGGCGGATGGCGGTGCCGACACAGTCGTTGCCGGTATCGCCACCGCCGATGACCAACACCTTTTTGTCCTTGGCACTCACGGCCTTGCCATCGGAAAAGCCGGAATCCAGCAGGCTGCGGGTCACGCTGGTCAGGTAATCCACGGCAAAGTAGATACCCTGTGCATCGCGCCCCGGGGCGTTGATGTCACGCGCCTGCTTGGCACCGCAGGCCAGCACAACGGCATCGTGTGCATCCAGCACATCCTGGGCAGGGGTGCTGCCGCCAACATCGGCGCAGGTTACAAAGTCAATGCCCTCGGCCTTCATGATGTTCACGCGGCGGTCAATGACCTGCTTTTCCAGCTTCATGTTGGGGATGCCGTACATCAGCAGGCCGCCCACGCGGTCCTCACGCTCGTACACGGTCACTTTGTGGCCGCGCTTGTTCAGGTAATCGGCAACCGCAAGGCCGGCAGGGCCGGCACCTACCACGGCAACGGTTTTGCCGGTGCGGGTCGGGGGCGGGCAGGCGGTTAGCAGGCCGGATTCATAGCCATATTCTACAATGGCGTGCTCGTTCTCCTTCACGGTAACAGGGCTGCCGGTGGTGTAGCCGCAGGTGCAGGCAGCTTCGCACAGAGCGGGGCATACCCGGCTGGTAAACTCCGGGAAGCGGTTGGTGGCGCGCAGGCGATGCACAGCCAGATCCCACTTGCCCTGGTAGACCAGGTCGTTCCATTCGGGGATCAGGTTGTTCAGCGGGCAGCCGCTTGCCATGCCGCCAATCATCATGCCAGCCTGGCAGAACGGTACGCCGCAATCCATGCAGCGGGCACCCTGCGCCTGCTGTTCATCCTGCGGCAGCGGGATGTGAAATTCGTTAAAGTTCTGAATGCGTTCTTCGGGCGGCAGCTCCGTGCTGGTCTGCCGGGCAATTTCCATAAATCCTGTCGGTTTTCCCATCGTTTGCGCCTCCCTTATTTGTTAGCAGCGTTCTTCATTGCATAGAACGCTTCGATCTGTGCCTGCTCGCTGTCCTCGCCCTTTTCTTCCATCTGGGCAATCAGGCGCAGCATCTTGTCATAGTCATGGGGCAGGACCTTTTTGAACTTGGGCAGATACTCGCCAAAGTTGTCCAGGATTTCCTTGCCGCGGGGGGAGCCGGTGGCTTCCACATGTTCACGGATCAAATCCTTCAGCAGCGAAACATCATACTTGTGTTCCACCGGCTCCAGGCTGACCATGTCTTTATTGACGCGGGTGTAGAAATCCCAGTCCTCATCCAGCACATAGGCGATGCCGCCGCTCATGCCGGCTGCAAAGTTTTTGCCGGTCTTGCCCAGCACCACCACGGTGCCGCCGGTCATATATTCGCAGCCGTGGTCGCCAACGCCTTCCACAACAGCGGTAGCGCCGGAGTTGCGCACGCAGAAACGCTCGCCAGCCACACCGTTGATGAACGCTTTACCAGCGGTTGCACCGTACAGGGCAACGTTGCCAATGACAATGTTCTCGCTGCGGTCATAGGTGACATCCTTGGGCGGGTAAACGATCAGCTTGCCGCCGGAAAGGCCCTTGCCCATATAGTCGTTGGAATCGCCAACCAGTTCCAAGGTCAGGCCAGCGGGGATAAAGGCACCAAAGCTCTGGCCGCCGTACCCATTGCAGATCACATGGAAGGTATCTTCCGGTAGGGTGTTGCCAAACTTGCGGGTGATCTCGCTGCCAAAAATCGTGCCGAACGCGCGGTCAGTGTTGCCAACTTCCAGTTCAACGGTCATCGGCTTGGGCTCTGCCATGTCAAAGCTCTTCTTGAACTTCTTCATCAGCACGCGCATATCCGGTGTTTTTTCCAGGCCGAAGTTGTAAACATCCTTGGCGTTGAAGTGTACGCTGCTGTTTTCCACCAGCGGGTTTTTCAACAGGGCAGTCAGGTTCATCTCGCTTGCGCGGGAACCAGCCGGGGCATCCTTGACTTTCAGCAGGTCGGTACGGCCAACCAGTTCATCCACGGTATGCACGCCCAGGCGGGCCATGTATTCGCGCAGATCCTCGGCCATAAAGCGCATAAAGTTGATGATGTATTCCGGCTTGCCCTTAAAGCGCTTGCGCAGCTCGGGGTTCTGGGTGCAGATGCCCATGGGGCAGGTATCCAGGTTGCACACGCGCATCATCACGCAGCCCATGGCAACCAGCGGGCCGGTGCCAAAGCCGAACTCTTCAGCGCCCAGCATGGCGGCAATGGCCACATCGCGGCCGCTCATCAGCTTGCTGTCGGCTTCAATGCGCACGCGGGAACGCAGGCCGTTCATGATCAGGCTCTGGTGTGCTTCGGCAAGGCCCAGCTCCCACGGCAGGCCGGCATTGTGGATGGAGTTGCGCGGTGCAGCGCCGGTACCGCCGTCAAAGCCGGAAATCAAAATCACTTCGGCGCCGGCCTTGGCAACGCCGGCGGCAATGGTGCCAACACCGGCTTCGCTGACCAGCTTGACGTTGATGTTGGCGCTGCGGTTGGCGTTTTTCAGATCGTAGATCAGCTCTGCCAGATCCTCGATGGAGTAGATATCGTGGTGGGGCGGGGGAGAGATCAGGCCCACGCCGGTGGTGCTGTGGCGGGTCTTGGCGATCCACGGATACACCTTGGCACCGGGCAGGTTGCCGCCCTCGCCGGGCTTTGCGCCCTGTGCCAGCTTGATCTGGATCTCCTCGGCGCTGACCAGATACTTGCTGGTCACGCCAAAGCGGGCAGAGGCCACCTGTTTGATTTTGGAATTGCTCTCGCTGTGGTAACGCTCCTCGGGCTCGCCGCCCTCACCGGTATTGCTGCGGCCGCCCAGACGGTTCAGGGCGATGGCAATGGTCTCGTGTGCTTCGCTGCTCAGTGCGCCGTAACTCATGGCAGCGCCCTTGAACCGCTTGACGATGCTGGAGACCGGCTCCACTTCTTCCAGCGGGATGCCGCCGTCTGCGGCGTAGTTGAAGTCCAGCAGACTGCGCAGATGCACACCCTCGGCACCCATGTTGTCCACCGTCTGGGTGAACTGCTTGAAGGTGGCGTAATCGCCGGTGCGGCAGGCTTTCTGGAACAGGTGGATGGTCTGGGGGTTGAACAGGTGCTCTTCCTTGCCGCTGCGGAACTTGTGGGCACCGCTGTCGGCAAGCTCCATGTTGATATCCAGCCCCAGCGGGTCAAAGGCGGCGTTATGCAGCGCCTCCACATCGGCCTGAATGTCTGCCATGCTGATGCCGCCCACGCGGCTCACCGTGCCGGTAAAGTATTTATCAATGACCTCCTTCGAGATGCCCACAGCCTCGAAGATCTGGCTGCTCTGGTAGCTCTGGATGGTGGAAATGCCCATCTTGGAGGCGATCTTCACGATGCCGTTGAGGATGGCGTTGTCGTAGTCCTGCACAGCGGCGTAATAGTCCTTGTCCAGCAGACCCTCGTCGATCAGCTGCCCGATGGTCTCGTGTGCCAGATAGGGGTTGATGGCGCAGGCACCGTAGCCCAGCAGGGTGGCAAAGTGGTGCACCTCCCGGGGCTCGGCGCTTTCCAGGATCAGCGCCAGCGCGGTGCTCTTTTTGGTGCGGATGAGGTACTGGGACACTGCCGAAACAGCCAGCAGGCTGGGGATGGTCACATGGTATTCATCCACGTCACGGTCGGACAGGATGATGATGTTTGCACCCTCCTTGTAGGCGCGGTCTACCTCCAGAAATACCCGGTCGATGGCCTTTTCCAGACTGGTGTTCTTGTAGTAGTTGATGGACACCGTAGCCACCTTGAAGCCCGGCACGTTCATGTACTTGATCTTCAACAGGTCGGTGTTGGTCAGGATGGGGTTGTGCACCTTGAGCACCTTGCAGTTCTCCGGCTTATCCTCCAGCAGATTGCCGTGGGCACCGATGTAAACGCTGGTGGAGGTGACCACCTTCTCCCGGATGGCGTCAATGGGCGGGTTCGTCACCTGTGCGAACCGCTGCTTGAAGTAGTTGAACAGCGGGGGATGCTGGCTGCTGAGCACAGCCAGCGGGGTGTCGGTGCCCATGGCACCGGAGGGCTCTGCGCCCGCCCGCGCCATGGCAAGGATCATGGTGTTCACGTCCTCGTACTTGTAGCCGAACACCTTCTGCAGCCGGGTCAGCTGCTCGCCGGTGTAGCTTTCTACCTTCACGTTGGGGATCTTCAGCCCGCTCAGCTGCACCAGATTGCGGTCGATCCACTCGCCGTAGGGCTCGCGGCTGGCGTAAAGCTCCTTCAGCTTTTCATCGTCCACCACCTCGCCCTTGACGGTATCCACCAGCAGCATCTTGCCGGGACGCAGGCGCTCTTTGACCAGAATGTTCTCCGGGTCGCATTCCAGCACACCCACCTCAGAGGACAGGATCATGCGTCCGTCCTTGGTGATGTAGTAGCGACTGGGGCGCAGACCGTTGCGGTCCAGCACCGCGCCCATCACGTCGCCGTCCGAGAACAGGATGGCGGCGGGGCCGTCCCACGGCTCCAGCATGGTGGCGTAGTACTGGTAGAAATCCCGCTTTTTCTGGCTGATATTCTTGTTGTTCTCCCACGGCTCGGGGATGGTGATCATCACAGCCAGCGGCAGGTCCATGCCGTTCATCACCATAAACTCCAGAGTGTTATCCAGCATGGCGGAGTCCGAACCGGAGGTGTTGATGATGGGCAGGATCTTGTTCATATCGTCCTGCAAAATGGGGCTGGAGATGCTCTCCTCACGCGCCAGCATGGCGTCGGTGTTGCCCTTGATGGTGTTGATCTCGCCGTTGTGCAGGATAAAGCGGTTGGGGTGTGCACGCATCCAGCTGGGGTTGGTGTTGGTAGAAAAGCGGCTGTGCACCATGCCGATGGCGGACTCATAATCCGGGTCCTGCAGATCAGCGTAGAAGCGGCGCAGGTCGTGCACGAGGAACATACCCTTATACACGATGGTGCGGCTGGACAGGCTGGGCACATAGGTGCCGTTGCTGGCCTGCTCGAACACGCGGCGCACGATGTACAGGCGGCGGTCAAACTCAATGCCCTTGCTTACCTTGGCGGGCTTTTTGATGAAGCACTGCCAGATGGCGGGCATGCAGTCCCGGGCCTTCTGCCCCACGGCATCGGGGTCTACGGGCACTTCGCGCCATGCCAGAAACTCCAGCCCCTCCTTGCGGGTGACCACCTCGAACAGCTTCATGGCCTGTGCCCGCAGGTGCTCGTTCTGGGGGAAGAAGAACATACCCACGCCGTACTCCCGCTCGTTGCCCAGCCGGATGTTCAGCTCCTCGGCCACCTTGGAGAAGAACTTGTGGCTGATCTGCAGCAGGATGCCCACGCCGTCGCCGGTCTTACCCTCGGCGTCCTTACCGGCGCGGTGCTCCAGCCGCTCCACGATGGACAGTGCATCGTCCACCGTCTGGTGGCTTTTACGTCCCTTGATGTCCACCACAGCGCCGATGCCGCAGGCATCGTGCTCGAACTGTGGGTCGTACAGACCAAGGGTGGTTTTCTGCTCTGTAAAGTTTTCCATAGTCTTTCCCATCCTTTTTACTTGTTTACCGGGGGCTGCGGCACCCTCCGCAGCTTTTTATCCCCTGCAAAAAGAAAAAAGCGCCCCGCAAGGGCATAGGATGCCCCTGCGGAACGCCTTTGTTCCGATACCTGATATTATACAGATTCCTGAAAAATCTTCAAGTGACAGCTGCACCAAATATGCTACACACATTGCGCCGCTTCTTGTGCGAAACGCCGCGAGCCCCCGCAGCTGTGCGCGGTATACAAGCCAAACCGCCGCACCCGGCGTTGTGCACGCGGGTACGGCGGTTTGGAGGAATTTGCCCTGAGTGATGCGGAACACTCAGGACTCAGGAATGCTTTGATTTGCGGGTTTGTTGTAAAATAACCAAACGAAACCTCACCCGCCCAGAATGGCCTGCAGGTCGGCTTCCGGGGTGGCAATGGGCTTGAGGCCGTACCGTTCCTGCAGGGTGCGCACCACCCCCGGCGAGAGGAACGGGGGCAGGGTAGGCCCCAGCCGGATGTTCCGGATGCCCAGCGCCAGCAGCGCGATGAGGATGCACACGGCCTTCTGCTCAAACCAGCACAGCACCAGCGAGAGGGGCAGGTCGTTGACGCCGCAGCCAAAGGCGTCGGCCAGCGCCAATGCGATGCGGATGGCGCTGTAGGCGTCATTGCACTGGCCCACGTCCAGGATGCGGGGCAGGCCGGTGCCCGGCACGGTGCCAAGGGGCAGGTCGTTCAGGCGGAACTTGCCGCAGGCCAGGGTCAGCAGGATGGTGTCGGGCGGGGTAAGGCGGGCAAACTCGGTGTAGTAGCGGCGGCTGGGCCGGGTACCGTCGCAGCCGCCCACCAGAAAGAAGTGCCGCAGCTTACCGTCCCGCACCGCCTGCACGATCTCGTCCGCGTGCTGCAGCACGGCGGTGCGGGCAAAACCGGTGGTCACCGTGGAGCCGCCGTTCAGGCCGGGCAGCAGGGTGTCCTGCGCGTAGCCGCCCAGCTCCAGCGCCTTTTCGATCACCGGGGAAAAGTCGCGCCCTTCGTCGATGTGGGGCACGCCGGGGTAAGCCACCACCGAGGTGGTGAACACCCGGTCGGCGTAGCTGGCGCGCAGGGGCATGATGCAGTTGGTGGTGAACAGGATGGGCGCGGGGATGTCCTCGAACTCCCGCTGCTGGTTCTGCCATGCGGTGCCAAAGTTGCCCTTGAGGTGGGGGTAGCGGCGCTTCAGCTCCGGGTAGCCGTGGGCGGGCAGCATCTCCGAGTGGGTGTAGACGTTGACGCCCCGGCCTGCAGTCTGTTCCAGCAGCTGCTGTGCGTCGTAGAGGTCGTGGCCGGAAATCACGATGAACGGCCCCTTTTCAATGGTCAGGGGCACCTGCACCGGTTCCGGATCGCCAAACGCGCCGGTGTTGGCCGCGTCCAGCAGCTCCATGCAGCGGTAGCTGGCTTCTCCTGTGGCCTGCACCAGCTGCCACAGGGCGTCGGTGGTCTGGCCGGGGTCGCCCACGGCCTGCAGGGCGGTACAGAAGAACCGGTCCAGCTCCGGGTCGATGCGGCCCAGCACCCGGGCGTGGTAGTTGTAGGCGGCCATGCCCCGCAGGCTGAACAGCACAAAGCATTTCAGGCTGCGCCGGTCGGCATCCGGTTCCCGCCAGAGGGCCTGCATGTCGTAGTCCGGGCCGGTGCCGGGGCTGGCGTCGTGCACCCGGCGGGTCAGCGCGTCCACGGTGGCGGGGTCAAAGTTCACGTTGGTAATGGTGGTGAACAGCCCCTGCATCAGCAGCCGGG
>ERZ779890.4853-NODE-4853-length-10971-cov-11.843990_pt1 | contig 10971 bp, 13 predicted proteins | sample MGYA00511553_ERZ779890 | MGnify/ENA primary metagenome ERZ779890 (study PRJEB29588, sample SAMEA2152064) | human gut metagenome | biome: human gut; feature: human-associated habitat; material: faeces | place: Denmark | collected 2008/2010 ...
TTTATGTTTTATATCATAAGAAGTTTAAAGTTTACACAAACTTTTCGATACTCTCATTTACTATGGTCTCAAAGTTCCCACTTATACTTTTTATTGTTTTTCTTTATTCCTATTTATTAATTCTTCTACAGCTTTATAAACTCCTGTGTATGGATTACAAGTTTCGCTGTCTAATGCTTGTCCTTCTTTTAATTGATATTGTTCTAATCTTTTAGCATTTTCAATAGCTTGTCCTGTTAAATCTTTAACAGTTAAATATGTATTATTGATCTTTGAATAATTTGGTATTTTTCTTGCCAATTCCTCCTGCAAAGCCTTATTTGAAACAAATACTTTTGTGGTAAATCCGAAGTGTAGCAAAAACCATAATTCGAATGTAGGAGTTGAAGTTATTATTTCAACCCCATTCTCTGCTGCTAAACTTTTTGCTTCTTCTATTCGTTGTTTCTTATTTTGTCCTACATCCGTATCAAATACCGCATAAACTTTATCATTTTCTTCTAATTCAATTTCATTGCTCTTGATAAAATTTATTAAATCTTGCACAATTCCTATAGGGTCTGTGCTATTTCCTTTAGAAAATTTAATAATACATTGTCGACTATTGAAATTATTAAAATATATTTTTTCAGTTTTATTTTTTCCTTCACATCCAATTATAACAAATGGATTTCTTTTTCTTTTCTCAGTATTTCTTCTTCTTTGTTCAAATCTTCTCATTCCTGCCATAAGCTATCACCTGTGGCTACAAAAGGGATTGCTCCATATCTTCCATTTAAATATCCTTTCTGAATATTTTCTGTTTTTCTTACTGAAAAATCATCTAATGGATATAATTCAGTAGCACCTTTCTTTGGATCTTTTTCTGCAAACCATATCTGATCTCTTCTAAATAGATCTAATGATAATAAGTTTGTATCATGTGTATTAAATATTAACTGAGCATTTCCTTTATTTATTTCTGAATTATGGAAAAATTTGATTATCATTTCTACTAAACTTGGATGTAAACTTCTTTCTATTTCATCAATTCCAAATATCTTGCCTCTCTCAAATACATTTTTTAACAATGGAGCCATTGCAAATATTATTTTAGTTCCAGAAGATTCATTTGCTAAATCTAAGTTGTATACTTTTGTTTCCCCGTTTTCACTTGTAATTTCATGAGACATAGTTATACTTTTTATTATGGTTGTTTTTGGTGTAATTACATGTGGTGGAACATTCATGCTTCTTAATTGCATTATCATATTTGCATCCATTTCAGCTTCTTCTATTTCTATATTATAGTCTTTAATAACAATATCTGCTTCTTCCAACAATTTTAATGTGAATTTTTTTAGGCTTTCATTTTCATCATCATTATTATAAGCTTCTATTGAAAATGGATTAAGTTCATTACCTCCTATATAAGTATCAATCATTTCTGCAAACCATAAATATGGTGCTCTTGTTTTATCATAATTCCATGTTGTTGCAGTTGCTAGGAATAATTTGTTTTCTAGGTTTTGACTTTTAATTGAATTTAATTTTCCTTCATCAGACTGTAAGAATTTATATTCTTCACCTGTTCTTTCAAATATTCTGGTCGCTTTTGCTGAAAAATACTGATATAAATACTCTTCATGTATTTTATTTTTATCTGCTTTAAAACCATATACATATTTACTATTATTTGTATAAAAAATAAATTCAAATTCGCATGGTTCCACTTTTGTTTTATCATCAAATGCAAATGGTTCCATCTGCATTAATTTTTCCCCAGGTTGTCTATTGTTTGATAATCTAACCATCATTATTGCAGCAGAAAATGCACTTATCAAATTAGTTTTTCCTGATGCATTTGCTCCATATAAAGCTGTAGTTTTTAATATTCTTTCATTGGTTTCATTGAGCGTAACTATATTCTCAATATTTTCATCACCAGTTCCTGCTTCCATACTAAAAACCTGTTCTTCTTTAAATGATTTGTAATTTTTAACACTAAATTGAATTAACATTTCTCTCACCTCTCTTTATATATTATACTCTATTTTTCAAAAAATGCAAGTGATTTCAATATTATTTTTATCTTTTTTGTATTTTTTATGCAAATGTTTTAAAAATAATATTGATTTTCTATGTTTTATCTGTTATAATTAGCTTATCATCAAATTTTTAGAATAAAGTCAAATGGAGGAAGGATTTTAATCCTAGAAAGGCGGTGATATTTATGGCAGGATGTAAAAAGACATCTGCAGGAATTGCTTCTAAAGCTTCAGAAGTTTTAAGAGATGGTAGATCTTCAGCAAGAACAAAATCTATTGCTGGTTCTGCACTTTCACAGAGGCAACCAAAACATTCACATAAGAAAAAATAATTAAATTGGAAGAGCAGACTCATTAATGGTCTGCTCCATATCATCTGCTTTTTTGTGTCTACTTTTTGTTGACAACTTCACTCTTTAAGCTCTGTCTATTTTACTTGTTTTTTTCTACTACCAATTACCTTATCTATTGCCTCATTATTCTCTTCTGCTATTTTATACATTTCTTCAACAATTTTGTTCAAATTTTCAATAATACTTTTTGAATCATTCATTCTATAACTCTCTGTTTTAAATGTACGATGTTTGATTTCTGGAAATATATTTCTCGTTTTTCCTTCATTATGTATCGCAAAAATTATTTTAACATTATTTCCAATTATTCCATCTTCGTTCCACAAAATCTCATAATGTATACCACTATACTGTTCATTTGTCCAGCTCTTCTTCCAAATTTGAATACATTTCCATTTGTTATTAGTATATACCTCAAAATTTTCGCCAAATTTACGTTTAACTATTTCTTCCAGCTTTTCTGCTATTACTTCAGATTGCTTTTTATAATTTGAAATCATTGTATCTATTATTTTTTGATTATCAATATATACTTCCACATCTTCTGTTATTTCTAATTGTGCCTCATTCATTAAATATCCCTCCACATGTTTAATAAAATCTTCTATAAAGCAATAGTTTTCTTGTTCTTTTAAATCATATTTTGTAACGTTTTTCAGTATTTCTACTATTTGGCTATATGTAACATGTGCAAATTTTTCATTTACCATTATAGTAGGATTATATTTAGGTTTAATACAAATATACTTTATAGGTTTTATATTTCTTTCTAAATCTTTTTCATACTTAACTGATTGAATGTCATTTTCCATAGAATTTATCTTGTTTTCTATTACTATTACAAAAGTTGAAAATTCAATCTTAATATCTATCCTACTTCTCTCTGAAATAGCCTCTTCCAGTTCTATGTTTTCAAAATATGTGTTTTCATTTTCTAATAATTCACAAAAATTCTTCTCATCCTCTGGAATTTTAGAAACATTTAGCAATTCTTTTATGATCTTTGTTGTAGTATTTTGCGGGTTTAATAGAAATGCTAAACATCTTGAAATTGTTACCTCATCAAACTTTTTATTGATAATACTTAAAAATGTATTTGGCATCTTTTTTATTCTAATTCTTTTAAGTTTTCTATCTATTTTTTCAAGTTCAGCTTTCATCTTTTTCCTTCCTTTTTTATGCTCCTATCTTTTCATCTCATATTCTATCATAATTTTCTAGTTTGTTCCACTTATTTTGTTAAAATTTTTATGATATAATATATCAAAATAATTTTTAACAAAATCTTATGCAAGGAGGTAATACAGTGAAAATAATAGAATATGAAGATAGATATGCTGAAGAAATATCAAAAATTATTATACAAAACCTATTAGAAGTAAACTCAAAAGATTACGGCATTGAATTTGTTCAAAACTTTTCTAAAGAATTTACACCTGAAAAAATTCGAAAAGTTCTTCCTGAAAGAACAAAAGCCTTTGTAGCTTTAGAAAATCACAAAGTTGTTGGTACAGCTAGCATTGATAAATCATGGTATAACGATAATGGAGAGTATTGGATACTGGCTGTATTTGTTGACACAGCTCACCACAAGCAAGGTATAGGTAAAATGTTAATTAATGAAATTGAAAAATTTGCTTTAACCATTCCTGCAAAAAAACTGGTAATTCCCGCCTCTATTACTGGATGTGAGTTTTATCACAAACTAGGATATGAGTATGCTAATAACAAAAATGAATTAAATGAAGAACAAATGTATATAATGGAAAAATATTTATAGCAGATAAAAAGTAGATGAATTAATATTCTCATCTGCTTTTTATTATAAATTTAATATTCTACTATAACTCAATTTCTCTTTCCGCAATATTTCTCGCAAAATACCTATCATGTGAAACAAATAATATAGTTCCTGAATACGCCTTTAAGTTATCTTCAAGTATTTCTCTTGTTGAAATATCCAAATGATTAGTTGGCTCATCCAGTATTAAAAAATTGGTTTGCTTAATTACTAGTTCAGCAATTAAAAGTCTTACTCTTTCTCCTCCAGATAATTCTTTCATCCTTTTAAAAACATTTTCCCCGTAAAACATATATCTAGCTAAAATTGTTCTTGCCTGTGTTTCACTGCCACCAAAATTTTTCAAGAAGTACTCTAATATTGTATCAGATTCATTTTGAAACTTTATTTCCTGAGGAATATATCCAATTTTTACTGATGGATTTATTTTTATTTCTCCACTAAAATCATTATCCTTGCCCAAAATTATTTTTATAAGTGTTGATTTTCCAGAGCCATTTTTGCCTTTTAATTGCACTTTTTCTCCTCCACTTAATGTGTTATATTCTTTCTTTAAAAAATCATCATCAAATTTAAATCCTGAACAAATCTTTTTAAATTTTTCTTCTAATTCATATCCTCCTAAAGCAATATATTTTTCTTGCAATCTTCCATATTTTTGAAGAACTCGCTCTAAATTTTGATTTGGATTTGCCATTTCGTTTTCTAATTCTCTTAGCCTGTTTTTCATGAGAGTAAATTATTTAAAGCTTTCTTTTAGGTAATTTCCAACTATTATATCTTCTTGTTCTTTTTCATATATTTGCTTTAAGTACCCTATAGTAGCACCTTTTCTTATATTTACATTGCCGAGTATCTTGTTTTTCATCACCACTAATTATTTTTAAAATAGTTGATTTTCCAGAGTCGTTTTCTCCGATTAGTGAAATTCTTTCTCCTGTCTTTACTTCAAAGCTTACTCCATCTAAAACGTTTTTCAAACCAAAATTCTTTTTTACATTATTTAATTCTATTTCTATCATCTTTTATATCTCCTTATCTTTTAATTCTTAAAAATAACGAGATATATTTGCTATAACTTTTAACTATTACAACCTATAGCAATTATCTCGTTGTAATAGCTACACAGCCGAAGCTTCTGTTTTTTATTTTGTTCATAAAATTTTGTTTTTTATTCATAATTTTCCTCCTATAATAATAACTCCTAGCTAATCTCTAGGAGTTATTATCTTACTTTGGTTGCGGGGGGATAGACTCGAACTATCGACCTTCGGGTTATGAGCGAACATTGGTTCTTTTTGCACAATATTTTATTTTGTTTTAAAATGGTTTAATTTGTTACTACTCTAAGCATATACTTGTTTTATTTTAGTATATTTTATTTTGCAATATTACCCCTTATTTTCCATTTTTGAAACTTTCGCCACTTTTTCGCCACTTTTTTTGATGGTAATAAATGGATTGTTCGGTTGTTTTAAAGTGCAATTATTTCTGGTCGACCAATGGTATACCAAGTGACAACCAAGTGGATACCGTTTGGATACAAAATGGATACCTTGCGTGGACGACTCGTAGACGGATCGTGGACGGAAATATACTTTTTGTTTTAGAATTCTAAAATGCATCAATGCCTCTTAAAATAAAATAAGGCGCATTTTTTTATTTTTTTGCGTCTTATTTTTAAATTATGTGCACATGTGCGCCTTATTTTATTGTATTAAATCTACTAATTGTTTGAAGTAATACTTAACATATCTGTCTTTTCCTTCTTCAGGAACAATTATTTCAGCATTTACCAATTTTTTAATATATCTATTTATTGTTGCCATGTCTATATCAACATTTTTAGAAACTTCCTCATGTAATTTAGAAGCTTTAAATACAGGTATTTTAAACAATGCATCAACTACATATATACTATTTTTGGTGTTTAATGTTTCATTTATTTTGACTTTGTATTCCGCATATAAGTTTTGTAATTTTTTAATTTTTTCAATATTTCTATTAGCTTGTGTTTCAACAGCTTTTAAGAAAAATTCTATCCATTCCATCCAACCTTCATCATTCTCTGAAACATCATTTAACTTATCATAGTACTCATCTCTGTTTTCTTCAAAGTATTCACTAATGTATAGAATTGGCCTTTTAATAACTTTTTTATAATATAAGAATAAAGGTATTAACATTCTTCCTATTCTTCCATTACCATCTTTGAATGGGTGTATTTTTTCAAATTGAACATGGATTATGGCAGCTTGAATTAATTCTGATTGTTCTTCATATTCATTTATATATTTTTCTAAATTTTCTAAATTATCAATAAGCTTCTCTGGAGCAACTGGAACAAAACTAGCATCTTCAATAGTACTTCCTGGCTTTCCAATCCAGTTTTGATCATTTCTAAATTCACCTGGATTTTTGTCTTTTCCTCTGGCTCCACTTAATAATAACTTATGAATATTTCTTAACATCCATAATGGAATTCTATCTTTCTCTGAAACTTCTTTTTCAGCATATTCTATCGCCTTATTATAATTGGTAATCTCTACGAAATCATCATATTTCTTTTTCAATTCAGTTTTTCCATCATCAGCCTCTAATTCAAGAATTTCAGTTAAAGTAGCTTGTGTACCTTCTATTTTAGAACTTAAAACCGCTTCCTTTTTAGTTAAAGGATTAATAAAAAGCTCTCTGCTTATATTCTCTTCTTCTAGCATACCATCTAATTTTGATACACTTGAACTTGCTGATATCATCTTTTTTGTTATTTTATTATAATCAATTTCCTTATCAAAAGGTAATTTTCTTGCCATGTATGGGTTCATATTCCTTTCCTCCTAAGATGCATTATAGTATATTTTTGCGTCTTAGTCAACATTTTTGCTTATATTATATCCAAAAAACGAAAAATTATTACTTTTTTCTTGACAAAAATATATTTTTAAGTGATTAATAACAACAATTTTAAGGAGGTAACTTATGGGAAGTTATAGAAAAGTTGGAGATGATATTTTAAAAGAATGGTTGGATTTTAGAGAAGAAGAACTTGGATTACTTACTTGTAAGGAAGATAAAGAACATTTTATTTATTTTGAAGAAATTTCAGAGGATATTTTAAATAATGTTTCTGGTAATAATATTGAATATGTAAAATCTCAATTAGAAAAATTGGATGATAATATTATGGAGTATATGCATTATTGGTTTGAGAAGTATTATAGAAATGGTTTCTGTGATGCTGTAGAATTAATCTCAGGCTGTCTTAGGTGATTGTATGGATCAGTATAAGATATGTCCTCAATGTAAACAAAAATATACTCAGCGCTCTGCTATTTCCAGAGTAGATAATAAAACCAAGATATGTCCAACCTGTGGAATTAAAGAAGCATTAATTCAATTTATAAAAAGCAAAGAATAACCCAGGGAATTTTGTTTTCCCTGGGCTTTCTTTTTTATAATTTGTACCACTGCCACATGGGCATTAAACATTCTTAAAATCTAAATCAACAAAGTCATTGCCATCTAATATAACTTCTGAATTTTTATACATTTTCATTACTTTGTGCATTGCTTCTTCTTTATTATCCGCTCCCACATCAACTGTTTTTTGTAATGTTTCTGTTATTTCAACTTTATACTTTTTCATTTTCTTTACCTTCTTTTTATATTTACTTTATCTGTTAAACAAAATACTCTATGATCCTGTCTTAAGCATAATTTGATTATTTATGTCCATCATACTTTCCTCATGAGCAAATAGTTTATTTTCTATATCATCCAAAAATCCTAATTCAATACCATTATATTTAAGAATGCTTTTTTCTTTATATATTTCTTCTAATAAGTCATTTATCTCACTTATTACATATTTAGCATATTCAACTTGAATTCTTTTCATTTTTATTAGCCTATAATTATGATAAAAAAAAGTAATTTCATCTGGTGTATCTAATGGAATATAAATATCTTTTGTTAATTCTATACTTTTTATCTTATCTCTTTTATATTTATCATTAAAATATAGCATCTCATCATTCGTATATGTTTCATTTTTATATGAGAAATTATTCTTTAACTTTTTTAAAATCTTTTTCTTTACTGTTCCTTTTATTATTTTATTATTATCTAAAATTATTTTTGAATATACTTTCATATTTTCACGATTATTGTCTTCTCCAATAGTAATATATAAATTACTTCTTCCATCACCATCAGAATAAACTATAATATTAATTTTACACTCATCTTCTTCAAAGAGCTTTCTTACTATTTCACATATTTTTTCGTCTATAACATCATAGTCATAGCGATTAGCTAAAATTTCATTTTCTATTTTCTTATTATCAATTTTAACCAAATAATTATCATTTCTTCCATAATTCTTAACAATATTATATGATAAGCTATCAAATACACCTCTTACAAGTAAAGAATAGTACAAATCATTTTGCATTCTCATCACCTCTTTTCATTCCAATTAAATGTTGCTTTAAATTTCACCTTTGAATAATTATTAACATAGTAACATAAATATATTTCTAAAAAATCATAATGGTCTAATCCAAACTTTCTAATTATTTCATCTTCTGATTCTATCTCATCTGTAGCATAAAATCTGTCACTTTTAAACTTTATATCTTTCCTATTTCTAATATTATTTTCAAAATTTTGATTTAATGAAGATAGTACAAAATCATCTTTAAATAATATAGTTTTATTTATATTCCCATACTCTACTAAAAGCTCCAAAATTTTTTCATTTTTTCTTATTTCATTAAATTGTTCTGAAACCATATTTTCTAATTCCTGGTTTTTATTCAGTCTTGCTAAAAAAATTATTTTTCCTTCCAAATTCATAAAATACATAAATGGTTTGGCATACTGTTTCAAAGCATAATTAGTATTATAACCATTTAATTCAATTTCATTTTTCACAATATAGTCACATTTTAATGTTAAATTATATAAATTTTTATGTATCTTTTGTAAACTATCAAAATCTCCTTCTATTAAAAATTCATTGGCTAATAAGAATGCATTAAACAATATTAGTCCATATATGTCTATTTCATTTTCTTTTTTTGTATTTAAACTTTTTCTTTCTATAATTTTAATACCATTTAAAATGTTTTCCAATTTGCTTTTATTAATCATCTCAAGAGTATTATTTGATATATTCTTTTCCCATTTAAAATCCATTTCATATCTCTTTAACTCACTTTTTTGCTCATATATCATTTTAATATAGTATTCCATTTTGTTGTATATTTCTATATTTCTAGCTATTATAATTTCTGCTTGATAATCTTTTTGTTTTTCAATTAAATATTTTACCTCTGTATTAGTATATTTTAATATTGATTCATATATTTTAATTACATTATTAATTTCATCATATAATAATGCATATAATTGTTCTTTTAAATATTTATTATCTGTTATTCTTCTTCCTTCAATTCGTTTTTCCAATTCAATTTGTTTTGTAATATTATCCAATCTTTCATCATTAAACAAAGCTAAATTGTTTTTTATTAATTCATTAAAACTATATTTTTCAAAATCTATTTTTTCAATTGTTTTTTTACATTTTTCAATATATTTTTCAGCATCTATAATATGACCTATTAGCAACACCTGTTCAAGATCCAATATGGATTGAATTGAATATACGTCTTTTCCCCATTTTTCTTCTAATAAATGATTTATAGTTATAAATAAATTTTTCTCTAATTCTAAAATTTTTTTATTATTACCATTTTTTAAATATACTTCTATATAGCTATCTAAAGTAGCTATTATTTCTATTGAATATTTGTCTTTTTTGTTTGTTATAAGAGCTTTTAAACCTTCTTCTATCATTTTAAATATACATTCTTCAAACCAATAATGATTTTTTATTCTTTCAGGATTAGGAATTGTTCCAGTATTCATATAAGATACTAAATCAAGTCCACTCATTTTTAACATTGATTTTTGAATAATTTTTTCTTCATACCAATATGAATTATATGGAATCATCTCCTTTACGCTAGCATAATCATTTAATAATATCAAAATACTTTTTTCGAATTCTATAATAGCATTAAAATCTTTTTCATTAATAAAAAACTCCAACAATCGCATTAAATTTTCAAAACTTTTTTTAGCTATACCGTATAAGTAATTTTGCAAATTCTTATCATTACTACTTATATTCTCTATTTTTTCACTAACATAAGCTTCCTGAATTTTTAAAATTTCTGAACGAGTAATAAAATTCAAATTGCTAAATGAAAAAGTCCTTTTAGAAAGATTTATAAATACTACAATTGTTTTTATTGTATATATTGAAAACATTAAAGCTATAATAACCTGTGCTTTTATCCCAAATATATATAACAAAATTAATGCAATATTAATCGCAATGTAGTTTTTGATTCCATTCAAATTTTTCTGGTTTTCTCTTTCTTCAATAACAGCCTTGGATATATTGAAATCAAGATTGGCATATTTGCTTGTAAATACCCCCGACAAATTTGCATAAAATAAGGCTATTAAAAATCCTGCAACACTTAATGTTGCAATTAAAAATTGGAAAAAGCTATCATTCGAAAAATTTATAATATTTCTTAACCACTGCAATTTTCCATCAAATACTGTATAAAGCTCTTTTTCAATTGCAATAAAAATAAACATTACACTTATTACAATTACAAAATATATAAATGTTTTTAACATTTCTTTTATTGTAATTTTTAAATTTAATAATTCTTTCTTTTCTTTTTTATTTATATTAAAAAGATTAAAAAGT
>ERZ779890.4856-NODE-4856-length-10966-cov-12.290991_pt1 | contig 10966 bp, 13 predicted proteins | sample MGYA00511553_ERZ779890 | MGnify/ENA primary metagenome ERZ779890 (study PRJEB29588, sample SAMEA2152064) | human gut metagenome | biome: human gut; feature: human-associated habitat; material: faeces | place: Denmark | collected 2008/2010 ...
CGGCGGCGCGGTAGTGAATGACATGCCGGTGGCATGTCAAAGCCGCGCCGTGACCGAGCCGCAGCGGGACAGTCCCAAGTGCGCACACTGGGGAAAGGGGTCGCCAGAGTAACGATACGAGCAGGGTGCAAAAGAAAGTATACACCACAGCCAACATCCCCCCGCGCATCACGCACGCAGCATGGGCTTATTTTCTATTATACGCTTCGGGTTCTCCTCCAGCAGTATCTGCGCATAGTCCTCGGAATAGTTCAGACTTATATGCTCGTGCAGGCGGGCAAGCTCCGGATTGCGGGAATAGGTGCTGTGCGCGTCGCTCGCCGCGATGTGCGCCAGCCCCTGACTGAGAATAAACTCCGCAGTGCGCTTGGCGCGCTGGCCGAGTCCGCCGAAAATGCTGTCCTTATTGACCTGCAGCACATAGCCCGACGCAAACCATCGCTCCGGCAGCGTCCTGTCCCGCTGGACAGCATTGTACCGCTCCGGATGCGCGATGACCGGCGTCAGCCCCTCGGCGAAGATCTGCTCCAGGCAGGAATTCATCTCTATCGAGTCCTCATTGAACGCAAACTCCACCAGTATGTAGCGGCTGCTCGCAAGCGTCAACAGCTTCTTCGCGCGGATAAGCTCCGCGATGTCCGCCGTGCAGAACACCTCCGCGCCCGCGAGGATGCGCAGCGGTATCTTCGCCGCGTCGATGGTCTCGCGCAGTGCCATGAACCTGCCCAGCAGCTCCCGTGACGGATAATTTGCCGCCTCGCCGGGGATATTGCAATGCGGAGTGACTATCACAGTCTCCACCCCGCTCTCCGCCGCCATCGACGCCATCAGCAGCGACGTATCCATTGAGTCGGAGCCATCGTCCACTCCGGGCAGCATATGGCAATGTATATCTATCATTTGATTCACCTCATAAACGCTGGGACTTCTTCTATATTATACCAGACCCGAGCGGCATATTCAAGCCGCAATTGCCGCCGCGGCTGAGCGCCGCAAAGGGGGCATTGACATTTTAACCGGAACATCTTAAAATGTGTATATGTTTAAAGATAAGAAGAAAATGTGGATACTTATACTGGCGTTGGTTTTTGTCGTATGTGCCGGCGCTTTTATTGCGCTGAAGCTGTTCGCGCCTGAAGGCTCCGTCGCGCGGATAAGCGTGGACGGTGAGCTTCTTCAGACCGTCGATCTCAGCCGTGTCACGGAGGCCTACGACATCGACATCGACACCGTCTACGGGCACAACACCGTGCATGTTGAGCCGGGCGCGATATCCGTCACCGAGGCCGACTGCCCTGACGGGATATGCGTCCGTCAGGGCAAGCTGACGACGGCGGGCGTGCCGATAGTGTGCATGCCGCACAGGCTCGTTATAGAGATCTATGGAGACGCGATAGATGGCTAAGACAAAACGACTCGCATTCATGGCGCTGCTGACGGCCATGGCGCTGACGATATTTGTTATCGAGGCGCAGATACCGGCACCCGTGCCGATACCCGGCGTAAAGCTCGGCCTGTCGAACATCATCACGCTCACGGCCATGCTGCTGCTCGGCAAAAAGGAGGCCGGTATCGTCCTGCTGCTGAGGATAATCATGGGCGCGATGTTCACCGGCAGCCCCGCCGCGCTGATATACAGCATCTCCGGCGGCGTGCTGGCGTATATCGTGATGTGCCTGCTGGTCGGGCGCTTTCCGGAAAAGCTTATCTGGGTAGTCAGCGCGGCGGCCGCCGTCGCGCACAACGCGGGGCAGCTTATGGCCTGCGCGCTCATCGTCAAAACCCCAGGGCTGCTCTATTACGCTCCGGTGCTCGCCGCCTCCGGTATCATCACCGGCGTATTCACCGGCGTCGCGGCGATGTATCTTGTCCGCGCGGTGCGGAAAATTATCAAAAAATAAAAATTATAGTTTGTCACTGATTGGGACACAACTATAAAAAAAAGAAAGGTATGTATTTCAAATGAGCGATTGCACACATGATTGTTCAACCTGCGGCGAGAGCTGCAGCGAGCGCAGCGCGGAGTCCTTCCGCAAGGCACTTCACGAGGGTTCCAGCGTCAAGAAGGTAATCGGCGTTGTGAGCGGCAAGGGTGGCGTCGGCAAATCCCTTGTCACTAGCCTGCTCGCCTCCGAGATGCAGCGCCGCGGCTACAATGCGGCCGTTCTCGACGCAGACATCACCGGCCCCTCCATCCCGAAAGCCTTCGGCATCACCGAGCATGCCCGCGGCACCGAGGAGTATCTCCTCCCCGTCACGACGCACACCGGCCTTCAGGTCATGTCTATAAACCTCATCCTCGAAAACGAGACCGAGCCTGTCGTGTGGCGCGGCCCCGTCATCGCCGGCGTCGTCACCCAGTTCTGGACGGACGTGCTCTGGACGGATGTGGACTACATGTTCGTCGATATGCCTCCCGGAACCGGCGACGTGCCGCTGACCGTGTTCCAGTCCCTGCCCATTGACGGCGTTGTCATCGTCACCACCCCGCAGGATCTGGTGAGCATGATCGTCGCCAAGGCCGTAAACATGGCCAAGCTCATGAACGTGCCCGTGCTCGGCATCGTCGAGAACATGTCCTACTACAAATGCCCGGACTGCGGCAAGGAGCACGCGATATTCGGCGAGAGCAAGGTGGACAAGGTCGCTAAAGAATTCGGCATCGAGAACACCGCGCGTCTGCCGATCGATCCCGTCATCGCCGCAATGGTCGATGCAGGCGAGGTTGAGTCCGTGGACGGCGGGAACATCTCCGGCATTGCCGACGTCATTGAGAGGAGAGGCAATAAATGAAAGTAGCTGTTGCATACAATAACGGTCAGATAGGCGAGCATTTCGGCCACGCCGAGTGCTTTGCGATATACGATTATCAGGACACCAATGTCGATTCCTGCGTCAAGAAGCTCATCGACTGCACTGACCGGCACGGTCATCAGGCGATGGCCGACCTCATGCGCGAGAACGACGTTGACGCGGTCATCGTCAGCCAGATGGGCGATGAAGCCCGCGCTCTGCTGCTGAGCGCAGGCATCGTGCCCGTGCTGGGCTACTGCGGCGGCGCTGACATGGCGGCCGACATGCTCGTGAGCGGTCTGCTGTCTATCTCCCCCGAATTCGACGGCGGCGGCTGCGGTGGTGGCTGCGGCGAGCCGTATGTGGAAATGCGCACCTTCACCGACATCGTCACGCTGACGGAGGAGAATTTCGAGGACGAGGTGCTGCGTGATCCCGGTCTGATCGTCATCGACTTCTGGGCCGAGTGGTGCCAGCCGTGCAAGATGATGGCGCCCATTTTTGACGAGCTCAATAAGGAAGAGGATAAGGTCAAGTTCTGCAAGATCAACGTCGACGAGCAGCCGAACCTCGCCTCCATGTTCGGCATCGACTCGATCCCGACGCTCGCCGTCGTGCAGGATCGCCACACGCTCACCGGCATGGTCGGCGTGCATGAGAAGGCGGACATCAAAGCGATGCTGGAGCAGTGCAAGGCATGAAGATCCGATACAACGAAGACGCCGAGGTCGTCGCCCGCCTCCGCGCCGCGCTTTTGAAGCGCAATTTGCAGTGTCCCTGCCGCTTGCAGAAAACGGAGGACAACATCTGCATGTGCAAGGAATTCCGCGACCAGATCGCAGACCCCGAATTCGAGGGCTACTGCCATTGCAGGCTCTACTATAAGGAAAAATAAGGCCGAGCGGCCAAAAGAAAAGCACCGTCGTAAAACGGTGCTTTTTTCATTCCAATAATTGCTGCATATCCTGCGGGATTGGCACTGTAAAGTGCATCTCTTGTCCGGTGACGGGCTGCGTGAACCACAGTTCATACGAGTGCAGGGCGGGGCGGGCGATGAGATTTTTGTCCTCCGTACCGTAGAGCCAGTCGCCTGCAAGAGGGTGGCCGAGGTAGGCCATGTGGACGCGGAGCTGGTGTGTGCGCCCCGTCTCGGGCCGCAGGCGGAGGAGCGTAAAGCGTTCGGTCGTTTGCAGTACTTCGTATTCCGTGCGGCTTACAAGGCCGTCCTCGCGAACGCAGCGGCGGATGATGGAGCCATCTGCACGGCCGATGGGCGCGTCGATGACGCCGCGCGGCGGTGTGACCTGCCCGACGGCGACGGCGCGATACTCACGCCGCAACTCGCTTGAGTGCAGTGCGCGGCGCAGCCGGTCGTGGATATAGCCGCTCTTTGCCGCGATGAGAAGGCCGGAGGTGCCCTTGTCGAGGCGGCTGACGAAATGCGGCACGCTGCCCTCGCCGAGGTAGCCTGTGAGCATTGCAGCGAGACTCGGCGCGGCGGCATCGTCCGCCTTCGGGTGCATGGCGACACCCGCAGGCTTATTGAGTACCAGCAGGTCTTCGTCTTCGTAAACAATATCGGGCGCGGCTGTGTTTTCACAGTATAGATCCTCGCGCGGCGTGCGCTCGGAGAGCGCAACACTGACAACATCGCCCGCGTGGACAATCGCGTTGACATGCACGCTCTGTCCGTTTAAGAGAATGGCATTTTCGCGCCATTTGAGACTCTTGAGCAGCGTATAGGAGATCTGCAAGCTGCCGCGCAGAATGCCCTTGACCATACAGCCCTCTTCCTCTGGCAAAACGGTGTGGGTGAGAATGCGCATGGCTGAGCCTCCTTATGCTTCGTTCTCGTGCTCGGGCTTGCGCTCGGCAAACCACATATTCCACTGGAAGGAATAGGCCTTGTACACCGCCTCGTCCGCGCAGACAAGGCGCACATGCGCAGGGCGCTCGTGTGCATAGCCGTAGTCCATGATGGCGCGCAGCACGCGGTAAGCACTCTTCAGCTCTCCGTCCGTGCAGGCGAGGGTCAGGCTGTCGCCATCCGCTGCGGGAAGGAGTTCTTCAGCACGGCCGGCAGAGGGGAGGGCGGCGATGTCGCCGCGCAGAATGTCAACGGTCATGGCGCACCTCACCGGTTCAGGTACGCACGGCACTTTTCTTCCGCCTCGCGCGCGAGCGACTCTTCATCGACTGTGACAAGATGACCTTGCTCGACCGTTACGCGCCCCTGAACGACCGTGTAATCGACCGCACCGCGCACGCCGACGGTAGCAAGCACGCTCTTGGGATCGAAGCACGCGCCGACCAGCTCAAGCCTGCGCGAGTCGATGAGGAAGAGGTCGCAGCATTTGCCGACCGCAAGCGAGCCGATGTCGTCGCTGCGGCCGAGAATGGCCGCACTGCCGCGCGTCGCCATCTTGAGAAGCTCATAGCCGCTGGGCGCAGCCTTGCTGCTGTTCAGGCGGTGCAGAAGATACGAAACGCGCAGCTCTTCCATCAGCGACGAGCCGTCGTTCGAGGCAGAACCGTCGACCGCGAGACCGACCGGCACGCCGAGAGAGAGCATCTCCGGGATGCGGGCAATGCCGGAGGAGAGCTTCATGTTGGAGATCGGGCAATGCGCTACGCCCGTGCGCGTCTTTGCCAGCACGCGCAGTTCTTCGTCATTGAAGTGAATACCGTGGGCGAACCAGACATCGTCGCCCGTCCAGCCGAGGTTCTCCATGTATTCAAGCGGGCGCACGCCCTCGCGCGCGAGCATGAAGGATTCCTCGTCCTTCGTTTCGCAAAGGTGCGTGTGCAGACGCACGCCGTACTGCCGTGCAAGCACCGCGCTTTCACGCAGAAGATCGGCGGAGACAGAGAAGGGGGAGCAGGGCGCGAGCGCCACACGGTGCATCGCGCCGAAGGATTTGTCGTGGTAGCGCTCAATGATGCGCGCGGAGTCGCTTAAAATTTCGTCGACCGTCTGCACCACGCTGTCTGGCGGCAGCCCGCCATCTTTCTTGGAGAGATCCATGCTGCCGCGCGAGGCATACATGCGCGCACCGATCTCGTCGGTCGCGGCAAACTGCGCGCCGATCAGGTCGCCCGCGCCTGCGGGAAAGACATAGTGATGGTCGAAGCAGGTCGTGCAGCCGTGCTTCATCAGCTCGCCAAGGCCTGTGAGCGTGGAAAGACGGATCACGTCCTCATCGAGGTTTTTCCAGATCTCATAGAGTGCCCTGAGCCAGTCGAACAGCTCCATGTTCTGTACCTCCGGCAGGTTGCGGGAGAAGATCTGGTAGAGGTGGTGATGCGTGTTGACAAGACCGGGATAGCAGAGCATATGGCGCGCGTCGATGGCCTTGTCCGCCTGCTGCGGCAGGTCGTTGCCGATCGCGCGAATGAAGCCGTCCTCGGCGTAGAGGTCAACGTTCTCGTAAACGGTATCGTATTCGTCGCAGGAGACGAGCGTGCGGATATTTCGAATGAGCAGAGTAGACATAGCAAAGCACCTCGCAATGCCTGAAGAAACAGGCCAATTTGACACGAAAAGCACGTGTTTTGCGCCGCGCACGGCGCAAATAATCTTGATCGTTTTTTACCGCGACCTGTGCGTGGCAAAAATGGAATCCGTCGCGGAGGACGACATGCGCGTCCGCAGCGACACTTCGCATTTCTTGCCGTGGTGAGCGGCAAGAAATGAAACCCTGCTAAAACAAAAGCACCCATCGGGTGCTTTTGTTTTAAGATTTAGCGTTCCTCGCGGAAGTAGCTCAGACCCAGCGATGCGGGCGGCTGATCCTCGCGCTTCTTGCGCAGCGACACGATGATCAGAACGACCAACGTGACGACATAGGGGAGCATCTTGTAAAGCTCCTTGATGGCAAGATTGGTGCCGGTGGGGATGAAGATGTAGAGGATGTAGAATCCGCCGAAGAGAATGGAGGCCAGCACGCTGACATTCGGACGCCAGATCGTGAAAATGACCAGCGCAATGGCGAGCCAGCCGCGGTCGCCGAAGGCGTTGTTCGACCACACGCCGCAGGCGTAGTCCATGACGTAGTACAAACCGCCGAGACCCGCGATCATGCTGCCGATGCAGGTGGCAAAGTACTTATACTTTGTTACGTTGATACCGGCGGCGTCTGCCGTTGCGGCGCTCTCACCCACGGCGCGCAGGTGGAGGCCTGTGCGCGTGTGCTTGAGGAAATAGGACGCAAACAGCGCGATGATGATGGCAAGGTAAGCGAGGAAGCCGTAGGACAGGAAAACCTGACCGAACCAACCGCCGACGCTCAGCGACTTGCTGAAGTAGGCACTCGTCGCGCTCAGCGCGATGGAGGGAACCTCGCTGTCGGTCAGCTTGATGAGCGAGCCGCCGAAGAAGTTGCCGATGCCGACGCCGAACGTTGTGAGTGCGAGACCGGTGACGTTCTGGTTGGCGCGCAGCGTGACGGTCAGCAGGCAGTAGAGAAGACCCATCAGAAGAGAGCCGAGCAGAGAGCAGAGCATCGGGATCCCGATGGCAAGAAAAGCGTTCATGCTTGCCGCGGACGTCGACTGCTCGTAGAAGAACGCGCCAATGACGCCGCAGATACCGCCGACGTACATCACGCCCGGGATACCGAGGTTCAGGTTGCCGGACTTTTCCGTTAAGATTTCGCCGGTGCTGCCATAGAGCAGGGGAATGCCCTGCATGACCGCACGGGGAAGGAAAGAAGCAAGATCAAACATCGCTCACGCCTCCTTTTTGCCCTTGCGCAGGCTGACCTTGTAGGTGATGAAAAACTCGCTGCCGATGATAAAGAAGAGAATGATACCCGTCAGAATATCGGCAAAGGAGTGGTTCAGACCAAAAACACTGGAGATCTCGCTCGCGCCGCGGCTCAAAACCACGATGAGAAGGCTCGTGAAGATCATCAGGATGGGGTTGAACTTAGCCATCCAGGAGACCATGACCGCAGTGAAGCCGCGTCCACCGACGATGGTGGTCGTGAGCGTATGATCGGTGCCGGCGGTGAGCAGCAGGCCGATGAGGCCGCAGATCGCGCCGGAGAGCACCATCGTGCGCACGATGACGCGCTCAACTTTGATGCCGGCATAGCTCGCAGTGCGCTGGCTTTCGCCGACGACGGCGATCTCATAGCCGTGCTTGCTGTAATTGAGGTAGATGTACATGAGACCCGTGAGAACTGCCACGAGCAGGATCGGGAGGAGGTAGCGCTGCCCGCCGATGACGGGAAGCCAACCGGCCTCGGTGTTCGCGTTGATGATGCCGATCTTACCAGAGCCCTTGGGAACCTCCCAGACGATGATGAAGAATGCCGCAAGCTGCGTTGCAATGTAGTTCATCATCAGCGTGAAGAGCGTTTCGTTCGTGTTCCACTTGGCCTTGAAGATGGCGGGGAGGAAGCCCCACAGCGCGCCCGCAGCGATCGCGGCAACGATCATAACGAGGATCAGCGCGGCGTTGGGCAGCTTGCCGCCCAGGCAGATCATGCAGGCGGCGGTGGCAAGGCAGCCGATCAGCACCTGGCCTTCCGCGCCGATGTTCCAGAAGCGCATTTTGAACGCGGGCGTGACCGCGAGCGAAATGCCGAGCAGGATCGCAAGGTTGTGGAACGTGACCCAGCTCTTTCGGGGAGTGCCAAACGCCCCGTAGAGGATCGTGGAGTAGACGTTGAGGGGGTTTTCACCCGTCAGGAGCGTCGTGACGATGGCACAGACGATCAGCGCGAGCACGATCGCGCCGCCGCGGATCAACACGGCCTGATACCAGGGGAGCGTATCGCGCTTGGCGATGTGGAAGAGAGATTGTCTTTTATTCATCTTTGTTGCCTCCCCTCACGAGCGTCATCAGTGCGCCGACCTCACGCTTGTCGGTCTTTCTGGCATCGACCACGCCGGAGACCTGACCGCCGCAGAGAACCACGATGCGGTCGCACAGCTCGAGCAGCACGTCGAGGTCTTCGCCGACATAGACGACGGCGACGCCCTTCATTTTCTGTTCGGTCAGCAGGTTATAAATGGTGTAGGAGGTGTTGATGTCCAGACCGCGCACCGCGTAAGCGGTCATCAGCACGGCAGGGGACTGGGCGATCTCACGCCCGACAAGCACCTTCTGCACGTTGCCGCCGGACATGCGGCGAACGGGGAAAGAGGTGCTGGGCGTGACCACGCCGAGTTCTTCCCAAATGCGGTTGGCGAGCGCCTCGGGATCTTTCCGGTCAAGGAAGAGACCCCTGCCCTTGCGCCAGGAGCGCAGCATCATGTTGCCGGTCATACCCATCGAGCCGACAAGGCCCATGCCGAGTCGGTCCTCCGGCACGAAGGACATGGCGATGCCGTTTTTGCGGATCTTCATCGGATCGAGGCCGACGAGCTCCTTTTCCTTCTCGCCGTCCGGCGGGTAGAAGGTCACATGGCCGGAGGAGACAGGATAGAGGCCTGCGATGGCTTCAAGCAGTTCGCGCTGGCCGCTGCCTGCGACGCCCGCGATGCCGAGCACCTCGCCTGCGTTGACGGTGAAGGAGACATCATCAAGACGCTTGACGCCAAGCTCGTCGTAAACCGTCAACCCATCGACGACAAGGCGCTGCGTGACATTTTTCGGCTCGGGACGGTTGATGTTCAGGCTGACCGTGTGGCCGACCATCATATCGGTCAGCGACTGCTGGTCAGCGTCCTTGGTGGCGACATCTCCGACATATTCGCCCTTGCGAAGCACCGCCACGCGGTCAGATACGTCGAGCACCTCATGGAGCTTATGGGTGATGATGATGAGGGACTTGCCGTCCGCCTTCATGTTGCGCATGATGGCGAAGAGCTTGTCCGTTTCCTGCGGGGTGAGCACGGCGGTGGGCTCGTCGAGAATGAGGATATCCGCGCCGCGGTAGAGCACCTTGACGATCTCAACGGTCTGCTTCTGCGAAACGGACATATCGTAGATCTTCTGATTGGGGTCAATGTCGAAACCGTACTTGTCGCAGATCTCCTTGACCTTTTTGCTTGCTTCGGCCAGGTCGAGCTTGCCTTCAAGGCCAAGGACGATATTCTCCGTTGCGGTGAAGAGATCGACAAGCTTGAAGTGCTGGTGGATCATGCCGATGCCGTGCTCGAACGCGTCCTTGGGGGAGGCGATCGTCACAGGTTCGCCATGAATGTAAATTTGTCCCTCGTCGGGGAAGTAGATGCCGGAGAGCATGTTCATCAGCGTGGTTTTGCCGCTGCCGTTTTCGCCGAGCAGAGATAAGATCTCGCCTTCGTGCAGCTCAAGGTTGATGGCGCTGTTCGCCACGACCTTGCCAAACCGCTTTGTCACATTCTCCATTTTAACTGCGCATGCAGCTCCCAAGGCGGTCACCCCTTCTTTTACCGGAGGGCAGGAAAAAAGCCCTTCAGTATTGTATTGATTCATGCTATATATTACCATAATTGACGTTCATTGTAAATGCGAAACGGAAAAAAATACAAAAAAAGTTAGAAGCGTACAAAATTTTTTAGACGTTTAACAGAAAGCAATAAAAAAAGAAAAAGATCGGGCTGCCCGCAGGCAGCCCGATCATGTAGTAGGGGAGAGATTAGCCGCCGAAGTTGGTGTCGAGCAGCTTGATGCCGTCGATCTGCAGATCGAAATAGGGAGCGGAACGGAAGGTGGACTCGGCAAAGTAACCGTCCACGATGACCTCGGTATCCGGTGCGCGGTCAGCGTCGGTGTCCACATCAGCCATGTAGGTGGTCATAGCCTGACCATCCACGGTGAAGGTGGAGCAGTCGAAGACGTGGAGTTCGCCGCTCTCGAGCTTGGCAGTCGCGTCGGCAATGGCCTCGGCGGTGCCCTCGGCGGCGACGTTTTCGTTCAGGTCGGTCAGGACGACGGAGCCGGTAGCAAGGGTGCCGGTCCAGTCAGCGTCGATGGTCTCACCGTTCATCGCCTTGGTGATGGCATACTCATAGTAGGGAGCCCAGTCGATGCGGGAGGAGATCAGATAGGTGTTGGGGCAGGCGGCCTCGGTGGAACCGTTGTAGGAAACGTCGGGGACACCGGCGGTCTCGCAAGCGGTGGGAGCGCCCATGGAGTCGGCGTGCTGGCTGATGAGCTTGCAGCCGTTCTGGATGAGCTTCTGTGCGCCTTCCTTCTCGGCGGTCTCGTCATACCAGCTGCCGGTGAAGGTGACTTCCA
>ERZ779890.4857-NODE-4857-length-10964-cov-4.403978_pt1 | contig 10964 bp, 10 predicted proteins | sample MGYA00511553_ERZ779890 | MGnify/ENA primary metagenome ERZ779890 (study PRJEB29588, sample SAMEA2152064) | human gut metagenome | biome: human gut; feature: human-associated habitat; material: faeces | place: Denmark | collected 2008/2010 ...
TTTTGGCATATTCATGCCAAAACACCTCGCGGAATAGTGGTGTGTGAACAGTAACGATTTTACTCTTGACACATCAATTTATTTCAAATAAAATATAACCAAATGCGAAATATATATAGCGATGAAGAGAATAGTACATAAGGAGCAATCCCAGAGAAGAGTCCCGGAGAACAGCCGGTTGGCTGTGAAACAGTGGTGGAAGGATTCTGTGCGTGAATTATGGAACCGGCCTCGGAGCTCCGTACAATTGAAGTACGGCGTTTTTCCTGCGTTATCGGAAGAAGAGCGAGCAATGTGCAGGCATTTGGGCACAGTGCTAATTAGGGTGGTACCGCCGAAGCCTTTCGGTCCCTTGTGAGGGATGCTGGGCTTCTTTTTTTCGTTTTTTATAATATGACAGATTTTGCCGGATTATAAAAAAGCAGATTTTTGTACTGTGAAGCAGATAAGGAAATTTATTTATAGAAGAAAAATAAGAAGAATATGCATTCCGCCGCGACTATATCCTGATGCACTGTCAGGATCAACACAATCACATAAAAAGGAGAAGTAATCATGGCAAACAACAAGAAACTGGTAGAAGCCATCACATCCATGGAAGACGATTTCGCCCAGTGGTATACCGACGTTGTAAAGAAAGCTGAACTCTGCGGTTATACCAGCGTTAAAGGCTGCATGGCAATTAAACCTGCAGGATATGCGATCTGGGAAAATATCCAGCACGAACTGGACAGAAGATTTAAAGAGACAGGCGTACAGAACGTGTATATGCCAATCTTTATTCCGGAATCTCTTCTTCAGAAAGAGAAAGATCATGTAGAAGGATTTGCGCCTGAGGTTGCATGGGTAACTCATGGTGGTCTGGATCCGCTTCAGGAGCGTCTGTGTGTACGTCCTACATCAGAGACATTATTCTGTGATTTCTATGCAAAAGAAATCCAGTCTCACAGAGACCTGCCGAAGGTATACAATCAGTGGTGCTCTGTAGTGCGTTGGGAAAAGACAACACGTCCGTTCCTTCGTTCACGTGAGTTCTTATGGCAGGAAGGCCATACAGCTCATGCTACAGCCGAGGAAGCAGAAGAGCGTACTATCCAGATGCTGAACCTGTATGCAGATTTCTGCGAGGAAGTACTTGCAATCCCGGTTATCAAGGGACAGAAAACAGATAAGGAGAAATTCTCCGGTGCAGAAGCTACTTATACAATTGAATCCCTGATGCATGATGGAAAAGCTCTTCAGTCCGGTACAAGCCATAACTTTGGCGATGGATTTGCAAGAGCATTCGGCATCCAGTATACAGATAAAGAAAATAAACTTCAGTATGTACATCAGACATCCTGGGGAATGACAACACGTATGATCGGTGCTATTATCATGGTACATGGTGATAACAGTGGTCTGGTGCTGCCTCCGAGAATCGCTCCTGTACAGGCAGTGATCATTCCGATCCAGCAGAGAAAAGAGGGCGTTCTTGAGAAAGCAGATGAGATGTTTGCAGCATTAAAGGCAGCAGGAGTCCGCGTAAAAGTAGACGACACAGACAAGAGCCCGGGATTCAAATTCGCAGAGCAGGAAATGCGTGGTATCCCGATCCGTATCGAGTGCGGCCCGAAGGATATCGAGAATGGTCAGGCTGTCATCTGCCGTCGTGATACAAGAGAGAAATATACTGTTACATTTGATGAGCTTGTGGAGAAAGTACAGGAAATCCTGGAAACAATCCAGAAAGATATGCTGGAGCGTGCACGTAAGCACAGAGATTCCCATACTTATGTTGCTACAAACTATGAAGAATTCAAAGATACTATTGTTAACAAACCAGGCTTCGTAAAAGCTATGTGGTGCGGTGACCGCGCATGTGAGGACAAGATCAAAGAAGATGTTCAGGCTACATCCAGATGTATGCCGTTTGAGCAGGAACACTTAAGTGATGTCTGCGTATGCTGTGGAAAACCTGCCAAGAAGATGGTTTACTGGGGAAGAGCATACTAATCAATAAGAAAATAAAGAAAACCGGCAGCAGAGATATCTGAGTGCCGGTTTTCGGGGTTAAGAATAAATAGAAGAAGATAAGGATGGTCATATGATTCTGGAAATACCGAAAAACGCGGAAACAATTTTGCATATACTGGAAAAAGCAGGCTATGAAGCCTATGTGGTAGGCGGCTGTGTGCGTGATTCCATTCTGGGACGGAGCCCGGATGACTGGGACATCACCACATCCGCAAAGCCGGAGCAGGTCAAGGCTTTGTTTCACAGAACAGTGGATACAGGTCTGCAGCATGGAACAGTGACTGTTCTTATGGAAAAAGAAGGATATGAGGTCACGACTTATCGTGTAGATGGTGAGTACGAGGACGGCAGACATCCCAAAGAGGTCACCTTTACAGCAAGCCTTAAGGAAGACCTGAAACGCCGGGATTTTACCATCAATGCAATGGCATACAATCCTTCTTCAGGACTGGTGGACCTTTTCGGCGGACTGGAGGATATTGAGAGAAAAATTATCCGCTGTGTGGGAGATCCGCTGGAGCGTTTTACAGAGGATGCACTGCGGATCATGCGTGCAGTCCGTTTCAGTGCGCAGTTGGGCTTTGCCATTGAAGAAGAGACTCGTAAGGCACTGAAGGTTCTGGCACCGAATCTGAAGCATGTCAGTGCAGAGAGGATTCAGGTAGAGCTTGTGAAGCTTCTGATGTCTCCTCATCCGGATTATCTCAGGGTGGCTTATGAAGCCGGGATCACAGCTGAATTTCTTCCGGAGTTTGATGCATGTATGACAACATCTCAGAATACGCCGCACCACTGTTACACAGTAGGAGAGCATATCCTGCACAGTCTCTGTCATGTACGTGCAGATAAAGTTCTCAGGATTACCATGCTGCTTCATGACATTGGAAAGCCGGTTGTCCGGAAAACAGATGAGAATGGAAGAGATCATTTCAAGACGCATGGGATTGCGGGAGAAAAGATGGCTGCACAGATCCTGCGCAGGCTGAAATTCGATAATGATACGATCCGCAAGGTAACCCGTCTGGTAAAATGGCATGATGACAGACCGGAGGGAATGACAAAGGCAGTGCGCAGGGCAGTGAACCGTATCGGTGAGGATCTCTTCCCATATTATCTGGAAGTGCAGCAGGCAGATATGCTGGCACAGAGTGATTACAGACGCACAGAGAAGCAGGAACGTCTGGATAAGGTGAAAGAGGCTTATGAGACGATCATTAATGAACATCAGTGTGTATCTTTAAAAACTCTGGCAGTGACAGGGAAAGATCTGATTGAAGCCGGTTATAAGCCGGGTCGTGAGATAGGAGAAACGCTGAACCGTCTGCTGGAAGTAGTACTTGTCGATCCACAGAAGAATCAGAAAGAGATATTATTGGGTCTGCTTGATGAGAAATAGTGCAGTTTTATGGAATTGTCAGTATATCAGAATATAGTAAATAACTAAAATCCGGGGGTATATCCACCGGATTTTCTTCATATGTATAGAAAGAATTAAGATGATTAAGAGGGGGATATGTCATTGTATGATTACGGACTTGGTACCTTGGCTCAGTATGAGCTGACAGCAGACCGTTCTGCAAGGACAAGAGGAGCTTTACTCTGCTATACAGCTCAGGGACTTCTGATCCTGAGGGAATTTCACGGTTCTGAAAAAAAGCTGGAAAAACAGCAGGAGCTTTTGCTGAGACTTCAGGAAAATGGTATAAATACCGATTATTTTCTGCGGAATAATCAGGAAAGTCTGGTCAGTAAAGATAAGACTGAACAAAGGTTTACACTCCAGCACTGGTATGAAGGAAAAGAGTGTGACACAAAATCCCGGGAAGATATTTTAAAAAGTGTCCGGACACTGGCAAGGTTACATATTTTAATGAAAATGGAACCTGTGGAGGAATACAGGGAAAGATCTCTCAGGGAGGAATATCTCCGGCACAATCAGGAGCTTCGTAAGATACGCAAATTTATACGGAACAAAGGAGCATCCAATGTATTTGAGAAAAATTATCTGGCAAGTGTGGAGCAGTTTCTTGAAAGGGCACAGTATGCAGTAAAGCTTCTGGACGAGACGGATTATGATGATCTCAGGGAAAGGGCATGGCGGGAAGGACAGGTATGTCATGGAGAATATAATCAGCATAATATTCTGATGCTGAAAGGTGATCATTTTGGGACGGCAGTCACAAATTTTGGTCACTGGAGTTTTGATATTCAGGTAGCAGATTTGTATCGTTTTATGAGAAAAATACTGGAGAAATATAACTGGAATCTGGAACTGGCAGGGGAAATGCTCAGGGAATATCATAAAATCCGTCCAATCTCGGCAGAAGAGTGGAAAAATCTGCGTGTACGTTTCACTTATCCTGAAAAATACTGGAAACTGGCAAATTATTATTATTCACACAAAAAGGTGTGGATTTCAGAGAAAAATGTGGAAAAGCTTCAGAATCTTATCAGACAGAGAGAAATCTGGGAGAATTTTGCAGAGGAATGTTTCACGGATTATCCTCAGTAACACAGAGCTGAACAGTTACGAAAAACCTTGACAATATGGGGAAAAAGGTATATATATAGAGGATAGAGCTCTGTCGCTTTTGGCAGATGCCACCAAACAAGAAAGAGATCATTAGAGGAGGAAACACCATGAATAAAACAGAATTAGTAGCAGCTATGGCGAAAGAGACAAACTTATCCAAGAAGGACGTAGAAGACGTTCTGAAATCTTTCGTTGATGTCGTTTCTAAAGAACTGAAAAATGGCGGAAAAATCCAGTTAGTAGGATTTGGTACATTTGAAGTAAGTGAAAGAGCTGCTCGCGAGGGAAGAAATCCTCAGACTGGTGAAACTATGAAAATCGAAGCTTCTAAATCACCGAAATTCAAAGCTGGAAAAGCATTAAAAGATATGGTTAACGGTAAATAATAAAGGCGATAACCGGGGGAACGAAAGTTCCCCTTTTTTGATACTCCGGCGGAGTAATTCGTGAGTATCCATTTACATGACATTTACAGGAGCAAAATATGAGATTAGATAAATACTTAAAGGTGTCACGTCTGATCAAACGCCGTACAGTGGCAAACGAAGCCTGTGATGCAGGAAGAGTTCTTGTCAACGATAAGCCTGCCAAGGCATCTGTACAGGTAAAGACGGGAGATACTATTGAAATCCAGTTCGGAAGTAAGAATGTCAAAGTAGAAGTACTGGATGTAAAAGAAACTGTCAAAAAAGAAGATGTAGAGAGTATGTACAAATATCTTTGATTCCGGATGGTAATTTGTAGCTTTTGTCATTTGTGCAGTGGGAACATATAAATTTTTAACATTTTATTGTCTATTTCCATTTTCCGGCACATAAACTACTGATAAGTAACAGATTGGCAGGTCATAGTTTCCGGAGGCTGTGACCGGGAGGCGTCTGTGGAAGAGAAGAAGATACTTTCAACTCACAGCCTGATGCTGGAAAACCGTCAGAACGGGAGAATTACCGGGGTAAAGGATATTAAATCCTTTGATGAAAAAGAAATCCTGCTTTTTACACAGGCAGGGAAACTTGTAATAAAGGGAGAACAGCTTCATGTGAAGCAGCTTGATCTGGAAAAGGGAGAAGTAGATCTGGAGGGAAAAGTGGACAGTCTTACCTATCTGTCAAAGAATACAGATAACAGGGATGAATCCTTATTTAGAAGGATGTTCCGGTGAGAGATGAGTGCATTTATTCATCATGAATTACTTCTGCTGCTCCGGACAATAGCTGTGGGTGCTGTTCTCCTTTTGTGTTATGATCTGCTGGCTGCATTCAGGAATGTTTTTGCACATTCGGATAAAGCTGTCGGGACGGAAGACATTCTATACTGGCTTTGTTGTGCCTTTTTTGTTTTTTCGGAGATTTACAGGAGCAATGAAGGAATCCTGCGTTTTTTTATGGTTTTAGGCTTTTTATCCGGAGCGTATATCTGCCACAGGATTCTAGGAGATATTTTTGTAAAATGCTGTACGAAATTTATGGAGATTCCTGTAATAATTATTAAATTTTTGATAAAATGGTTGCTATTTCCGGTCAAAAGATGTAAACTTCTGTGGTATAAAGCGTATAAATGTGCTAAAAAAGGAAGGCTGGCAAATTGGGTAATTCTAAGAAAAGGAAGAAAAAAAAGAAAGTAGGGTATAACTCTCTTGGAATGATTGCGATTGCGCTGGTTGTTTTAGTCCTTCTGGGAGGACTGATGCTAGAAAGTAATGACCTTAAGGAACGCCTCACAGGATATGATGCTAAGGCCGCCACTCTTCAGCAACAGATTGAAGATGAGCAGACACGTACAGAAGAAATTGATAAATTAAAGAAATATATGGAGACAGACGAATATGCAGAAGAGGTTGCCAGAGAGAAACTGGGACTTGTGAAGGACAATGAGACTGTTTTTAAGAAACAGCAGTAACAAATGTCGAAAACTTTTGCGAAGGATTCGTCTGCGTTTGACAGATATTTCAGAAACCCTTCCATATAATATCTGTAACTGTTTAGTACTTTGTGAAAGAGAGGACTGTTGAACAGTTATTGAAATTCTCTGATAAAAATGCAGTAGTCTGCTATATACAGGGAATGAATAAGGGGAGGGGAGAATATGCAGGAATGGATGATTGCCATGCTCGTTATCAGCATTATGCTGATCATACGGGACATGGCAAAAACTATTTTAGCAGAAAATCTGCCGGATACAGAAGAACTGCCGTCTCTGCAGGAGGGCCATCCTCAGAAAGAGAGGGTGGAGAAGTATGCGGCATCTTTTCAGAAACTGGCAGATACTTTCTACGGGATGCCTTATCGGAAAGATTATCTGAGCAGCAGACAGGTTGAGCAGATTATTGAGGATACAAATGCAAAGGTATGCAGCAGATGCTATCAGAGGGAAATCTGCTGGGGAGAACACAGTCAGGAACTGGTGAAAGGAGTGGAGGCACTGGTACGTTCCATGGAGAGTGGAAACGAGGAAAATGTCAGAGGCATCCGCGCTGACTGGACAGGCATATGTCCCCGTTCCGTACAGTATTATGAGACGGTTGCAGAGAATTTTCAGAAAGAAAGGCAGAACCTGATGTGGGATAACCGTATGATCGAGAATCGGCTGGCAGTAGCACAGCAGCTTATGGAAGTCTCACATATCATGGAGAACGTAGCCAGTGATTTGTATGACCTGGAGCGAGTAACGCCGCAGTTTGAAGAAGAACTTCGCAAGGGACTGAGAAAGAGCCATGTGATCCTTCGCAGGGCATGGATGATGAATAAGGTGAAAGGACGTAAACAGATTTTTCTCACCATGCGTGCCAGAAGCGGTCAGTGTATTTCCATGACAGAGATCGCACAGCTTCTTTCAAAATACTGTGAAATTTCCATGGTACCTGTAAATGGGAGCAGATGTATTGTAAACGGAGAATATCACACTGTACATTTTGCTGAGGATGTAAGCTATCAGGTTCTCTATGGAACGGCCAGGCTTACCAGAGAAGAAGAGAAGGTTTCCGGAGACAATTATATATGCAGACAGGAGGATGGCGGCAGGTTTGTTATGTGCCTTTCGGATGGCATGGGCTCAGGGATGGAAGCATGCAGAGAGAGCGAGACAGTTGTGGAACTTCTGGAACAGTTTATGGAGTCAGGATTTTCCCAGGAAACGGCAGCAAAGATGGTAAATTCTGCTCTGGTACTCAAAGGAGAGGAGGGTATGTTTTCTACAGTGGATATCTGCGCAGTGGACCTGTATACAGGAATCTGCAATTTTCTGAAGGCGGGGGCAGCGTCTACATTTATCAAAAGAGATCACTGGGTGGAATCTATTACTTCTGAAAGTCTGGCCGCAGGGCTTGTACAGCAGATTGATTTTGAGACAGCTACCAGAAAGCTGTACCATGGGGATTACCTGATCATGATGACAGATGGAGTCCTGGATGCATTGCCTGACCAGAAAGAGGAGGAAACCATGAAAGAAATCATTATGGATGTTCACGAGGAATCACCGAAAGATTTCGGCAGGGGAATACTGGAACGGGTGCTGGGATACAGCGATTATCATGCACGGGATGATATGACAGTGCTGGTGGCAGGCGTGTGGAAAAAATAATGCTACGGATACTAAAATAGAAAAGGAAATCAGGATAAAAATGGAAAGAGAAATTCTTGCTTATATAAAGCAAAACAGGATGATCGGAAAAAATGATGTGGTCCTGGCAGGAGTGTCCGGCGGAAGTGACTCTATGGCAATGCTCCGCATTTTAAAGGAGCTTCAGGGAAAATTGGATTTTACATTGAGAGTGGTCCATATACATCATGGAATACGTGGAAAGGAAGCGGACAGGGACCAAAGCTTTGTGGAAAACATATGCCGGAAGTGGCAGATTCCATGTACTGTTTATTGTTATGATGTTCCGGGATTGAGCCGGGAGTGGAAGCTGGGCGAGGAAGAGACGGGAAGGATTGTAAGAAAAGAAGCTTTTCAGAGGGAAGCTGCCGTCTGTGGGAGAAAGGACAGTGAGATAAAAATTGCATTAGCGCATAATCAGGAGGATCTTGCGGAAACTATGCTTCATAATCTGTGCAGAGGAACAGGTTTGCGGGGACTATGCACCATGCGCCCTGTAGACGGAGAGATTATCCGCCCGATTCTGTGCTTAAGCCGGGACAAAATTGCAGAGTATCTGAAAGAAAAGAAGATTTCTCATATTCAGGACAGCACCAATCTGTCAGATGAATATACCAGAAACCGAATCAGACATCATATTCTTCCTATATTGGAACAGCAGGTCAATGGAAAGGCAGCGGCACATATGGCAGAGACTGCGGCAAGGATTTCCCAGGCAGAGGAATATCTTACGCAGCAGAGCTGCCTGGTTTTGGGCGAGTTTCAGAAAGGTAAGGAATATTACTTTACTGAAAAATTTTTTATGGAGCCTCAAATCATTCAGGTTTATGCATTACAACAGGCGATGGAACAGCTGGCAGGCAGACGGAAGGATCTGGCGGCTGTTCACTATGAGAAGGTTCTGGAACTTTATGAAATGCAGACTGGAAGACGGATCAGCCTTCCTTATCACATGGAAGCCAGAAGAGATTACGAGGGAGTAAGACTTTGTCGGTACGGAGAGGAGAAGTCAGCCGGGGTGACCAATCAGGCACATGAAAGTTCAGATATCCGGACCGGAAAAACAGTCTGCGAAAAAGAGAGTGCAGGCCTGGAATGGCAAATCAGGATTCCGGGAACCGTCACCAGTCCGCTGGGAATTTTTTCGGCAGAAATATTTTTGTATGAAGGTCAGAAGATTGAAGAAAAAAAGTATACGAAATGGATGGATTATGATAAAATAGAAAAGAATCCGTATATTCGCACCAGACGGACAGGAGATTATATGGTTATCAATGCGCAGGGGAACACAAAGAAGCTGAACCGCTGTATGATCGATGAGAAAATCCCGTCGGAATACAGAGACAGCATTCCGCTGATCGCATGTGGAAAAGAAATCCTCTGGATGGTGGGAAGCAGGATGAATGAGAGGTATAAAATTAACCCCCAAACCAGGAAGGTGTTAGTATTAAATTACCAAGGAGGAAACGAAAATGAGTGAGAAAATCAAAGTTTTACTCAGCGAAGAGGAAGTAGATTCCCGTATTAAGCAGATCGCAGCAAAGGTCAGCAAGGATTATGCAGGCAAGGAAATCCATTTAATCTGTGTATTAAAAGGTGGTGTATTCTTTACCTGTGAACTTGCAAAGAGAATCACCGTGCCGGTTTCTCTTGATTTTATGTCTGTATCCAGCTATGGTGATGACACCAAGTCCAGCGGTGTTGTAAAGATCGTCAAAGACCTTGACCAGCCACTGGAAGGAAAGGACGTTCTGATCGTAGAGGATATCATTGACTCAGGAAGAACATTAAGTTATCTCATCGAAATTCTGAAGCAGAGAAATCCAAACAGCATCCGTCTGTGTACATTGCTGGACAAACCGGAGCGAAGAGTCAGAGATGTAAGAGTTGATTATTGCTGCTTTAACATCCCGGATGAGTTTGTAGTTGGCTATGGTCTGGACTATGCACAGAAATACAGGAATCTTCCATTCATAGGAGTAGTGGAACTGGGGGAAGACTGAAAGGAGATTTAAGTAAGTGAATAAACAGCCAAGCAGAATTGGTCTGTATCTGGTGCTGATCATTGCACTGGTAGCCGGTTATTTTTATCTGAATAACCAGGTGGTTTCCCAGAGTAATTATACGCAGAAGCAGCTGGAGCAGGCTCTTGAAGACAACAAGGTGGTTGATGCGACAATTCAACAGAACAGAGAAGTGCCTACAGGTTCTGTGATCGTAGATACTACTGACTCCGGTCAGAAGAAGGTTTATGTGACAGATGTCAATCAGGCAATCGAACTGTTGAATAAATACGATATTGATATTACAACTCAGGATGTACCCGGAGACAATGTATTTCTGACAACCTTACTTCCGGTTCTTCTCACAGGTGCCCTTGTGATCTTTCTGATCATGATGATGAACCGCCAGATGGCAGGTGGCGGTGGCGGCGGAAATGCCAAGATGATGAATTTCGGCAAGAGCCGCGCAAGAATGTCATCTCCGGATGATAATAAGAAAGTTACTTTTGACAAGGTCGCAGGTCTGCAGGAGGAGAAGGAAGATCTGGTAGAGGTGGTAGATTTCCTGAAATCTCCACAGAAATATACAAAAGTAGGCGCAAGGATTCCGAAAGGTGTGCTGCTTGTAGGCCCTCCCGGAACTGGTAAGACACTTCTGGCAAAGGCAGTGGCAGGAGAAGCGGGAGTTCCGTTTTTCTCCATTTCCGGTTCTGACTTTGTGGAAATGTTTGTCGGTGTCGGTGCATCACGTGTACGTGACTTGTTCCGCCAAGCCAAAGAAAAAGCCCCCTGTATCGTGTTCATTGATGAAATTG
>ERZ779890.4859-NODE-4859-length-10962-cov-4.015220_pt1 | contig 10962 bp, 12 predicted proteins | sample MGYA00511553_ERZ779890 | MGnify/ENA primary metagenome ERZ779890 (study PRJEB29588, sample SAMEA2152064) | human gut metagenome | biome: human gut; feature: human-associated habitat; material: faeces | place: Denmark | collected 2008/2010 ...
CTCCGTTCGGTAGGTATTCCGGCGCGGCAGGTCTATACGCCCCGTTGGGCGCATACCGATGACAACCATGCCTGGGTAGAAGCGTGGGCAGATGGGAAGTGGTATTTTCTGGGTGCTTGCGAACCCGAACCGGTGCTTAATCTCGGTTGGTTCAATGCGCCCGCCAGCCGGGGCATGTTGATGCATACAAAAGTGTTCGGGCGCTATGAGGGAACGGAAGAGGTGATGTCTGTTACTCCCAACTACACCGAAATCAATGTGATTGATAATTATGCACCCACAGCAAAAGCCTCTGTAACCGTTGTGGATGCGGATGGAAAGCCCGTAGATAATGCCTGCGTGGAGTTCAAACTTTACAACTACGCGGAATTTTATACGGTTGCTGTCAAGCACACCGACGCCAAGGGCACTTGCGGACTGACAGCCGGGAAAGGAGATATGCTGGTGTGGGCTTCCAAGGACGGACGTTTCGGGTTTGCCAAACTTTCCTTCGGCAAGCAGCAGGAACTGACGGTGTGCCTTGACAAAAAAGAGGGGGACACATTCGCCGTAGATATAGATATTGTACCGCCACCGGAAACTGCCAACCTGCCCGAAGTTACGCCGGAACAGCGTGCGGAGAACGACCGCAGGCTGGCGCAGGAGGATTCTATACGCAATGCTTATACGGCAACGTTCATGACGGACGTACAGATAAATGACTTCATCAACACTCTGAAAAGTAAGCCGAGTTCTGCTGTGAGAAAGGCGCTTTCTTCTCTCTTGGCAGATGCCTGTGGCAATTGTGCCACTTTATGTCGCTTCATAGCCGAGGCTGATAGGTGTGATAAACTGCTTAAAAGTGCTGCCTTGTTGCAGACGCTCAGTCATAAGGACAGGCGTGATGTGCGCACGGAAGTGCTCATGGACTTTCTTCTGAATACTCCGGATGTTTCAGACAGCCTATATGAGTGTTATCTGCCGTCGGTAGTATGCATGGATGCTCCGTTAAATAAGATAACATGTGTGCTTTCTCCTCGTATTTCTACGGAAGAACTAACTCCTTACCGTAGTTTCTTCTGCTCCAAATTTACAGATGCGGAAACTGATTCTTTCCGCATTAATCCTCATGGCTTGATTGAGTGGGTGCGTCAGTTTGTAACGATCAATAATGAACAAAATTCACAGCGTATTCCTATCTCTCCGGAGGGTGTTTGGCGTTCGCGGGTGGCGGATACTCATTCGCGTGATATTTTCTTTGTTGCTTTGGCGCGTAGTTTGGGTATTCCTGCATACATAGATAAGGTGGATGGACGTGTCAAATATATCACTCCCAGTGGGGAATTTCCTTACTGGGGCAAGGAGATTGCAGTGGATTTTGATTCGGAAAAAGAATTGCTTGTTACTGAGGGGCATTACTGGTTATGTAAACCGGGTGAGGGTGGGGAAACTATTAAATCGGTTGCATTGGAAGCCAAGTATTATAGTACTTTTACTGTTTCCCGGATAAAGGATGGACGATTGAATTTATTGGAATATGATACTGATGTGCAGCCTGATGCCGGATGTGCCGGTTTTGTTGAACCGGGGAATTATTTATTGGTTACCGGTACTCGTTTGGCAAGTGGTGGCGTGTTGGCGCGGATATCTTCTTTTCAGGTGGAACCTTACGAGTTGAGAAAAGGAGAAAATCCATTCTCTCAAATCTGTAAAGTTCCTTATTATCAGCGTGAAGCAAAAGGACAAGTGGAAGTGATTGGCAGTTTTAATTCCGAGTCTCTCTTTGCTCCATGTGATGCAGGATTCAAGGTTGACACTTTGTCCAAGCAAAGTTTATTGCAGGTATGCGGACGTGGCTATTTTGTAGTCGGGATATTGGGTGTCAATCAAGAACCGACGAACCATGCATTGAGGGATATTGCTGCCTTGAAGGATGATTTGGAAAGGTGGGGACGTAAGTTGGTTTTGCTTTTCCCGGATGAGGCCCGGTGCAAGAAATTCCGTCCGGAAGAGTTTCCGGGGTTGCCGTCTACCGTTATTTATGGTGTGGACACAGATGGCATTTCTGCCCGGATAGCAGAGGATATGAAGTTCAGGCATAAGGAAACACTGCCGGTTTTTATCATTGCAGATACATTCAACCGGGTAGTCTTTGTGTCGCAAGGCTATACAATCGGTCTGGGAGAGCAACTGATGAAGACGGTGAAAGGGCTGTGATTGGTGAAATGCGGTATCAGGTCGCAATGCTGATTACGAAAGTATGGCGGCGATTGTGGCTTTCACTCTTTCTTTGGTTGTCACGTTCCGTTCAAATTCATTGATTTGTACGGTTGAGCCCATGGGAACCTGCTCTTTGCGGTATTGCATACGGCTTGCTATGGTTTCTCTTGCCGAAAAGTGGAATTCGTGGATGCCTGTCTCATTGGCGATGTGTGCAATGTTGGTTTCATTCACCCCGCAGCCTGCAAGTAGAGTGATGCGCCCTGCGGCTTGCTGTTGGAGCTCTTTCAGTAAAGGAATGCCCAGCTCGGCAGTAGGTTGCTGTCCGGAGGTCAGGATACGGTCGCATCCGAGACTGATGATTTCTTCCAGTGCTTTTTGGGGATTGCAGCAGACATCGAAAGCCCGGTGGAAAGTTACCGACATGCCCTGAGCTGCTTCCATAAGTTGTTTCATCAGAGGAATGTCAACTTCTCCGTCCGGAGTAAGGCATCCCAGCACAATACCGTCTGCCTCTAAGCGGCGGGCATTGTCAATATCCTTTAGCATGATGCGTTGCTCGATAGGAGAGTACAGGAAATCACCGCCGCGAGGGCGGATAATGACGTGCAGCCTGGCGTTTTGCAAAACTTCTCTTGCTATGACAATGTCGCCATAAGAAGGAGTGGTTCCCCCTTCGGGTATCCCGGCACACAATTCTACCCGGTCGGCACCACCCGCCTGGGCGGCCATACAGCTCTCTACGGAGTTTGCACAGACTTCAAATAAATATTCCCTCATAGCTTTTATCTTTGTTTTGTATCCGCAAAAATAAGAAAACTCTGCGAACTCCGGAAGCAGATGAATTTAAAAAAGAAGGAGCGTCGGATTTGATACCGGCGCTCCTTTTATCGTTTCAATATTTGTTTTCTCTTATTTACTTGGCATAGCTCACTGCACGTGTTTCACGAATAACGGTAATCTTTACCTGTCCCGGATAAGTCATTTCATCCTGTATCTTCTTGGCAATTTCGCCGGAAAGGTTTTCTGTTGCCTTATCGTCAATCTTGTCTGCACCGACGATTACGCGCAATTCGCGTCCTGCCTGGATGGCATAGGTCTTTGTTACGCCCGGATAGGACATTGCCAATTGTTCAAGGTCGTTCAAACGTTTGATGTAAGCCTCTACTATTTCGCGGCGTGCTCCCGGACGTGCACCGGAGATAGCATCGCAGACCTGTACGATAGGAGCCAGCAGGCTGGTCATTTCCACTTCGTCGTGGTGAGCGCCGATAGCATTGCAGATATCCGGCTTTTCTTTGAATTTCTCTGCCAGTTTCATACCGTAGAGCGCATGTGGCAATTCCGGTTCCTCATCAGGCACCTTACCAATGTCATGCAGCAATCCGGCACGTTTTGCCTTCTTGGGATTCAATCCTAATTCGGATGCCATTACAGCACATAAGTTGGCTGTTTCGCGGGCGTGCTGTAACAGGTTCTGACCGTAAGAAGAACGGTATTTCATCTTACCGATGATACGGATAAGCTCAGGATGCAGGCCATGAATACCTAAGTCTATGGTAGTACGCTTACCGGTTTCGATTATTTCCTCTTCCACCTGCTTGCGCACTTTGGCCACTACTTCCTCGATGCGTGCCGGGTGGATGCGTCCGTCCGTTACCAGCTGGTGCAATGCCAAACGGGCAATTTCACGACGAACCGGGTCGAATGCCGACAATACGATAGCTTCCGGAGTATCATCCACAACGATTTCCACGCCGGTGGCTGCTTCCAGTGCACGTATGTTACGCCCTTCACGACCGATGATGCGTCCTTTGATTTCATCCGATTCGATATGGAATACAGTAACGGAATTTTCGATAGCCGTTTCTGTTGCTACGCGCTGAATGGATTGTATAACGATGCGTTTGGCTTCTTTGCTTGCTGTCAGCTTGGCATCGTCCATGATGTCGTTGATGTAGGATTGCGCCTGTGTCTTGGCTTCTTCCTTCAAGGACTCTACCATACGTTCTTTGGCTTCTTCGGCGGAAAGGCCGGAAATAGCTTCCAGTTTCTCGATTTCCTGGCGCTGCATGTGTTCCAGTTCCTCTTTCTTCTTGTCGACGATAACCAATTGGGCTTCCAGATTCTCTTTCACCGCTTCGGCTTCCACTTTCTTGCGTTGAATTTCTTCCTGACGCTGGTTCAGCACCAGTTCGCGTTGTTTCAACTTGTTTTCTGCCTGCTGTATCTTTTGATTACGCAGTGATACCTCTTTCTCTAAATCCGCTTTCTTGTTCAGGAACTTTTCCTTTACTTCCAGTAACTTATTCTTTTTAATCACTTCCGCTTCTGTTTCGGCTTCTTTGAGGATTTTGTCGTATTTTGACTTCAACCCATGCTTGAAGAACATGTACGAAGCAAATCCGCCGACAATGAAACAGGCAATGGATACTACTATTGTAACTACTGTTTCTGACATTTTATTAATTTGTTTTAAGTATATAAATAAAAAACACTGCATAAAAACCTGTCTGTTACAAGACAAGGCTTTTGTACAGTGCGTAATGTTATTCTCTCGTAAAAACAGAACAGAAAATCGTTTCCTTATTTTTCCTTGAAATAGGTTTCCAATACTTCTGTCAGTTCCTTTATCTTGGCTGTATAGGGGGCAGTATCATTACGGTCTTTCAATTGAAGAGTCTCCAAAGCAAATTGATAAGCTACCATAGCTATAATTCTCTCTGAAGAGATGTTCTGATAATGTTCCCGATACGCATTGATCCGGATATTTACCTGCTTGGCAGCTTCCCTTACTATTTCCTCGTCCTCACGATTGATTGTGAGGGGATAGGTCGCTCCTGCCATTTGCAGGTTTATCTTTATCTTATCGTTCATACATCCTCTTTCTTTTATTCATTCAACAAAGCGATGCATTTATCGACTTCACGCACTAATTTGGACAATCGCAGTTTCGTCTCTTTCACGTCACTGCCGTTAAGGCTGATTGTCGTAGCTGTTTTTAGGTTCGTGTAGTTAAGTTCCAGTTCCCGGTATTCAGCTTGTACCTTCCCGTATTCCTCCTCTTTGGCTTCAAGAAGTTGCTTTAGCTCAGCATTTTCGCGTTTTAATTCATCGTGCAGATAGATTAAATGCCGCAGTCTGGCTTCAAAAGTACTTAATAGCTTCTTTTCTTCGTCTGTCATTACTACACCAAAATTGTACACAAAAATACAATTAACTTGGAGATTACAAAAGCTTTTCGAGGAAAAATGTTTCGTATATGTTGAAATAAGGGGGGAAATAAGGTTGTTATGGTGCAAAAATGAAGAATTTCAGTATGATTAAATACTTAGTTTCTCAAATCTTAATTTTTAGTTAGTATGCACTAATTTATTTTATGCTGGAATTTTATTGTCCGATCTATGTTTTCGTACAGTTAATATTAGTTTGTAGCTGTTGGACAATTGTTTTTTTATACCTTTAAATATTTATCTATATGTTTATTGATGTGTATATAAAATAATTTATAGTATAATTTGGTTTATAATATAAACTTTATATCTTTGTATCGGAGTTCGAACCCGTAATGTGGCTTTAAGGTGTAATTTAAAAGTGTATAGTTATGATGGATTATAGAGATGTAACAGTGGAAAAAGAAGATTTGAACGAGAGAGAAAGTCTGGAGCTTATCACTCGGATGATACAGAACACGAAGTGCAGGATGGCAGAAAATGCCGGGATGCCTTTCTTGCTGTGGGGGTATATGACGGTGGCTGTTTCGTTATTGGTTTGGTTCATGTTGAAACAGACGGGAAATGCCGACTGGAATTATCTATGGTTTCTACTTCCTTTGGTTGCTTTTCCTGGTACATTGTGGAGTGGGCGGAAGCGGAAGAAAATGGTGAGGACTTATGTCGACCGTATCATAGGATATGTGTGGACTGTATTCGGACTAAGTGCTTTTCTGCTCTCCTGTGTGGCTGTCTTTTGGTGGGATATTCCCATTCTCTTCACAATTCTGTTGCTTATGGGTATGGGTACGGCGTTGACCGGACTGATTGTAGGCATGAAGGTGGTTACAGTGGGAGGTGTATTGGGAGCATTGTTGTCGTTGGGCTGTTTCTTTATACCCGGTATCAGTCAAATGCTGTTTTTTGCGTTGGCCTTTGTTTTTATGATGGTGATACCGGGGCATATGATGAACCGGATGGCCTCTCGAAACAAGAAAGGAATTGCTTATGTTTAAGGAACTAAATCCTTTACTTCATTCTGAACTGCGGCTTGCCATAATGTCGTTGCTCATTAGCGTTGAAGAGGCGGATTTCGTATATATCCGCCAACAGACCGGTGCAACGGCAGGTAATCTCAGTGTGCAGTTGGATAAACTTGCAAAGGCGAGGTATGTAGAGGTGACGAAGACTTTTAAGGGGAAGATGCCTTGCACGCTTTGCAAGATTACCTCGCAAGGTGTAGATGCTTTTGAGGAGTATGTAGAGGCACTGAAAACATATATCATAAAATAGAAAAATAAAATAGTATGAGAATTTTAGTTACTTATGCCGTTCAGGGTGAGTTTACGGAATTGAAGTTTCCCGGTTTGATAGGAGAAGAGGAAGTGCAGGTGGGTTATCTTCGCACTGGAATAGGGAAAGTGAAATCGGCTTTTTATCTGGCGGAAGCGATTAGTAGTGCACAGCCGGATTTGGTTGTTAATGTGGGTACGGCAGGTACTGTCCGCCCAGCGACAACAGCTGACCACCTTCTGTGTCCGTCATCAGGTGGGGGATGTTTTGGTATGCCGTCATTTCATAGACCGCGATATGCAGAGACTGTCTGGCTTTGACATGGAGTGTGAGATAGATTCTTCGGAACTGTTGGAGCAAAAAGGCTACTGTCTACATTGGCAGGGAGAGGGAGTGTGCAATACCGGTGACACTTTTCTGACGGAATTGTCGGATGTAAAAGGGGATGTGGTGGACATGGAGGCTTATGCCCAGGCATTGGTGTGCCGCGCCAAGAATACGCCGTTCATTGCAGTGAAGTACGTGACGGATATTATCGGGCAGAACTCTGTGAAGCATTGGGAAGATAAACTTGCAGATGCCCGCAAGGGATTGGGAGAATTCCTTGAAGCATTGGGAGGAGTGGTTTAGTGTATACTTCGTAATAGCAAGGCTCCGCCTCATTTCAGCGTTTTGAAAGAGAGGATGTGATAACTTGTTCCCGCTGCAATCAGTAGCAACAGTATTTTCAGCCACCAATAGGGAACAATAAAAAAGACGCAGTTGAGGATTGTTATCCATATCAGTGATACGGAAACGATTTTCGCTCTTAACGGAATAGCTTTGTTCTCGCGGAAGTTACGGATATAGTTTCCCAGATATTTCTGGTGCAACAACCAGTTGTAAAGACGGGGAGAGCTGCGTACGTAAAGGGCGGCTGTGAGTAGCAGAAATGGGGTTGTTGGCAGCAACGGAAGGAAAATTCCGATGATGCCAAGTATTAAAGAAAGTGTACCGAATAGAATATAAAGGGCTTTCATGTTGCAAAAATAGAATAAATAACTGTCAATTCCAGTGTTTTTTGTACTTTTGCTGCTGCATCGAGGTGACATTAGATGCGTAGTTCTATAAAAATGATATTTTAATTAGCGTATTAACAGTATGTATACAGTCATTAAACGAATGGAAGTTTCGGCTGCCCATAGCCTGAAACTTTCCTATCAAAGTAAATGTGAGAATCTGCATGGTCACAATTGGATAATCACAGTTTTCTGCCGTTCCAAAGAGTTGAATTCCGATGGAATGGTGGTTGATTTCAGCCATATCAAACAAGCGGTGAAAGAAAAGCTGGACCACCGGAATATCAATGAAGTCCTTCCTTTTAATCCTACTGCCGAGAATATCGCGCGCTGGATATGCGACCAGATACCGACTTGCTTCAAGGTAGAAGTGCAGGAGTCCGAATCGAATATAGCTGTCTATGAGGAGGATTGACGAGGTTGTTTATGAGAAAGATCAACGAGATATTTTATAGCTTGCAGGGAGAGGGCTTTCATACGGGCACTCCGGCGGTCTTTATACGCTTCTCCGGTTGTAACCTGAAGTGTTCTTTCTGCGATACGCAGCATGAGGAGGGAGTTCTGATGTCCGATGAGGAAATTCTGGACGCGGTAGGGGAGTATCCTGCTACAACGGTGATACTGACGGGCGGAGAACCTTCACTTTGGATCGACCGGGAGTTTGTGGACCGTCTGCACCGGATAGGAAAGTATATCTGCATCGAGACTAATGGAACGCGCTCGCTGCCGGATAATATAGACTGGGTGACTTGCTCGCCCAAACAAGGTGCAAAGCCGGTCATTTCGCGTATGGATGAAGTGAAAGTGGTGTACGAAGGGCAGGATATAACCGTATATGAGTTGCTTCCTGCCGGGCACTTTTTTCTGCAGCCTTGTTCATGCAGCAATGTTGCGGAAACTGTGGCTTGCGTAATGCAGCATCCGAAATGGAGATTGAGTTTGCAGACACATAAGCTGATTGATATCCGGTAGTTATATGCTGCCTTGTGTCTGGAAGTGTGTTATGGCATGATAGTGTTGTAGCGAAAAGAAAAGTGGAGCAGTGTGTGGCATATTCAATATGCCCGGACATACTTGAACATACCGCACACTGACAATCAGAGTAAAACTTGTGAAAGGTTCAAAATATGTCCGGGCACGTTTCCTTATTTATTTCTCTTCACATTGGTACTTGAAGAAATCTACGTCAACGTATCCACCGGTCTTTTTGGTTGCATAGTTGAAGATGCCGAACTTCGTACCCATAAAGAAACGACGATAGTCGAACACCATGCGGTAGTCCTTTGTACCAATCTGCATCCACTGCCCGCCGTCGAAGCTGTAAAAGAAGTTGGCTGCATCGCGTCCGCCACGCTGACCGGGACGGAATTCGCCGTCCAGACGTAACCAGATCTTTGGCTGTTTGGTATTGACAAGTTTGGTTATATCGACGGTCTCGATTATCTTCTCATCAACATTCGTTACGGCTTTCTCACGTTCGGTCAAGGTGACTTTCTGTTCACTCATCTCAAGCGTCAGTTTTTTGCCATTCTTCTTTACGGTCAGTACACCGCTGTCGCCGTTGAATGCAGCCAGTCCGGCACAGTCGCCATCTTTCATTTTCGACAAGTCCATACAGATGTAGCCGCTGCAAGCCGGTCCTTCCATACGCTGTGTCAGCGTGTTGGGGGCTAAATAGAGGTTAGGTACCACGCGGCTGGTCTTCAGTCGCAGGAATCCCGGACGCTCAGTCAGGCTCCACGCCTGGTCTACGGGATTGTGGTTCCATTGCCAATGTAAGCCTAATCGGGTGTCGTCGAAATCATCGGGCAGAACAATGCTTGTAGCCGGTTGCCCGCTTTTGTATGGACGCATGATTTCGGGCACTTTATAGTTTTCATCGCCCAACATCGGCCAGCCGTCAATCCAGCGGACAGGAGACAATGTCAGCACACGACCCACACCGCCACGATCCTGGAACATAATGCCGTACCAGTCGCCTTCCTCGGTATCCACAATAGTGCCTTGTGCCAGATGGCGGAAACCACCGAAATCACTCTCCAGAATAACGTGCTTCTCCCACTTGCCGTTCAAGTCTTTGGTGCGGTAGCACACCTCACGCCGGTTCAGCCCACTGCTATAGGCTTGACTGATGAGCATAGCATAATAGGTGCCGCGATGCTTGATGACGCGGGTGCCTTCCAACAATCCGGTCTCTTCTTTTTCACGCTGGAAATAGTGGCGCAAGCTACCCTCGACAACTCCTTTCAAATCGGGTGTCAGCTGGCACATCTCGCCCGTTCCAAAGAAAACGTAAGGCGTGCCGTCGTCATCGAAGAACAAGGTGGCATCGTGAAAATGGCGCATACGTGCATGGATGGTCCATGGTCCCTCGGCTTTCGGTGCGGTAAATATATAGGTGTCGCCCATAGCGCCCTGTTCATTAGGGGCCAACAGTGCCCAGAACTTACCGTTGTGAAATTTCAGTGATGTGGCCCACTGTCCGCGTCCATAGACGGTACCTACACCTTCGCCCTTCTGCTGGTCGAGTGGCAATGAGAACGAAAGGTCATACTTGGGGGAGTCTGTCAGCTTATCGAAAATATAACTCACTGTTTTCCAGTTTTTCAGATCTTTCGATGCCATTACCGGTGCGCCGGGCATCAGGTGCATGGTGGTGCTGACCAGATAAAACGTATCCCCCACACGAATGACATCGGGATCGGGCACATCGGCCCACAACATCGGATTTTTAATCGGTGCTTCTTTCACCGGCTGGGCAACGCTAATGGTGCACAGCATACTTAACAATAGACAAGAAAATAAATACTTCATAATGTTAGATTGGAATTATTATTTACTCAAATAAAATGATATGAAACAATTATAGCTTGCAAGTTAAGCAACAAAAAGATTATCCCCAATTCTTTCTGTAAACTTTTTTGTTAAAGTAACGAAAATATTTTTCGTAAAATACAAGAAGTAAAGTGGGAAAAACATTATCCGTTATGAGATAAGGAACCACCTGTTTAAGCTGTTTCAGCTTATGTGGATATACTGCCTTTCCTGCATATTTCGGAATATGAAAATATGAGATGTCAAACTACTGGGTATTCAATTTGTCCGACTTTCATCCGGCCCATAAACAGAAAAAAGCTATAAGTGGTAAACTTACAGCTTTCTATCATTGCACGGGAGGAGAGGCTCGAACTCCCGACACC
>ERZ779890.4864-NODE-4864-length-10954-cov-2.588586_pt1 | contig 10954 bp, 13 predicted proteins | sample MGYA00511553_ERZ779890 | MGnify/ENA primary metagenome ERZ779890 (study PRJEB29588, sample SAMEA2152064) | human gut metagenome | biome: human gut; feature: human-associated habitat; material: faeces | place: Denmark | collected 2008/2010 ...
GGGGAATTTACAGAAGCCGACTCATGCGGCAAATGCTATCAGAGAACAAAGGAATCTGCCATGGGTGTGGTGTGGGGGGACGCATAGACCCAAACGCTGACGCACTCCTCGTCACCCAGTTTGTGATAGCTGTGATCCGTGTTGGCATCAATGTAAATACAGTCTCCCTCATTTAAAATATACTCGTCGCCATTGAAGCTCCTTACTGGCTGACAAAACAGCCCCCGCTCTCTTCTGCCATAGAACAGAAGAGAGCGGGGGCCTCGAACACGCATACCTTTTCGATTTTATAAAAATCGCATCGGAGCGATTACTTCATCATGAGCTGAGGAACGAACATGGACAGAGGCTGCCAGAATGTAACCAGCATCAGCACCAGAATCATCATAGCATAGAACGGCAGGCAAGCCTTTGTGGCATCTTCAATTTTGATGCGGCCGATGGAGCAGCCGGCAAATAGAGCGGCACCCACGGGAGGCGTGCAGAGACCGATGGCCAGATTCAAAATCAGCATTGCGCCAAACTGAATCGGCGCCATGCCCAGCTGCGTAGCCACGGGCAGCAGGATCGGCGTCAGGATCAGGATCAGGGGACCCATATCCATGATGCAGCCCAGAATCAGGCACATGACGTTGATGAGCAACAGAATGACCACTTTGTTGTCGGAAACACCTAAAAGCAGATTGGTGACCATGGTGGGCACCTTCAGATAGGCCAGCAGCCAGCCGAACATAGAGGCTGTGGAGATCAGAGCCATGACCATGGCGATGGTCCGCAGGGACTTCCGCAGGATGTCACCAAACTGCCGCAGCGGGATTTCACGATAGACAAAGAACGTGACAATGAATGCATACACCACGGCCACAGCAGCGGATTCCGTGGCAGTAAACCAACCGAGGATCACGCCGCCCACGATGATGATGCAGGTCATCAGGCCCAGCAGAGCATCTTTGGTGGCCTTCCAGATCTCCTTCAGAGACATGACCCGGCCCTTGGGATAGTTGCGCTTCCGTGCGATAATGGCGGTTATGATCATCAGAGCCACGCCCAACAGGATGCCGGGTATCAGGCCGCCCATGAACAGCTGGCCGATGGATACGCCGCCGCCTGCCGCCATAGCAAACAGGATCATGTTATGGGAAGGCGGGATCATAACACCCTGGCAGGAAGAGGTGACCGTGACCGCCACAGAGAAGTCTTTATCATATCCGGAATCCGTCATCATGGGGATGAGAATGGAGCCGATGGAGGACGTATCCGCCACGGCGGAACCGGAAATACCGCCAAAGAACATGGAGGCCAGGATATTCACCTGAGCCAAACCGCCTCGCATCCATCCGACGCATGCGTTTGCCAGAGTAATGAGCCGACGAGAAATGCCGCCTTGTCCCATGATCTCACCGGCCAGAATAAAGAAGGGGATCGCCAGCAGGGAGAAGGACTGAACACCGCTGACCATTCGCTGAAACAGTGTAGCTAGAGGGATGTTCAGATACAGCGCCGTCAGAACAGAGGAGATGCCCAGCGTGAAAGAAATGGGCATCCGCGCCATCAGCAACAGGACGAAGGACCCCAGCATGATGGCAATGGCAATGGTTGTATCAGGCATGGTCATCCTCCTTTGCGGTTTCGCTATCTTTCTCAAAAATCTTCTTATCCTGGCCCGCCGCAACCAAAATAGCATTCAGCAGCACCAGAAGACCGGACAGGGGCAGAATCACATAAAGTACGGAGCTGGGCATTTTCGTAGCCGGCAGGGTGGACATTTTGGTCATGTTCATAATGAGCAGACCATAGTACACCATAGCCCCGCCGAATACAGCAATCAGAATATGGTCAATGCTTTCCAGCACCCGAATGACCTTCGCGGGCAGTTTAGACGTAAACATTTCAATGCTGATGTGGATTCTTTCCAGAACACCGATGGCCATGCCGATTAGGCTGAACCATACCAGCATCAGCGTGGCAACCTCCTGGGTCCAAGGAAAGCCCTGTTTGAAGATATAACGCAGGATTACATCCGTGAAAACGATGACGGTCAGGACCACCATGCAAATAATGGCGAACCATTCCAGTGCCTTGAACAGAAAACGGCTGGCTTTCTGCAGAATACGCATAGTGCAGACTCCTTTCTAGTAGTTCGCAAATTGAAAGGACGGCCCGGATGGGCCGCCCTTTACCAGCATAGATCAGCCCAGAGCCTGAACGCGCTCCACAATGGCCTTCTGATCAGCATTCAGGAAGGTATCATACATAGGTGCAACAGCATCCTGGAACAGCTTGACCTCTTCATCGGTCAGAGTGGTGAGGGTGCAGCCCTTCTCTTCAGCGATCTTGGCGTTCTTGGCTTCGGACTCCTCCCAAGCCTCACGATGCCAGACCTCGGCTTCCTTGGCACAGTCGAAGATGATTTGCTGATCCTCAGCAGACAGCTTATCCATGGTCTGCTTGGAAGCCAGGATCATGTCAGGCATGTAGGAATGGCCGTCATAGGTCCAGTAGGGAGCAACCTCCCAGAAAGACATCTCGATGTAAGAAGTCATGTTGTTCTCAGCGCCATCCACAACGTTGGTCTGAATGGAAGAGTAAGTGTCGTTAAAGGGCAGACCCACGCCGGCAGCACCCAGGCAGTCCATCAGGGTCAGCATCAGGTCGGACTCGGACACACGGATCTTCATGCCGGCCAGATCGGCGGGGGTGTGGATCTCCTTCTTGGAGTTGAAGAAGTTTCTGGAACCGGGATGCAGATAGGTGATACCCACCAGGTTGTTGTCCTTGAAGGTCTCAAAGACTTCCTGACCGATCTCGCCGTCCAGAACCTCAAAGAGGTGATCCACGCTGGTGTACTCATAGGGCATCTGCAGAGCGTTCATCAGAGGAGCGAACTCAGCAGAGGCACCGGAAGAAACACGGGTGAAGTCCAGACCGCCGAACTGGCATTGCTCGATGGTGGAGCGCTCGTCGCCCAGTTCACCGGCAAAATGGCACTCGATGGTGATGCGGCCATCAGTCTTTTCGTTTACCAGATCAGCGAACATCTAGCAGGCCTGGCTGGTGATGTGCTCAGCGTTGTGGCTGTTGGCCAGACGCAGAACCACAGTCTCAGCGGAAGGGGTACCTGCAGAAGCAGTGTCGCCAGTGGAAGAGCTGTCCTTCTGCCCACCGCAGCCGGTGCACAGGCTCAGCAGCATGACCATCGCCAGAAGGGAGGTAACAAACTTTTTCATCTTCTTTTCTCCTATCAAACTTTTTATGATCCTAATCAGGATCACTTCTATAATTTGATTGTATCTGAGAACAAAATATTAAGAAATCGTAAACTCTTGCGGTTTAGCCGTTATTTTTTTGCCAACATCCAAAGAATATTTGTTAAAATTGTGCAAAATTAACAACAGCAGGCAAGCCGCCTGCTGTTGTGTCTTTATTCCGTGGATGATACAACCGTGTTTCGATAAGCCGTCGGTGTACATCCTACCACTTTTTTAAATGCCTTTGTGAAATAATTGGAATCGGCATATCCAACGGAATGTCCTACGTCGCTGACGGAGAGGTCTGTAGAAGTCAAGCGCTTCTTGGCCTTTTCGATGCGGTAAGACGTCAGATAATCCAAAAAGGTCTTTCCGGTAACCGCCTTTACTTGCCTCGAAAAATAAAACGGACTCATTCCCATGCTTGCGGCTGCGTCTTCCAATGCCATATCCTCTGCATAATGGCGCTGCACCCATACAGCCAGCTCCGACTCAAAGGGAGATGTCTTCGTCACAACGCAGGTCTGAAGGTCAAAAAACTTTTGGAGACTTTCCCGCAGTTCCACCTCGCCAACCGGTTTTAGAATATAGTCCTCGCCACCGGAACGAATCGCCCCCACTGCATAATCAAACCGATCATAGGCGGTAAGGAAAATGATGTGGACTGTCTGGATTTGCTTTTTAATGACCGCTGCGGCTTCCAATCCATTTTTTCCGGGCATTTCAATGTCCATAAATATTACGTCCGGCTGTACGCGAAGAGCCTTGTCCACTGCGTCATTTCCATCCGATGCCGCCTCAATCAGTGCGGCATCACCTAAGATCCCCCTGAGCCGGGAGATCAGCGCTCCCCGACTTTTGGGTTCATCCTCAGCCACTAGCACCTTGAACATGCAATTCCTCCCCTACAATCAATCTTACACAGGTCCCCAGACCGGGACGGCTGAATACATCCATTTTGCCGCCGCTGAGTTCCATCCGTTCCCGAATATTATCCAGTCCTACAGAGTGATGCGCGGTGGTTCCGCCGCTCTGCTGCGGACAGAAACCGCAGCCGTTGTCAGTGACCATAATCGTAATTCCCCGACGCCCCCGGAACGTGCGGACACGCACCAATCCACCGCATTCCTTCAGCCCGTGAATGATTGCGTTTTCCACCAACGGCTGGAGGATAAATTTCGGAACGGGAACATCAGAAAGCGCAGGATCAGCATGGACTTCCATAGTAATGCGGTCGCCGTATCGTGTCTCCTGCAGTTCCATATAATCCCGCAGAAGCCCGATTTCCCGCCCCAATGCAACGATCTTCTCATCGCTTTCCAGCGAATACCGGAAAAAATTAGACAGACGCAGAATCAGATCCTCTGACAGTGGTGCCTGTTCTTCGTGCGCCAGCGCGGCAATGGTGCTGAGGGTGTTGAACAGGAAGTGAGGATTGATCTGGCTTTGAAGCTGGGCGAAGCGGCCCTCCTGCAGTTTTTTCTGCATCTGTGCCGCCTCCACCTCTTTTTCCAGCAGATGCTTTTCCATCTCCGACTGCTTTTCAAGAGCCCATATCGTGTGTCGGATCTCCGCTTGCATCAGATTGAAGGACTTTGCGGTTCGCCCCAGCTCGTCATCACCGCGGACAACTACGGGCGGAGCTTCATAGTGACCAGCGCTAATGGCATCCGCTGCCTGTCCCAGTGCGGCCAAGGGGGCCAGAATGCTTCGCTTGAACACAACCAGCGTCAACCCCATCAGAACTGTAGCGACGATCAAAAACGCCACAAACTGCTTGCTGCTGCGGGCGTTTATTCGATCAGCTTCCTGCCACTGCATGCCGCCTTGTACCATTTGGCTGTGGAGCAGGTCCCTGGTGTAACCATCTATATAAGAAGACTGCGTTTTCAAGAGAAGATAATGCTCAATCATCTCTGACGGCTTTTCGGCATCCAGCAAAACATGTTGTGATTCCCGGTAGTAGGACATTGCGTTGCGGATGGCCCGCTTGAGTGCGTATTCTTCCCGCCGGTCTGCTTGCAAGTCGGGGCACAGTTCCTCCAGACAGCGGTTCGTCATCTGGATTGCCGCCAGATAGTCCTCCTTTGCGTCTATGGGTTGTATGGGCCTCATATACGCTTCCAAAGATGCATTTTCAGCAGAAAACGCGTCCATGAAGCCAGTAATATCCATATATTCATCCATAATAACGGAAGATCTTTCGCTGAACGTATGAAGTTGAATCATTACCAACGCCACCAAAACCCAAGTGACCGCAAGCATCATGCCCATCAGCAATATACTTTTTGTACGAATCGATACATCGTACCATTTTTGCTGCAGCCATTTCATCCAATCACCTCACTCTGGGCAACATACTCCTCATTATGGGTTAAGCGGCAGATGCCAAACGGACACGCGTTCAACACCAAAATGGGCGCAAACATGAGAAAGCTGTACTCCCATACATTTAAAATGAGTTGTGAATATTATAGCAATTTTTTTGGGTGTTTTTCAATATTCTTTATCCCATCTGAAAATAAATATTATGGCACGTGGCATAATATCCTGCCTTTAGGCTTAGGGATATAAGCCACACCTTGTTCCCCCGTAAAAAGGCTTCCGGGGATTGCATTAGATATCGTTGAGCGAACCGACGCTCCCCACGGCTTTAGCCGAGGGGAGCGTCAACCTTAGCAAGGAGTGTTACAGCACCAGTGCTTCCTTTAATACCCGGAGGGAGGTCAGGTGGCCCTCCAGCATGGGCATGGTCAGGTCCTCCATTTCCAGAGATACGTCGCCGTCATAGCCGGCCATCCGCACGGTGGAGAAAAACTCCTTCCACCACTGGGCGCCGTGGCCGCAGCCCACAGCCACGTAATTCCACGAACGCGTGCGGAACTGGTCGATGGGCTTCGTGTCCAAAAGGCCGTTTGGCCCGGACATCCGCCGCTCCGGGCGGGAGTCCTTGCCGTGGACATGGTAGAGAGCGCCCTGCTCACCCAGCACCCGGGCGGCCTCGATGGGGTCGCCGCCCATCCAGAACAGGTGGGAGGGGTCCAGATTCATGCCCACCATAGGGCCAACGGCCTCCCGCAGACGGAACAGGGTCTCCGGGTTGTACACCAGCTGCATCCCGTGGTTTTCCAGCGCGATCTGACGGATGCCGCAGTCCTCCGCCATGCGGACCAGTTCCTTCCACTTGGGGATGGCCACCTCGTTCCACTGGTAGTCCAGAATGTCCTGGGTCTCCGGCGGCCAACTGGTGGTGATCCAAACGGGGGTCTTGTCGCCGGGACAGCCGGCGGGCAGGCCGCTCATCATCACGATCTTCTCCACGCCCAGCAGCTTCGCCAGGCGGAAGGTTTTCTCCGTCACCTCCCAGTCCTTCTGGAAGGCAAGGGGGTTGCCGGAGCAGTTCAGGGCGCACAGGGCGATATCCCGGCGGCGAAGCTGGTCCATCCAGCGCTGCCGGGCCGTTTCGGAGCCGAGCAGTTCGTCCAAGTCGATGTGGGGCGCGCCGGACCAGTTGCCGGTGCCGATCTCCACCGCCTGAACGCCCTGCGCCACGCAGAAATCCAGCATGGCCGCAAAGGGCATATCCAATGTGCAGGTTTTGATAGAAAGCCGCATAGGGGACCTCCTTGGTCATTGATCTTTTTGGGGGCCGCTGCGGGGCGGCGCATGAAAATCGTCTTTTTTCGCGGGGAGTTGAGGGGCGCTATTCCTTGGTGAACCACAGGTCCAGATCCACAGGACCCTCGATGCCGTCCACAACGCCGCTCTCGCTGTACTGCCAGAGGGTCACGCCCCGGTCCAGCGCCGGGACGGGGCCGTAGCTGGCCAGCCAGACCGGCAGGTGCGCCAGCTCCTCCATGCCGTACATACTTCCGGCCCAGTGGAGGTTCATGTAGACCACCGGCTCGTAGCCCGCCTGACGGATCACGTCGCAGAAGGCGATGGCGTTCTGGGTGGCCTGTTCGCCGGTGAGATCGTCGGTCCGGGCCTCGTCCGCCGTGTAAAATTCCAGATCATAGGCGATGGGGCCGCTGACGTTCGTCCCCCGGAGCCGCTCCACCACGAATCGGGCTTCCTCGGCGGCTTCCTCCTCCGTGACGGCCTGAGAGTAGAAGTAAACGCCCACCGTCAGCCCCGCATTGGCGGCGTCGGCGGCGTTCTGGGCGAAGGCGTTGTCCTCCACCAAAGCCCCGGTGCCGTAGCCCCGGAAGCCAACCCGCAGCATGGCGAAGTCCGCTCCGGCGGCTTTTACGGCGGGCCAGTCCACGTTTCCCTGATAGCTGGAAACGTCCACTCCGGCCCGGGCGGTGACGCCGGGGGCGTCATATTGGTAAAACGGCTCCCTGCGGGTCAGGGCTTCCTCGTTGACGGAGATGCCCGGCCCCGGCGCGGTATGGGCCCGCCATTCCAGAATACCCCAGATCCCAAGGCCCGCCAATACCAGCACCGCCAGCAGCCAGCCACGGCGGTTGGGCGCGGCCCGCTTGCCGCCTTTCTTTTTCTCTTCCATATGTTTCTCCCTCTTTTCTGCTCATAGACTACCACCGGCGGCGCTGCCGTTGGTGAACAAAGTCTGAATTTGCCGCAAAAAGGGGAGGGGACGGTTCAGGTTTCCTGCGCCAGCATCCGCAGGGCGAACAGGGTGTGGAGCGCCGCGCCGGTGGGGAGAACGTCCTCATTGAACACCACCGCCTCGTTGTGCATGGGCTTGCCGTAGCGGGGATCCTCCTGCGGCGTTCCGGCCCCCAGCAGCAGGTAGGCGCAGGGCAGCTCATAGGTGAAGGAGGCGAAGTCCTCGGAGCCCATGCCCCCCTGATCCAGACGGTACACCCGCTCCTTGCCAGCCAGCTCCTCCGCCCAGCCCGCGATCTGTTCCATCAGGGCGGGATCGTTTACCAGCGGCGGCGCGGAGGCGATCTCCTCCAAATGGGCGCTGCCTCGGAAGGCCGCCGCCGTGTTTTCCGCGATGACCCGGATGCGCTCCATGATCCGGGCGGTGAGTTCCCGGTCAAAGGTGCGGATGGTACCCTCCATCACCGCTTCCTCCGGGATGATATTGGGGGCCTGTCCCCCCTGGAACCGGCCCACCGTCACCACGGCAGGCTTCTTCGCGGAGATCTCCCGTGCGGTCAGCTCCTGCAGGGAGAGGTAGATGTGGGCGGCGATGTTGATGGGATCCACGCCGGTCTCCGGCATGGCCCCGTGGCAGCCGGTGCCCCGGACGGAGATCCGGAACAGGGTGCAGCCCGCCATGAACGTCCCCCGACCGCAGAGCACCATGCCGGAGGGGGTGCCGGAGTTGACATGAAGGGCCAGCGCCGCTTTGGGCGTCGGCGCATCCTTCAGGACCCCGGCCGCCAGCATGGACTTGGCCCCGGTGAAGCCCTCCTCATCCGGCTGGAACCCCAGCCGCACCGTGCCCTTCAAGTCCGCCTGATGCCGCTTGAGTAAAGCGGCGGCGCTTAACAGCATGGCGGCGTGCATATCGTGGCCGCAGGCGTGCATGGCGCCGTTTTCCGACTGAAAATCCAGCCCCGTGGCCTCCCGGACCCGGAGAGCGTCCATATCCGCCCGGAGCAGCACGCACCGGCCGGTGTCCTCACCAGTGATGTCCGCCACCACGCCCCCGGCCAGCGGGCGGGGCGTATACCCCAGCGCCGTCAGCCGTTCCGTCACATAGGCGGCGGTGCGGGGCAGGGAGGGGCCCACCTCCGGGTCCCTGTGCAGGGTCCGGCGATCCGTCAGAAGCTGGGGCTTCAGGGCTTCCGCCTCCGCCAGCAGAGCTTTGGTATCCATGGTCATAGCACGTCATCCTTCCTTTGAACTGCGCCGTTTCCGGCAAGCTTACAATACGGTTATTATACCGCAGGGCGGTGCATTGTCAAACACCGCCGGAGAAAAAACAGAGCTGCGCAAGCACCTTTTCTCATTTTTTCTGATAGGGCTTCGGTAAGAAAAGTGAGCGCGGACTGTCCTGACAGCTGCTGGCGGCGCTGGACTGAGCGGCAGAGGCACTTGCCGCAAAGGGCAGAGCTTGGGCGTGCAGATCAACCGGTTCTGGTGATACAGGTCGGCCAAGCTGTGGAGTAAGCGGGACAAAGTGTTTAAATTTTTACCGGGCAGAAATTGAGATTTGGAAAAAATGATAAACTTGATGAAAATGAAAAGGTTTTGATTGACTCCAAAAGAAATTGGCAGTATTATACGACCAACAAAAACGGTATGTTAAAGGAAAGGAGCGGCAGCTATGTTTAATCTGAGTTCTCGAATGCTGATCTGCATGTACATGGACATGGCTATGCCGATGCCCATGCATTTGTGCGCTCATTTGTTGCCTTTCCGGAACATCCGGGGTCGAATGTGTCTCTGTGGATCATAATATGCAGAGTTATTGACGCATTTGAAGCGGGGAGCTTTTGAGCTCCCCGCTTTTTTTGTTAGTTAGAAGGAGGAATCGATTTGATTGAACTGACACACGTCTCCAAAGATTTCGGAAAAGGGCAGCAGGAGGTCCACGCTGTGCGGGATGTTTCCCTGTCTATCGATAAGGGTGAGATTTTCGGAATCATCGGCTTTTCCGGAGCAGGGAAGTCCACACTTGTCCGATGCATCAATCTTCTGGAGCGGCCTACTGCCGGCACGGTCATGGTAGACAACAAGGACCTGACCGCACTATCCGCACGGGAGCTGCGGCAGGCACGGAAAAAAATCGGCATGATCTTTCAGCATTTTAATTTAATGCCGTCCCGCACCGTCGCCGGAAATGTAGCCTACTCCATGCGCGGCAACGGTCTGAGCAGGAAAGAAACGGCGGACAAGGTCGCACATCTGCTGGAGCTTGTGGGGATTGGCGATAAGGCGAACGCCTATCCCAGCCAGCTGTCCGGCGGGCAAAAGCAGCGCGTTGCCATTGCGAGAGCATTGGCCAATGATCCCAATGTGCTGCTGTGCGACGAGGCCACATCTGCATTGGACCCGCAGACCACACGATCCATTCTGTACCTCCTGAAGCACTTGAATGAAACGCTTGGCATCACGATCGTGCTGATCACCCACGAGATGGCTGTGGTCAAGGAGATCTGCAGCCGGGTCGCGGTGATGGAGCACGGCAGCGTTGTTGAACAGGGCGACATTTTTTCCATTTTCGTTTCGCCAAAGCAGCCGGTCACACAGGATTTTATCCGAACCACCTCCAATCTGCAAAAGATCGAAGAGCTGATTGCGGAAAATGCGCCCATCACGCAGCTCAAGCCGGGAGAATTGATCGTGCGGCTTTCCTATACGGAGCGAAATACCTCAGAGGCACTGATCTCTTCCGCTTCCAGACAGTTTGAAATCGATATCAATATCATCTTTGCCAATATAGAGAGCGTACAGGGCGCGCCGATCGGCAGCACGGTTGCCATCATCAGCGGCGCACGGGAAAGGATCACAGCGGCGATCGCATATCTGATCGAAAAGAATGTAGGAGTGGAGGTGTTGAAGGATGCAAGAGTGGCTTGAGACCTGCCTGCCCAATGTGGCTGATTCCTTTCCGGTATTGCAGCAGAGTATTCTGGAAACGCTGCAGATGGTTCTGGCGGCGGGCCTGATTTCCTTTTTCCTGGGTGTGCTTCTCGGTACGGTTTTGACGGTGACCCGGCAAAATGGAATTCTGCCGAATCCGGCAGTCTATCAGGTGCTGGACAAGCTCATCAACCTGTTCC
>ERZ779890.4869-NODE-4869-length-10944-cov-9.377445_pt1 | contig 10944 bp, 9 predicted proteins | sample MGYA00511553_ERZ779890 | MGnify/ENA primary metagenome ERZ779890 (study PRJEB29588, sample SAMEA2152064) | human gut metagenome | biome: human gut; feature: human-associated habitat; material: faeces | place: Denmark | collected 2008/2010 ...
CCCCCAAAGGGGGAGCCTATTCATCTTTATTATATCGCCCGATATAATTTTCAGCAAGCCTTATTCCTGATGGCTACGGCGGTAGAACCGGGTGCCGGAACCGCGGTTGGAGAACAGCTCCAGCAGGATGGAGTGGGGCACACGGCCATCGATGATGACCGCCTCGTGGACTCCCTGATAGATGGCATCGGCCATGCCGCCAATCTTGGGGATCATGCCGCCTGCAATGACGCCGGCAGCCTTGTAGCCCTCGATCTCGCTGACCTCCACCTCGGGGATAAGGGTGGTCTCATCGTCCTTATCCCGCAGCAGGCCGGCGATATCGGTCATGGAGACCAGCTTCTCGGCCTTGAGGGCAATGGCGATCTGTGCGGCAGCGGTGTCGGCGTTGACATTATAGGCCTGGCCCAGATCGTCCATGCCCACCGTTGCGATCACAGGGATATAGCCGCCATCCAGCAGGGTAGAGATCAGGGTGGGGTCCACATGGATGATCTCGCCCACATGGCCCAGCGCGGGGTCCAGTTCGGTGCAGCGGAGCATCTGGCCGTCCGCATTCATGCCGCACAGCCCCGCGCCGATTGCCATGTCGGACAGCGCCTTTCGCCGCGTGCCTTCGGACTGCGCAATCATCGGCGCAAGCAGCAGCGGGAGCGTCTCGTCCGGCGAAAGCTGCTTCCCTGTGGACAGGGCATTCAGCAGTGCGGACAGCACCGCATCATGCGACACGGCGAAGGCTTCCGCGGCATCCAGCGACGCGGTGTACAGCGCGCGGCGGCTCGCTAAATCGGAGGAGAAGCGTTCGCCTTCCGGCACGGCAGCATCGTCGCTGACGGCAATCAGCTGTCCGGTCAGCGCACGAAGGGCGTTTTCTGCCTTTTGACGCTCTTCGCGCGGCAGAAGGCGGCTCATGCCCGCGCAGATGGCGTGCGCAATTGTCCAAATCCCTGTGCGGAGCAGCGATTCGCGCGATTGAAGCGCCAGCATCGCGTCATCCATCAGCACATAGCGGCTGGTATGCGCCCGAAGCGAAAAGCGGCGTGATTTTCCGCGTGCTGGGTCGAACACGTCACCTGTTTCTGCGAATACAGCGGATGCATCCGCCGCTGCTGGCAGGAGAATCAGCGGAATCGCGCGCCACTGCTCGAATGTTTCTGCATGTCCTTTTGTGTGCAGACGCGCCAGCAGCGCCTGTCCCAGCGCCATTGCGTCATTGCCGCCGACGGCAAGAATTGCCTGCGCCTGTTTGTCGGTGAAGGCCTGCAGGGCAGTATCAACGTCCGTGCGGGTCAGCGCGCCGTCCTTGCTGTCCGACAGTGATACGGCGGCGTGGACTGCGTACATGATTTGGCTGTCCTCCAGCACGGGGAGCAGGAGCGATTCGCAATCGACGGCATGGGCATCGCCGATGACGAGAACGCAGCCGATTTGGCGGCTGCGCAGGAGTTCTGGCAGCGCTGCTATGCTGTCCAGCCGGGAAGGGAATACGGGATGCGCAGGGAGCGGAAGCTGTTTCATGAGCATGTCCTCCGGTGGGATTGATATGAGTTTTGACGAATGCAATTAGTGGATTCGGTAAAGAAAATAGTGTGCTTTGCTTGTGACAGCGATTACATCATCTGCACCAGCAGCATATACACAATCGTGCCGCCGGCAATGCCAATCAGGCTTGACCAGTGCTGCTTCTCCTTCAAAAGGTTGTCCACGAAGATGACCACGAACATAGCGGTCATGACGAAATCAAGTCCCTTGGTGTCGAACGGAAAAAGTCCACCGAGCAGGCCGCCCAGCGCCGCGCCTGTAACCCAGTAGCACCAGTCCAGCACCGTTACCCACAGGTAGAACCAGCTGCGGTCAACCTCCGGCGGCACGTCGGCGGAGCAGGTGATGGAGAAGGTTTCGTCGCACAGGCCAAAGATGAGCAGCGGCTTCTTCCAGCCTGTCCCGGCGTACTTGCCCAGCAGGGACAGCCCGTAGAACAGGTGGCGCGCCTGAATCAGCAGCGCCATCAGAAACGTCTCCAGCGGCGCAAAGGCTGAAAGCAGCATCGACACGGTGACATATTCCAGCGAACCGCCGAAAATTGTCATTGCCATGCACATCGGGTAGAGGAACGAAAAGCCCTTGGTGCGCATCAGCAGACCATACGCGAAGCCAAGGAAGAGAAAGCCCGCCAGAATCGGCAGCGTGTGGGAAAAGCCGCCAGAAACGCGCGCTTGATCGTGCCGCACGGCGTCTTGGGTATTTTTGCCGATGATTCGTCTGGATATGCAGGCGCATCGGAAGAAACAGGCTGCATGGAAAATGACCTCCCCGTAAAATATAGAGCGCTGGTGGGAATTATACAACGGAAATCCGCCGCGGTCAAGCAGGGTTGCAATTCGCGCAAGGTGATGGTATACTAAGAAACAGCAAAAAGCGACAGCAAGCGCACAACGCGCGGAAGGAGCAATACCATGGCGGAACAGGAGCAGACGGTAGACCAGCAGCAGGAAAAGGCGCGCGAAAAGGCGGAGGATGACCGCTATCAGCGGGCGGAACAGCAGCAGGCGGCGTATGATGATGAGTACGAGAGCCGCCGTGAAACGCTGTCCGCACTGGCGCTGTTTCAGCAGGATTCGGTGGAGCAGCTGGCGGGCGGCAGCCGACAGAATCGCCGGGATTATTATCAGAAGCTGCTTTCCCGGCTGTATATTGAGCTGCGCGACTTGGGGGCGTCCATGCTGCTGGATCAGCTGGATGCACAGCTGACGCAGAAGCATCAGGGCAAATGCGCCATGCTGGTGTACAGCGCGGTGACGCAGTGCTATCAGATGCTGGTACTGGATGCGCCGATGGCGGATGCCGCGAACGCCGTGCCGGATGTGTTCACTGCCGAACGTGAGCCGATGACGTGGGAGCTGCTGGCGTCTTATTCGGCAGACCCGGAACTGCCTGTGCGCGCATCGTTTACAACCCGCGTGCGTGTGCTGCGGTCGGTCAGCCGCCTGCTTTATCAGGCGCGCCGGGACGGGCGGAGTGCCGCACCGGAGGAAGATGCGCTTCGTGCGCGCCTGCAGGAGTATCAGCTGATGGCGAAGATGCAGGATGAATCGCTGGAGAATGCCGCCCGGCAGGTGGAGGAAGCGAATAGGAAGGCAGAGGAAGCCCGTACCGGCAGGGCAGAGGAAGAAATCAAGCCGATAAAGGAAAAGCTGCTGGCGGAATTTGAAGAAAAACTGAAGGCGCAGGAAGCCCAGTTTGCACAGGCAGGGCGCGCCAAATTCCAAGAGGCGTTTGGACAGCAGCAGAAGGCGGTTCGCGAGCGGATGGAGGATGAAGCGCGCTGGGCGGCGCAGCTGTTTGATGACGCGGGGATGCAGTACGACAAACTGCGGCAGGATTTCGCGCGGATGCAGGAGGAGCAGAACGCCCGGATGCAGCAGTGGCAGACGGCGATTTATCAGGCGGATACGCGGATGCTGGGGCAGTGCTACGTCGGCATGGCGACGAAACTCGGCGACGCGGTGGATCAGGCGATTGCGAAGCTGATGAAGCCGGAAATGAGCGCCGAGGAAGCCAAGCCCCTGCTGGAACTGCGCGCGGTAATGCTCAGCCAGCTGACCCGGCTGGAATACGCCATGAAACGCTTGGGGCTGGTGGTCATCCGCCCGCAGCGCGGCGATACCTTCCAAAACGACGTGCATACGCTGACGACAACGTCCTCCGAGACAATCAATGTGCCGGAATTTGCGAAAATCGACCAGTGCATTACCCCCGGCGTGCTGGCGGAGCGCGCAGATTTGCGCTTCCGCGAGGTGATTGTGCCGGCGGTGGTTACATTGATGGTGGACTGAGAAAAGCCCTTTTGCGCGGGATGAAAAACCATCGGAAAATCGTTGAATCAGTGCAGGCGGGAAGGTCTGCGCAATATCTCATAATATCTCATAGAGGTGAATCCCCTGATGAAAAAGGGTGTATTTCTGGCGCTGCTGCTCATGCTGCTGGCGGCTTTTCCGGCGCTGGCGGAAGATGTGTACTATGCGGATGCGTCGCAGGGCGGCAGTGTGACGAGCGATAAGGGGTATCTGTCCGTGTCATGTCCGCTGGATACGGACAGCCGCGTTACAATGACCATTCGCGACGAGTGGGGATCGACGGTTTATCAGCGCGATTACGGCGTGTGCAGCGGAATGTTCGCGTCAGAGGAAGTGTATCTGCCGCAGATTGGCGCACAGACGACGTATCGCGTCACCCTGTCCACGGACAGCGGTGAAAACAGCTTCACGGTCGTTCGCGTTGCGCCAAGATTGACGGATTCCAACGTCACGACGGCGGGACTGCCGCTGTCGGATGTTAGCGGCGTTTCGTCGCCTAAAAAGGCGATTTTGCTGGATTTGAGCGCGCTGAATAATCAACTGCCGATGGTCGTGCCGATGGTCTCCGGCGATGTGCAGCTTGGCTGCGTAACGTTCACGGTGCGCAACGGTCAATTGAGCGTATCGGCGGAATTGACGGTGGATGGCACGATTGACCGCGCGGCGGTGTATGTGGCGAAATCCGCCCTCTCCGCGCAGACGCTGGGTACGCGGCGCTTTGACGGCAAGAAGGTCGGGCTGAACAAGAAAGTCAATGTCGATGGCTTGGGCTATGCTGCCGTGCTGGTGCAGATGACGGTTTCCTACGATCAGGACACCGCGACGCCGCTGATGCCGGATGAGGACTTCGTGCAGGAACAGACGGAGCTGTGGGACGCGATGCAGGAAGAAACGGTCAACGAGGCGGTCGGGTAATCCGAAATCATTTAGGCAAGCAATAAAAAACAAGCAACAAAAAAGCTCAAGGCACTTAGATGGGATGCGAAGCAGTCCAGAGGGCGACCGCAGACTTCGTCTGTTTTCATGCCCTCTGGTCGCGCCCGCAGGCGCGAAACCCCTGCTAAACACGCGGGCAAAGCATGAAAGTGCGCTCAACTCAATCGCGAGAAGGGTGTCGAGAGGGTCGAAGACCCTTCGCAGGTGCAGGGCAGCGCCCTGCTGGGGTCAAGGGGCAACGCCCCTTGCGTTTCCTTAATTAACACGCGGACACTGTGTGAAGAAGTCGCAAACTCAATCGCGCGGAAGGGTCAAGGGAGGAACTCCCTTGTGGGGTCAAGGGGCAAAGCCCCTTGCGTCTCCCCCAAAGTAAGGAGAATACGAATGGAATTGACTGTGCTGGGGATGAATGGACCGTTTCCGGCGGCGAATGGCGCAACGTCGGGATATTTGGTGCGCGGGGAAAAGACGCGCGTGGTGATGGATATGGGCAGCGGCACGCTCGGAAGGCTGACGGCGCTGATGCCGCCGGAGAAGCTGGATGCGCTGCTGCTCTCGCACTGGCACTTCGATCATTGCAGCGACGTGCTGCCGCTCTTGTTCCGCTTGCAGGCGTGCGCGGCAAAACCGCTGGATGTCTACGCGCCGGTGGATGAATCGTCGATGGTGCGCAAGATGGTGCAGCAAAACAGCGCTTTCTGCCTGCATGACGTGCAAAAGGACGACGAGGTGCAGCTTGGCGAATTTTCCGTGCGCGTTTTTGCCGCGCGTCACCCTGTGCCGGGGGTTATGTACCGCGTGACGGACGGCGAAAAGACGCTGTGCTACACCGGCGACACCAATACCGTGGAGGGGCTGACGGACTTCGCGCAGGACGCGGATCTGCTGCTGGCGGATGGGCTGTTTCCGACGGAAATGTGGCAGGAGGGTCTGCCGCATCTGTCCGCGGCGCAGACGGCGGAACTGGCGCGCGATGCTCACGTGAAGAAGCTCGTTATCACCCACCTGAACCCGAACATCGCCCCGGAAACGCTGCTCAAACAGGCGCGGGCGATTCGCACGGACGCGGAGCTGGCGCATATCGGCGCAACGTATCGTGTCTGACGCGCGAACACGGCACGCATTGCTGCAAACCGCCCTCCTGCCCTGCGCGGCACTGCTGATGATGGCGGGCATCGCCCTCGGCTTCCAAGCGCCGACGAGTGCAATGCCGATGCTCTGCGTGTCGTCGGCGCTGGCGGGATTGCTCCTGCTGGGGCGGCGAAGAACGCGCGCGGCGGGCTGCTTGCTGCTGACGTTCCTGCTTGGCGCGGCGCTGGGCATCCGCATGGCGAATCCGACGCTTCCGCCGGAAGGGGACGCGCAGGTGACGGGCGTTGTTGCGGGCGAGGTGGACTTCCGCGCGGAGAAGGGGCAGGTACGCGTTATCCTGCGGGATGTGACGCTGAACGGCGAGCGCATTGCATCCGGCGCATACTGGACGTACTACCTCAAAACGGATGAAAATATCCCGGACTTCCTGACGCCGGGGGCAAGAATCAGCATGACCGCCGAAGTCTATCATCCGCAGGGACAGCGAAATCCGCATGGGTACGACTTTCGACAGGCTCTGCGGCAGAAGAATATCCTGATAGGCCTGTATGGTGCGGCGAAACTGCAAGCGCTGCCGGACGGGCTTTCTCTTTATGGGCTGGCGGCACGGTTCAATCACCGCATGGCGCAGACATTGAGAGACGTTTGCGGCGAGAAAGCTGGACAGCTGGCGAGTGCGGTGCTGCTGGGAATGCGCGACGAAGTGCCGGACGAGGAACAGGAACAGTTCCGGCGGCTCGGCATTGCGCATATTCTGTCCGTTTCGGGCTTCCATGTGGGCGTGCTGGTTGCCTTGCTGGCGCTGCTGATGATGCCGGTGAAACATCGGCGGCTTCGGATGGCGCTGACATTGCCGATGCTGCTGGCTTACGCGTTCCTGACAGGCGGAAATGCGCCCGCCGTCCGCGCCGTGCTGCTCTGGGCGCTCGTCTGCTGGGGTCGGATTCGCCACAAGCGGGTGCTGATGCCGCATGTGCTGTGCGCATCGGCAATGATTCAGCTGATGTTTGCGCCCGCACAGCTGTTCAGCGCGTCGTTCCAGATGACGTACGGCGTGATGGCGGCGATTTGCGGGATAACGGCGCAGACCGCCCCGAACGCGCAGAAAAAGCGCGGCTGGAAGGGGAAGATACTGTCCCTGCTGTCCGTCTCCGCGGCGGCGCAGTTCGGCGTACTGCTGCCGGAACTGTACTGGTTCGGGCGCGTGCCGCTGCTGGGCATTGCGGTGAATGTGCTGCTGGTGGCGGGGATGAACGTGCTGCTCCTGCTGGATTGGGTGACACTGCTGCTGACACCGATTCCGTGGCTGGCGGCGCTTCCGGGGGCGGCGACGCGCGCAGTCAGTGAGGGATTCCTGCGCCTGGTGAACGCACTGGGGCGGTTCGCGCCGACGCTGTGGACACGTCAGCCGGATGCGTGGGTGGTACTCGGCTGGCTGCTGGTGTTTGCGGCGCTGCTGCCGTTCGGAAAGAGCCGGAACCGCTGGCAGAACCGCAAAAAGCGGCTGCCGATGCTTGCGGCAGGGGCGGCGCTGATGGCGACGATTTTGCTGCCCGCGCCGTTTTCCGGGACGGAATATATTCAGCTTGACATGGGCGACGCCGATGCCGCCGTGCTGCGGCAGGAGAAACATGTGCTGGTGGTGGATGCGGGCGAATACGGCGGCGATTTGGCATCATACCTGCGCGCGGAGCATCTGCCGGTGGATTTGCTCGTGCTGACGCATTTGCACAGCGACCACGCGGGCGGCGTGCGGGAACTGCTGGATGAGGGCATACCAATTCGCCGGTGCGTGATGCCGTCCGGCGCCCTGGCGGCGGATTTCGACGAAGAGGTACTCCCGCTGCTGGCGCGGATGGAGGAAAACGGCACGGTCATCGAGACCGTCTGCCGTGGCGACATCCTCCAGTGGGCGGAAGGCAAGCTGACGGTGCTCTTTCCGCCGAAAGGATTTTCAGCGTCAAACGCCAACGACGGCTCGATGGCGCTGCTGGTGGAGGCGGAGGGCGTGAAGCTGCTGCTGACGGGTGATTTGAGCGCGCGGTACGGGCAGTACGCAGCCGTATCCGCCGACGTGGTGAAAGCGGCGCATCACGGGTCGAAGAACGGCACGACGCAGGCGTTTCTGGACGAAAGCGCGCCGACTGCCGTGCTGGTGTCCACCAAACGAGAGAATGCGGCGGACTATCTGCGCGGCATCACCGATGCGGATGTGTACAGTACGCTGGAAAGCGGAGCTATTATCATCCGCATGGCAGATGGACACTTTACCATCGAACAATTTGAGGAAATGCAATGAATCACAATGAATTTGTGCAGGCGCTGAAGGCCGGGAAGGTCAGCGGCGCGTACCTGTTTGAGGGCGTGGAGGAGAACATCAAGAGCGTGACGCTGGCCGCGCTGCGCAAGGCGGTGCTGGCGGACGGACTGGCGGAGCTGAATGAGAGCATCATGGAGAATCCGTCGGCAGGGGAGATTATTGCGGCGTGTGAAACGCTGCCGTTCGCGTCGGACAAGCGGCTGGTTGTTGTGCGGGAACTGAATGGCACGACCGGGCGGAGCGAGGCGGAAGAGCGGCTCGTCAGCTACATCCCGAAAGTGCCGGATTCGTGCGTGCTGGTTATCTATGTGCGCGGCAAGGCGGACGGGCGCAAGAAGCTCTATTCGGCGGTGAAGAAAAAGGGCGGCATCGTATCGTTCGAGCCGCTGGGGGATGCGGAGCTGAACGGGTGGATTGTCCGCGTGTTCCAGCAGAACGGGAAGAAGTGCGCACCGGACGTGGCGAGCCTTTTGTCCTTCACGGTCGGCAATGACACGGCGCTGCTGCGCGCGGAAATCGAGAAGCTGACGGCGCTGGCGGGCGACCGCGACACCATCACGGAGAATGACGTTCACGCCGTGGCGACGCGCTCCATCGAATGCACGGTGTTCGAGATGGTGGACGCCGTCGTCGCGGGGCAGCGCGCGCGGGCGCTGATGCTCCTGCGCGATATGCTGACCGCCGGGCAGGAGCGGCTGGGCATTCTGGCAATGCTGCTGCGGCAGTACCGGCTGATGCAGCATGTGAAAATCATGCAGTACGAGAAACTGAGCCGGCAGGAGCTGGTGAAGAATCTTGGCATTGCGCCGTTCGCGGCGGAGCGCACGATGCGGCAGGCGCAGGGCTACACCGGTGCGCAGGTGCGGCGCGGCGTGGAAATCTGCCTTGACACGGAATACAAGGTGAAGGCAGGGCAGTACAACGAGGACGGCGCGCTGGAAACGGCGGTGCTGGCGCTCTTGGGGCTGCGGGGCTAAGCGTGGAAAATCGAGTGGTGGACGAGGAGATTGCGCTGATTCCGTATTATCCGAACCCAGAAGCGGCGCTGCCGTGGTATCGGGATTGCGATGTCTGCAAGTGGGTGGACAACATTGACAAACTGTGTTCGCTGGAGTGGCTGAACGCGATGTATACCTGCCTGAGCACGCGCGGCGCGTGACGGCAAACATCTACGATTTCAACACGCAGAGTAGAAAGATATTCCTGTCGCTGGACTTTCAGCAGACTGAGAAAGAATGGTATGTACTGGATCTGTGACAAGGAAACCCGCTGACGGTCATGTTCAGCGGGCGTTTTTGTATTTCTCCTGTTTTTCCCTGCAAAAGGGGTTGCAATTCGGGCGGGAAGCGCGTATGATATGCACATGGAACGAAATTCACCCGGTGGGCAATAAATGACCCACTAAATGATGCAGGAGGCGAAACGCAATGGAGCGTGTGTATAATTTTTCCCCCGGCCCGTCGATGCTGGCACAGCCGGTGCTGGAGAAGGCGCAGAAGGATTTGATGGTTTACGGAAACACGGGCATGTCTGTGATGGAGATGTCCCACCGCAGCAAGATGTATACCGATATCTTCGACAAGACGGTCGCGGACTTGCGCACACTGATGCACATCGGGGATGATTACGAGGTGCTGCTGCTGCAAGGCGGCGCGACGCTGCAATTTTCCGCGATTCCCCTGAACCTGATGGTCAAAGGCAAGGCGGATTATGTCGATTCAGGCAATTTCGCGCACCTTGCCGCAGAAGAAGCAAAGCGCTACGGCGAAGTCAATATCGCCGCGACCAGCCGCGAAGACAACTACACCTACGTTCCCGACATGGCGGCGGCGAAGTTCGATCCCGACGCGGATTACGTTCACATCACCCAGAACAACACCATCTACGGCACGCGGTTTGTGGAACTGCCGGATGTCAAAGCGCCCCTTGTTGCCGACGCAAGCTCCATGATTCTCTCCGAACCGATGGATGTGAACCGCTACGGGGTGATTTACGCCGGGGCACAGAAGAACATCGGTCCGTCCGGGCTGTGCGTCGTGGTTGTGCGCAAGGACTTGCTCGGCCACGCGAAGCCCATCTGCCCGAAGCTGATGGACTGGAAGGTCGAAGCCGACAAGGGCAGCATGTACAACACGCCGAACACTTGGGGCATCTATCTCGCCGGGCTGACGTTCGACTGGCTGCTGTCCATCGGCGGCGTGGAGGCGATTTATCAGGTGAATCAGGAGAAGGCAAAGCTGCTGTATGACTTCCTTGATAACAGCAAGCTGTTCAAGGCGACGGCGCAGAAGAAGTATCGCAGCTTGATGAATGTGACGTTCGTGACGGGCGACGCGGAGAAGGACGCGGCGTTTGTGAAGGCGGCGGCGGCACAGGGATTGGTGAATTTGAAGGGCCATCGGACGGTGGGCGGTATGAGAGCGTCCATTTATAACGCTATGCCCATGGAAGGGGTTAAGAAGTTGGTGGAGTTCATGAAGGAATTTGAAAGGGAAAATGGTTAAGAAAGGATAAACACGCGAACAGAGTAAACAAAAACTTCCAATAAAGTTCAAGCAGCATGGAAGGGTCAGCCGAAGGAGTCCAGAGGGCGATCGGAAAGCCCTCTGGAAGTATGGCAATGTCCAGTTTGGTAGAGAGGTCAATTGCGATTGCCTGAAAGAAACATACTGCTTTTTATTGTTGCAGGGGATTTCGCGCCTGCGGGCGCGACAAGGGGGCTTTCCGATCGCCCCCTTG
>ERZ779890.4870-NODE-4870-length-10940-cov-7.577033_pt1 | contig 10940 bp, 9 predicted proteins | sample MGYA00511553_ERZ779890 | MGnify/ENA primary metagenome ERZ779890 (study PRJEB29588, sample SAMEA2152064) | human gut metagenome | biome: human gut; feature: human-associated habitat; material: faeces | place: Denmark | collected 2008/2010 ...
CGCTGCGCGACCACCAGAGCGGCAACTTGTCATTCAAAGAGGACGGCATGACCAGAAGGTCTATGTCGTCCTCTTTTCATGCCAATTTGTTCGCTCTGGTGGGCGCTCGCTGTCGGTGCCAAAACATCGGCGTTGCCTTGATTCAAACCTGCCAAAAAGGGACAGGTTTATTTTGGTCGGTTTTATCTGGGCAAACGTGGTCGTCTATCGCAATGTAGTCGTTGGGGGATGTTCTTGTCTGACTAGTCGTTTAAGAACGTCCCCAACGACTACATAGCATGAGAGTGGATAATCTCCCGGTTTGAGCCTGCATTCAAGCTCAAAGTGGGAGATTATCCACTCTCATTTGTTGCGTGTCCGAAAATCCACGCTCGTTTCTACTCTGCCTACATTTGGAGGAAGAACTCGTGGAGGCGGACGTCGTCGTCGAGTTCGGGGTGGAAGGTTACGCCGAGCTGGTTGTCTTGGCGCGCGGCGACGATACGGCCATCGACTTCGGCAAGGGCCTTGGCATTGCCGCGCACCTCGACGATGCGGGGCGCGCGGATAAACGTTAACGGCACTTCACCGTCGATGCCGGCTACCTGTCCCTTGGTTCGAAAGCTGCCTAGCTGCCTGCCGTAGGCATTGCGCTCGACAAGTACGTCCATGGTTGCCAAACGCGGCGTGCCCTTATCGTCATGGGCGGCAAGGTCGTGAGCCAGCAGAATTAGGCCGGCGCAGGTGCCCAGGACGGGCATGCCTTCAGCGATACGGGCACGAAGCTCCTCGAGCATGTCCAACTCATCAAGCAGCTTCCCTTGAACGGTGGACTCGCCGCCGGGAAGTACCAGACGGTCAAAGTCCTGCTTTAAATCAGCCGCCTGCCTCAGCTCAATACAGTGTGCGCCCAGCTCGGACAGCCTCGCCTCGTGCTCGGCAAAAGCGCCTTGGACCGCCAGCACGGCGACCGTCTGGTCTGCGTAATCGCTCATGTGCGATCCTTTCTGCCGGACTAGCGTCCGCGCTCTTCCATGATGATCTCGATCTCGTCGGCGTTGATGCCGACCATGGCCTCGCCCAGGTCCTCCGAAAGCTCGGCAATGAGCTTGGCATCGGTGAAGTTTGCCACGGCCTTGACGATGGCGGCGGCGCGCTTGGCCGGGTCGCCGCTCTTAAAGATACCCGAGCCCACAAAGACGCCTTCGGCACCCAGCTGCATCATCAGCGCGGCGTCGGCGGGGGTCGCTACGCCGCCGGCGGCAAAGTTCACGACGGGAAGCTTGCCCGTGGCATGGACCTCGCGCACCAGCTCGACCGGAACCTGCAGTTGCTTGGCTGCCTCAAAGAGCTCGTCGTCACGCAGGGCAACAACGTCGCGGATCTGCTTTTGAATCTTGCGCATATGGCGCACAGCCTGGACGACGTCGCCCGTGCCCGGCTCGCCCTTGGTGCGGATCATGCTCGCGCCCTCTGCGATGCGGCGGAGCGCTTCGCCCAGATCACGTGCGCCGCAGACGAACGGCACGTTGAACTGGGTCTTGTCGATGTGATATATGTCGTCGGCAGGGGTGAGGACCTCGCTCTCGTCGATGTAGTCGATCTCGAGGGCCTCAAGGATCTGCGCCTCTACGAAGTGTCCGATACGGCATTTCGCCATGACGGGGATGGAGACGGCATCCTGGATCCCCTTGATCATCTTGGGGTCGCTCATGCGCGAGACGCCGCCTGCGGCACGGATGTCGGCCGGGATGCGCTCGAGTGCCATGACGGCGCAGGCGCCCGCCTCCTCGGCGATGCGTGCCTGCTCGGGCGTGGTGACGTCCATGATGACGCCGCCCTTGAGCATCTGCGCGAGCTCGCGATTGAGTTTGACGCGATCGGCCTTGCTGGTCTGTTCTGCCATGGTTGCTCCCTTGGTTGGCATGTGCATTGCTTGACGGAACATCCTATCGGGGAGCTGGGTATGGCAAAATACTCAGTTTTCGAGATAATAATAAGGTCAGCCTAATACCAGATTGAACAGCTCGATAAGGTCAGGTGGCAAACTCATGCTTGACTACAATTTGGAAAAACGCGGCGGAACATCGCTCTATGAGTATGTTTACCAGCAAATTCGAGATGATATCGTTGCTGGACGTATTGCGGCGGGGGAGCATCTTCCGTCCAAGCGCGCCTTTGCCAGTCATCTGGGAATCAGTGTCATTACTATCGAGAATGCATATAGCCAGTTGCTTGCCGAGGGCTATATTTGCTCAATACCGCGACGTGGCTACTACGCTTGCGAGCTTCCGGATGCACCGGTTTTGGCTTCGGCTGCGGAGGGCATCGACCGAGATGCCGTCTCTGTGGGCCCCAGCGTGCATGATGTCAACGGACAGGTTGAGCTGTTCGATGCACTTTCTCCTTCCGCTTTGGAGGCGGCGCGGCTTTGGCAAAGTGCGCTACGGGCGACGCTGGCATCCGAAGACGAGCGCGAAATCTTTTCGCCCGCACCGGCGCAGGGCACTGCTCGGCTGCGACGCGCAATTGCTCACCATCTGCGCGGGACAAGGGGTATGAATGTCGACCCCAACAACATCGTTATCGGTGCGGGCGCCCAGCTGCTCGATACCATGTTGGTTCAGTTGCTTGGCGCGGACAAGGTGTATGCCGTTGAGGATCCGGGCTATTTGCGCCTGACGCGCATCTATCAGGCTATGGGCTGCCAAGTACGACATATCCCGTTGGATGACGACGGCGTGGACCTGAGCGCTCTGCAGAAAACTGGGACCGATGTCCTTCACCTTATGCCGTCCCATCAGTATCCCACCGGTCTTGTGACGAGCATTGCGCGTCGCTATGCGCTGCTGAGCTGGGCCGCCGAGCGACCAGGTCGGTACCTCATCGAAGATGACTTTGATTGTGAGTTTCGCCTTGCCGGCAAGCCAATTCCCGCGCTCGCGTCGATCGATGCCTCCCAGTCGGTTATCTACACCAACACGTTTTCGAAGAGCCTGTCATCGGCGTTGCGTCTAGCGTACATGGTGCTGCCCGATGAGCTAATGGAGCGGTTTAGGCGCAACCTTGGTTTTTACGCCTCGTCGGTGAGTTCTGTTGACCAGGTCGCTTTGGCTCGTTTGCTGGAATCGGGTGATTACGAGCGACATGTGAACCGCGTGCGCGTTCGTGCTCGTGAGGCGCGTGATGGCCTGACGTCGCTTGTACGGAAGGCATTTCCGGCAGGGGAGGTCTCGATCGAGCAGGCAGATGCGGGCCTTTACTGTACCGTGGTTGCGGAGCGTGGAACGGGCGGAAGCTCTTTTGCGCAGGCTCTCGCGCGCTCGAGCATCCCTTTTGTCGATATCAGTGACTGTTATTGGTGTGCCGATGGCGCATCTGTCCCTGAAAACTCAACTCAAATTCTTGTTCAGTATGACGATCTGAGTCCAAAAGTACTAACTACCTTGGAATTGCAGCTAATGGGGGGCACTCTGCAATCTAAGTGAGTAGACTTTTAGCACTTTGGCGACCAGGCAGTTTTGTAACAAGCTATCTACCTGCGGTTTTGAAAAGCAGGAAGACCGGCCTGCTCGGAATGTTCAAAAAAGTCTACTCACTTGCCGCGTAAAGCTTCTGCATGAGAAAAAAATGGGGTTTTCAACAGGGCTTCGTCCAGCTCTCGACAAGCTTTTGGCCAGTTGGGGAGGGCTGTTGAAAACTTGGCAGTCCGTTCGGCGCCATTTTTGGTGCGTTCGCGCCAATGCGTGACTGACTGGGTCGAAATTCGTGTTCTCCTGTGCCTATGAAGGATCTACTTTGTGACATATCGGCTTTTAGGTACTGGCGTTTGCCTCCTCAAGTCCGCGCTTTGTGTCCGCCGCTTCCACGACCGGAAGAAGACCGGCAGCGATATGATCTCGCCCGCAACCCGACGGCTGCGGTCGCGCTCGGTTTTCCGTTGCATACATTGGTTCGGACGAGAAACAAACGGACTTGTCCTGCCAGCATTAGGCAGCGGCTGTTTCTTGGTGAGCTCCCCAGGGAATCCGTACTGGAAACGGAGCATGGGTTTTTGGTTACATCTCCTCTACTGACGACATTCATCATGTCGCGGCATCTGACGGATCTTCAGCTTCTTTTGGTATTGGCGGAGATGTGTGGCTTGTTTGCGGTGTGTGCCCTGCCGGCGGCACTTGAGGCGGAGCTTTCGCGTGCAATTGATTCGGGCGCGATTTCGACAACGTTCGGTTGGGTGCGCTGCCCGTCCGAGGACGGCATCGCCTCAAATTTATGGCGTCGAGACGCTTTGGTTTTGGGCGGAGACCTTGACCGTTTTTGTTCAGATGTTTGCGGGATGCGTTGCGGCAATAGATTTATGGCGGTATCGCAACTCGTTCCATTGGGTGCCGCGTCGCCTTTTGAGGTCGAGGCGTATTTGTTGCTTGGACTGCCGCGAGCCCTGGGAGGCGAAGGGTTTTGCGGCATAGAGCTCAATGTCGAAGTGACGTTAAGCACAAGTGCTCGAGCGATTGTGGGAATGTCCCGTGTATATACCGACCTACTTCTTTCTTCGCCGGACGGCAGGCGACAGGCGGCCATTGAATGTCAGGGAAAGGCCTCGCACGGACGCGCAGGGGATGGCTTGCGTGACGCTGACCGCATGACGGCCCTTCAGGCCATGGGCTACGATGTACTTCTCCTGGCACACAGACAGATATCCGATGAGGATAGATTCCGCGCGATCGTTAAGGCCATATGCAGGATGCTCGATGCTGAATATCGTGATAAAAGCTCAGATGAGCAAAGGGCTGAGACATTACTCCGGTCTGAACTATTCGTTGACTGGACAAAATTGGGAGTAATCGACGGGAAGATGCCCGTTAGACACAAAACGGCTCAATCGTGGACGGCTGCGGTTCTAAGTGAGTAGACTTTTGGCACTTTGGCGACCAGGCCGTTTTGCAACAAGTCATTTACCTGCGGCTTTATAAAGCAATATGGGTGGTGTGCTCGGCAAGTTCCAAAAAGTCTACTCACTTAGTTTTTGACGAGAAGCCGATGCCGAAGGCGGTCCTATTTCAGGGCGTTAACAAGTTCGTGAGGCACGAAAAAGGCCCGAACCAATACGGTCCGGGCCTCATCGAGCTTGAGGTTATGTCTCAGGCGGTTGGCTTAGCCAAAGTAGCGCTTGAGCAGGCCGGCGAAAGCCTTGCCGTGGCGGGCCTCGTCGCGAGCCATCTCGTGCACGGTGTCGTGGATGGCATCGAGGCCGGCGGCCTTGGCACGCTTGGCAAGATCGGTCTTGCCGGCGGTGGCGCCGTTCTCGGCTTCAACGCGCATCTCGAGGTTCTTCTTGGTGGAGTCGGTCACGACCTCGCCCAGGAGCTCGGCGAACTTGGCGGCATGCTCGGCCTCCTCGTGGGCAGCCTTTTCCCAGTACAGGCCGATCTCGGGATAGCCCTCGCGATGAGCGACGCGAGCCATGGCCAGGTACATACCGACCTCAGAGCACTCGCCCTCAAAGTTGGCGCGCAGGTCGGCAACGATGTCCTCAGAGACACCCTCCATCTTGGCGACGCCCACGACGTGCTCGGCGGCCCACTCGAGCTGGCCCTCCTCCTGCTTCAGGAAACGAGAACCGGGAACGCCGCACTGGGGGCACTTAAAATCCTCGGGCAGCTGGTCGCCGTCGAACTCTTCCACATAACCGCAAACGGGGCAAACAAACTTCATGATTCGATCCTTTCGATCGATGGCGATTGCGCGCTCGTCCGGTCCCGTAAGGGCCCTCTCCGGACGTGCGTCTTGACGAGTTCTATTATCCATAAATGCAACCAAATGTGAAGCCTATTAGGAATGATTTTTAATAAAACAATTTTGAGATATGAAGATGTTGATTGATTAACGATTGGCAGGCCGTCTTTGACCGCCGCTGAGTACAATCGGGCGAGCAAATGTTGACCTATCAACAAATGAAGGAGTTTCCTTTATGCATCTAGCCCGTCGTGCCTGGTGCCGAACATATCAGACGGTTTTTCGCATTGCATTGCCGATCCTGCCCTATACCGAGCCGCGCATTTTAGAGCATGCCGAGGATGTGCCCGCGGTGCTTCAAAAGCGCTCGATCCAGAAGGTCCTTATCGTGACGGATCCCGGCATTGCCCGTCTGGGGCTCACGGCACCGCTCGAGACGGCGCTCGCATGCAGGGGGATTGGCGTTACGGTCTATGCCGAAACGCGTGCAAACCCCACGGTTTCAAACGTGGAAGAAGCGGCGTCCCTGTATCGAGAGAGCGCCTGCCAGGCCATTATCGGCTTTGGCGGTGGCTCGGCCATGGACTGTGCCAAGGGCGTGGGCGCACGCATTGCGCAGCCAAACAAGCCCATCAACAAGATGCGCGGCCTGCTGCGGATTCATCGTCGCCTGCCGCTGCTCATCGCCGTTCCCACTACCGCCGGTACGGGAAGCGAAGTCACGCTTGCGGCGGTAATTACCGATGACGGGACGCACTACAAATACCCCATTAACGACTTTGTGCTCATCCCGCGTTTTGCAGTCCACGACCCCGAGTTTACGTGCGGCTTGCCCGCTTCCATTACGGGGCAGACGGGCATGGACGCCCTGACGCATGCCGTTGAGGCCTTTATCGGGCGAAGCACCACGCCCTATACGCGCAAGATGGCGCGACAGGCGGTGCAGCTTATCCACGACAATTTGCTCGAGGCCTATGAGCATGGTGACGACATGCGCGCTCGTCGCAATATGCTTTCGGCGGCGTATAAGGCGGGCGTTGCGTTTACCCGCTCCTATGTCGGATATGTGCATGCCATCGCGCACAGTCTGGGCGGCCGATACGGAATTCCGCACGGTTTGGCCAACGCGATCATCCTGCCGCACATGCTTCGCGCTTATGGTGACGCCGCCGCCCCCAAGCTTGCCGATCTTGCTCGCATGGCGGGCATTGCGCCGGCTACCGCGCAGGATAGTCTTGCGGCCGAGGCCTTTATCGATTGGGTCGACCGCATGAACGAGATCCTGGGAATCCCCAAATATGTCTCGGGCATTCGCCGCTCCGACATTCCCGAGATGGCGGCGCATGCCGATGCCGAGGCCAATCCGCTGTACCCCGTTCCGCTTTTGATGGACCGCTTGGAGCTCGAGCGTATGTACGAGGTCGTCGCGGGTGGTATGTTTGAGGACGAGAACTAGGAGGGTGCCATGAACACCGAGGAAATTGCGCGCATCGTCGGCGATCAGCGCACTTACTTTAAAACGCACGCTACGTTTGATGTTGATGCCCGACGTCGCGCGCTCGTGAGTTTACGCGATGCGGTACGGGCGCACGAGGCCGATATTGCCCATGCACTCAAGACCGATTTGGGAAAGTCGCATGACGAGGCATATATGTGCGAGATCGGCACGTCGCTTTCCGAGATTCGTCATCAGATCGCTCACGTGGCTCGATGGAGTCGTCCGCGCCTGCGTCCGTGTGACCTTGCCAACGCCGTGAGCGCGTGCAAAACGCAAGCCGTGCCCTATGGCGTCACGCTCATCATGGCTCCGTGGAACTACCCGTTTTTGCTAACACTCGAGCCGCTCGCCGGCGCCATTGCCGCGGGCAATACCGTGGTCATCAAGCCGAGTGCCTATGCTCCGGCATCGAGCGCGGTGCTCAAGCAAATCTGTGAAGAGGCATTTGATCCGCGCCTGGTGACGGTTGTCGAGGGCGGGCGCGCCGAGAACGAAGCGTTGCTCGATGAGTGCTGGGACAAGATCTTCTTTACCGGTAGCGTTCCGGTCGGCAAGCTCGTCATGGAGCGCGCGAGTAAAAACCTCACGCCCGTGACGCTTGAGCTGGGCGGCAAGAGCCCCTGCATCGTGGATGCGACGGCAAACTTGAAGGTCGCGGCACGGCGTATCGCCTTTGGCAAATGGCTCAACGTAGGGCAGACCTGCGTGGCGCCCGACTACCTGCTGGTCGATACGCGCGTGCACGACGAGCTGCTGGGCCTCATCAAGGAAGAGGTCCGCCGTATGTTTGGCGAGCATCCGCTCGATAACGAGGATTACGGGCATATCGTCAATGCTAAGCATTTTGCGCGCGTGCGCGGGCTGATCGATCCCGATAAGGTCGTGCTGGGAGGCACGGCGCGCGAGTCGTCGCTCAAGATTGAGCCGACGATCCTAGACGGCGTGACCCCCGATGACGCCGTGATGCAGGAGGAGATCTTCGGTCCCATCTTGCCGGTGCTGACGTTTGAGAGCCTAGACGAGGCCGAAGCGTTTATTACGGATCGTCCGACGCCGCTGGCCCTGTATATCTTTAGTCAGGATCGCGCAGTTCAGCAGCGCTTCGTGCGTTACGTGCCCTTTGGCGGTGGCTGTGTCAACGACACGATCATGCACTTGGCTACGAGCCATATGGGCTTTGGCGGCATGGGCGCGAGCGGTATGGGGCAGTACCATGGACGCGAGAGCTTCGATACGTTTAGCCACAAGAAGAGTATCGTGAACAAGGCAACTTGGCTGGACGTGCCGTTTCGGTATGCGCCCTACGCAAGCTGGAAGCACAAGTTCGTGCGCATGTTTGTGCATTAGAAAAGGGCGCAGATAATACGAACAAGTGTTCCTATTACCTGCATTTTGCGTTAGACTACTGTTATGGAGCACGGATGGGCCAACTCCCTTTAGAAGGGATTTGGTATGAACGTAAGCGATGTTATTTCGTTATTGGCGTTGTTGATTGCGGCTATCGAACTCGGTCTGTTTATCGGCCGAATGAAATAGCCGCCCCCGCGTAAGCGAAGACGGCCACTTCTCACGATGAAAACGTGTATCGGAGTTGGCAAGACCCGCGGCAACGGGTGCCATCCGTGTTCCTATCTTATCTGCAAGCGTTCTGTCGCGCAAGCGTTGAGGCAAACGATTGAAGGACGCAGACAGGATGTATTTGTGTCCGCACGGACCCGTAGACTTCTCAATAAGGTTAAACACCGGTTTATCCGGCCGTTAGGGGAGTTGCTATGTACGAGCCTTCACGTGTTCTTCTGTCGTTTCACATCGCGGGATTTCAGTATGCCGACGGTGCCTTGGTCCTGGGCGATCTTAAGGTTGGCGATAAGCTGAAACTGTGTGCCGAGCGCGATAACCCTCATGATCCCGAGGCGGTTGCGATCTACTTCGGCAACACTAAGCTTGGCTATGTTCCGGGAAACGAGGTCGGCCCGCTGTCCTTGATGATGTATTACGGCCACGAGGACGTGTTTGAGGCCCGCGTGCAACAGGTTGCCCCCGAACGCAGCCCGTGGCACCAGGTGCGCGTTGGGCTCTATGTGGTGGATGCTCGCTAATCGGTATGGGAGACTGCCATGTTTGATGACGATGACCTGTTCGATCTGACGGATGATCCGTTTGAGTGGGATATGCTACTCGATGACGATGAGTTGGAGCAGGACCGTAGGAAACGGCAGGACAAGAAAACTCAGAGTGACGCTTCGAAAAAGCAAGACAAGCGCCGCCGCGGACTGTTCGGTGGGCTCTTTGGATAACCGCCGCATCGCTACGTCTGTATACTTAGCACGAGTTGAACACGTTGCGAAATGAGGACATAGACGATGATGTGGTTTACCGCCGACCTGCACCTGGGCGATACGAATATCTTGCACGACATGGACCGGCCATTTGGCTCGGTCGAGGAGATGAACCGCAAGGTCATCGATGCCATCAATGAGTGCGTGGATGTGGACGACCGCCTCTACATCCTGGGAGACTTTACCTATCGTTTGCCCCTGGCGGAGGCGGTGCGCCTGCGCGAGCGCATTGAATGCCAGGACGTGACGCTCATCCGTGGCAACCATGACGGTGATTGGGAAGACCCCGACGTCCCGCAGATTTGGGATGACGTGCGCGATTACCTGGAGATTGCCCCCGGCTATGCCAAGGGTCATCGTCTGGTTATGAGCCACTACCCCATGCTCAGCTGGAATGGCAAGGCGCGTGGTGCCATCATGCTGCACGGGCATATCCACAGCAGGGGAGACCGCACCAACGCGCGCAACCGCGATCGCGAGCGCCCCATTTACCGCTACGATGTCGGTCTCGATGCCAACGAGTACAGGCCCATAAGCCGCGATCAAATCCTTGGCTTTTTTGGACTGTAATTCGAGGTGCAGGTAGAATGAACGCGCCGTGTGGATGGTCTACGCGGCGTGTGTTTGCGGGAACGGTGATTCCATGAGGGCTATCCAGCGCATTAACCACAACGCTGCCATCTGCGAAGATGGTGCGGGGCGCCAGCTTATCGCGTTGGGTCGTGGTATCGGTTTTGGCGACATGCCGCACGAGGTCGATCTTGACGTTATTACGCGTACCTTTTACGGCATCGATTCAAAGTATCTGGCGTTCATCGACGAGGTCGACCCCGAGGTGCTTGAGTTTTCTGCTCAGCTGGCAGATATTGCGACCGGACAGCTTTCGTACGAATTGAGTCCTAATCTGCCCATTACGCTGGCAGATCATATCCAGTTTGCCATTAAGCGCGCCCGCGAACATATGGTGGTGTCGTTGCCGTTCAAGCGCGATCTGGAGCAGCTGCATCCTATTGAGTATCGATTGGGCGAGTTAGCCGTTCGCGGCATTAAGAAAACTTTTGCCGTTCGCATGCCCCAGAGTGAGGCCGCGGGTATCGCCATGTCGATTATCAATGCGGCGATTAAGCCGAGCGAGCGGCGCGTGCTTGCCGAGCAGCACGAGGAGCATCTCCTCGATATGACGGTTGCGATTATTCAAGAAGAGTTGGGCGTGACAGTCGATCGCTCGTCGTTTGCCTTTACTCGCTTTGCCACCCATGTGCGCTATCTGCTCGATCGCGTGGCAAAGAAAGAGCCGATTGACACCGAGAATTCCGGTCTTTACGACGTGCTCGTGGAGCAATATCCTGCGGCATCGCGCTGCGCTCATCGTATCGACGCTCTGATTC
>ERZ779890.4871-NODE-4871-length-10939-cov-6.881294_pt1 | contig 10939 bp, 8 predicted proteins | sample MGYA00511553_ERZ779890 | MGnify/ENA primary metagenome ERZ779890 (study PRJEB29588, sample SAMEA2152064) | human gut metagenome | biome: human gut; feature: human-associated habitat; material: faeces | place: Denmark | collected 2008/2010 ...
CCATCCGCGAGACGCTGCGCGACGGCGATCACATCCGCATCCATCCGATCATGACTTCCGGCGGCGCATGCGTCAACATCATTCCCTGCGAGGCGACGCTGGAATCGTACATCCGCGGCGCGTCGTTCGACGCGATCCTGGACGCGAACCGGAAGGTCGACCGCGCGCTGGCCGCGGGCGCGCTGGCGCTCGGGGCGAAGGTCTCGGTCAGTGACCGGCCCGGCTATGCGCCGCTGGTCAACAGCCCGGAGCTTGCCCAGGCGGTGGGCGAGGCCATGCGGGCGCTGCTCGGCGCGGACCGCGTGAAGATCACAAACGAGTGGACGACGGGCTGCACCGACATGGGTGACGTCAGCTGCATCATGCCGGTCCTGCATCCGCACATCGCGGGCGCGGCCGGAAAATCGCACGGCGACGACTATCACCTCGTTGACCGCGAGATGGCCTGCGTCAACTCGGCCAAGGGCCAGCTGCTGCTCATGGCGCTGCTGCTGGAAAACGGCGCGGCGCGCGCAAAGCAGGTCGTGGAGCGCTATCACGCGCCCTATGAGAGCAAGGCGGCGTATTTTGCCACGCTGGACGCCATCCTGCGCGACCGGGAACTGATCGAGTACCACGAAGATACCGCCCAGATCCGTCTCTGAGTGTGACGCCGCCGGACCACCGGCGGCATTCTTCGGAGCGCATACGACTTTTTTACATCGGAGAGAGAAAAATGGAAAAGACACGCTTCAAAGGCGCCGTATTTGCGACGGCCTCGGCGCTTTTGTACGGACTTGGCGCGGCGCTCATCAAGCTGGCGACAAAGGAGTCCATGTCCGTCGCGACGCTGCTGGTCGGACGCGGAGGCTGCGGCATGCTCCTGCTGCTTCTGGCAGGCTGCATCCGGCGCAAGCCCCCAGCCGTCAAACTGCGCAGTCTGCCGAAGATCGCGCTGTACGGCGTTTTCGGGACGGTGGCGACACAGATCTTTCTGAATCTGGCGTATCTGTATCTGCCGGTCGGAACAGTCACAACGATCCACTTTATGTACCCCGCGCTTGTTGCGGTGATGGAGGCGGTGCTGTTCCGGCAGAAGCTGCCCGGAACGACCATCATCACCCTGGCCGTCCTGACCATCAGCATGGGGCTCCTTCTTGAAAATGTCACGGCGGGCGCGGAGCGGGGCCTCCTGTTTGCTGTGCTGTCCGTCCTTACGTGGACGTTCCAGCTGCTGTACATGGAGCGCTCGGGCATTCTGGAGGAGGAAGACCGGCAGACGCTCACCTTCTATATCTGCCTGCTCATGGCCGTTGTGGGCCTGATCTACGGCGCGCTGACCGCGACGCTGCAGCTTCGGAGCATCCTGACGAATTTCGGGATCATTGCGCTGATCGCCTTCCTGAATAACGTCTGTGCTACGGTCTTCCTGCAATACGGCGTGCAGTATGCCGGGGCGGGGCTGTGCGCGATCCTGAGCGTGTTTGAGCCGCTGGGAAGCATTGTGATCGGCGCGATCCTCCTGCATGAGCAGCTGACGCTCCGCCAGATGCTTTCCTGTGTGCTGATCCTCGGAAGCATCTGCTTCCTGATCGTCAGCAGCGCCCGCCGGGAAAAAGCTGCGGGCCGCATGGAATAGAAAGAATACGAAGCACCGCCGCGGCGGGGCGCACATGCGCTCCGGCTGTGGCGGTGCTTTTGTATTTGGAGCGTATGACCGGTGGACATGCATGCATTCCCGCACGCAACTTTTACGCAATTTCCGCGCAACTTCACGAAACAACACGCGGCGCGGTGGATTTTCCCGGATGCGGGATTATAATGAAAACAGAAAAATTTCGGGAGGTTTATTCATGGTCAAGCTTGATTTCTTGTCTGTTCTCGACGAAAAAGCGCAATTTCTCTACAACTTCTCGGACGGCATCTGGGCAGATCCGGAGACTGCCTTTACCGAATTCCACGCCGCCGGGCGCTATTGCAGCGCGCTGCGCAGCGAGGGCTTCGAGGTCACAGAAAACCTTGCCGGGATCCCCACGGCCTTCTCCGGCCGCTTTGGCTCCGGCCATCCGGTCATCGGTGTGCTGGCGGAATTTGACGCGCTCTCCGGCCTGAGCCAGGAGGGCGGTGTGACGGAAAAGCGTACCGCGGGCGGGGCATGCGGCCACGGCTGCGGACACAACCTGCTCGGCACGGCCAGCCTCGGCGCGGCCATCGCCATCAAGCGCTTTCTGGAGACCCAAACGTGCTCTGGCACGGTCATCCTCTTCGGCTGCCCCGGCGAGGAGGGCGGCTCCGGCAAGGCGTTCATGGCGCGCGACGGCGTGTTTGACGAGCTGGACGCGGCGCTCTGCTGGCATCCGGACGAGAACACAGGCGTGCGCGTGCAGACCTCGCTCGCAAACTGCCAGGTGCTCTACAAATTCAACGGCAAGGCCGCGCATGCCGGCGCCGAGCCGCATCTGGGCCGCAGTGCGCTGGACGCTGTAGAACTGATGGACGTCGGTGCAAACTACCTCCGTGAGCATATGATCGACCAGGCGCGCGTCCACTACGCCATCACCGACGCAGGCGGCTTCAGCCCGAACGTCGTGCAGCCGCACGCGGAGGTCCTCTATCTCATCCGCGCGCCGCGCAGCGCACAGGTCAAGGAGCTGTATGAACGCGTCAACGACATCGCGCGCGGCGCGGCCCTCATGACCGGCACAACGGTCGAGATCGACTTTGTGAAGGCCTGCTCTGATACGATCCTGAACGACACGCTTCAGCGCGTGCTCTATGAAAAAATGGCGCAGATCGGCGTGCCCGAGATCACCGAAGCCGACGAGGCCTTCGCCCGCGAGCTGACTGAAACGGCGCTGATGGAGTATCCGAAGGCCGATCCGGCGCATCCCATCCACGATGAGCTGCTGCCCTACACGGGCCAGATCGAGTATGAATGCGGCTCGACCGATGTCGGCGACGTGAGCTGGGTCTGCCCCACGGTGCAGGCCAAGGCCGCGACGTGGGCCTTCGGCACGCCGTGCCACAGCTGGCAGGCTGTGACGCAGGGCGTCATGCCGCTCGCGCACAAGATGACGCTGTACATCGCAAAATCCCTTGCCGCGATGGGCGCGGAGCTGATGGTCAACGCGGAGCTGCTGGAGCGGGCGAAGCAGGAGCACCGCCGTCTGGTCGGCCCGGAGGGCTATGTATGCCCCATCCCGAAAGGTGTCAAGCCGCGTTCGATGGACTCGCTGCATAAGTAAGGAGGACGCCTGAAATGAAATACGCAAGTCAGATCCCGCGGGAGACCATCGCCCGCCTCGAGGCGATGGCCGCCGAAGATCCTGTGCGCTTCTGCCAGCCGCATCCGTGCCCCGGCGTCTATTCCTCGCGGGAGGATGAGGAATTCTGGTGCTACAAATGCTGGGGGCACGCGCTGGAGCAGCCCATGCCCGGATCTAACCTCGCGGAGTTTTTCCGGCAGCAGGATCTGCAGTTCCAGCTGCCTGCCGGCTTCCGCGAGGAGCGGCGCATCACCGTCAGCCACGGCTCGGACTGCATGGCAGTCGACTGCATCTGCGATGCGTACACGCCGCACCTGTTCGATTCCATCGCGGACTTCTACCTGACCACCGACCTGCCGACGGCAAATCTGGAATCGACGGTCTATCCCGCCGCGCCCTTCGGCCGCAACCAGCCGAAGGTCCTGCCCGGCCAGACCAGGACAGACTGCAATCCGCGCATGAACACGTCCGCCGGGATGCTGGACCGGTTTGTGAACGCCGGGATCCGCTATTTCTCCACGGCGAATAACCACTGCTATGACTATGACGAGGCGGGTCTGCTTGCAACGCTCGACGAGCTTGACCGCCGCGGCGCGGCGCATTCCGGTACGAACCGCAGTCCGCAGGAGCAGACGCAGGCGCTCGTGCTGGACGTCGGCGGTGTGCGCGTCGCGGAGCTGAGCGCGACGTTCGACCTCAACGACCGTGCGTATGAAAAGAAGTGGCTCCTGAATGAGGTGCGCTTCAACGACACCCCGTGCGATTTTACGCTCATCGAACAGCTCATCGCCTCGGCAAAGGCGCAGAAGGCGGACATCATCACGCTGCATGCGCACTGGGGCTGGGAATTCGAGCTGTATCCGCACCCCAAGACTGTGGAATACGCGCACAAGCTCGCGGAAATGGGCGTTGATGTGATCGTCGGCACGCATCCGCACGTCTCACAGCCGATGGAAAAGTACACCTATACGCAAAACGGTGAGCAGCGCAGCTGCCTGATCTTCTACTCGCTCGGCGACTTCGTCAGCTTTCACCCGCAGAGCCGCGACAGCCGCATCACCTATGTCCCGCGTTATACGCTCGCAAAGGGGGAGCTGGACGGCAGGCCGAGGACCTTTGTCACCGGCCTTCAGATCCTGCCGGTCTACATCCTGACTGCGGCGGACGCAGAGGAAAACTACGATGTGCGCCTGCTCCGTTTTTCCGACGTGCTGGCGGACAGACCGGATGCAGACGGCGCATACCGCTATCCCCTCTGCGAGTGGGAGCGCGCCGATCTGCCGCGCCTGCATGAAAAGGTCCTGCACGGGATCCTCCTTCCGGCGGATCACCGGGAACTGCTCGTACCATAGGGAGGCGTCTGGTGAAGCACATAAAGATCTCCCCGCAGCGGTATCGCTGGGTCATTGTCGCCGCAAGCTTCCTGATGGTCTTCGTCTGTCTCGGCTTCTGCAGCAGCAGTAAAAGCCTCTATCTCGCGGCCATCACCGAGGCCCTCGGCATCAAGCGCAGCCTTTTCTCGATCAATGACAGCTGCCGCTATATCGCAACGGCCGTCGTGAATCTCTTCTTCGGCGCGCTGTGCGCGAGATTCGGCCGCAAACGGCTGATCGCCGCGGGCTTCGCCTGTCTCATCGCGTCCATGCTGCTCTATGCCTATGCGCCGAACATCTATCTGTTTTATCTGGGCGGCGTGCTGCTGGGCCTCGGCCTTGCGTGGACGACAACGACGATGGTCGGCAGCATCGTGCACCGCTGGTGTCCGGCGCACGCCGGAAAGATCATGGGCCTGATCCTCGCGGCAAACGGCGTCGGCGCGGCAGTCGCGACGCAGATCGTCACACCGATCATCTATGCGCCCGGCGACGCCTTCGGCTATCGCAATGCCTATAAGCTCGTGGCGCTGATCCTGGCCATGACCGCCGGGATCGTCCTCGCGCTCTATCGCGAGCCGCCGGAGAAAATCCCAGAAAGCACGAGCGCAGAAAAAGAACCGCAGCAGGCTGAAAGCGGGCAGAGCACCGCGCGCGGTGCCCGGTTCTATCTGCTCCTTGTCTGCGTCTTCCTGACCGGCTTTATCCTTCAGAGCACGACCGGCGTCAGCGCGGCGCATATGAAGGACGTCGGTCTGGATGCGGGCTATGTTGCCGCGGTCATGAGCGCGCATGCGCTCAGCCTGACCGTGTGCAAATTCCTGACGGGCGTCATTCACGACCATGCGGGACTTCGGAAGACCGTGCTTCTGTGTGACTGCGCGGCGATCACGGTCCTGATCCTTCTCGCAGAGGTCACGGCCACGCCCACAGGCCGCGTGCTGGCGATGGCCTACGGCATCCTGTCCGCGCTGGCGCTGCCGTTGGAGACGATCATGCTCCCGCTGATCGCGCAGGACCTGTTTCAGGGGCCGCAGTACAACAAGATGCTTGGCATCATCGTATCCGTCAATACGGCCGGCTACGCCGTCGGCACGCCGATCGCCAATCTGACCTTCGACTGTCTCGGCACCTATCAGCCGATGCTGCTGGCCTCCGCATGCGTCATGGCCGGCGTCACGATCTGTATCCAGCAGCTGCTTAAGCGCCGCGCAGCAGAGAAAAGCGCCTGATGGACAAAACAGGATCGTAAGCAAACATGCGGCAGCACCAGAACCATCCGACGCTGCCGCACGTTTTATGCAGCAGAAGATAAAGTCCTTGTTAGCTTCCCGGAAAGCATCGAAAAACACGACTATCTTCATAAAGTGGTGCTTGGCGTCCAAAGCACAGAGGCAGTAAAGAAGGTCAAGGCGTATGACAGCACGATCAAAGTGCTGGGCTTCCTGCCGGACGTGGAAAGCATCTCCGCTTTCGGTGAAACGCAGGCGGACGCTATCCGTCTGATCGAAGGATGGCTGAACGCAGATACCGCGCAGCGTGTCCGTCAATATGGAAAAGAGCTGTGGATCATGACCTGGACCCCGGAAGTCGGCCTCACCACCCCGGAAAATCTCAAAAAGATCCACCCCTTCCGCCCCGACGCCCTCCTGATCAATGACGTGACCATGCTGAGACCATAAATAGCGGGGGAGTGTGCCGCGAAAAACTCATTGGCCCGCAGCGCCTTTTATGCTTCGCATGAAAAGGCATCGCTCACTGTTTGCATGCGCTCACCAAAAGCCGGCATTGACTTTTGGCGTGAGTTTTGTATAATGGAGGGGAAATCGGCCGGGGCCCGGAGGAGGGGCAGGGCCAGAAAATTGAATATGCTTCATCCGTGACGTGTAATCGCAGGTTGTCAGACTTGGCAGTCTGCGATGAAAAAGGAAAGGTAACCAATCCACTCGACCGGAGCTGTGAGCAAGAGGACGTTCCAAAGCAGCCATGCGCTGCGTGACCGAAAGGTAGCCATTGCGGGGACTTGAGCCCTGTGAGAAGGTAGGAAACGGACGCGGAGGATCCCGGATCCTCCAGATTGCAAGTCAGAAGAATTGCTGTCAGGGCGCAGATATCCTGCGCTTTCAGGATGTGAAACATTCAGGACGAGCTCTCCCTGCAATGTCGATTTTTGTGCGCACTGATCTTATGAGCAGTGCGTTCATTTTTTCCGTGCGCCCGGCGCACGGGTACGGCCGCCGTCTGACTTGTTTCAGGCGGCGGCTTTTTTGCGTATATGCGCCCCTTATCGGTGCTGCAGATACGACCACGAAGAAAAATAAAGAAAAAGGAGATTCTTACCAATGAATCGGAATTTGAAAAAGGTATTGGCTCTAGCTCTGACAGCGATGATGCTTTTGTCTGCGTGTGGAAAGACAGAAGAAGCAAAAGCACCGGAAAGCAATCAGGCAAATAACCAGACGAGCAGTGAAACTGCAGAAGCCACACCGGCTACACCGGCTGCTCCAGAAGCAAGCGCTCCGGAATATGAGTCTATTACAGATCTGGTCCTTTCTGGCAGTGCTCCGAACACTTTTAACATTCTGAATACCGAAACCTCTACAGACCGTGTAATGCTGATCAACCTGGTGGAAGGACTGTGCGACAACAATGAAAAAGGGCAGTTGATTCCAGCGGTTGCCACCGATTGGGAAAGCAGCGACAACGGCAAAACATGGACCTTCAAGCTGCGCGACAACGCAAAATGGGTTGATGTAAATGGAAAAAAAAAAGCAGCCGTTACTTCTGCTGACTGGGCAACCGGTATGGAATGGGTTTTGAATTTCCATAAAAACAGTTCCTTTAACTCTGCAACACTGGTTGATATGATTGATGGTGCAGCAGAATATTTGGAATATACAAAAGGCCTGGATGCAAGCGAAGCATTGGCTTTGGGCTGGGAAGAAGGCTCCAAGTTTAGAGAGATGGTTGGCATCGATATTCCAGATGAACATACCATCGTTTACACCTGCACCAGAGAGATTCCTTACTTTGCAAGTATCACGACCACCAGCTGCCTGTACCCGTTGGCACAGGGCTTGATTGACGAGGTGGGCGTGGAAAATGTAAATGCAGTTACCAACAAAAATATGTGGTACAACAGCTGCTACACCATGACCAGCTATGAGCATGGCGGCGAGGTTATTTTGACCAAGAACCCGCTGTACTGGGACACCGACTGTACCCTGTTCAATACAGTCACCTACAAAACAGTAGAGTCCAGCGATATGGCATATATGCTGTATGAAAACGGTGAAATCGACCATGTAGCTTTGGGTCAGTCGCAGATGACCACCATTTACGAGGATGAAAATCATCCGTTCCACGACTATCTGGTCGAGAGCACACCGGGCAGGACCTCCAACCAGATGCATATCAACTTTGATAAAAACATGGCAGACGGCAGCGGCAAAGACGTTCAGTGGAACACCGCAGTAGCGAATGAAGCGTTCCGCAAAGCGATGTTCTATGGCGTTGATTTTACAGAGTACTTTAAACGCTTTAATGCAATCGACCCAATGAAGTGCACCAACGACTTCTATACCCGTTCGGGCGTTGTTTACACCACAGATGGAACCGACTACGTAGAATTGGTTCGTGACCTGATGGAAATGGACGATTACAGCGACACCAAGATTGCCCATCTGAACAAAGAAAAAGCAGAACAGTACAAGAAGCAGGCAATGGAAGAACTGACAGCGCAGGGAATCACCTTCCCAGTTCGTGCAGACTACTGGGTTGGCGGCTCTCAGTCCGACCAGGACAGCGGATTGGTTCTCAAACAGTGCTTTGAAGAGTCATTGGGAAGTGATTTCATCGAAATCAACCTCTGTACATACGTCAAAGACTTCTATTCGGAGGTTCGAGATGCCAGCACACAGGCATTTGGCATTTTTGGTTACGGCGGCACCTATGCTGACCCATCTACCTACCTGCGTCATGAGCTGTACAATGACACCGCATGGTTTACCAACAAATATTCTCACATCATTGACCTGCCGGAAGACAGCGAGGTAGTTTCCATCTTGAAGGAGTATACAAAGATGTATGATGCTGCCTGTGCCATCGTAGATGACCACGATGCCCGTATGAAAGCATTTGCACAGGCAGAAGCATATCTGCTTGACCATGCCATCACTGTTCCGGTTTATATCACCAATAGCTGGTGCCTCACCAAAGTGGATCCAAACTCCCAGATGCGCAGCATGCTGGCTGGAACAGACTCTAAAATGAAAAACTGGGTAACCAATGTAGATGGCTTTACCAGAGAGCAGGTAGAAGGAAAGTAATAAGATACAAGCGCTTTTGTAAGAAGCGGTGAAATAAGTTTATCTGTCGAAGAAGGGAAGGGGTGCGCTTATGATGCAGCCCTTCCTTTCTGTTACACAGGAGATAAAAAATTATGTTAAGATATACAATTAAGCGCCTGCTTCAATCGGTTATCACCATTTTTTTGATTGCAACAGCTGTGTTTGTGCTGATGCGGATGCTTCCGGTGGAATATTATTTTGACGAGGATGAACGGATGTATCTTACGGACGAGCAGCAGGAAGCCATTCTTCAGGAAGCTGGTTTGTTGGATCCGGTTCCCAAGCAGCTGATGCGGTTTTATGTTAATACGCTTCAGGGGGATTTTGGAGAATCTCGGCGAATTCAAAGAAACACACCGGTTTTGGAGTTGATTGCCTCACGTGTAAAAATCTCTATGCGTAACGGTGCAATGGCTTTGGGGATTGCGTTGACGCTTGGTGTATGTATCGGCGTGTTTCAGACTTTGTGCAAGGATAAGTTGTTTGACCATATTGGTACAGGATATACCGTATTTGTCAATGCGGTACCTACGATTGTCTCTTATTCGTTGATTCTGGTATTTGGCTCAAAGGTTCTGGGCTTGCCATCCCTTTATTCTTCACGAAGACCCTTTATTTCCAATATTATGCCGGTGTTTTGTCTGGCGATGATGTCCATTGCAGGGTACGCTCTTTGGACAAGGCGGTATATGGTGGATGAGCTGAATAAGGATTACATTAAAATGGCTCGGGTAAAGGGACTTTCTTCCCGGCAAATCATGTTTCACCATGTGCTGAAGAATGCTTTTGTTCCATTGGTACAGTATTTGCCGACATCCCTGTTAAACACCATAGGCGGCTCATTGCTGGTTGAGCGCTTTTTTTCCGTGCCGGGCATGGGAACCTTTTTGGCAGATGCCATTACCTGCTATGATGTCAACATTGTCCAGACGCTGTCTATGCTGTATGCAGCACTGGGTGTTTTCGGTGCATTTTTAGGAGATGTTTTAATGACCGTTTTAGACCCAAGGATTTCTTTGCTGCGAAAGGAGGGGAGCAGATGATGAAAGAGGATGCAGAGTTGTTTTATTTTGCAACACACTCGGTAGAGGATGCCGAGCGCATTGGTTATTCGGATTATTCCTATTGGGGATTTGTGATGCATAACTTCCTCAAGAAAAAAGGTGCGGTATGTATGTTGATTCTTTTTCTGGGGATTGTTGCATTTTCCTTTGTAGCCTTGGAAATCGGTCGGTATGATTATGCCAATTTACATATCAACGCAGACATTGCATTTACAAAGCCCAATGCGGAATACTGGTTTGGCACAGATAATTTAGGTCGTGACTACTGGTGTCAGGTCTGGTATGCGGCTCAGATTTCCATTCGACTGGCATTGATTGTGGTAGCGGGCGAATCCATTCTTGGGGTGACCATTGGCTGTCTTTGGGGATATGTCCGCAGTCTGGATCGTTTCTTTACAGAATTTTACAACATCATCAACAATATTCCAACCATTATCTATATGACTTTGATTGCGATGGTTGTAGGTCGCTCCTTTACTACGATGGCAGCCACGATGATTTCAGTGGGATGGTTGGGAATGGCTCGCAACGTGCGAAATCTGGTTATGATTTATCGTGACAGGGAGTATAATCTGGCTTCACGTTGCCTGGGCACGCCCATCTGGCGCATTATAGTAAAAAATATCTTTCCACATTTGGTCAGTGCTGTGATTCTGCGAATGGCAATTTCTATCCCTCAGACCATCGCACAGGAATCGACCTTGTCCTATCTTGGTTTGGGTCTTGGATTGGACACACCATCTTTAGGGATTTTGTTGAGAAACGCCCGGGCTGATTTTATCAACAGACCCTATTTGTTGATTTTTCCTGCACTTATCGTTTCTATTGTTACGTTTACCTTTTATTTGGTAGGCAATGCGTTTTCCGATGCGGCTGATCCTAAAAATCACAGGTAAACAAGGGAAAAT
>ERZ779890.4872-NODE-4872-length-10938-cov-26.466783_pt1 | contig 10938 bp, 9 predicted proteins | sample MGYA00511553_ERZ779890 | MGnify/ENA primary metagenome ERZ779890 (study PRJEB29588, sample SAMEA2152064) | human gut metagenome | biome: human gut; feature: human-associated habitat; material: faeces | place: Denmark | collected 2008/2010 ...
GGTTTTATTTACTGCCAGGGCCGCTTAGGCACTAGAAAAATTAACGAACTATTGACTTATGCAAACTATACTAAAATTTAGATCCCATGTTACCATCGGATGAAAATGCACTCACCATTGTAATATGTACTTTAGTGGCAATGGTAGTTTTTCCAATTCTTTTTACCGCGCCAGCTTTAGCAGATTGTCTGAACTTCACCGAAACTGGGCAAATCGGTGATACTATTGGTGGAATAACGGCACCTATTGTTGGCTTATGTAGCGTTATCCTATTGTACTATACTTTGAAAGAGCAGATGAATTTCAACAAGAGCCAATCTAAGGATAACAGAATGACTCAGTTGCTTGGCTTACAAAGTGATATTATTCAGATGAATGAGAGAGTAAAGTTCTGTTTCATAAATTCTTCATCTGAGTTATTAATAGAAGCGAGTGGGGTATGTTCATTGAGTTTATTGGAAAAGGTAAATGACTATAAACCATACATGGAACTATGTCAATATCGATATTTGAATGAGGAGTTGAAAGTTTTCCTTGAATTGTGCTGTCACTATTTCAAATATCTTGTTATCGCAGAAGAACAAGAGATAAAGATTGCTGAGTCTGAAGTTGTTCAAACATACATCCAAGAATTAGAGCGTTTTTGGAAAAATGTTATTTCAGATAAGGTCTCAGTTCGTGTTGGCGTGGTGGATAATTACAAAGATTCTGATGGCAAGGATATTATGTCAGAAATAGATATACTAAAAGAAGATGCCAAAAAATCATTAGAGAAGATTATGTGTTACAAATCAAATAAATAATTAACTGTTATGAAATTGATTAGATTCGTATGCGCGGTCATTTTTGCAATTTTCATTGCAGGATGCACCGAGAAAGAGACTCAAGTGGAAGTCTCATCTGTGTCGCTGAACACGGCGACAATCGAAATGATTGAAGGCGAGACCTTCAGCCTTGTCGCCACCGTCCTGCCGAAGGACGCTGAATATGACGGTGTGACCTGGGCTTCGTCCAACGCCTCGGTTGCCAGTGTGAATTCCGGCACGGTCACAGCCCTCAAAGAAGGCACGGCAACAATTACGGCCAGTGCCGGTGGCAAGTCCGCCACTTGTACCGTAAAGGTCTCGACTAAAGTGGTGGCCGTAACGTCAATCACTCTTGACAAGACTTCATTGTCAATGAAAGTGGGCGAAACTGCAACGCTTACCGCCACTGTTAAGCCGGATGACGCTACTGACAAGACTGTGGCATGGTCGTCCTCAGATGAGTCTGTAGCCAAGGTTGACAACGGCAAAGTGGCCGCCCTCAAGTCCGGCAAGGCAACGATAACTGCCAAATGTGGTGACAAGACAGCCGAGTGCGTCGTTACCGTAACTGTCCCAGTGTCGTCCATAGCCTTAGACATGGCTACGTTGTCCCTTTCGGTAGGTGAGTCTGCGACTCTGTCCGCCACAGTAAAGCCGGATGACGCGACTGACAAGAACGTGAATTGGTCGTCATCAGATGAGTCTGTTGTCAAAGTGGATAATGGTAAGGTGACCGCTCTAACGACTGGTCGAGCAAGGATAACAGCGGCGGTCGGAAATATTACCACGTTTTGCGATGTTGTTGTTTACCAATCTGATAATGTTATCATTTACACGACGACCGATAAGAAAGTATTAAAGCCGTATAATGAGGATGCCTTTGGTTCAGCGATAGTCTCCAATACTTATGTTGGCGATGTTGGAATCATTACTTTTGAAAAGCCTGTTACGTTTATTGGAAACATGGCTTTTTATCAGCAGTCAAAACTACAATCTATAGTTATACCAAATACCGTATCAACTATTGGAAAAAAATCGTTTGAATCTTGTAAAGGACTCTTATCTGTAAAACTACCTCATAGTTTGACTTCAATAGATGCTTATGCATTCCAGAGTTGTTCATCCATGAAGGCACTGATGTTCCCAGATAATGTTCTTGAAATAGGTGAAAACGCATTTGTTTTATGCGAAAATGCTTTTGAGAATAATACACTTGTGTTACCTAAGAAACTGCAAACCATTTCATCTTATGCATTCGAACATTGTAAACTACGTAATGTTATATGGAATGAAGATTTGAACTATATAGGAGCGTCGGCATTTGGTAGTAACGATTTTGAGGAAATATCAATTCCAGGATGTCTCAAATCATCTGGTTTCCTTAGTTTTGGGGTATGTAAATTGTTGAAGAAAGTAGAACTACAGGAAGGTGTTATGACTATAGGTCAATGGTGTTTTAGGGGCTGCGTGAAATTATCCAAAGTCATTTTACCAAGCACACTTACACGACTTGTTGATCCATTTGACGGATGCTATATTCTTAAAGATGTATATGTCAAAGCAATAGCGCCCCCTGTTCTGGATTCCTACGCTTTTAGAGACACTGATCTAAACCAGTTGTCAATTTGGGTTCCAAGGGAATCCGTTGAGGCCTATAAGAACTCAGGCTGGAGTAGATACAAAGACAACATCAAAGCTTATGATTTTTAGTATTAGATTGGTGGTAGGTCAAATGGCCTATCACCAACATTTACTTGAAAAATTTAATGAAATATGCCATCTCAAGATTTAGACAGAAGCGTTGATCAGTATAGTGGTTCAGTCGCAAATAACGTCATAAGACGTCGTCGAAGCCCCAGAATATGGGACTATCCTGCGGTTGTCGTGTCATGTAAAAAGAATAATGGTGATAATCGGATTTACAACGGGAGATCGTCAAAGCCGACATCGGGAATGTATGAACCGCTGTTGGAAATCGCCTTGACTCGATTAGGCGGTGTGGGGCAACATTCCAGAAATGGTTGTCCATACACAATCGGCAATTGTGCTGAGCCACATGCGGCGAATAAGTTGCTCAAAGACAACTGTGCGGGATTAGATCAGATTCTGTTTAGTACAGCATTGCGCCCAAGGACTAGACAAGTCATCCCTTATTGCGCTAATTGCAGGGCTGTTTTTTCAAGTTTGACACATTAGATGTAATGTTATGGGAAAAAGAATATATACTGAATCGGAAATCCATACAAGAGATATTGATTGGTTCTGTGCTATCAATGGAATTTATGTTCATGTTGCATCTGCTGGTGGTAATATTCCGAACTTTATCAATAACTATAGCGTGCTTAGGCCAAGCCAACGAGCAGCAGAAGCGCTGGTGGATATTAACACGGATGATGAGATACACATCAATGAAGCCTTCTTGAGAGGAATGAATGTGAACCTTGAACACTACCTGCCATCATTTGTTCGTATGGCAAAGAAAGGGTTCTATTCATTTGATCGTACAAATGTTGATAATCCTGAGGATGACCATTATCATTTGGTGGCTTGGCCTACTCATTCCGTGAGCAATGTCGAAAACATACCGGTGGTAAACACTGTTGGATTAGATTTTGACAATCCGGAGATAATGAATGATATCCCTTTAACGGAAATAATTGAACATTCGTTACTTAACCATTGATCAATATGAGGAAGATAACGACTATATTCTTTATGCTGCTTATGCTTTTTTCCTGCGGCAAATACGATGACTCCGCTGTCCGAAGCGACATCGAGGGACTTGAATCCAGAGTGACGGCATTGGAGCAGCAGTGTCGGATTATGAACGGGAACATCTCGGCGCTGCAGGCGTTGGTCGCGGCGGTTCAGGGGCGGGACTGCGTGGTGAGTGTGGCGGACCTGAGTGACGGGGTGGGATATTCAATCACGTTCGCTTCGGGGAGGACGGTCACCTTGCGCAACGGGAAGGACGAAGTACGGAAAAGATGGTGCTGACGTGAAGGAGTTTTCGCAGACGATTCACCACGAGGTTGGCGGCCACGAATTCGTCAAACTACTTGGTGCAAAATTACTATTTTGGAAGCATTCCATAATGCGATTCAAAACTTATTTTGTGTGCAAAGGTTCGATTACTAATTGAGAATAAAGAATGTCTTGTGTTAAAAGTTACGGAGAATATGTATAATATCCGTAATATCTTACACCTTTGTCAAAGTATGAAAGTTTGTGACGAATGAATGATATTCAGGAACTTACCTGTCATTAACCTGATTATCAGCGAGTGGTGGGTAATGGGTTGATTATCAGAAAAATAGCATATTGTATTTGGTGGTTATTGACTAAAGGCGAAGTGTTAAAGCCTTGATCGTTAGTGCTTTATCTATTACGGTTGCTTCGGCAGGCTCAGCGACCAGAAATGGAAAATCGGGATATTTGCTTCGATTGTGGCTCAGCGACCGGCTTGGGAAAGAAACAATAGTTGGCTTTGGGAAAATTACAACAATTTCTTTATCTCTTCCTCGTCTGGCAGAAGTTCTTTCAAACGCTCCTGACTTGACTTGTAGGTGGCGACACCCATCGGTTTGGTGTAATCTTGAAGGACATACTCAACATAAGCACGGTCGGCATCCTTGCACAGAACGATTCCGACAGACGGATTTTCGCCTTCGATGCGTTCCTCATCGTCGAGGACTCGGAGATAGGCGGCTAGTTGACCGAGGTACGCCGGTTTGAAAGACCCTTTTTTGAGTTCAATTACGACCAGAGATCTCAGAACACGATTAAAGAATAGCAGGTCAACCCAATGATCGTGCCCAAGCTTGTCGTAATGTACCTGATTGCCAAGATATGAGAAGCCACGACCGAAGGTCATAATAAAGTTCTTGATATTATGGACTATCTCGTTTTCTACCACACGTTCGTCTATGTCTTCATCCCTTTCGCCCAACTGCTCGACATTGATGTAGTCCAGCAGATATTCATCCTTGAACATCTGGATCGCCTGAAATGCCCGCTTATAGTCCGGAATGGTCACGCCAAAGTTATTCGGCATCTTGCCTTGATTATGGTAGGCATCCTCGGCAATCTTTCTTTCCAGGGCATCAACGGACAGGCTGAGATTCGCACAAAGTTGAATATAGAATTTTCGCTCCTCGACATCTTTCACCTTCGTGATAATTATGCAATGGTGGGTAAAGCCTATGCTCAAGAAGGCTATTCATGGGAAGTTCGAGAAATTCGCCAGTTGTAGCTGTCGAATTTTATTGTCCTCAGAATCAGCAACCTTCAATTCGCCAGTTATGACTGGCGAATTTGCTTCAAGCGACTCCCATTCTTCATAGAAAGCTCGCATAGACTTCAGGTTTGATGGAGAGAATCCTCTCAGCCCAGGTATCTCACGGCGCAACTGTTCGCTGATTGTCGCAATGGCTCCCTTTCCCCAGAAACCCTCGCGGCTATTGTATGAGATGTATCGTCCAATGCCATAGTACAAAGCCAGTTGCTCCTGATTCACACCCTTCAAAGCTTTCGCTTGGCTCTGCAGAATAGCGGTTTTATCTGCTTGACAGCATCATTGTATTGTGTGGAAAGTTTCTCTTTCATACTCGTCAATTATAGTATTATTGGTGGGTGAATGCCAGAGCTTGACCGGAAGGGGAGTCGGGGAGGAGACGGCTGTCGGTGACGACTTGTTTGCCGTTGAGGAACACACGATCGATGACACCACGAAGTGTTGTACCTTCATACGGTGACCAACCGCACTTGTAGGCGACAGTTTTTACTGAATATTCCTGCTCAGGAACATTGCGAACCAAATCAGCGTGACTCTTGACGGAATATTCCTGCTCGGGATCGAGGATGACCAAGTCGGCGTAGTTGCCGACCTTCAGGTGGCCTCTGTCTTTTATCCCAAGGATCTCCGCCGGCTTCTCCGAGAAAGAGGAGGCGATTCGGGACAGGCTGATCAAGGCATCGTCATTTTTCCCTTCGTTGTACAAAGCCGCGGCTGTCAGCAGGGCCGAAAGTGACTGCTGGACTGAAGGCATGCCGGAAGGACATTTCAGATAGTTGTCCACTTTCTCTGAAAGCAGGTGAGGAGCGTGGTCGGAGCCTATGGTGTCGATTATGCCTTCCGCAAGACCTTTCCTCAGAGCCTCACGGTCAGAGGCCGACTTGATGGCCGGGTTGCATTTCACCTTCCCCTTCAACTTCTCATAGTCCTCATCGCAGAACCATAGGTAATTCGCTGAGGTCTCAGCGGTTATATTCGGGTTGTGAATTTTGGCGGCGCGGATCATCTCCACCTCCTCGGCTGTCGAGACATGCAGCACGTGAAGTCTGGTGCCATATTCAATGGCCATCGCAAGAGCCTTGGCCGTGGATCGGATGCATGCCTTGCGGTTGCGGATCCGAGGATGCTCGCTGAAAGGAATATCCTCGCCGAACTTCGCCTTGGCAGCCTCCAGATTTGCCTTTATGATTCCCTCGTCCTCACTGTGGATCAGAATCGGCTTCCCTTGAATCCTGAACAAATCAGAAAGAGCCTCATTGTCGTCCACGAGCATATTCCCGGTGGAAGAGCCCATAAAGACTTTGATGCCACCGAACTCTGCGCCGTGGCCTTCGGCAAGATATTCCCGGATCATCGCCGCGTTGTCGTTTGTGGCCCCGATGTGGAATCCGTAGTTTGCCCACGAGCGTTCGCTGGCCCGGTTCAGCTTGTCTTGAAGAGTCTCCAAGTCGGTTGTCGGAGGCTTCGTGTTCGGCATATCGATGAAGGATGTGACTCCGCCGAGCAGGGCGGCCTTCGACTCGCTTTCGATGTCGGCTTTCCACTCCATACCAGGTTCCCGGAAATGCACGTGAGCGTCTATTCCGCCGGCCATCAGCACCTTGCCGTCCAAGTCAATGATCTCCGAGTCCGGGAAAGCCTGAACGGCAGCAGAGTCGTCCAGGTCGGAACCGCCACGGTGCCATATTCCCGCAATCCGCTCTCCATCAATGGCAAGGGCTCCCTTTTTGGTGGAAGCCCCTGTCACTATTGTCGCATTGGTAAGTAAGATCCTTGCCATTGGTTATCCTTTACGATGAAACTTTCTGAATTTCAGGCGGATGACACCCCAGAACGCCTCTCCGAAGATTCCTCCGCTCATCTTGGACGTGCCAAGTTTGCGGTTCACGAATATGATCGGGACCTCCGCCAGCTCGAATCCCAGTTTCCAGGCCGTGTACTTCATCTCGATCTGGAATCCGTAGCCCTTCATCCTCACATCGTCCAGGTCGATTGTCTCCAAAGCCTTGCGGCTGTAGCACTTGAAGCCGGCCGTGCAGTCGTGGATCTTCATCCCAAGGACTGTCTTGACGTAGATTGACGCGAAGTAGGACATCAGAATCCTGCCGATCGGCCAGTTCACCACACTGATTCCGTCGCAGTAGCGGGAGCCGATGGCGACGCCTCCGCATTCCGCGCAGGCCTTGTAGAGTCTTGGCAGATCCTCCGGGTTGTGGGAGAAGTCAGCGTCCATCTCGAAGATGTAGTCGTAGCCGTTCTCCAAAGCCCATTTGAAGCCGGTGAGATACGCTGTGCCAAGCCCTAACTTGCCCGAGCGCTCGATCAGGAACAACCTCTCCGGGAATTCCGTCTGGACTTTCTTGACAATCGCGGCGGTCCCGTCAGGAGAGCCGTCATCAATAATCAACACATTGTACTCTCCTTCAAGCGAGAATACTTTTCTGACAATCGCTTCAATGTTCTCTTTCTCGTTGTAAGTCGGAATTATGACGACTTTCCTGTCCATAGTATAAAGTTATTATTTAGTTTTCATCATTTCCTTGACCGCAGCCTCAAGTTGCTTGTCTTCGCCCCTGAGGACGGATGCCGGGTCATTGTCAACCTTGATGTCTGGCTCAATCTGTTGGTTCTCAAGATATTTGCCTTCCTTGAGGCCGAATGAACCGACCTGAGGGATTCCAAATACCATACCATTAATCTGGGTCTCCCACCAAACGGCGGTCATAGTGCCCGGAACCGGCATTCCGATCAGTTTGCCTACTCCAAGAGTCCTGTACGTGTACGGGAATCCGCAGGCGTCAGAGTAGTTGTCCTCGCACATAAGCACGCAGGATGGTTTTCTCCATTTGTTGTACGGCTCGCTGCCGATGTACTGTCCCCTTGGCGTAAACCTTATATATTCCTTGCCGCTGAGGAAGGTCGCGAGGTCGTCGTGCAGCCATCCGCCGCCGTTGTGCCTTGTGTCAACCACAGCCGCGTCAGCCGCCCTGTACTTGCCGAGCAGTTTTGAATATACCGTCCTGAAGCTTGGCGAGTCCATTCCCTGGACGTGCGTGTAGCCCACTTTACCGCCTGACATCTTGTCCGTCATTTCCTCTCTCTGCTTCACCCACCTGCGGTACATAAGGGATGATTCTGAATATCCCGGCTCGATGAACAGCTCGACATCCTTCTTTCCTTTCTTCACAACGATGGCAACCTTCTTGCCGGCCTTGTTCCTGAGAAGACCGAACCAGCTCTCGCCAGCCTTTATCGGCTGTCCGTCAATGGATTCGATGATGTCTCCGGCCTTGATTTCTGAATCAGCGAGATTCAACGCACCGCCCGGAAGCACCTCGGCTATCTTCAGTCCATCGCCTTCGTAATCATAGTCATAAATGGCGCCCAGCCAACCAATTGTGAACTTTGAGCGTTGACTGTAGCGTGCTCCGGTGTGGGAGCCGTTCAACTCTCCAAGCATCTCGGAGAGAAGATCCTGGAAGTCAAAGTTGTTGGCGATGTATGGCATAAACCGCTCGTAGTTCTTCTTGTAACCAGCCCAGTCGATTCCGTGGATCTGTGGATCGTAGAACTTCTCGTTCACCTGCTTCCAGACGTGGCCGAAGATGTAGTCCCTCTCGGCCTTAGGCTTGAACTCATAGTCTCCCGAGAACGAGATTGTGCTCGTCGCTCCGCTGGCGATCGTGATCTTCGTGATAGAGCTTCCTGTGAAAACATAGAGATCCTTGTCGTCGGCTGACGGTACCAATGAACCGTACACTCCCTTCTTGATCACTTTCACGTCACCTTTCTTGATGTCCATCTGGCAGAGGTCATAGCTCTTCTCCAACCTTGTGGTGTAGAATAACTTGGTTCCGTCCTGGGTGAGATAGAAGTCGCCGAGTCTTCCGGAGAAGCGTGTCAGGCGGGCTGTGCGGAACTCCCTGTTCTCCAGGTCAAGAACGAGTTTCTCAGGCTTCTCCGCCTGCTTGACAGAATCTTTCTTTTCCTTCTTCTCCTCTTTCTCGATCTTCTTCTCGGACTTGTCTCCGTCCTCAAGTGCCTTGGCGATCTCAGCGTCCTCCTTGTCCTGGTAGAACTTGGTCATCTCCTTTCCGTCGAAGAACATAATGTAGATGTCGCTCTCGGCTCCCCAGCTTCCGTGGCTGCGGTAACCGTCCTTGTCTGATTCCCAGGCCATCGCCTTGCCTTTGAGCGTCCATTTGAAGTTCCCGTCGGAATAGCCGCTTTGGGTCAGGTTCGTGATCTCGCCGCTCTCTATGTCGATCAACGCGATGTCGGAATTGTTCCATCCGCCGTTGATCTGGTAGTTGCTAAGGAGATATTTGCTGTCCGGGCTCCACTCGAAGCCCTGGTCGCCGTCAGCGTAGGAGTAATTCACGCCTTTAAGCAAAGACTTTTCCTTTCCGTCCTTGGTCGATTTGATGACCAGTTCGGTCCTGTCGCGCAGGAACGCCACCCATTTCCCGTCCGGAGAGACAACGGGCTGGAAGCATGTCTCGCTTTCCGATGTCACAAGCTCTTCCTTGAACTTGGTGGCATAGGTGAACCTCTTTTCCTTCTTGTCGGTCAGCGAAGTCTTGTATATTCCCCAATGACCGTTTCTTTCCGATGAATAGTAAAGCTCGCGTCCGTCCTTTGAGAAGCTGACGTTGCGCTCCTGCTCCGGTGTGTTGGTGATTCTCTTCGTGGTCTTGTAGTCGGCGGACGTGACGAAGACATCGCCTCTGATCACGACAGCGATCTCTTTTCCGTCAGGGGATACCGCCATAGAGGACGCTCCGGTCGAGAAGGTGAGATATTCAACATCATTCTCGGTCTCGTCCTTCGCCACGGTGATGTCGAGCTTCTTGGGCTCGCCGCCGTCCGTCATTGTGTAGAGGTCTCCGTTCCAGGAGAAGCAGAGCGTGCCGTTGCCGGCCACGGAAAGGAATCTTACCGGGTTGTCCTTGAAATGTGTCAGCTGCTTAGGCTCTCCAGGATTCCCGGTTGAGGCTTTATAGACGTTCAAAGTCCCGTCAGCCTCCGATATATAATAATATGTCTTTCCGTCAGCGGCGAAGACCGGATTCCTGTCCTCTCCGATGAATGATGTCAGTTTCGTGAATGTCCCGTCGCCGGTGACCCTGAACCTCTCACCCTGAGCCGAAGCTGGCTTATAGAGCCAGATGTCCCTTGTCACGGATGACTGGTGGTGCTTGCGGAGCGGATCCTCGTAGCCTTTGTAGTCTTCGTAGATGACCTCTCCTGAGTTGTTCACACTCATAGCCATGAGAGGCATTGAGGTTACAAGTTGAGGCCTGCCGGCTTTCTCGTCAACCTGCCAGACCTGCGGGCTGCCCGGGAATCCGCCATAGACGGCGTCCTGCTGGATGTTTGCCTGGAACAGAACCCTGCCGCCGTCAAGCACGCAGAGAGGAGTCTCGTTACCCGGGTAATCTGTCAGTCTTCTCGGAACACCACCCTCGGCGGAAGTGATGAATATGTCCTTGGAGCCAGCCCTGTAGGAAGAGAACACGATCCTCTTCCCGTCCGGAGTCCAGAGGGGATCCGAGTCATAGGCTTGGTTCGTGGTGATCTGGAGTGCCCTTCCGCCGTTGACATCAACCGTGAAGATGTCGCCTTTGTAGCAGAACGCCACTTTCGTTCCGTCTGGGGAGATCGCGCTTTTCCTGAGCCATTTCGGCGTTTCCTGCGCTGTCATGGCCGTGGCTGTCGCCATGACAGCCGCAGCCAGAATCAATGTTCTTCTTAAGGTCATATTCATTGATATTAATTAATATCTCAAGTTTCGCAAGTGAAAAATAATTGAAATAAAAAAGGCTAAAGGTTTTGATA
>ERZ779890.4885-NODE-4885-length-10920-cov-2.710630_pt1 | contig 10920 bp, 6 predicted proteins | sample MGYA00511553_ERZ779890 | MGnify/ENA primary metagenome ERZ779890 (study PRJEB29588, sample SAMEA2152064) | human gut metagenome | biome: human gut; feature: human-associated habitat; material: faeces | place: Denmark | collected 2008/2010 ...
TTTGTGCCTCAGACGCACTATGAAATGCAAATCAACCGGGATTTTACGTTGAGCCCTTTTTCGATAACACTGGCGCCGATAACCGGACCGGTCTGATCGCTCACGGTACCTGATACGGGCACTTTCTGAGCCACCATACTGATGCTTAGGAACATCAATACAAGGCACGAAAATAGTTTACCTTTCATACTGTGTGTGATTTAACATATATTGGTTATTGTTCTTTAAACGCTTTTTAAACCGTATTACAACGTTGCAAAATTACTCACGCATAGAGCGTCAAACAAATACTATTTTATCATAAAATGCTACAATCTTGACATTGACGGAAACCTGTCAAGATTTCCAAGTAATTTTTGACGGTTGACTTATTGTTGCTAACTTTGCGGAAACAATACAGAACCAGGTACTTATGAGCAAGAAAACATTGACATTGACAGCGGTTGCGACGGTTATCATCATAGGAGCAGCCTTCATATTCGCGGCAAAAAGCAGCAAAAAGGACAACGGAGCCTCAGCATTGACCTCGGAACAGAAATACTGCAATACCGTATGCGTCGAGGGCGACAGCGAAGAGGAGATAATCCGGAAGGCGGCCAATGTCATACCTTCCGAAAACCAGTTCCAAGCACTTGAAAATGAGTTCATTGCCTTCGTGCATTTCGGGCCTAACACATTTACCGGAAAGGAGTGGGGCAGCGGCATGGAGACCCCGGAGATGTTCGCGCTGAAAGAGCTCGATACGGACCAATGGTGCAGCGCCATGAAGGACGCCGGTATGAAGATGGTGATTTTCACGGCCAAGCATCATGACGGATTCGTGATGTGGCAGAGCAGATATACCAGACACGGAATAATGTCCAGCGGGTTCCGCAACGGAGAAGGCGATGTGCTCAAGGACCTGTCACTTTCCTGCAGGAAATATGGTCTCAAGCTTGGAATATACCTTTCTCCTGCCGACCTGTACCAGATAGAGAGTCCTGACGGGCTGTACGGCAACCTGAGCAAGCCTTCGCTGCGGACTATTCCGCGTGAAGTGGCCGGCAGACCGTTCGCGAACAAGACCAGGTTCACTTTCAATGTGGATGACTACAACGAATACTATCTGAACCAGCTTTTCGAGCTCCTTACCGAATACGGGCCGATTTCCGAAGTGTGGCTGGACGGCGCCCACCCGAAACGCAAGGGCGGACAGACCTATAATTATAAGGCATGGAAAGAACTCATACGCACCCTGGCCCCGCAGTCCACCATCTTCGGACGCGAAGATATCAGATGGTGCGGCAATGAGCAGGGACGCACCAGAGCCACGGAGTGGAACGTGATTCCATATATGGAGAACCCGGACACACTCTCGCATTTCAACGACTTGATGGCCAATGACTTGGGCGGAAGAGACGAACTCACTAAAGGCAGGTGGCTCCACTACCAGCCGACAGAAGTGAACACATCCATACGCGATGGCTGGTTCTACAGGGACGACACCCACCAGATGACCCGCAGCGCAGATGACGTTTTCGACATGTACGAGCGCAGCACCGGAGGCAACGCCATATTCCTTCTGAACATCCCGCCGGACAAGAACGGACGTTTCGCAGCTGAAGATGTGAAGGTTCTCAGAGAAACCGGAAGAAGAATCAAGCAGACCTACGGGAACGACCTACTGAAGGGAGCCGAAGCGGACAAAGAACTGTTGGACAATGATATAGATACTTTCATACCTCTCAATGAGGGTGACAGCATCGTGGTGAAACTGCCGGAAAAACGGACAATAAACAGGATCGCCCTGAGCGAGGCCATCAGAACCGTCGGCGAGAGGGTAGAAGAATTCGCCGTGGACGCAATGGTAAACGGAGAATGGACAGAAATCGCCACAAGCACCAATATCGGCCACAAGAGGATTCTGAGATTCGAGAATGTGGAGACCGACGGCATCAGGGTAAGGCTTCTGAAGTCACGGGCTACAGCAGCCGTCAGCGGAATATCAGCTTTTTTTGATACTTTTTTGACTGATTTTTGTCAATGATGCCGGTTTGTGGCGGACAATCATGCGAATGATATAATTTTGCAGGCGGAACTTCATAAAACCACATTCAGCATGAGACTCATTCCTGCCATCACCGCAGCCGCCGCGCTCGCATTGACAGCATGTTCAACCAATTCAGTGACAATCTCCTACGAGGGAGGAAAGACCAGAGTAGAAGCCTATTCTGACAATATCCTGCGCGTCACATCCGTACCTGAAGGTGCCGATTTCATCGACGGAAAATCCCTGATGGCGCTGAAGCCGCAGAGAAAAATCAGGGTCAATGTAACAAAAGGCGATTCTGTAACTACAGTCAAGGCCCCGGGAATAACCGCCGTTGTGGACAACACGGACGGCCGTGTTTCGTTCTTCCGTCCTGACGGGACAGAACTGACTGCAGAACATTGCCGCTCTTTCACTCCCATTACGGTAAACGGAGACAAGGCTTGGACCGTCAGCCAGAGTTTCGACTCTCCTGAAGACGAGGCATTCTACGGTCTCGGACAGCATCAGGCAGACGACTGGAACTACAAGGGCAAGAACGAGGAACTGTACCAGTACAACACCAAGATTTCCATTCCTTTCATTGTTTCATCCAAAAAGTACGGACTGCTCTGGGACAGCAACAGTTTCTGCCGCTGGGGAGACCCGAGAGACTATGAGCAGATCGGCAATGTGTTCAGACTCTATGACAAGAACGGAGAGGAAGGCGCGATTACCGGAATCTACACGGCAGCCGACGGCAGCACATTGACAAGAAGAGAAACCGCATTGGCTCAGGAATTTCTGGAGACTCCGGACTGCGGGAAGGTCCGCAACGCTCCTGATTTCAGGTTCAACGGCTCCTCTGTAGTGTTCGAGGGCGAGATAGAGCCTTCAGAAACAGGACTTTACCATTTTTATATATATTACGCCGGCTATACCAGGGTCTTTATAGACGGAAAGCCGATGACTCCAGAGATATGGCGCACAGCATGGAACCCTAACGGAAGGAAATTCGAGACAAAACTTGAGGCAGGAAAACGCATACCTCTCAGAATAGAATGGAAGCCTGACGGAGATGTATCCTACTGCGGACTGAGGGTGCTTAGCCCTGTTCCTGAGGACGTGCAGCAGAGGATGAACTGGTGTGGCGAGATGCAGAGACAGATCGACTATTATGTCATTGCCGGAGACAGCATTGACGAAGTAATCAGCGGCTACCGCACCATTACCGGAAAGGCCCAGATAATGCCGAAATGGGCAATGGGCTACTGGCAGAGCCGCGAGCGCTATGCTTCGCAGAAGGATATACTCGGGACATTGGCAGAAATGAGGGAGAAAGGTATTCCGGTGGACAACATCGTGCAGGACTGGAGGTATTGGGAGGACGACCAGTGGGGCAGCCATGAGTTCGACCGCAGCAGATATCCGGATCCGAAAGGGATGCTGGACACGCTCCACGCCATGGGTGGACGTTTCATGATTTCCGTATGGCCGAAATTCTATGCCAACACGGAGCATTTCAAGGAGCTTGACGAACACGGATGGATTTACCGCCGCGCGATAACTGACAGCGTGGAGGACTGGCTCGGATATCAGCAGTCATTTTACGATGCCTATGCGGAAGGCGCCAGAAAACTGTTCTGGCAACAGATGAAAGAGCACCTATTCGGACTTGGAATAGATGCGTGGTGGATGGATGCTAGCGAGCCTAATATCCACGACTGCACCGACATGGACTACCGCAAGGCACTTTGCGGACCGACCGCGCTCGGCACCTCAACTGAGTATTTCAATGCCTATGCACTTATGAATGCTCAGGCCATCTACGAAGGACAGCGCTCCGAAGCGCCTGACCAGAGAGTGTTCCTGCTCACCAGAAACGGATTTGCAGGGCTTCAGAGATATTCCACAGCATCATGGAGCGGCGACATCGGAACCAGATGGGAAGACATGAAGGCACAGATCAGCGCCGGACTGAACTTCTCCATCAGCGGCATTCCGTTCTGGACCCAGGACATCGGAGGATTCAGTGTCGAGAACAGGTATATGGCAGCCCAGCAGGAATACGACAAGACCGGCATCGAGAACAAGGACCTCACCGAATGGAGGGAACTTCAGGCAAGGTGGCACGAATGGGGCATCTTCTGCCCTCTCTACCGCGCCCACGGACAGTGGCCTCTGCGCGAGCCTCAGAATATCGCGCCGGCGGAACATCCTGCATATCAGGCTATTGTCAATGCCGACAAACTCCGCTACAGGCTTATGCCATACATCTACACCATGAATTCCCGGGTACATTTCGAAGACTATACCATAATGAGGCCCCTGGTGATGGATTTCACAAATGACAAGAAAACCTTGTCATCGGGAGACGAATTCATGTTCGGCGACGCGCTCCTTGTCTGCCCTGTCTATGAATACGGTGCAAGAAGCAGAAAGGTATATCTTCCTGAAGGCAGATGGTATGACTGGTACAGCGGAACAGCACTCGAAGGCGGCAGAGAAATCATTGCCGATGCTCCTTATGACAGGATTCCGCTTTTCGCAAGAGCCGGGCAGATCGTGCCGGAAGGCGCTGATATCCAATATACTGCACAGGACGACGGCAGGACATTGACATTGAAGATATTCTCCGGCAAAGACGCCGTATATTCATTGTACGAAGACGACGGTCAGACATACGGATACGAGAGGGGCGAATTCTGCCGCTACTCGATGGTATGGAACGACGAGGCCTCCACGCTCACCATCAAGGCCCGCGAAGGCTCGTTCAAGGGCATGGCGCCTGCCAAGACTGTCAATGTAGAGGTCATCTCTCCTGAGGGAATCCGCAGAAAATCAGCAGTTTACACTGGAGAAGAACTCATCGTGACGCTCTAGATGTCACTCGTCAACGGACGCGCCTGAAGCACTTGACCGCTTCGGAAACCACGAATGTGGAGCCGCCGATATAGACGAGCGGATTTCCACCGTAAGCCGAAGCGGTTTTCAATGCCATCGCTACGGCATCACGTACGGAATCATTGACATAAAGTCGGGAGGCACTGCGGCCAGTCTTTTCGCAGAACGCTGAATATCTGGCCAATATCTCACTTGCCGGCTCTGCTCTCCGTGTGTCCGGGGTGGTGAAAATCCAGGTCGCGTTTTCCGGGAACAGAGGCATTATGGAATCGAAGTCCTTGTCCGCCATTACGCCATAGACCATGATCAATGATGTATATGTGCCGTCGGCAAGGGCTCTTTCCAGCTGCGCGAAGTTATACTTGAGGGCTGCGGCATTGTGACCGATGTCGCATATCACGTCAGGATTGGTGAAGAGGCGCTCCCATCTGCCGTGGAAGTCCATCCTACGTGCAGTATCGGCAATCGCCTTGGCTACCAATGAGTTGTCTTTCAGCGAGGCAGAAGATATCACATTTCTGAGCACATCCACGGCTGCAAGGACTGTCCTGAGATTCTTTTCCTGATATTCGCCCCTCAAGTCCATTGACTTCAGAATCTCATCTTTCATATACCACATTGACGGAACAGCCTTGTCAGCGAAGACCAGCTCCGGACTGTCCTCCCCGTTCACTTCTGCGAAATGGGAACGGAAGACCGGCTCCGTTTCCGGAAGAGTCTCCCCTATCACGACCGGGACTCCACGCTTGAAGATCCCCGCTTTCTCGAACGCGATCTTTTCCAGAGTATCGCCAAGCAGGTCGCAGTGGTCCAGGCCAATGCTGGTAACGATGGAGAGTTCCGGAGTTATTACATTGGTACTGTCGAGTCTTCCTCCGAGACCGACTTCTATGACTGCAAAATCCACCTTCTGATCCGCAAACCATTTGAAAGCCAGCCCTGTAGTTATTTCGAAGAATGACAATTCCAGTCTGTCGAACGTGTCTGACCACTTCGTCAGAAAATCATATACATATTCCTCCGGTATGAGTGAGGCTACTGAATCCGGACCTGCCATCCGCATTCTTTCCCTGAAATCGAGGATGTGCGGGGAGGTGTAGAGTCCTGTTTTGAATCCTGAAGCCGAGAGCACCGAAGCAAGCATGTTGGCGACTGAACCCTTTCCGTTGGTCCCGGCCACGTGAATGGTACGGAAAGACTTCTGCGGCTCTCCGAGTAGTGCACAGAAAGCCTCAATATGCTCAAGACCAGGCTTATAGGCATCACCGAAAGTGGAAGTCTGGACTGATGGAAATCTTCTGAAGATGGACTCAACCAGTGAGTCGTAGTCGTCACGTATCATAATAAACCGAATAATTCATTGCCCCCGTTGACAAGTTGTCTGAATAACGGGGTGGCAAAATTACTCCTAACCTCCGACAATTCCAATTAGGGCTGCGGAAAAATTATTATATTTGTAAGATATACGATTTGAAACAAACACATAATATAATATATAATATGAGAAACAAACTGATAAGACTTGCCGCATTGACGGCATTGACCTTAGCCACTCCGGCACTGGCACAGAGCACCGGCAGCATCAGGATAGGCGCGCACCGCGGATTCTGGAACTGCGACGAGGCTTCCCATACGGAGAATTCCATCGCTTCTCTCCGCACGGCGCAGGAACATGACCTGTGGGGCAGCGAATTCGACGTTCATCTTACTGCTGACGATGTCGTCGTGGTGCATCACGACGCGCATATCCAGGGGCATGACATCCAGAAGAACACCTACGGATTCCTGAAGCAGTATAAACTCGTGAACGGCGAGACCATGCCTACCCTCGACGAGTACCTGACCCAGGCTGAAGGCTGCAGCACTACTGTACTGGTGCTCGAGTTCAAGTCGCAGTACAGCAAAGAGCATGAGGACAAGCTCGTGGACATCGCTCTGAAGCAGCTGAAGGAGCACGGCCTCTACGACCCGTCCAGAGTCATGTTCATCTCCTTCAGCATGAACATATGCAAGAAATTGGCAGCGGAAGCGCCTGAGTTCACGAACCAGTATCTGAACGGCGACATTGCCCCGTCTCTGCTCAAAAAGGACGGAATAAACGGCATTGACTATCATTATTCTGCTTTCTACAAACATCCTGAATGGGTGAAGGAGGCGCACGACGAAGGCATGAGCGTCAATGTCTGGACCGTGGACAAGGAGAAGGACATGAAGGCGATGATCGGTCTCGGCGTGGACTGCATCACCACCAACGAACCGCTTCTTGCACGCAGGCTACTCGGTTCTGAAGAACTCAGGCTCAGCAAGCCGTCTGCAGATGACCCGAAGGCTGATGCCAAGGCGGAAGTCGTGGCAGGAAAGGCACGCTTCACCGTACTCGGAAGCCGTCTCATCCGTATGGAATGGGCCGCTGACGGAAAATTCGAGGACAGGGCGACTCTCGGTATCGTGAACAGGAAGATGCCTGTACCGCAGTTTACGGTAAAACGCTCCGGCAAGAAGGTGACCATCAAGACTTCAGACCTGACATTGACCTACACCGGGGACAAAGAATTCGACGAGAACAATCTCCACGTCACTTTCCAGATGGCGGACCCGACTTCAAAGACAGGAACAAAGAAGGTTATCTGGCACCCTGGGCTTGACGACAGCGGGAACCTGCTCGGAACCGCAAGAACGCTTGACGGCTGCGACGGCGTCACCACAAAAGACCCGTACGACAAGGGTGTGGCTTCACGCGACGGCTGGGCCATCATTGACGAATCCGACAGACAGGTTTTCGTTCCGGAGGACACTGACTGGAAAAACTGGGTGGCATGCAGGGACAGCGTTGAGAGGAAAGACCTCTACATTTTCGCATACGGACACGACTACAAGGCTGCAGTCGAGGATTTCGTGAAGATCGGCGGTCAGATTCCACTTCCTCCTAAATACTCATTCGGATACTGGTGGTGCAGATTCTGGCAGTACTCTGACTTCGAGTTTGTGGGACTCGGCAAGGAAATACGCTCATTGAGCATCCCTATAGATGTCATGGTTCTGGATATGGACTGGCACGAGACATGGACGCTCAGAGTACGCAATTCCCCGAAAGACGAGTATGGCCAGCGCATCGGATGGACCGGCTACACTTGGCAGAAGAAGCTGTTCCCGAACCCGGCAAACTGCTTGCAGGACCTCCACAACCTCGGACTGAAAACCACATTGAACCTGCATCCGGCTTCAGGCATACAGCCTTACGAAGAGCCTTATGACAGATTTGTAAAGGATTATCTCTCACGCACTTCCGTCTATGACGGACCTAAAGGTTATGTCAATGCTGATGGCAGCAAGGCTCCTGTTCCGTTCAGAATCGACGATAAGAACTGGGCCAATGCCTATTTCAACTCCGTAATACGTCCGTTCGAGAAACAGGGCGTGGATTTCTGGTGGCTCGACTGGCAGCAGTGGAAGGAAAGCAAATATATGCCGGGACTGAGCAACACTTTCTGGCTGAACTACACCTTCTTCAATGACATAGTGCGCCAGAGTGAAAGTGAGGGCATCTACGCGAGACGTCCGATGATCTATCACCGCTGGGGTGGCATCGGAAGCCACCGTTATCAGATAGGTTTCTCCGGAGACACCTATGCCAGCTGGAAGGTGCTCGGCTATCTGCCGTATTTCACAGCCACCGCATCCAACGTAGGCTATGGCTACTGGGGCCACGACATCGGAGGCCACATTCAGCGTAGAGGCGTGAAAGAGACTGACCCTGAACTATATACGAGATGGCTTCAGTCAGGTGTGTTCACTCCGATTTTCAAGACCCACTCCACCAAGGACCTGACCATGGAGAAGCGTTTCTGGGTATTCCCTGACCATTTCGACGCGATGCGCGACGCCATCAGGCTCAGATACGACCTCTCTCCGTACATCTACAATGCCGCACGCCAGACTTATGACACCGGCATTTCCATGTGCAGGCCGATGTATTACTACTATCCTGAGGATTCCAGGGCCTACGACTGGAAAGAGGAGTTCATGTTCGGCGACGACATCCTCGCCACCACCGTATGTTCTCCGGCTGACAAGGTTACAGGACTTGCAAAACGCGGAATGTGGTTCCCAGAGGGAAATGACTGGTATGACGTGGCCACAGGCACTCTGATCAAGGGCGGCCAGACTGACACGCTCACTTATACCATCAGCGAAAATCCTTACTACATCAAGGCTGGTGCAGTTATCCCTATGGCAGGTGAGAAGATAACCTCTCTTCAGGAAAAGGACAACAACATAAGGATATTCGTGGCTCCTGGCGACGGCGAGAGCCGCACTTCGCTCTATGAGGATGACGGTGAAACTCAGGCGTACAAAGATGAGTATGCGACTACCTTAATCAGCAAGAGTGCAGATGCTTCGCACGTAAAGGTCACAGTATCAGGCAGAAAAGGAACATACAACGGCATTGACCCGAACCGCAGGCTTCAGATAGTGTTCGCGAGGGTGTTTGCGCCGGAAAAGGTCTTTGTCAATGGCATCGAGATTCCTTATTCACGTTTCGCCGCGCACAATGCCGAGGTCAATGGCTCCGAGGCCGAGTGGGGTTATGTGGGAGCAGACCTTTCCGCTGTAGTATATCTGCCGGAATCAGCTGCAACTGAAGAAATCACGGTCGAGTGCAGGTTCAGCGACTATGCTGCTACCCACAGAGACCTTCTGAACGGAAAGAAGGCGCTGATGCACAGGATGATGGAGCTGACTCCTGAGGCCAAGCTCGTATTCATCAAGAACATCGACCCTTACATGATGCTTCCTGACTCGTTCCTTGCACTTGCGCAGTGCTCCAGCTTCATCAGCGAGGACCCGCAGAATGCAGGAAAATATCTGGAATCCATCGACTCCAAGGCGCTTATCGACGAGTTAAGCAAGATGGAGAAGCTTCCGTCCGAGTTCATCGCCAAAATCCAGGCTCAGGTCAATGTGAAGTGACACGCCGTAACACGGGACTCCAGACGGCGGCGCACTGTATCACGCTGTGATAGTCGATGCGCCAAAGTTTGGAACAACCCGCAATAATAAAAATCGCGTAATCTCTTGTAAACCAAGAAATTACGCGATTTTTACAAATTCAGGTCCCATATAAAAATGGGTAACCTAGATGCGGCGAAAATTCATAACTCCGTATCATTCAGTCGATTAGCCGCCAACACAAAAGTCAGGTTGTTCCAAATCCGAGGTTCTGCGCAAGATGAAAAAATAGGGCTTGCCACCGACCCGCTAAAACCCGGTGTAGGTCCAAGGAGTGATGGCACGGAGCTCGGACTTGACTGACTCGGAAACGTCGAGGCCATCTATGAAGGTCTCGATGGTATTCTCGTCGATGGCGCCGCCCGTGCGGGTCAGGGCCTTCAGAGTCTCGTACGGATTAGGGTAGTCTTCCCTTCTGAGAATCGTCTGTATGGCCTCGGCCACCACAGCCCAGTTCCGGTGAAGGTCAGCCTGGATGGCATCCTCATTCAGAATCAGCTTGCCCAATCCTTTCTTGAGGGAAGCCAATGCTATAAGTCCGTGAGCGAGAGGCACTCCCACATTTCTGAGCACAGTGGAATCAGTAAGGTCACGCTGCAGACGGGAAATAGGCAGTTTCATAGACAGGAATGTGAGCACGGCGTCGGCCATTCCCAAGTTGCCCTCCGCATTCTCGAAATCGATAGGGTTCACCTTGTGCGGCATTGCCGAAGAGCCCACCTCATTCTTGTTCACCTTCTGCTTGAAATATTCCATCGATATGTAAGTCCAGATATCACGGGACATGTCGATAAGAATGGTATTGATACGCCTCAGGCAGTCGAAAATGGCAGCCAGATTGTCGTAATGCTCTATCTGCGTGGTCGGGAACGAACGCTTCAGACCGAGAGAATCCACAAACCTGTCACCGAAAGAAATCCAGTCGATATCAGGGAATGCCACCTTGTGCGCATTCATATTGCCGGTGGCGCCGCCGAATTTGGCCGGATAGGTCAGGA
>ERZ779890.4893-NODE-4893-length-10895-cov-3.376937_pt1 | contig 10895 bp, 20 predicted proteins | sample MGYA00511553_ERZ779890 | MGnify/ENA primary metagenome ERZ779890 (study PRJEB29588, sample SAMEA2152064) | human gut metagenome | biome: human gut; feature: human-associated habitat; material: faeces | place: Denmark | collected 2008/2010 ...
ATTGTCAAAGACTTGCGCATTGCCATAGACCCGTGCGTTGCCAAAGACTTTTGCGTTGTCAAAGACCCGTGCATTGCCAAAGACTCGCGCATTGTCATAGACCCAACATTCACCGTTCTGCGACAGATTTTCTTCTTTTTCTATCCAACCTCCTTTGTCACCCTTTTTAACGTTTCCGAAATCACAGAGGGCAACAATACGATGTAAGGTTCTGCCATGCAGCTGCCTTGTCTCATCTGTTAGTTTATACTTTTTCATAGTGCTTGCTTTTTATTTTGTTTCTTATTCTGTCATAGTGCGTTGGTTGGTGTTGCGATGTACAGTTTCATTGTTCTAATCTTTTTATTTCATCATTTAAATAAAATCTCGCTTTCTTCAAGTCCTCAATGGCCTTATCGTCTACACTGATACCCTGCTCCGCTTTGCGGCCAAACCTCAACACATATTTTATCACATTGCCAAGATTAAAATTAAGATGGCGAGTAATGTCAATAACCTCGATGCCGCACAATTCCCGCAACCACGTGTAATGCGAAGGGTGCTCAACTCTTTCATTATGTACAAATTCTTCGTCTTCCAATTTTACAAAATCCTCACAAAAATCATCACCCCACTCATGTTTGACTACATGATTGTTGTCCGTAATACACCCGTCTTCCTCGCTGTAATATATACGACCTTTATCATATGCAACATCATTCGGGTTTTCATCCATTATAACTGTATTAATACATACAAATGCGTCTCCTTTTTTAATCATTTTCTTCGGTGTTATATTATTCATTTTTAGGAAGTTTATAAATATTACCGATTATTTCCATATCCCGAGAGCCTAAGTCACGAAATTCTAAAAACATGTGTTCCATGTCTTGTCTTTGTAATCCGAACGTTTCTATTCCGTTAATATATTTGATTTCGTAAACACCATTCCACGGATAGGAGACTTTAACCAAATCACCCTCGTAGATAGGTATTTTGAGTGCATCACAATAGCCTGTAAACTGTCCAATGGTGTTTTCTTTGACTGGGAAAAATGCTTCTCCGTGAGTAGTTTGGCTGAAGATAAAGTCACGGTATTTGTGATTAATACATTCAAGTTTGGGTGCTACATCTAAGTGAATATATTGGCCGTATAGAAACTTGTCGGTACATTCTCCGTACCCTCTAAAGAGTATCAGACGGTTGTTTATTAATGTTGTTGCCATGTGTTGATTGTGTTACGATTGTTATAGGGTACAGCTCTGTAATATGCCTAATTCTTTCAAATTCTTTGTGATTAGGCAGCTGTTTCCATTTTTGCAAAATTTTAAAACTGAGTTTGTTTTAAGTTTTATCAGTCAACCTCTACTTCTTCGAGTTGATATGCTCCACGTTGTATGATGTCTTCGAGTTGTTCTTCGGCTTCATCTTTAAGGTCAGACAAGATGTCTCCGTCTTCGTCTACTTCTACTTCGATTGTTGCAAACAACTTGATGAATACATCTACTTTTTTTGTGCATGTGTGTTCGTCTCTGTTCCAAGGAGCGTTAGGGTCGTAAGTAGACCCAAGTGGGTATCCGTTTCCGTTAAACATAGTTATGAATTTTTAGTGAGTTTGTGTCAAAATCTTTCGCAGTGTATCTGTTGTCATGCTGGGCATTCTTCTTCGGTAAGAAACAGTGCATTGCCGTAAATAAGTTTTCTTTCGGCTTCAGGGAATAAGTACATTGTAGCTGTGTGGTTGTACGGAAGCGAGTATTTGTTGACTCGTGCGGCATGATACATTCTGCCACCCCCTTGCATGGGTATGTAAGTGAGAGAAGAGCCGTGTGGGAGGTTAATTATCTGTGCGATTTCGGCTTCTGTGTATCTGTCGGGTCGTTGAGGTAGTTCAACGAGTCCTCGGTTGGAGAATATCTTTAGTGCCATAATTTTGTTTCTAAGCGATTATTTTGTGTGCTAACGTGTAATTGTGCGTTTTAAGGGAGAAAGTTCGTTAGACTGCCCCAAATCGTGCTTATTTTGGATTTTGTGTTTGTTTTGTGCCACTAACAGCTGGTTTGACAATCTGTTCTTCGATAAGTGATATGCACTTTTCTTCAAGAGCTTGTCCCTCACGAACCGTCTTGACGGTTGCTGCCAGCCGTTCGGTCATGGCCTTGACAGCTTCGTCAGACACATCGGCATGTACTCGGAACAGCATCAGCATGTCGTTTAGTCCGTCAGACAGTCCTGTCAGTTCTTCGCTAACGGTGAGTTGGTGGCACACTTCGGAGAGTGCTGCTCGCAAGGATTTGGCGAGTCGGAGAATGTTTCCGAGTTTGAGTCGTGTTTCGTAGGTTGCAGTCATACGCAAGCGGTCAATGGGTGCGAGGTAGTCGAGTACTGCCGAGTCGAGGTTGTCGCAAAGGACTTGCAGGAGGTAGGTCTGATACTTGACGGTGTAGATGTCGGTGGCTACCTGACGAGTGTTGCTGTGAGATTTAAGTGTGAGTTTCATAGCACGGCTTCGATTTTGGACTCAGATAGTTTAACAAGCTCCATTTCGTCATATCCCTGTCGGAGGTATTCACGAACGATTTGTCGGGCCTTGTCGAAGTCTTCGGCAAAGAGCAGGACATCGTACTTCATTGCCGACTTGTTGCCATCTATGTCGTACTCCTGTTGCAGTGTAGCGACAAAGGCACGGCTGTCATCAGTGGGGCTGTTGAGTACTTCCATGAGCTTTGACTTCTTGATGGCGTATGTTTCGTTGTCAGGGTGTTGTTGCAGTATGACGTGTTCGGCTTCTGCATAAAATCCTTGCTCTGTCAGATACTTGTGATTAACGGCCACTTCTTTGCCCTTGGCGTTTGTCTCTTTGGTTTTTGCTGTAATTTCGTAAAACATGATTTTGAAAGTTTTTAGTGATTAGTTTTTGATTTTTTGTATTCTTCGTAGGTTACGCACCGTGGTTCTCGCTCTTGGTTGCGCTGCTGTCGTTTTAGGCTCTCGACTTCGTCAATGCAGGCGTTGCGGTAGTCCATGAACTCGTGTCGAAACTTGTCGCATATTTCGCGAGATGTGTTGCCGTACATTCGCCACATTCCAGTGCGGAGTTGTGCAAAAAAGAGTGTCACTTCGGACACGGTGTAGTTGCGCATAACGGAGAGAATTTCCTGACACATGGTTTGCAGCTGTTCTTCAGTGAGCCGTGCGCTGGCCGTAGTGTTAAGGTTGAGGTAAGCTCCGAGTTGTGTGCCGATGAACATTCTAACCGCTGGCGCACCGAACAAAGCTGTAGCTTGGTTGAGTGTAGGGTATTCTTCTGCCCATACCAGAATAGGGTTTCTAAGTGACTGCAAGGTGTTGGAGGGATGCCAGTAGGCGAGGAATGCTTTAGGGCTGTGCCATTTGGCTTTCCAACGTTCAAGTGTCTCCGTTGGCAAAGTTCGCAATAGCGTTTGTGAGCGTCTCTTGATAATCGGCTCTTGGATTAGTTTCTGTAGTTTTTCTGCCATTTTGATTTTTGTTGAGTTGGTATCTCAGCCAGTCAACGAAGTGTGAGCGTATGTCACGGTCGTTTTGGTGCGTGGTCTGTTTAGCTCTGCACTCTGCACTGAATTGCTCTATGTGTTCTTGAAGTTGGGTTTGCGTTATCTTGTAGCATCGGCAAACGTCCTCTTGCCACATTGGGGCATTTTGCATCGACTGTATGAGTTGTTGTTCGTAGTTATCAGGTTTTAGAAAAATATCCTGTTGAGTGTGTGTGTGAATTGTTTCTTTTTTACACACACTTTTTTCTTTATCATTTTCATTTACATTTTCATTTTCATTTACATTCTTATTAGGTTGTTTTTCGGTTGTTTTTTCATTCAACCGTTGGTTGTTTTTCGGTTGTTTTTCGGTTGTTTTACGTGCATTCTGATTACCCTTTGGAGCCCCACCTTTGCTGCCGTTTTTGTAACGCTTGATGTTAGCGTCAAGTTGTGGTTTTATAAGCAGCCAAGCAATTTTAGCTATGCCACGAAATTCTATTTTGTCTGTAATACCGAGCGAGTAGTCCACTATTGCGTCATATATCTGTAATCTTACATCTTCCGAGACCTCTTGTAGAGCGTCCCTAAAGGACTTGTAGAATATAAAGCTGTCTCGTATCATAGGGGCTTTTGGTTTGATAGTTTTCTGACCAACAAACGAGCGAGGCGGCCTCTGTTCTGTGACCGTGTACTGTTGGCGGTTTTGAGTTCTTCTCCTACCTGTGTAAGCAGCTCCAGAATGAGCCGTCTCTCTGCGTTTGTTATCTGATACATAGTTACTTATAATTTTCGTTGTGGTCGTCTGGCGTGTATGGCTTGAAGTTGCTCAGGAAGGTGCTTTTTTCGCCCCTTTGGACGTTTTTTGGAAGCACTATTCGGAGGGAGTGTGTGTTGCCGTATTTGTCGGGTGTGTCGTTTTCGTCAATGGCTACTTTAAGGTAGCGTATTTGTCCGTCACGTGTGAGTCTCCACCATTCATCGGGAATGTTTTGAAGGGTGGTTGCTTTGATAAATCCTGTTACTGTTGTCATTGTGTTAATTATTTAAGCAAGAAGCGTCTGCTTCCTTGTTTTGTTTGTAAAAATTTTTCGTATTCTTCTGGGTGTTCTTTCTGGAACGCTTTTTCATCAAACTTGGTGCTGTCTTTGGAGGTTTTCCATGTGCAAAGAATTGTGCCGTATTGGTCAAGAAGGCTTTCACCGTCTTGCATAGCCATTTTAATTTGGTTTTCAAGTTCGGTTTGCCGTAATTTCAATGTCGTAAGCTCTGTTTTAATTCCTTTCAACTCGTTTACTACTGTGCATATCTCGTTGTTTGCAACAACAACCTTTCCGAGCGAAGAGTGCATGTATTTTGCACAAACATCTTCCGCTGTCGTAATGTCAGGTTCTATATCTTCCTTTACGTTCTTGCACCAAAATTCCTCTATGCGTGCTGTCATTTCGTTGTAAAAGTCGGTGTTAAGTTCGTAATCCTGATGACCGAACTCTCGTCCTGCCGTGAGCCATGCAAGCGCACCGTGACGGAGTTGCATCACGCCCATTTGGTATTGCAGCTGACAGTACCAATAGAGCGGAATGCTGTCTTGCTCTATCTTGCGTTGTGTGGTTTTGCACTCCACAATGCCTTTGAATTGCTTCTGTTCTGGCATACCTGCAAGCCAGAATGTTCGGTCAGGTGACACACGTAAGTATGGCCGTTTTTTGTCAACAGCAAGCCAGTCTCCTGCACTTGATTTAATGATGCGGTTTCCTGTCTTGTCAGAGTAAAAGCGTGACACTGCATCTTCGAGGTAATGGCCTGCTGTCATGGCGAACGTTTCCGCTTTGGGTGTGTTGTCTCGGCCTGTCTTGCGGAGCCATAGTTGATAGGGGCTTTCGTAAGGGTTTACGCCCATGAGCGTGCCTACCTCTGACGATCCTATGCCTTGTGAACGTTGTGAGAGCCATTTGTCGTGTGACAGTCCTTTGATTATTTCGTATGTTACCATGATATTATTTCTTTGATTTCGCCATTGCTTCTGTTACGGCTTCAGCAGCCTTGTTTGCTTCGTTCTTGGCTTGCTGTGCGTTGTAAGGGTCAATGAAGCACTCTTTCGCTGTTGTCTGTCCCTCGGTAATAGCGTTGTAGACACCTACAAGCGATTGGTGTTGCTCTTTGCCGTATTCGGCTTTGTCGGTTATGCCGAGGTAGTAAAGGAGCATTGGTTCTGTCACCTTGATGGAGCGGAAGTATTCTGCCCATTTGTTGTAGCTGTCAACGGGGTTGAAACCACCTTGGAATGCTACTTCCTTGATTTGCTTTATGGTCTTAGCTGTTACGGCTTTTGGAATTATTTTCAGGACTGCGTTGCGGTAGGCGATGGCACAAGCTGCGTTGCCTGTTGTGACTTGCATATCTTCGCTGTAGGTACGTCCGTCTTTGTCAGTGATGCGTCTCTTTACTTCTACGGAAACGGCCGTGTTGGTTTCAAGGTCGTGGCATACGCCCTGTGCGGTAATAGTCTTTCCATCGTTGCCGATAATGCGTGCTGCCGTGCGGATATTGCCCCAACAGTCAGCGAGTATTTCGGCCATGCGGACGGAAAGTCCCTCAATGATTTTTCCTTGCCGTTTAAGGGCATAAAAACAGCCTTGTGCGCTTTCTGCGTCAGTCAGTGCAAGAGTCTTAACTCGTTTCAAAACGGTGTCAACTTCACGAGGGTAACGCTTTGCGGTTGCGATTTGTACGTCAATTTCGCTTCGGGTAATGGCTTCGAGCATCTGAGGTTGCTCAACTGTAATAATTTCGCTCATAGTGATAAAAAATTTTAAATTGTTAATCAAAAGTAGTTACTATTGTTTTCCAACATTTCTTCACGTCTTTGCCATGAAAGAACACGCTTCTTCCTGCTTTCGCTGAGGGCTTCAATAAGCCCATTTTCTGTAGCGTGTACGTGTAATTACGACATACTTCCAACAGCTTTGCAACTTCATTCCTGTTGTAGTATCGTTCTTCGTCTATGTTACGTGGGTCTCTTGTTATCATTTGTTTTTGTTTTTAAATGCCCAAAAACCAACGGCAAGCATGAAACAGAAAATCAATGTCACTGTAATGTCTGTATGTGATATGAATATTTGCGCAAATGCCGTTATTCCGAACAATATTGCTGTTAGTAAGCATAGTACTCGTTCTATTTTAGCGAGCGTTTTGTCTGTTTTGTCTTTCATTGAGTTCTTCTTTAGACATGTACAATCTGTTCTGCACCAACACTCTGCGTATTCCTGCCGTTGTGTAGTGATAACCACTCTTTTCCATTCTTTCCTGTACAATCTCTAACAATCTTCCACATGTTGTTTTTTGATTAGTTCGGATTACATAGTTAATCAACTGTTTGTAGTGCATACAGATTTCTTTGTATGCTTCATCTAAGCGTTTAAGTCTGTCGTTTCTTGTATCTTCCATTTTTTGTGCTTTTATTTTGTTTTTAATTCCGTGATTTTCTTCGTGATTGCGTGCAAAAAGGCTCTGCCTGTCTCTGTCCAGACGGTTATTGTGTTCGTGCCTTGTTCGCCACTGGAGCATATATAGGTGTGTGTGCGTGTCTTGGTGTAGCCTTTAGCTGAATATCTGGCAGTAAGCAACCATTGTCCGCTCTGGCGAAACATAATGCCGTTGTCGCATAGCATCTTCTGGAGTGCCTGTGCGCTTGTCATGTCAAGTTCTTTCGCAATTTGGGTAGTGGTATAGGTGCGGTCGCTTGCTAATACTTCGTCAACATACGCCACCTTTGGAGCTTGCAGTTTGAGCTGTTCTGCTTGCAGGGCGATACGTTTGTCTCGAAGCTCAATGGTGTGTTGGGCCATAAGCAACGCTCTTGCAATAGTTTCTTCTGGAGTTTCGTCTTTGACGGTCATGTAGCCGCCCTGTTTGCGAATGGCGGGAAGAACTTCCGCTGTCACCCATTTGCGGAACTGACGGGCGAATGGCTTACGGCTGTCAAAGATTGCATCATAAAGACCGTCCTCGGTAACAAACAATGCGGACTGCTCACGCCCAAGGCTGTCTGTTATGATGTTGTTTGAAACAACCTCACCCTCATTAGGTAAATTGTTACGTCTTAGTCGTTGGGCAACGTCTCGGGCTTGTAAGCCTAATACATCGCATACGTCTTTCAGGCAAAACAGCGGTTCGCCCTGTTCGTCTGTCGTGGTTCGGATTTGCCCGAACTCGGGATTGTTAAAAATTTTAATCTCGTTCATAATATTTTCGTTTATGTGTTGTGTGTGGCGTGGGAGGGACTCGAACCCTCCGAAGGAACAAAACAATGAAATGGGTAAAAAAGTTCTCAAACAAATCGCCCACCGCCACTGCGGTTGCTCACGCCTACCAAGGCCATCACTGGCGTTTAAAAAGTTCTTATGCTTTTTGTTCAGACTGTATCCATTTGTTAGTAATATATTTTAGTCCGTCTTGAAATTTCTTTTCTGAGATGTCTTCACGGTCAACAAGTGTTTTTATGTCTTGTACTACATTCCATGCAACAGGAGTGTTGCGGGTAACATTATAGCCGTTTGCTACAAGCAGCCCTCTGATATTGCCGGCTATTATTTCAATCTGGATGTTTATTTGCAAGGCATACACTTGTATTTTGTAAGTCAGTTTGTCAATTTTTGCGCAATTAGCATCTAAAAGTGTGTATTCCGCAACTTTTAAATCTTCTTCCAGTTTAAGGCGCTCCTGTCTACAATTCCAAATTCGTTCTTGGTTTAGTTCTATTTTCGTGTATTCTGGTGCAAGCTCGTTAAAGCACGTTTTAAATTGTTCTTGTAGTGTCATAATTTTTGTTTATTTTATTTTACTTTTATACCAAATGGTGTTCCATCAAGGAATGTTTTATATTGAAAAAGGGCAGAAAATGATGCCCCATTACCATCTCCAAAAATACAACCATCATCTTTAACTTCTCTTATAGAATAAAGGTATTTATTAGCAGCTCTTATCCAACCAAAAGGTTGATGCCTTTGCATTTCTTCCTGACACTCTTGAATATTTTTAAAAGGTCGAAATATTGATTTTGGTTTTACACGATATTCTCTATCAGGAAGCCAATCAGGTGTAACTGTATGCCACATATTGCCTTTATCTTTAGTTTCTATTTCTTCGCCATTAATATATGCTTGCATTACCTCAACAAGCTTTTTTGTTTCTTCTTTTGTCATTGTTTTTTTTTCTTTTTAAAAATGGCGGCACGAATGACTATCCAGTGCAGACGCACCGCCGTGGGTTCCTAAACCTTCGATATTTTTAGTCTAATTCTGTTGCCATAGCTGTTTGTTTTAGTCTGTCACTGTGTAGAAGTATTCAAATTCTTCGTCTTTAAGGTGCTTACATGCGTACTCGCCAGCTTTATTCCGTAGCTCGTCGTAGAGTTCTGCAAGTTTTGGGTTTTCCTTGTAGTGCTGCCAAATCTTGTGGTTAAGAACAAGAACTAACTCAGTGAGGTATTTGTAGTTCGTTTTCCATTCTGCAAAAGCACAGTCGAATGTATCTTTTACTGCTGCAAGACCGAAGTGGTCTGCAATCGAAAAATCGTCCCAAAATGTTGTTATCGTGTCGTAACCTAAAACTTCTTTTGCAAATTGTGTGAAAGTCATGGTTGTTTGCTTTTATTTGTGTAGTGTAATAATTGACTTAACCGTGATGTCAAGAGTTAAGTGATTTTTATTTCTGATTTTTCCAAATTTCGAAATCGTTCCAAGTCTCAAAACCCATATAACCGCCACAAACTGCGACAACTACACAAACATAAGGCATTGCACCAATAGCCTTTTTCCTATTTTTAGAATTATGTTCATCACACTCAAAAAAAACTTGTCCCATGTCTATTGACTTAACCGTGATGTCGAGGGCTGAATGATTTATTGTTTTCGAGGGCGTTTTTAATTGCTTTCACTTTCTCTTGCTCTATCTCGCCCAGCCCTTGAATGAACTTTTTTGCAACATTCAGGAAGGCAAGGGCTTCTTTATTTGACGCGCCCTGCACTCGTGCGTTAAAATCGCCAGAATAGTAAAAATCTCTATCTATATCCTCCAGGCTGAAATAGCTATATATCGGAGTGCTATCGTATTCTGCATCAACTTCGCGCTTAATTGCAAGATACGAGTACGTGCCTACACTTGACTTTTTTTTAACAATACGCACTGTTACAGTGCCAACTCCTATCTCGCCGTTCCAGAAGCTATCATCATTATCAATGTCAAGTTCGGTCATCTTCTCGCGAATACGCCCTGCTATTTCTTCTACTTGCTCCTTTAGAGTTTCTGTCAGTCGACAATAGTCATTTCTGTTTAAAATTTCATCTAAGGTTTTCATTGTTTTGTTGTTTTAAGTTGTTTATGTTTATATTCTTCCGCCTAATACGTGATATTGTGTGTTGTTCTCTGCGATAGTGTATTCAGCTCCGTTTCTCTTTGCTTTTTCCCATTCGAGCATGTATTCGTCCATTTGCTTTTGAGAAGTCAGATATGCCTGTTCGTATTTGTTTTTATTATCGATTGAATGGTCGTATATTTCAACCCTGCAAACGCCTTTCCAGCTGATTGTCATTGCAGCACGTTGGTCGCCAGCTTGCACTACCCATACAGGTTCGTTGTTTTTGTCAATTGCCATTACGTATGCGTTTGACGAGCCAGAAGTAAGACATGCTATATCTTCTGCGTACTGGCGAATTGCTCTTTTGTTTCCGTTCAGATTAAAAATTGTAATTTCCGTTCTCATTGTTTTGTTTTTAATTTGTTATTTATTATATTTGCAACTGATTTTTAATTGCTTTTTAATTACAATGCAAAATTACGAAATAATTTGTAACAAGCAAAGAAATTTGCAAATATTTTTGCAAATTTCTTTGCAAAAACATATAACTACTTAATAGTCAACAACATGGAAGATAAAAAAAATTTGCTTACTGACATATATATTGCTCTTTTAAAAGCTGGAGTTGTTGAGAGCAAGAAAGATTTTGCAAATAAATTATTAGTAAATGTGTCTTCTTTGTCCTCTGCGTTTAGTGGCAATAAGAATTATTTAAATGATAATTTGTTTAAAAAAATTTACGACACCTTCCCCCAGTTGCCGACATTGTTGCAAAATAATTCGGTACATATTGCGCAAATCATGCAAGGAGATAACAATGGCGTAAGCGGAAGTAGTATTACGGGCAGTAAAGTAACCGTTGGTTGTTCTGATGCAGTGCTACAAGAACGTATAAGAGCATTAGAGACGGAAAACGCATTATTGAAACAACGACTTGAAGATAAACAAGAAATGATAGAGTTGCTGAAGAACAAGTAACTCTATACATTATATCATTAGTGTCCCGTTAAAATCGGGACCAGTTAAATATTAATCAAAAAACC
>ERZ779890.4904-NODE-4904-length-10882-cov-3.020412_pt1 | contig 10882 bp, 7 predicted proteins | sample MGYA00511553_ERZ779890 | MGnify/ENA primary metagenome ERZ779890 (study PRJEB29588, sample SAMEA2152064) | human gut metagenome | biome: human gut; feature: human-associated habitat; material: faeces | place: Denmark | collected 2008/2010 ...
TCAGAAGTGATAGAGGAGTGATAGAGGAAAACGTCCTGTATCACAGCCTCTAACGCTTGAATATTAATAGCCATAACCTTCGTAGTGATAGAGTGATAGAGGATTTGTGAAAACTCCGTATAGAGATCATGACCTTAGAAAATTGTGATACGGTCACCCTGTTGAACAACTAAGGCAATTACAATTTTGGTGCGTAGCCTTGATATTTCATTGCCTATTCGAATGAGATTCTATATTTTTGCGGTTTTGAATTTCACTGTACCAATACGAAATGTCAAATATCAAATCAGAAATTGATAAATGGTATGAGAACTATATAGATGAGTTGTTCGCCTATGGAATAGCCTTCGGAGTGGAAAAAGATTTTGTATTAGATGCAATACATGATCTCTTTTTGCACTTGTTTGAATCGGCTGATAAAATAGAAATTCTCGGTTCTCCGAAATCCTATCTGTTTAGTGCTCTCAAGAACAAGATAATAACATCTTTACGTAAACAGGCGAACTGGCTTAGCTTAGATGAAGAAGTCGAATACGATTTCAAAATAGAAGTTGATGCCGAAGCTTTAATGGAAGATGAAGAAGAAAGAAGAAACTATGAGAAAGAGGTTGAAAACCTATTGAATTTACTGACAAACAAGCAGCGGGAAGTCATATATTTGCGCTTTATCAAAGCACTCTCCATACAAGAAATTTCCGAAATACTTAATATCACTCCCAAAAGTGTGCGAAAAATGATCTACCGTGCCATAGAACGTATGCAACAAGGAAAAATTGAACTATTGTTTCTACTGATGTTCCTGAGATAAACAATAAAGAGGGGCAGTTTTGCCCCTCTTTAGCATTACGAATAACTTTTTGTACATTCTCACTTGTCCCAGAACGGAGCCTGAACAAGTGTCGGGTCTTTATCTATTTGATCTTGATAGATCGGATACCAATAGAATTTACGCTCGTAGACACGTTTGATATATTGCGTGCGCTTGAAGAATGCAGCATCATCATTTGGATCATCCGACAACTTCGTTCCACTGAAATTCATACCATACATAGGTTGATTCAACACTTCTTCCGCTTTCTTCCAACGACGGAGGTCTAAATAACGCAAGCCGTTTTCACAGCAAAGTTCTACGCGACGTTCATGATAGATCGCTTCGCGCACCTCATCCTGGCCGTTCAATGGAATTTTATCAAAACCATTACTATCCTTTCCGGTTCCATACTGCGGCATACCGGCACGTTCACGAATCAAGTTCAGATACTTCAAGATGTCAGGATTACCCGGATCGCACTCATTCAAAGCCTCGGCATAATTCAGATAAGCCTCGCCCAAACGGTAAAGGATACCCGGACGATACGGATGTATACCGTTACGCTGGTTTTGATCCAATGAGACTTTCTTACGGTTCAGATAACCGTTTTGCGGAGCGTCATGCGTAGGACCGCCGTCTTGTTCGTTCGACATCATTTGTACTTCACGTTCTGCCTGATGATACCACTGACGATTCCACATCACCGTCAAATAGAAACGAGGTTCACGACCGACATACATATTGTAAGTGCCGGAGGCAGCCACTTGATTATAGGTACAACCATCTGCGCCAACCGAGTCGACTGTAGCTCCCGGACAATTACGGTAAAGATTGTACTTAGTTTTACGGATATCCTTTTGCGCAGAAAAACCGCGTTCCGTATAGCCGGATTCCTTGTTGATAATCGGTTTTCCATAATTGCCATCATAACCGGTAATCGGAAGGGAACCATCCTTCATGGCGAAGGCATCGACCAATGTCTGATAGACACCCAAACCGCCGTTACCGGATGCTCCACGCGGAGTAGCATGTTTTTCAAACTCACTGAAATTACAGTCGGAACGGATGAACAGAGCTTCCGGATTCTGATCGCCGCGCAGGAAAAACACATTATAACAAGACATGAAAGGATCAATACTGCCATCGGCATTATATTCACGTACCAAATCATGACCGGCAGCATGTGCTGCTTCGATCAACTCCCGGTTAGCATCTGCGGCACGTTTCCATTTTGCAGGATCGTAAGTTTGGCTGAACCGGAATTTACCATCATAATTTTTGAAACCTGCATACCATTCGTTCCCATTTACCAACGGACTTGCAGCAAACAACAACATACGGGCACGAACCGCCAAACACATGATGGAAGTGGCACGACCATAAAATTGTGTAGATTCATTCAAGTAAGAAGCCGGAAGTTTCTTGGAAAGGTCAACCAACTGTGCATCAATCCAATCTACCATTTCATCGAAAGGCATTTGTCCACGCATCAAATTCGGATCATTCACATCTGCCAGTCCATCGAAAAAAGGAACACTTCCATAAGCTTCAATCATTTGCCAATAATAATAGGCAATCAAAAAACGACATTCATCCTTCATCCGTTCGATGTTAGCCTCACTCACCCCCTGATCCGGCAACGCGTGAGCATTTTCAATGAAAAGATAAGCCGAACGAATACGAATCGGGTTCGCACTCCAAATGGCAGCATCCCAGGTCGAACTAGTAAACCACTGTCCGATGATGAAGTTCAGTGAATTCCCCCACCATTGATACCAACGCTGCGACGGATCCAAATCATCCCCCATCGAGTCATACCCCCAAACTTTCAACAAATCCCAATAATTATCTGGAATACGATTATATACACCTGATAACCAATCCTCTGTACGAGTTCTATCATTGAAGACCATTTCCATTGTCAACGTATCATCCGGAGCATTATCCAAATAGTCCGAACAACCACACATAAAAAGACTTGAAAAAGCTATCGTTATGTATTTAAACAGTTTCATGATTCTATTTTTATAAACTTAAACTCAAATTAGAAATTAACATCAATACCGAATGAGACAGATTTCATAATCGGGTATTTCGCACCGTTCTGCGTATCAAGTTCCGGGTCCCAGAGATCAAAAGCCGAGAATGTCAATAAATTTGACCCTTTAGCATACAGGCGGATATTTTCCAATCCGATCCGACTCATCCAACGTTTGGGCAACGTATATCCGACTTCTATATCCTTCATACGCAGCATGCTCATATTACGCAGCCACCAAGTCGAATTCTGGCTGTTGTTCGTATTCGCCCCATAGCTTAGGCGCGGATAGAAAACATCTTCGCTCGGATTTTCCGGAGTCCAGCGGTCATTGTAGTTAGTCAAGACATTGCCCATTGCACCTTGTGAAGATCCGGGCAAGAAGTTCGAAGCCACACCACCGATGAAACGATGAGTCTTACCGTTTCCTTGGAAAAAGACATTGAAATCGACCTGCTTGTAACGAGCTGTCGCCCCGAAACCATAAACAATTTCCGGATTGACCGTTCCTCCCATGGCAACCTCATCCTTATTTGTGATCGATCCGTCACCGTCAATATCCACATATTTAATATCACCAGGACGCACACTGTTAAACGTATGCGACGGAATACCTTCTTTCAACACCAGATCCCCTTTATCATTAGTAACAAAATCATCTTCCGTAAAGAGCCCGTCTGCCACTAACCCGAACAGTTCGTTCACAGAATGTCCCGTCCGCTGGCGGTTCGTTCCCATAACACCGAGCGCTTCATCCATTTCGACAATCGTATTGTGAGCATATGTAAACGTACCTCTAAAACCGATATGCAAATCTTTTGTAATCTGTTGGTTGTAAGTCAGCGACAAATCCACACCGATATTATCCACCTTACCATAGTTTGCCCACGGCGTTTTACGGAATCCGGCTGCCGACGGAATGTTGTTACGCTGCATAAAGATGTCCCGACGCTGCTCTTTAAACCAGTCCACTTGCAAATCCAAGGCATTCCATAAACCTATTTCGGTTCCGACATTCAGTTTCTCAACCGTTTCCCAAGTCAGATTCATCACCCCAAATTCTCCTTCAAAACGGGAAGCACGGTTATAATCGTTGTTGACTCCCCATTTATAACTGCCATCCGTATCAATGGTCGGCAAAAAGGCAAAACGACGGCCATCCAACTGGTCATTACCGGTCAACCCCCAAGAAGCACGGAATTTGATCTTAGAAAAAGTATCTTTGTATTTCTCCATGAATTTTTCCTCTGAGAGCATATAGCCGACAGCCACAGAGGGGAAGAAACCAAAGCGGTTCCCTTTCGTGAAGTTTTCGGAGCCGTTATATCCAAAGTTAAATTCGGCAATGTAGCGATTGTCATACGTATAGGAAGCACGTCCGGCGATACCCATGCGGCGGAAAGGGACGACATTGCCGTCCTGATAGTCGCGTTGGTTATAAAGAAACATGGCGTTGACGGCATGTTTCCCATCAAACGTACGATCGTACGTGATATTTCCTTCCAAGTAAGTAGCCTTATTACCCCATTCGCCTTTGTTTTCCGTATCGAGGAACTCCTGTCCGTCCGTTCCGACACTCAGCAGTAAGTTACCCTCCTCATCACGGCCCGTAGCCGGATTGTAGTAGGTTGGTGTGCGATGCCGTTTCACCCACGACTTCGAATAGCGGTCAAAAGAAAACAGACCTTTGAATTTCAAACCGGGAGTAATAAATTTCAGATCTTGTTCAACCGAGAACAATGATTCAACTTTGGAACTGGATGTTGTCTGATAACCATGTTGTGTTGCTTCTGCCCATGGATTAGTTCGTTCCCGGACACGTACATCACGTCCCTCTGAATATTGGATCGGATGAACGAATGGAGGCGTTTCAAATGCATGATTCCAGACATCCTGTCCACTGACAGCCATACCGTTCTGTTCTTGCAGGTAACCACCGATACTAATGCCCACAACAGTCGTCTTCGTCACATTGATATCCACATTCGAACGAATATTATATTTGTTCAAGCGTGTAGACGAATCCCAATCCTTACTTTCATCCCGAACAAAGATGCCTCGTTCACCATAATACGATGCGACCAACGCATAACGAAGGATATCGCTACCACCGGTAATAGTCAAATCTCCACGCGTATTGGAAGCCATGTCTTTCGATACGGCATCCAACCAATTGACATTCGGATATAACTCCGGATCTACATTATTACGGTAGTTGTTGATCATTTCCTCTCCATAAAGCGGATTCGGATTACCGGCATCCATATACAATTCATCCATCAAGGAAAGATAATCTACCGAACCGATATAATCAGGCAACTGTGTCGGCTTGGTAAAACCTTGTTCCAAATGGAAATTGACTTTCGGTTTCCCCAATTGACCTCTCTTCGTTTTCACAAGGATGACACCGTTTGCACCTCGTACGCCATATACAGCACTAGCCGCTGCATCCTTTAGTACGGAAAACGATTCGATTTCGGCAGCCGACAAGTCATCCAGCGTACGCTCAATCCCATCGACCAACACCAATGGCGAAACACCAGTCCCCTTAAAAGAAGAGATACCGCGAATCCAAAAATCCGAACCATCAGATCCCGGTTCACCATTACGTTGTACGGCAATCACACCAGCCAATTGTCCTGCCAGATTGTTAGACACGGCACGGGTAGTCCCTTGTTGTAACTGAGCAGGCTCTATCGCTGTGATAGAACCGACTACAGAAGCTCTTTTCTGAGAGCCATAGCCGACAACCACCACTTCATCAAGGCTATTAGACTCTTCTGACATATTGACATTGATATTGATTTGTCCACCAACCTTCACTTCTTGCGATTCAAAGCCGATATAACTGAAGACTAGCACTGCATTCTTATCGGGAACGCTGATAAAATAATTTCCATCGATATCCGTCGTCGTACCGATAGTCGTACCTTTGACCAATACGTTGACTCCGGGCAAAGGTTCCTGTTGGGCATCCCTGACAGTTCCGTTGATTGATATTTTTTTCTCTTGCTGCGTTTTTTTCCTCTTTCCTGATAATCATCACCTGCCTGTCGTTAAGGAAATACGTCAGATTCGTACCATCCAAAACTTCCGATAAGATTCGGTCAATGGTTTTATTCTTAATATTCACATCGACATTCCGGTATAATTCCGCACGAACTGCATCAGAATAAAAGAAACGATATTCACTATTTTTCTCAACAGATGCAAAAACATCACTGATCGTTGCGTTGGATAATTCCAATGACAAACGCGTAGACTGCGCATATGATTGTTCAGCCCAAAGTACAGGGCTAGGAATCAAAAATAAATTTGCGACTACGCATGCTGTGTACAAATTTCTTTTTAATTTTTGATATTTCATGATAGCATAAATTATTAAAAAAAATCACATGATTCATATTACCAAATACTTGGTTTCAATTAAACTTCACTTTGTATGTTTTCTCATAGGCTTTTTATTATTTATGAACATATTCTATTTTTATTACTTCATCCCGATGGCTAAAAGAAATAGAGAGAGTCCGTTGAAGTGTCTGCAAGACTTGGTCAATGTCATCAAACAAGACCAAATTACCCGAGCACTTTATCTGCCCAATCTCCATAGGGCAGTCAAAACGGACACGATAATAGCGTGATAAGCTGTTCAACACCTTTTGTAAACTTTTCTCATGAAATTGAAGTACACCATCTATCCATGAGATATAATCATAAACATCAACGTCCTTGACGGTCATTTCTTCTTTTTCAACCATCAGACATTGGTTAGGTTGAATTGTCTGTCCATTTCCCTGGTTATTCTTAACAAAGACGCTTCCTTCTTTTAATACGACAGTCTGGAAAATTTCGTCATCATACGCAGTAATCCCGAAAGAAGTACCTAAAACCTGTACTTCCATTTGATTCGTTTTAACATAAAAAGGCCATTGGGGATGTTTGGCTACTTCAATATAGATTTCCCCGTTCACATAGAGCACTCTTTTCTCTTTCTCGAATGTTTCAGGAAACTGCAATACCGTTCCTGAATTAATCCATACTTTTGTCCCATCAGACAAGATCAATGAAGATCGTCGCCCATTTGGGACACTCAACATGTTCAGATGTTCGTCTTCTTTTTCCTGCTCAGAATGTTGCTTTCGATCAATTGATTTTATTTCTATTTCAGCAACTTGTACATTACCCTTTTTATCGACTGAAATTGTAGAATTATCCGTAACCTGGATTTTTTCCTTTGACAAATGAAGTTCAACTTCTTTTTGTTCCGGATCCACTTTGACATCAGCTAAGACCGAAGTGCTCAATTCCACATTCGACACTTCTTGATACTGCAAGTAAAAAGACCCCAAAAAACAGAATATCAACAAGCAAGCAGCCGCAGACAGCCAACTTAACCTAATATATTTAGGCTTACGGTGTTTCTCGTAATTATCCAGAATTCTTTTTTTCAATGCAGTCTTTTCCGCAAAGGCAAGTTGTACGTGGTTGAATTTAAGTCGGCAAACCTTCTCTCTAGCCAACATCAAAGTCTCCGCTTCTTCAGGATAAAGTGACAAATAATTCTCCTTCCATTGTTTATCCGATTCCTCTGTAGGAAACAGACACCAAAGAATAAAAGATTTGTCATGTAACAATTGGTCTATATTTTTTCTATGTCGCAGTTCTTCCACTTTGAGTTTGTTTTACCAAAAGACAAAAGAACGCCCCAAATGACCCCATCTTATTCGTTAAACACTGTTAACGATCAATTTTTCTTTTATCTTGACATAGTTCTCCCAAAATTTCGTCTATTCTTTTACAATCTACAACAACATAAAGAACCCGCGTATGGACGCCTGAATCGAAAGTTTAAATAAGAAGGAAATGAAATAACGAACAGGCGTCCATAAAGGAAAATCAAAAACTGAACTTTGCCCCCGCATAGTAGGTGCGGGGAGTTCCCGGACCGTAAATGTAGCCGGAGTCACGGGTTGCCCCTTTGTCGAAGTCATTCTGATAGGAATCGAACAGGTTCTGGATACCCAGGTTAAGTTGCAAGGTCATGGCTGCCGTCAACCTGAAATCATAGCTCAACTTGACTCCCAATTCAAAGAAATCCGGACTCTTCACCAAAACATCCGCCGTCCCATTCACTTCAGACATCAGATGAGGTACATACATTCGCCCGGTATAATTACCGTTAAACGCTATTGTAAACGGTTTTACCGGTGTATAGGATGCAGTGAAATAACCGTACAGATTCGGAGTACGCAAAATTTTATCGCTATACCGCTCCGCATCCGTCAAATGTTCCTTATCTGCGCTCCATTCCTCTGGTTCGTCATATAAACTCCGTTGTACCGTTATACCTGCCTGTATCTGTACTTTATTCCTCCAGACAATCTTTCCCTCCAGCGTAGAACCGTACACCTTTGCCCCCGAACCGTTGCTGCGAGTCTGCACCAGCGAACCATTTTCCGATTCTACAGGGGCTGACAAGACAAACGGGTCACTCAATTTCGTATAGAATCCTTCCAGTAACATATTTACCTGGAAATCTCCAAAATAATGATACCAGTCGACAGACCCGTTCACGCTCCGCGAACGCTCTTCCTTCAGATTCGGATCCCGCACGATCGAGACGCGCGCACCTCCGACATTACTGATATGCAAATCTTCGTCAAAGGCCTGCGGGGCACGGAAACCTTCGGCATAGCTCAACCGGAGATTGACGTCGGCTGTCGGATTATAGCGCACATTGGCACGTGGACTGAAAACAGCCTTATCCATAATGCTGTTTTTATCGACACGCCCACCGATAAGGAAGCTCCATTTATCATTTTTCCACTCGTTCTGTGCATAGGCGCTCCATACGTTTATGATCTGATGCAAGGATGCCGGCGTATATTTTTCGATCAGTTCCTGCAAATACTGTCCGGTAGCCGTCGGATCTTCCGCCAGGGCCGCTTCCCGGTACTTCTGCTTGTCGGTGGCACGATCGTCCAGATCGTCGTGACTGAACTCGATACCTCCCGTCAGATCGGCAGGCATGAAGAGGCATTTGTCAAAACTGTAGATATACTGCGCTCCCATCACTCCTGTGAAATCCGTCGTCCGGCCATATGCGCTGTAATAACTGTCACGGTGGATATGCTGTCCGGACGCATAGAAGCTGAGGTTATGTTTCTGGTTCGGAGTAAAAAGATTAAACTTTAGGCTTCCCGTATTAATCGAATGTTGTAACTGTTCGACAAGCCCGGCCTCACCTGTTCCGTTGAGCTCGGGGTCTTCGGCGATATGCGGCGGAAGTTTCATTCCACTACCGCCTCTACGATATTCTTCCATATGATGGTATTCAATATTCAATTTGGAGTAGGCACTGGTCTTATAGAAGCCGTTGAAACCAATCGTCTGATTTTTCAGCTTTGGAAGCTCGGAAAAGCCGTCTCCATTCGAATCCCAGGCCGAACGATAGCGGTTTTGCCCATAGATATAAGCTCCCATCTTATTGTCAGACGATACCCACGAGAGGTTGAGGGTCGTATTGTTATCATACGCTCCAGATCCGTCCAGATTAGAAATCGTATGTCCAAAGGAACCGGAATTGCGAATGGGCTCTTTCGTTATGATATTGATTGTTCCGGCGATAGCCGACGAACCGAACAAAGCAGATCCTCCGCCCCGTATCACTTCGACCCGTTCGATCATATTGGCCGGAATTTGTTCCAATCCGTACACGCCAGCCAATGCGGAGAAGATAGGACGGGAATCAATCAATATCTGTGTATATTTTCCTTCCATACCGTTGATGCGGACTTGCGAGTAACCACAGTTCTGGCAATCGTTTTCGACCCGGACGCCCGGTTGGAAAACCAGCCCTTGTGCTAAAGTCGTGGAGTTGGTCTTTTCGAACACGGTCGGGCTGAGTACCTTCACCAGGGTAGGCGCCAGACGGCGTTTCGTCTCGTTGCGGTTGGCAGAGACGACCACTCCTTCGAGCGATATCAAATCTTCTTCAAGCTCAAAATTCAGTTCCTGCGTCTTCCCTTTTCCGGTCGTTACTTTTTTCGTAACTGTCTTGAAGCCGACAAAAGAGACTTCGATCGTAAACTCTCCTTCGGGGAGATTTTTTAACATATAATGCCCGGAGTCATCGGTCACGGAACCGATCGTCGTTCCTTTCAGGATGATCGTTATTCCCGGCAAATGTTCACCGGTCGCCTTATCCACGACATGCCCAAAAATATTGGCATCCGTAGGGCTCGTCACTTCTTTATCATTTTTATAGGTGTTTGCCATTATTGCCGAAACGGCATAGCAAAGGCATAGGAAAAGTATATAAATTTTGTTCATTGAGATGTCTTTTAAAAATTAATAATATAGGAAGTGGTAGGTATACAGAACCGCCTTGTTCCCACGTTAGACGCGAGATCACATAAAAGCCGGCCATAAAAACATCTGGTTGATAAGGCATGTTCTTTTACGGTCTCGCCGCAAGATGCAGGGACAAGTAGATTTTTGTACCGTCATTAATTATTAAAAAAGACAAATGGTGGCGCACGAAGCGAAACCTTCCCCAGGACGGGACGAAGGTGATCCGGATAAACCGGACAGGTGGATAAAACACAAAATGTTGCAAGAAACGCAGCAATCAGCACTTGTGCAAAAGCAGCACCGCTGATTTGAATAGTCGAAAGTTGGTGCAGCAACTGAAACTCGGCGTAGTTATGTTCTTTCTTGGGAGTCCCGTCGTCATTTTTCTGATAGGGATGGGAGTGGACGATCGTCACCCCGTTCACTATATGAACGTGGGTAAAAGCTATCAGGCATCCCAAATACGATATGAAAAGTAATGGGAGCGCAATCCTTAAATATTTCCTTAATCCTTCCATTTATCGAGAACTATAGACATAACAGCCATTTAGGTGACAAAGTTCGCAAATTTAACGATAATATCCAATCCCTATTTACAGGTAAAACAGACCTCCATACTACCTACATATAGTCATTTTCAGGATCGAGTTATCGGTAGAATACATTCAAATAAAAAAGGC